>Ga0308160_10000178_pt1 | contig 162670 bp, 138 predicted proteins | sample PhyFR1_FD_201036 | JGI IMG/M metagenome (GOLD analysis project Ga0308160, IMG submission 201036) | Phyllosphere microbial communities from UC Gill Tract Community Farm, Albany, California, United States - DLSLF.R1 | ecosystem: Host-associated > Plants > Phyllosphere > Unclassified | place... | reverse complement strand
GCAGTTTCGCTCCACGCTTCCTCTCCACACTCGGTCACCCTCATGCAGTTGCGCTTCACTTCGCTCGCTGTGGTCAGCTTACGGTGGGACTTTCACCCACAAGAGTGCGCTCATGCTGAGCGCACATAAAAAGGGCACCCGGAGGTGCCCTTGTGCATGCGCATGCGCCGGCGTGCCGCTTAAGCGATGAAGTTCCAGCCGGTCGGTGCCACCTGCTGGCCGATCAACTCGGCCGAGTGGGCCATGCCATCCGCGACCTGCTCCAGCGTGGCGCCGTTACGCATCGCACCCGCCCAGTAGGCCAGACCCTCGGCATCGGCAGCACGGTTGAACAGACCCGCGTACAACAGGCCGATATCGTGTTCGATATTGCCGTTGAAAGCGTCATGGCTTGCAGTGCGCTCGGCCGAACCGATGATCTGGACCGCGATCTCGCCCAGGCTGACGCCCCTGTCGGCGACATTGCCCCAGAATTCGATGCCATAGACATCGGCCTGGCGCCCCAGCGCGGCCTGGTACACGGCGGCCAGCGTCGTCATACTGGCGCTGCTGTCGACGTGGACCACGGCATCGTCGAACTGGAGCTGTTCGGCGTTGATCACCATGGCCTTGGTGCCCGGTGCGGCCTTGCTGCTCACCAGCAGGTAGCCATTGTGGGTCTCGACATCGAAGTCGGCGCGAACGCCGTTGAAGATCGCGGTGTCGTCGCCCGCGCCGCCGTGCAGTACCGTCGTGGTCTGCACCGGCGTTGCGGACTGCGCGCGCGCCACACCGTTCGCAGTCACCGAAGCCGGCAAGCCGAAGCTCAGGGCGTCGTTACCGCCGCCGGCGAACACCTGGGTGCCGCTGCTGGCCTCGACCATGAAATGCTGGCTGGCGGCGTCGCCGCTCAGCATCTGGATACCGCTCTGCGCCACCACGTTCGCGCTACCGATGACGGCAGCGAAATCGACATTCTGCAGCGCGATCGTGCTGCCCTGGGCCAGGCCCGCAGCCTGGATCACCAGTGCCGTGTGCTGCTGGGCGTCGGCAGTGCCGCTCAGGGTCAGCATGCCGGTCGGCGCTGGACTGCTGACCGGCGTGACGGTCTGCACGAGCAGCGAATCGACGCTGGCCAGCTTCGCCAGGAAATTCGTGGCATTGCCGGCGAGGTGGACCTGGTCGCTGACGCTATTCGACTGGGTCGCCGCCTGGATGGCCGCGTTCAGCGAGCTGGCCGCACTGCCGACGCCCGCGTTAGCGCCGCCAACGGCGGTCAGGCCGTAGCCTTGGCTGACCTGGGCCACCAACAAATTGGTACTGCCGGAAGTGGCCAGCGGGATGTCGGCGGTGCTGGCCTGGCCGCTCGTATCGACCCGGCCAGCGCCGACAATCGGCACCTCGAGCTGGCTGCCGGAAACGCCGCCCGGCAGCGTCACCGGATTCGTGGTCACGCTCACGCCATCCACTTGCACCGGGCCCGGACGCAGGGTCAGCACGAAGTTGCCGCTGGCGCCCGACACGTTGCCGGCAGCGTCGGTCTGGGTCGCCGTGATCGTATGGGCGCCGAGCGCCAGTCCGCGCACTTCGAGCTGCCAGTGGCCCTGCGCGTCCGCAGCAGCGGTGCCAAGGACTTTCTGGCCCTCGTACACCGTCACCAGGGCGTTGGCCTGCACGCTGCCTTCCAGCACCGGAATGGCGAAGGTAATGCCGTCGCCGGCACGGCCGGTGTCGGATGCCGCGCTCAGCTGGGGCGCAGCCGGTGCATTCGGCGCGACGGTGTCGATCGTCAGCGAGAGCGGCAGGCTGGCGCTGGAGACGTTGCCGGCGACATCGACCTGCTTGACGCTCAAGGCATGCACGCCATCGGCGAGTGCCCGCGCCGTGATGCTCCACGTGCCATCGGCGCCGGCTTGCGTGGTGCCGACGACGGTCTGACCATCGGTGTCGTACAGGCTCACCTGGGCCAGGGCTTCGGCGCGGCCCGTCACGGTCGGCGTGTTCACCTTGGTGATGCCGTCGCCGGCCGCACCGCTGTCGCTGGCGGCCAGCAGCACGGGCGCTGCCGGTGCCGCGGCAAGGGTGTCGATCGTGAGCTTCAGCGCTGCACCCAGCGCCGATACGTTGCCTGCACGGTCGGTCTGCACAGCACGCAGGGTATGGTCACCATCGGCCAGCACGCTGCTGCCGATATGCCAGGCGCCGTTGACATCGGCAAGCGCCATGCCCAGGACGGTCGTGCCGTCGCTGTCGTACAGCGTAATCACGGCCTGCGCTTCGGCGGTACCGCGAACGGTCGGCGTGGCGTCGCCAGTGATGCCGTCGCCCGCTATGCCGCTGTCGCTGGCGCCATCCAGGGCCGGTGCCGCCGGCGCGTCCGGAGCCCGTGTGTCGAAGCGCAATACCGGCGTGGTGCCGGCGCTACCAGCGTTACCTGCGGCGTCGCGGTAAAGGCCCGGCGCCACGCTGATGCTGGCCACGCCGCCATCGACGCCGTTGGTCGGCGTGAACACGGCGGTGCGTACCGTACCGCTGCCGGACAGCGCGGCCAGGCTGCCGCCGCTGACGACCACGTCGTCCAGCGTGAAGCTGGTGCCCGGGTCTTCGCTGAAGGTGAAGGTGATGGTCGCGGTCGCGCCGATGTTCAGCTGCGCGACGTCGCTGGTGATGGCCAGGGTCGGGGCGACGGTATCGAGCAGATAGCCGTGGCTGTCGACCGCACCGGCATTGCCGGCGGCGTCGACCACACGCACGGACAGCGTGCCGGCGCCTGCGGTCAGCGTGACCGGTGCCGACCAGTTAGTGCCGTCGACCTGGGCAGCCGCCCAGTGCAGGCCGCCGTCGAGCGAGACCTCGACGCGCTCGCCGGCTGCCGGCGCGGCGTCCAGCGAACCCGAGAAGACGTGGCTCGCCACGTTGGTCACGAAGTCGGTGCTGGAAGCGCCGCCGTCATTCGACAGCGCCAGGTTGGCGAACGTGCGCGCCGGCGCGGTCGTATCGACCAGCACCGTCAGGGCGGCCGACATGGCGCCGGTGTTGCCTGCCGCGTCGGTGGCCTGGGCCGTGATGAGGTGGCTGCCCTCGTTCAGTTTGCTGCTGGCGATGCGCCAGGTGCCGTCGACGGCAATCGCGCTGCCCAGCACCGTGCCGCCTTCGTACAGGGTCACGGTAGCGCCGGCTTCGGCAGTGCCGGTGAAGACCGGCATGGTGTCGGCGGTGATGTTGTCGCTGTCGGAGATGCCGCTGTCCGAGCTTGGCTTCAGGTCCGGTACCGACGGCGCCGCTGGGGCCAGCGTATCGAAGTGCAGCACTGGCGTGGTACCGGCGCCGCCGGCGTTACCGGCTGCATCGGTGTACGAGCCGGCGGCCACGGTGATGCTGGCGCTGCCGCTGTCGATGTCGGCGGCCGGGGTAAAGACCGCGCTGCGCGTCAGGCCGCTGCCCGACAGCGCGCCGAGCGTGCCGCCGCTGACGACCACATCGTGCAGCGTGAAGCTGGTGCCCGGGTCTTCGCTGAAGGTAAAGGTGATGGTCGCGCTTGCGCCGGCCTTCAGTTGCGCGACGTCGCTGCTGATGGCCAGGGTCGGCGCGGTGGTGTCGATCGTGACGGTCGTTGCCGCGCTGGCGGCGCCGACGTTGCCGGCGGCGTCCGTGAGCTTGGCCGTGATGGCGTGGCTGCCCTCGCCGAGGGCGCTGCTGGTGATGGCCCACTTACCGTCGGTGACGGCTGCCGAACCGATTGCCGTGGCGCCGTCGTACAGCGTGACCGTCGCGCCATTTTCCGCCGTGCCGGTGAAGGTCGGGGTGCTGACGTTGGTCAGCGCGTCAGCGTTGGAGAAGCCTTTGTCGCTGCCGGTGTCGAGCACGGGTGCCGCAGGCGCAGCAGGGGCCAGCGTGTCGAAGTGCAGCGATGGCGTGATGCCGGCGCCGCCCGCGTTACCGGCTGCATCGGTGTACGAGCCGGCGGCCACGGTGATGCTGGCGATGCCGCCATCGACGCCCTTGGCCGGCGTGAACACGGCGGTGCGTACCGTACCGCTGCCGGACAGCGCAGCCAGGGTACCGCCGCTGACGACCACGTCGTCCAGCGTGAAGCTGGTGCCCGGGTCTTCGCTGAAGCTGAAGGTGATGGTCGCAGTTTCGCCGGCCTTCAGTTGCGCGACGTTGCTGGTGATGGCCAGGGTCGGGGCGACGGTATCGAGCACGTAATTGCGGCCGTCGGACGAACCGCCGTTGCCGGCGGCGTCGACCACACGCACGTGCACCGTGCCGGCGCCCGCCGTCAGCGTGACCGGTGCCGACCAGTTAGTGCCGTCGACCTGGGCAGGCGCCCAGTGCAGGCCGCCGTCGAGCGAGACCTCGACACGTTCGCCCGCCGCCGGCGCGGCGTCCAGCGAACCCGAGAAGATGTGGTTCGCCACGTTGGTCACGAAGTCGGTGCTGGAAGCGCCGCCGTCGTTCGACAGCGCCAGGTTGGTGAAAGTGCGGACTGGCGGCGTGTTGTCGATCTGCACCGTCAGGCCGGCCGACATGGCGCCGGTATTGCCCGCCGCGTCGGTGGCCTGGGCCGTGATGAGGTGGCTGCCCTCGTTCAGTTTGCTGCTGGCGATGCGCCAGGTGCCGTCAACGGCAACCGCGCTGCCCAGCACCGTGCCGCCTGCGTACAGGGTCACGGTAGCGCCGGCTTCGGCAGTGCCGGTGAAGACCGGCATGGTGTCGGCGGTGATGTTGTCGCTGTCGGAGATGCCGCTGTCCGAGCTTGGCTTCAGGTCCGGTACCGACGGCGCCGCTGGGGCCAGCGTATCGAAGTGCAGCACTGGCGTGGTACCGGCGCCGCCGGCGTTACCGGCTGCATCGGTGTACGAGCCGGCGGCCACGGTGATGCTGGCGCTGCCGCTGTCGATGTCGGCGGCCGGGGTAAAGACCGCGCTGCGCGTCAGGCCGCTGCCCGACAGCGCGCCGAGCGTGCCGCCGCTGACGACCACATCGTGCAGCGTGAAGCTGGTGCCCGGGTCTTCGCTGAAGGTAAAGGTGATGGTCGCGCTTGCGCCGGCCTTCAGTTGCGCGACGTCGCTGCTGATGGCCAGGGTCGGCGCGGTGGTGTCGATCGTGACGGTCGTTGCCGCGCTGGCGGCGCCGACGTTGCCGGCGGCGTCCGTGAGCTTGGCCGTGATGGCGTGGCTGCCCTCGCCGAGGGCGCTGCTGGTGATGGCCCACTTACCGTCGGTGACGGCTGCCGAACCGATTGCCGTGGCGCCGTCGTACAGCGTGACCGTCGCGCCATTTTCCGCCGTGCCGGTGAAGGTCGGGGTGCTGACGTTGGTCAGCGCGTCAGCGTTGGAGAAGCCTTTGTCGCTGCCGGTGTCGAGCACGGGTGCCGCAGGCGCAGCAGGGGCCAGCGTGTCGAAGTGCAGCGATGGCGTGATGCCGGCGCCGCCCGCGTTACCGGCTGCATCGGTGTACGAGCCGGCGGCCACGGTGATGCTGGCGATGCCGCCATCGACGCCCTTGGCCGGCGTGAACACGGCGGTGCGTACCGTACCGCTGCCGGACAGCGCAGCCAGGGTACCGCCGCTGACGACCACGTCGTCCAGCGTGAAGCTGGTGCCCGGGTCTTCGCTGAAGCTGAAGGTGATGGTCGCAGTTTCGCCGGCCTTCAGTTGCGCGACGTTGCTGGTGATGGCCAGGGTCGGGGCGACGGTATCGAGCACGTAATTGCGGCCGTCGGACGAACCGCCGTTGCCGGCGGCGTCGACCACACGCACGTGCACCGTGCCGGCGCCCGCCGTCAGCGTGACCGGTGCCGACCAGTTAGTGCCGTCGACCTGGGCAGGCGCCCAGTGCAGGCCGCCGTCGAGCGAGACCTCGACACGTTCGCCCGCCGCCGGCGCGGCGTCCAGCGAACCCGAGAAGATGTGGTTCGCCACGTTGGTCACGAAGTCGGTGCTGGAAGCGCCGCCGTCGTTCGACAGCGCCAGGTTGGTGAAAGTGCGGACTGGCGGCGTGTTGTCGATCTGCACCGTCAGGCCGGCCGACATGGCGCCGGTATTGCCCGCCGCGTCGGTGGCCTGGGCCGTGATGAGGTGGCTGCCCTCGTTCAGTTTGCTGCTGGCGATGCGCCAGGTGCCGTCAACGGCAACCGCGCTGCCCAGCACCGTGCCGCCTGCGTACAGGGTCACGGTAGCGCCGGCTTCGGCAGTGCCGGTGAAGACCGGCATGGTGTCGGCGGTGATGTTGTCGCTGTCGGAGATGCCGCTGTCCGAGCTTGCCCTCAGGTCCGGTACCGACGGCGCGGCTGGGGCCGTGGTATCGATCGTCACGTTCAGCGGCTCGGAAGCAGCGCTGGTATTGCCGGCCGTATCGGTCGCTTTGACCGTCAGCACATGCGTGCCGCTCGACAGGGTCGGCGAGGTGATCGACCAGCGGCCGTCGTTGCCGGCCATGACCGAGCCCAGCGCGGTGCTGCCGTCGTACAAGATGACCGTCGTGCCGGCATCCGCCATGCCGCTGACGGTGGGCGTGGCGTCATTCGTGATGTTGTCGCCCAAGGTGCCGCTGTCGCTGCCGGCATTCAGTACCGGCGTGCCGGGCTTGGCCGGGGCGGTGGTATCGATGGTGACGAACAAGGGGGCCGAGAAGCCGCTGGTGTTGTTGGCGGCATCGGTGGCGGTGACGCTGAGCACGTGCGGGCCGGCAGCCATTGCGCTTACCGGGGTGATCGACCATTTGCCGGCACTGTCGGCCGTGGCCGAGCCCAGCAAGGTCAGTTTGTCCGTGTCGTACAGCTTGACAGTGGCGCCGGCTTCGGCCGTCCCGGTGAAGGCCGGACGCGACAGGTTGGTGATGCCGTCCGCGGCGCTGCTGCCGGTATCGTTGCCAATGACAAAAGCCGGTGCCGGCGGCACGGCGGGCGGCGTGGAATCGGCGGCGTAAGCGTGGACGTTGCTGATCGCCAGGTCGTCGAACATGAAAAAGGTGAACGGATTACCGTCGTTCGCGGTGACGCGCAAGATCTTGACGTTGTCGAAGCCGCTGAAACTGGGGAAAAGGGTGTCCGTGTGGATATTCCAGGTACGGGACGCGATAGGATTGTTATCGTTGCCGATCGCTTCGAATTTCAGCGAATTGTTACCCGTTCCATACACCCGCAATGACGACAGACTGAACAACTGCCCGCCTTTGAACGAGATCTCGGTATTGCCACCGTAGCCGTAAGACGTGACGAAATGCTGGGTGGATGTGTCTTGGTCCTTCTGGGCCCAGTCCTTGCCGGTGACGTGCAGCTGATAGGACGGATCCTGGGGCAAAGCGTAGTACAGGTCCGGGGTCCAGTCGCCAGTAAAATTATTGGTCGCTTCGAAGTCGATGGTGAAGGACGACGGCAGCCCCAGCGTGCCCTCGAAGGCCGACACCAGTCCGTCACTGCCGATGCCGGCGGTCTCGATGCTGCCGCTGGTGACTTCCAGGTCCCAGTCGCCTCCCAGGGCCGCGCTGCCGGTCGAATCGTTCGATGCAGCGACATCGGCGCCGGTGGCGATCGCGAGCTGCTCCACGAAGCTGCTGGCGGCGCCGGTCGCGCAGCCGTACAGCAGAATGTCGCCGTTCGGCGTGAGGCTGCTGCCGATCGCTTGCAATTGCGCCGTGTGATCGGCCAAGGTCGACTGGTCGAGCGTGAGCGCGCCAAAATTCAGCGCGCCGGCGGCGCCGTGCGACACGATGTGCAGGGCATCGATGCCGGTCCGGCCCGCCAGGGCCGACACGATCTGCTGCAGGCCGTCGGCATGCGCGTCGAGGATGATCACTTCGCGGCCGGCGCCAACCTGGCTGGCGATGGTCTGGTAATCGGCGATGTTGTCTTCGATGAAGACGATTTCAGTGCGTGCGGCGCTGGTGATCGCGAGCGCGCCGAGGTCGGCGTCGTAGCCTGGAGTGGTCATGCGGGATTTCCTTGGTTTTTATTTGGACTGGGTGGTGATGACGTTGGCGGCGCTGCCGGCGGCGTCGTTCCAGAAGGACATCTGGTTGTATTTGTCGAACAGGTCTGGCGGCAGGATGGTCTTGCGCGGGCTATGACGTACCTGCGTCTTCAGCGTATGCAGGCCCGGCATGCCCAGTTGCTGGTCGAACTCCTCGGCGGAATACTCGACATTGTCGAAATCGTGGGCGAATTGCGGCTCGCCGAGGAAGTCGTACACCAGCGACATGACCTTGGCCGGCGCACGCGTCAGCAAGTCGTAGTCGACCAGCAGCAGCGACTTGGCATGCTCGCCATAGAAGGCTTCACGCAGGGCGGTCAGGGCCGCGCCGACGGCCTGGTCATGCTGGGCCAGCAATTCGACACGGCTGTAGACCGTACCGCGTGCGCCCAGCGCGCCAAACATCCGGGTCAGTTCATAAGGGTTGGCGCGGGCCATGCGCTCGAAGCTATCCATCACCCAGGCGACATTGCGTACGCAAGCGATGACTTTCGCATCTGGAAACAGGTCGAACACCATCGGCAGCTTGGCGCACCAGGCGCGATTGGTGTCGAACACGACTTCGCGCTCGACATCGCTGTAATACGCATCGAACACGCCCCGCACCAGCGCGCGGCGCTTGTCCTTGCCGACTACCGGGCCGAATTCACTGCCGGCGCTGAACTGGCCCAACATGGCGCTACACAGCGCGCCAACCGGACTTGTCATACCTGCGTGAAAACGGGGATTTTGTAACAGAATTCCGGACAGCAGGGTCGAACCTGAGCGCGGCAGACCTGAGATGAAATGGAACTTATGTTTGGAACAAGAAGCGTTATCAGACATGTCGACGCGTCCGGTGAGACGGACTAACGGAAAATCAAAATGTCGATAGTGAGGTAAACGTATCCACGCAGCAATTAATAACCACTTCTTACGTATGGGAATGTAAATATCATCATCAAACTATGTTAAATCTGTACCAATTCCACCACAAATTTCATTCTCAACAACGCTACTTTTTGTCACGCACGGCGCATGAAAATAGCGACTAAATGTGAGCGGAGAAGCACATCCACGACATAGTCTTGCAAATAAAAATACGCTTTATTTCAACAACTTAATGGCAGACAAGCTGGAATGGGACGGCGTCGCTTGCAAACGCAGCTTCCGCGCCATGCAAGGCGAAGCCGTCAAGGCGCTCCGATTTAACAATTCAAGCGGAAACGGGGAGGATCTGCTGACGCTCGAGTTCACCGAGCAGGCGTGCGACTTCGTCGTCGACCGATGTCACCGCCGTGTTGACCACGAGTTCAGGATGCAGCGGTTCTTCGTAGGGGGAGGAAATGCCGGTGAAGTCCGGCAGCAGGCCGGCGCGTGCCTTGCGGTACAGGCCTTTGGGGTCGCGCTCCTCGCACACGGCCAGCGGGCAGCGGCAATACACTTCGAGGAAATACGGGGATGGGATCAGGGCGCGCGCACGCTCGCGGTCGGCGCGCAGCGGGGAGATCGCCGACACCAGCACGATCTGCCCTGCTTCATGGAAAAGCCGGGCGACCTCGCCGATGCGGCGGATGTTCTCGGAGCGTTCAGGGAGGGAAAAGCCGAGGTCGGCGCACAGGCCGTTGCGGACCTTGTCGCCGTCCAGCACGAAGACCTGACAGCCGCGTTCGAACAGCGCGCGTTCGGCGGCCAGGGCCAGCGTGGTCTTGCCGGCGCCGGACAGGCCCGTAATCCAGACCACCGCGCCGCAGTGGCCGGCGCGGCGCTGGCGTTCTTCGTTCGACACCGGCGGCGTCGCGTTCACGCTGCGCTTAGGTCAGGCTCAAACGACGATGGTCTGTGCCTCGCCCTCGGCACGGGCGCGGATTTCGCCGATGCGGTACACGGTCTCGCCGGCTGCCTGCAGCTGGGCCATGGCGGCTTCCGCGTTCTCTTTCGAGACGATCACGGTCATGCCGATGCCGCAGTTGAACACGCGGTGCATCTCGGCGTCGGCGACGCCGCCATGCTGCTGCAGCCACTGGAACAGCGGCGGCATCGTCCACGATTTGCTGTCCAGCACGGCGGTCAGGCCATCGGCCAGCACGCGCGGGATGTTCTCGACCAGGCCGCCGCCGGTGATGTGCACCAGGCCCTTCACTTCCATCGCCTGCATCAGTGCCAGCAGCGGCTTGACGTAGAGGCGGGTCGGCGCCATCAGCACATCGGCCAGCTTGCGGCCGTGGAAGTCGGCTTCCAGGTCGGGCTTGGCGACTTCGATGATCTTGCGCACCAGCGAGTAGCCGTTCGAGTGGATGCCCGACGAAGCCAGGCCCAGCACGACATCGCCTGCAGCGATCTTGCTGCCGTCGATGATCTGCGATTTTTCCACGGCGCCGACGGCGAAGCCGGCCAGGTCGTATTCGCCGTCCGGGTACATGCCCGGCATTTCGGCGGTCTCGCCGCCCAGCAGCGCGCAGCCGGACTGTTCGCAGCCCAGGGCGATGCCCTTGACGACCGCGGTGGCGGTGGCGACGTCCAGTTTGCCGCAGGCGAAGTAATCGAGGAAGAACAGCGGTTCGGCGCCCTGCACCAGGATGTCGTTGACGCTCATGGCGACCAGGTCGATGCCGACCGTGTCATGGCGGTTCAGCTCGAAAGCGAGCCTGAGCTTGGTGCCGACGCCGTCGGTACCGGACACCAGGACTGGCTCCTTGTACTTCTTGCTGATCTCGAACAGCCCGCCGAAACCACCGATGCCACCCAGCACGCCTTCGCGCATCGTGCGCTTGGCAAAGGGTTTGATCGCTTCGACCAGGGCATCGCCCGCATCGATATCGACACCGGCATCGCGGTAGGAGAGAGAAACATTAGACGGTTGGCTCATGATATTTGGCAGCGGAGGCGGTAAAATAGATAGCGGTAGATCAACTGAACGCACCCGCGCCACTGCCGGGAACGGCCAACTGGTCAATCCGCTATTCTAGCAAAATGGTCTGGCCAGGACGTACTTCACTGCGATAACAAGAACAAAATGCCAAATTTCCCTCTGCCCGGATGAGATGCAAGCCATGAAACAGCTGGTGCTCGATTTAGGCGCGGCCGAACCGGCGCAAAGCCTCGACACCTTCCAGATAGGAGCGAATGCCGAAATGGCGCACTTGATGCACCAGTTCGCGCAACGCGCCTCGCGCGAGCATTTCTGCTACCTCTGGGCCGAAACCGGTGCCGGCAAGACCCACATCCTGCACGGCCTGGCCGCCACGCCGGGCTCGCGCTACATCGCCTTCGATGCCGGTGCCAAGGCCTTCGTGTACACGCCGGAGGTCAGCCTCTACCTGGTCGACGACATCGACCGCCTGACGCCGAAGCGCCAGATCGACGCCTTCGCCCTGTTCAACCAGGTGCGCGAGCACGGCGCCTACATGGTCTGCGCGGGCCCGGTGCCGCCGGCCGTGCTGCCGGTGCGCGAAGACCTGCGTACCCGCATGGGATGGGGCCTGGTGTACCAGATCCACGGCCTGTCGGACGACGAGAAGATCGCCGCCCTCACCCAGGCCGCCGAGGCGCGCGGTTTGACGCTGTCGGCCAGCGTGTTACCCTATTTGCTATCCCATTTCAAGCGCGACATGCGCTCCCTGTCGACCATGCTGGATGCCCTCGACCAGTATTCGCTCGAGACCCAGCGCCCGGTCACGCTGCCCCTGCTGCGTGACCTGCTGCTTCAGGGAAACCCGCAAAACGATTTAAAAGAATGAGCAATCTCGCGCTGTTTGACCTCGACCATACCCTGCTGCCGATCGACTCGGACTTCGAGTGGGGCCAGTTTCTGGTGCGCCATCAAGTGGTCGACTGCGACGCCTACCAGCGCCGCAACGAGCAATTCTTCGCCCAGTACCAGGCCGGCAATCTCGACCCGGTGGAATACCTCGAATTCGCGCTCGGCACCCTGGCCGGCTTCGACCCGGCGCACCTGAAGGACCTGCACGCGCAGTACATGCGCGAAGTGATCGAACCAGCCATCAAGCCGCAGGCGCTGGCGCTGCTGCAGCGTCACGTCGATGCTGGCGACCTGGTGGCCATCATCACCGCCACCAACGGCTGGCTGACGGCGCCGATCGCGCGCGCGCTGAACGTCGAGCACCTGATCGCGGCGCGCCCCGAACTGGACCAGCGCGGCCACCCGACCGGGCGACTAGCAGGCACGCCGACCCAGGGCCACGGCAAGGTGGTCCACATGCATGCCTGGCTGGACGGCCTGCAACGCCCGTTCGACGGTTTCGAGCGCAGCTATTTCTACAGCGATTCGCACAACGACATCCCGCTGCTGTCCGTCGTCTCGCACCCGGTGGCGACGAACCCGAGCCCCCGACTGGCCCAACACGCTACCGCCCTCGGCTGGCCTTTACTCCATCTGTTCAATGATTAAAAAATTCATCCGCAAGATCCTTGGCGTGAAAGACGAGCGCGACCCCACCCAGCCCGTGGTCCTGGGCCCGGAGGAACACGGCATCGACCCCAGGCTGCTGTCGCCGAACGCGGTGCGCGTGACCCAGACCCTGCAGGAAGCCGGTTATAAAGCCTTCGTGGTCGGCGGCGCCGTGCGCGACCTGCTGCTGGGCGTGAAGCCGAAAGACTTCGACATCGCCACCGACGCCACCCCGGAAGAGGTCAAGAAGCTGTTCCGCCGCGCCTTCATCATCGGCCGCCGCTTCCAGATCGTGCACGTGATGTTCGGCCAGGAGCTGCTGGAGGTGACCACCTTCCGCGGCAACGCCCTCAACAACAATGCGCCGAAGGACGAGCATGGCCGGGTCCTGCGCGACAATAACTTCGGCCCGCAGCACGAAGACGCCGAGCGGCGCGACTTCACCATCAACGCCATGTACTACGACCCGGCCACGCAGTCGGTGCTCGACTACCACGGCGGCATCCAGGACATCCGCGACAAGGTCCTGCGCATCATCGGCCAGCCGGAAGCGCGCTACCGCGAAGACCCGGTGCGCATGCTGCGCGTGGTGCGCTTTGCCGCCAAGCTGCAGTTCACGATCGAGCCGGCGACCCGCGCCCCGATCCCGGTGATGGCGCCCTTGATCAACAACGTGCCGGCGGCGCGCGTGTTCGACGAAATGCTGAAACTCCTGCAGTCCGGCCACTCGCTGGCCTGCCTGAAGGAGCTGCGCGCCTCGGGCCTGCACCACGGCCTGTTGCCGCTGCTGGACGTGGTGCTGGAACAGCCGATCGGCATGAAGTTCGTGACCCTGGCGCTGGAATCGACCGACGCCCGCGTCAAGGCCGGCAAGGGCGTCTCGGCCGGTTTCCTGTTCGCCTCGCTGCTGTGGCACCAGGTGCTGGAAAAGTGGAATGCCTACCGCGCCGCCGGCGAACAGCCGATCCCGGCCCTGCACCTGGCCGCCGACGACGTGCTGGACAACCAGACCGACTCGCTGGCCCTGCAGCGCCGCATCGCCACCGACATGCGCGACATCTGGGCCATGCAGCCGCGCTTCGAACGCCGCAGCGGCAAATCGCCGTATAAGCTGCTGGAGCACCCGCGCTTCCGCGCCGGCTTCGACTTCCTGCTGCTGCGCTGCGAATCGGGCGAGCTCGATGCGGAACTGGGCAACTGGTGGACCACCTTCTACGCCGGCGACATCGCCGAGCGCGAGCGCCTGATCAACACGGCGCGCGAACCGGCCGGCGACAAGAAGAAACGTCCGCGCCGCCGCGGCCCGCGCAAGACCGGCGACGACGGCGCAACGCAACTGGACAGCGGCGCACAGCAGGCCGCTTCCGGCGCGGACGGCGAATGACGGCCTGGGTCGGCATCGGCGCCAACCTGGGCGATGCCCAGGCCAACGTCCTCGACGCGCTGGAGCGCCTGACCTGGACCCCGGGCGTGCGCCTGCTGCGCGCGTCCTCGCTGTACCGCACCGCGCCCATCGATTCCTCGGGCGACGACTACGTCAACGCGGTGGCCGAAGTCGACACCCTGCTCTCCGCCCGTGCCTTGCTGGCCGCGCTGCTCGATATCGAACAGGCCCACGGCCGCGAACGCCCCTACCGCAACGCCCCGCGCACCCTCGACCTCGACCTGCTGCTGTATGACGACGAGGTCATCGCTGACGCTCCAGCTCTCCTTGTGCCGCACCCGCGCATGCACGAGCGCGCCTTCGTGCTGGCGCCGCTGGCCGAACTGGCGCCCGCGCTGCAGATTCCCGGTCGCGGCCGCGTGGCCGAGCTGCTGCCGCTGGTGGCGGAGCAGGCCATCGAAAGGATGTAAGTCACATGCAAACCTTCCTGCTCCTCGTCTTCTCCAACGTCTTCATGACCACGGCGTGGTATTGGCATCTCAAAGGCGGGATGAACAAGCCGCTGTTCTCGGTCATCATGATCAGCTGGGGCATCGCCTTCGTCGAATACTGCCTGGCCGTGCCGGCCAACCGGATCGGCTTCGCGAGCGGCTGGAGTGCCGGGCAGCTGAAGGTGGTGCAGGAGGCGATTGCGCTGGTGGTGTTCGGCATCTTCATGGTCACCGTGCTGGGCGAACCCCTGCACTGGCGCCACTTTGCCGCCTTCGGCTGCATCATGGCGGCGGTCGGCTTCCTGTTTGTCGGCCGTTGATCGAGGCGGGCAATCTCTAGAACAGCCCCCGGCAGGAATCCTGTCGTGGTATTACACTACGCCGTCGGAGAGCATTCCCGACGGCTTTTTTACGAATTGGTAAAGGAAAAACGATGAGCGGATATTTGCAGGGCAAGGACATGGCGGCACCGGGACAGGACAGCGGCGCGCAGGCGCCCGCGCAGGCACCGGCCAAACCTGTTTCGATGGCCGTGACCCTGCCGTCGCTGCGCGCGATGCGTGCGGCCGGCCAGAAGATCGCCATGCTCACCTGCTATGACGCCAGCTTTGCGGCGCTGATGGACCGCTGCGGCGTCGAGATCCTCCTGATCGGCGACTCGCTCGGCATGGTCTGCGCCGGCTACGATTCGACCCTGCCGGTGACGGTGGCGGACGTGGCCTACCACACGGCATCCGTGGTCCGCGGCCGCAAGAACGCGCTGGTGCTGGCCGACCTGCCCTTCGGCAGCTACGGCACCAAGGAGCAGGCCTACGACAGCTGCGCAACCCTGATGCGCGCCGGCGCCCAGATGGTCAAGATCGAAGGCGGCGCCTGGCTGGCCGAGACCGTGCGCTTCCTGGTCGAACGCGGCATTCCGGTGTGCGCCCACATCGGCCTGACCCCGCAGTTCGTGCACCAGCTGGGCGGCTACAAGGTGCAGGGCAAGACCAGCGAAGGTGCCGACCAGCTCAAGCGCGACGCCATGGCGCTGCAGGATGCCGGCGCCGCCATCGTGCTGCTGGAAGCCGTGCCGGCCGCGCTGGGCAAGGAAGTGACCGAGATGCTGCAGGTACCGACCATCGGCATCGGCGCCGGTCCCGACTGCTCGGGCCAGGTGCTGGTGATGCACGACCTGCTGGGCGTCTTCCCGGGCCGCAAGGCGCGCTTCGTGAAGAACTTCATGGACGGCCAGACCAGCATCGACGCCGCCGTGACGGCCTACGTGGCCGCGGTGAAGGACGGCAGCTTCCCGGCGCCGGAACACTGCTTCTGACCCGACGGAGGGTGGATATGGCGACTTCTTCGACGACCACCCCGCAGTCCACCCGGCTGTTCCTGGCCCTGTGGCCGGATGCGGCCGTGCGCGAGCAGCTGCGCGCATGGCGCGAGCTGTGGAACTGGCCGCGCGGCGCCTCACCGGTCCACACCGACAAGCTGCACATGACGCTGCACTTCCTCGGCAACCAACCGGCCGAGTCGCTTCCCGCCCTGCTCGACGGCCTGGCGGTCCCGTTCACGCCCTTCCGCCTGCAACTGGGCGTGGCCGAGCTGTGGCACAACGGGATCGCGGTGCTGTCGCCGCAGGACACGCCGCAGCAACTGCTCGACCTGCACACGGCCTTGTCGGGCGCCCTGCCGGGTGTCGGCCTGCAGCCGGAGCAGCGGCCCTACCGTCCGCACGTGACCATGGCGCGCCGCGCGAAAGGGGTGGCGGTGCCGCAAAATGGCCCGGTCATCGACTGGGCTGTCGATCATTACACGCTGGTCGAATCGAAGACTGGCGACGGCAGCGGCTATACCGTGCTGCGCGAGTACCGTTGACTTCCACGTGGGCTCGGGGAGCCCACCCTACCGATCATCGTAGGGTGGGCTCCCCGTGCCCACGTTGCACATCACCGCGTCACTGTTTGACGATGCGCGCATTCGCCGCAATCACAATCCCCGAAATCGACAACACTCCCAGCGCCACCGCGATATTCGTGTGCGCCGCAATCGACCCCAGCAGCGGCGGCGCCAGCAGCAGGCCCGCATAGCCGAGCGTCGCCACCGTCGCCAAGCCGCCACCGGCAGACATGCCCGGCGTGCGTGCGGCGGCCGAGAAGATCAGCGGCACCACGTTCGCCGCCGCCAGGCCGATCAGCGCGAAGCCGCAGGCCGACAGCACGAAGTGCGTGCTCAGCACGGCCAGCAGCAGGCCGCAGAACATGCCGAGGCCGCCCAGCACCATCACCCGCATCGCGCCGAAGCGCAGCACCAGGCGGTCGCCCGCGAAGCGGCAGGCAGCCATCGCGATCGAGAAGGCGGAGTAACCCAGCGCCGCCGACGCCGGATCGGCTTTGGTCCTCTCGGTCAGCAGCAGCGCGCTCCAGTCGACCAGCGCGCCTTCCACCGCAAAGCACAGCATGCCGAGCAGGCCGAGGAAGAGCGCCGGCCCGCGCGGCAGCGCGAAGTGGCTCTCTGCATGCGGCGACGGCGCCGCCTTCAGCACGAAGGGCGCGCACGCGGCCACCACCAGCGCGATCGTCACGCCCGCCATCAGGGCGCCGCGGCCGTCGCCCAGTCCCGCGCGGATCATCAGGCCGCCCAGCGCCGCGCCGAGCAGCCCGCCCAGGCTGTAGAAGCCGTGGAAGGACGACATGGTCGGCACGCCGCGCGCCGTCTCGACCTCGCTGGCATTGGCATTCATCGACACGTCCACCAGGCCGTTGCTGGCGCCGAAAGCGAAGGCCGCCAGGAACAGCGCCGGCAAACCATCAACATTCATCAGCAGCGCCGTGGTGATCGAGAACAGCCAGGCGCTGGCCAGCGCCACGGTGCGTGTGCCCCACTTCCCGGCTAGCCCGCCCGTCAGCGGCATGGCTGCGATCGCGCCGCCGGCGATCGTCAGCAGCAGGAAGCCGAGCACGCCGGTGTCGATGCCGGCGCGCGCCTGTACCAGCGGCACGTGCGCGGCCCACAGGCCGATGCCGGCGCCGTTCAGCAGGAAGATGGTGGAGATCGACCAGCGCGCCCGGTTCACGGCGGCGCTGGCGGGTTGCAGGTGTTCGGCCGGTTTCATGCTTTGACTTTCGCTGCGAGTTGGATATCGGGGGTGGGGTCGAGCTGGCGCAGGCGCTCCAGCACCTCGGGCGGGCAGTCGGCTTCCAGCACCAGCTGGTCGGCTTCCTGCAGCGGCGCGATCAGGAAGGGCGCCGGCGCTTCGAGGCGCTCGTTGAGGACGGCGACCACGCGCCGGCTGGCGGCGGCCAGCATGGCCTGCTTGACCGCGGCTTCGTCGGCGTCGCTGGCGCCGAGCCCGCGGTCGGCCTCGACGCTGCAGACGCCGACCACCGCCAGGTTCACGCGCAGCTGGCGGATGGCGTCGACGGTATGCGCGCCCAGCACGGCGCCGGCATGCCCAGCGTAGATCCCGCCGAGCAGCATGACCTTCGTCTTGCGGAGCTCACCGAGTGCCAGCGCGATCTGCGGGCTGTTGGTGATGACGGCGGCGGCCTGCCCGTCTTCGAGCAGGCGGGCAAAGGCCAGGTTGGTGGTGCCGGCATCGACCAGCATGGTATCGCCGGGACGTACCGCGCCCAGCAGGGCCTGCGCCAGCATCGCCTTGCGCGCGCCGGCATCGTCGACGCGCTGGCCGAAGCTGGGCTCGGCCCGCGTGCGCCGCATCGCGCCGCCGTGCACGCGGCGCAGCAGGCCGGCCGCGTCGAGCTCGCGCAGGTCGCGCCGGATCGTGTCCTCCGAGGTCTGGAAACGCAGAGCCAGCTCGGCCGCCAGCACCTTGCCCTGTTGGTCCACCATGTCGACGATCTGTTGTCGACGCTCTTCTGCCAGTTGCATGCATGACCCCGCTTGTTCGATGCGCAAATTTACACGATCAAGAACAAACAGGCAAATACATGCACGGATAAGAATGAAACTTACACCAGCAGCATCAAATGCTCCCGCTCCCACGAGCTGATCACCCGCGAAAAGGTCGCAAACTCCAGTTCCTTCACTTCGCAAAACGCCTCGACGAACAAGGGTCCCAGCATCGCCGACAAAGCCTTGCACCCGCGCAGCTGGAAGATCGCATCCTCCAGGTTGCGCGGCAGTTCGCCATGCACGTGCTCGGCGCTCTCGGCGGTCGGCGGTGCCGGCTTCAAGCCTTCCATCATGCCGAGCAGACCGCAGGCCAGGGTCGCCGCCATCGCCAGGTAGGGGTTCACGTCGACGCCCGGCACGCGGTTCTCGACGCGGCGGTTGGCGGGTGCGGAATTCGGCACGCGGATGCCGCAGGTACGGTTGTCGTAGCCCCAGTGCACGTTCATCGGCGCCGACTGGAAGCGCGACAGGCGGCGGTAGGAATTTACATGGGGCGCGAACAATAAGGTCGCAGGCGGCACGTATTTTTCCAATCCACCGATGAATTGACGGAACAGCACACTTTCGCTGCCATCCTCGTTCGAGAAGATATTGCGGCCGGTGGCCAGCTCGACCACGCTCTGGTGTACGTGCATGGCGCTGCCCGGCTCGGTTTCCATGGGCTTGGCCATGAAGGTGGCGAAGATGCCGTGGCGCAGCGCCGTTTCGCGTACCGCGCGCTTGAACAGGAACACGCGGTCGGCCAGCTCGAGCGCATCGCCATGGGTGAAATTGATTTCCATCTGGCCGGCGCCGGCTTCGTGGATCAGGGTCTCGACGCCCAGCTCGTGCTGCTTGCAGAAAGCGGACAGTTCGAGGAAGAAGGGATCGAAGTCGTTGACGGCGTCGATCGAGTACGACTGCCGGCCCTGCTCCGTGAAGCCGCTGCGGCCCATCGGCGGGCTCAGGGGTTCGTGCGGATTGGTGTTGCGGGCAACCAGGTAGAACTCCATCTCGGGCGCCACCACCGGCTGCCAGCCGCGTTCGCGGTACTTGTCCAGCACCCGCCGCAACACCGAACGCGGCGCCAGGCCGACCGGGCTGCCGTCGAAGTTCTGGCAATCGTGGATCACGCAGGCGACCCGTTCGGTGGCCCAGGGCACGACGCGGATCGTAGCCGGGTCCGGCACGCAGACCATGTCGGGGTCGATCGGGCCGACGTAGGGCGTGTTGTTCGGCTGTTCGCCGTGGACCGTGTTCAGCAGCACGCTCTTGGGTAGGCGCATGTGCTCGCCGGACAGAAACAAGTCTTTCGGCAGGATCTTGCCGCGGGCAATGCCGGTCATGTCCGCGATCACACACTCGACCTCGTGGATGTTGTGGTCGCGTAGAAAACTGCGCATGTCGCCGCTGATTGCCTCTGCCATCGTGCTCCCCGCTTGCCCCGGCGTGGACGAATATAGCACCGGCCCGGCACCCGCCGCGCGTCGGTGCGCGCCGGTGCGCCTCGTGTCGCGATCCCGCAATTCGTTCCACGGATTCCGCAGTTGGCGTCATGGATGTCCCTGCGGCACGCATTCTGCGCGATACTTTCTGTTATGGAACTCACCACATCCCACGACATCCCGACCGGCCGCATGTGGCGCCTGTACACGGTCGGCTGGCTGGTCTATCTTGGCATCCTGTGCTTTGCCGTGCAGCTGGACGACTTGCGGCATGGGCACTTCAATTGGCGCAACAGCGGGGATGTGCTGTGGAGCATGCCGCAAGCCTTCGCCCTGGCACTGATCTGGCCGCTGAGCGGCTGGATGGAGCGGCGGCGCCTGTCGGTCCCACTGGTTTTCCTGCTCCATATACTGGGCAGCGCCGCCTACGGCATCGGCTCCTACTGGCTGCTGTCGGCGATGATCGGCACGGCGCGCCCGCTGTCCTGGTATGTCTGGCCGGTGATGTACACGATGATGACCTATATCGTGATCGCCGCGATCTTCCAGACGGTCCGCATGAGCCACGCCCGCCAGCGCCAGGCCCTCGCCATCCAGCAGGCCCACACCCTGCTGGTCGCCTCCGAACTCAACGCGCTGCGCAACAAGCTGAACCCGCACTTCCTGTTCAACACCCTGCACTCGATCATCGCGCTGACGCGCAGGAACCCGGAAGCCGCCGAGACCGCCCTGTTCCAGTTCTCCGACATGCTGCGCTACGTGCTCGACACCGAAAAAAGCGGCAGCGACCGCGTCACGCTCGACGACGAGCTGCGCTTCGTGCGCGACTACCTCGAGCTGGAAAGCCTGCGCCTGGGATCGCGCCTGAGAATCGAATGGGAACTCGACGAGCATGCCGCCGGCCTGGCGCTGCCGGCGCTGTCGCTGCAGCCGCTGGTCGAGAACAGCATCAAGCATGCCTTCAACCCGCACAGCCGCCCCGGCCTGCTGCGCATCCGCACCCGCGTCGACGATGCGGCGAAAGCGCTCACCATGAGCGTGGCCGACGACGGTCCCGGCGCCGACCTCGCCACCGTCAGGCAGTCGCCCGGTCTCGGCATCCGCACCGTCGAACGGCGCCTGCAGCTCGAGTACGGCACACGCGGTGCGCTGCGGATCGAGACCGCGCCGGGCGCCGGCTTCCTGGCCACGATGTCGATCCCCCTCGAATCCACCTGATCCCCGAACGCCCACATGAACACCAAAACCGTATTCATCGCCGAGGACGAGCCGCTGGCCCGCGACGTCCTGCGCGACGCCATCTACGCCCACCCCGCCCTGCGCCTGGCGGGCGAAGCCGGCGACGGCGCCACCGCCCTCGCGCAGATCGAGCGCATCCGTCCCGACGTGGTGTTCATGGACATCCAGATGCCGGAAATGACCGGCCTGGAAGTGCTGCGCCGCCTGAGCTGCACGCCCGACATCGTGTTCACCACCGCCTACGACCAGTACGCGGTGACGGCCTTCGAGCTGAACGCGGTCGACTACCTGCTGAAACCTTTTACGCGCGCCCGCTTCGATGCGGCGGTGGCGCGCCTGCTGGAGTCGCCGGCGCCGCCGCGTGCGATCGTCGATGCGGCGCTGGCGCAGGCGGTCCAGCACGCGCCGGGACGGCTGGAGCGCATCCTGGTGCGCGACCGTGGCCGTATTTTTCCGCTGTCGCTGAATGAGATCGAATACCTGAAAGCCGATTCGAAATACACGGCCATTGCCGCGCGCGGCCAGACCTTCCTGGTCCGCATCGGCATCTCGGAACTGGAGGCGCAGCTCGATCCAACCCGCTTCATCCGCGTGCACCGCTCGGCGCTGGTGAACCTGGATTTCGTCGATTCGATGCGCGCCGACGAGCAGTCGCAGCTGGTGATCCAGATGCGGGATGGGGTGGTGCTGACGGCCAGCCGGGAGGCGTCGAAGGTGTTGCGGGAGATGGCGATCTGACCGTCGTCCCCACGTCCTTCACTCGTCATTCCCGCGTCCTTCACTCGTCATTCCCGCGCAGGCGGGAATCCAAGTTTCGCTGATCCGCTACGAGCTTGGGTTCCCGCCTGCGCGGGAACGACGGTCAGATTTGTATCCACGTCGTCTTCAACTCCGTGTACTTGTCGAAGGCATGCAAGGATTTATCCCGCCCATTCCCCGACTGTTTATAACCGCCGAAGGGCACGGTGATGTCGTCGCTGTCGTACTGGTTCACATGCACGGTCCCGGCCCGCAGCCGGCGCGCGGTGCGGATCGCGCGGCTCATGTCCGCCGTCCACACCGCCGCCGCCAGGCCATAGGACGTGCTGTTGGCCTGCCGCACCGCCTCGTCCAGGTCGGTGAAGGACAACACGGATAAAACCGGCCCGAAGATCTCCTCGCGCGCAATGCGCATCGACGCATCGACGCCATCGAACAAGGTCGGCTCGATATACAGGCCGCCGGTCTCCGCACGCGCGGCCTGTCCGCCGGCCAGCAGGCGCGCCCCTGATGCCTTGCCATCCTCGATATAGCCGAGCACCGTCTTCATCTGGATCGAATCGACGATGGCACCCATCACCGTGTCCGGGTCCAGCGGATCGCCCGGCGCATACTTCGGGATCATGGCCAGCGCCTTCTCCAGGAAAGCTTCGCGGATCGATTCCTCGACGAACAGGCGTGAAGGCGCGTTGCAGCTTTCGCCCTGGTTGAAATAGATGGAGCCAATGGCGCCGGCCACCGCCGCGTCCAGGTCCGGGCAGTCGGCGCAGACGATGTTGGCCGATTTGCCGCCCAGCTCCGTCCACGCGCGCTTCAGGTTCGACTGCCCGGCCATCTGCAGGATCTGCTTGCCGACCCGCGTCGAGCCGGTGAAGGCGATGCAGTCGACGTCCATGTGCAGGCCGAGCGCTTTGCCCGCTTCGTCGCCGTAGCCGGGCAGGACGTTGAACACGCCTTCCGGCACGCCGGCTTCTAGCGCCAGCTCGGCCAGGCGCAGCGAAGTCAGCGGCGCCTTTTCTGACGGTTTCAGGATCAGGCTGTTGCCGGCGGCGAGCGCCGGGCCGATCTTCCAGGCCGCCATCAGCATCGGGTAGTTCCAGGGGATGATGGCCGCCACCACGCCGACCGGCTCGCGCTGGATCAGGGCCAGGCTGTCCTGGGCGGTAGGCGCGACTTCGTCGTAGATCTTGTCGATCGCCTCGCCGTACCAGCGGATGCAGTTCTGCGCCAGCTGCACGTCGACGCTGCGGCTGTAGCGGATCGGCTTGCCCATGTCGAGCGTCTCCAGCAGGGCGAGTTCGTCCTTGTGCGCCAGCATCAGGTCGGCAAAGCGGATCAGGGTGCGCTTGCGATCAACGGGCGCCTTGCCGGACCAGCGGCCGTCCTCGAAGGCGGCGCGGGCGCTGTGCACGGCCAGGTCGACGTCGGATTCGGTGCAGCGCGCGACTTCGCCGAGCTTGCGTCCGTCGATCGGTGAGATACAGTCGAAGTGGGCGCCGGACACCGCGTCGACGCGCTTGCCGTCGACCACTGCCCGGCCATCGATCTGCACTGTTTTGGAACGTTCATGCCAGGATTCCGTAGCCATAATGTCTCCTTCTGGATGCATTGACGTTGTCGAGCCGATACTAGCAAACAAAATCGATCCCATCGCCGATTTCTGCCGCTATAATCGCGAATTTTTCCCGCCAGAATTTTCCATTCCCGGAGCCGGAGCACCTAATGAATACCATCCTGATTTCGTCTGTCGTGCTCTACCTGCTGGGCACCCTGGGCCTGGGCATGTGGGCCGGCACGAGGATCAAGAACACGTCCGACTTTGCCGTGGCCGGCCGCAGCCTGCCGCTGATCATGGTGATCACCACGACTTTCGCGACCTGGTTCGGCGCCGAGACCGTGATGGGCATTCCCGCCAGGTTCGTGCAGGGCGGCCTGAACGGCCTGGTCGAAGATCCCTTCGGCGCCGGCACCTGCCTGATCCTGGTCGGCCTGTTCTTTGCCGCGCGCCTCTATAAACTGAATCTGCTGACCATCGGCGACTACTACCGTGCGCGCTACGGCAAGGGCATCGAGGTGTTCTGCTCGGCCGCGATTATCCTGTCCTACCTCGGCTGGGTGGCGGCGCAGATCACGGCGCTGGGCCTGGTGTTTTCGGTGCTGACCGGTGGCGCGATGTCCGAGACCGCCGGCATGATCGTCGGCACCCTGGCGGTGCTGATCTACGTGGTGGTGGGCGGCTTCCTGGCGGTGGCGATCACCGACTTCATCCAGATGATCGTGCTGGTGGTGGGCATGTCCATCATCGCCGTGTTCTCGTCGGAACTGGCGGGCGGCAGCGGTGCCGTGCTGCAGATGGTGCAGCAGAAGGACCTGTGGAATTTCCTGCCGAAGCAAAACTTCACCGACATCGCCTTCTTCGTCGGCGCCGCCGTGACCATGATGCTGGGCTCGATCCCGCAGCAGGACGTATTCCAGCGCGTGATGTCGGCCAAGAATGCGCCGACCGCGCGCGCCGGCGCCGTGATCGGCGGCGTCAGCTACATCCTGTTCGCCTTCGTGCCGATGTTCATCGTCGCCTGCGCCGTGATCGTGATGGGCAACGATGCGCTGGAACTGGCCAAGAGCGATTACCAGCGCGTGCTGCCGACCTTCGTGATGACCAAGATGCCGCTGATTATGCAGATCCTGTTCTTCGGCGCGCTGCTCTCCGCGATCAAGAGCACCTCGTCGGCGACCCTGCTGGCGCCCTCAACCAGCTTCACCGAGAACATCCTCAAGAACCTGCGTCCGGGCATGAGCGACCGCCAGCAGCTGTTCGCCATGCGCGTGACCATCGTCGTGTTCGCGGCCCTGGTGCTGACCTACGCGATCGCGATGAAGGGCACCTCGATTTATGAACTGGTGTCCTCGGCCTACCAGGTGACCCTGGTCGGCGCCTTCGTGCCGCTGGTGATGGGCCTGTACTGGAAGCGCGCCACCACCCAGGGTGCGATCGTGTCGATCGCGGCCGGCATCGCGACCTGGATCCTGTTCTTCCCGCAGATCTCCTCGCTGGGCGAAGCTTTCCCTGGCCAGCTGGCCGGCCTGCTGGCGGGCTTCATCGGCATGTTCGTGGGCTCGCTGGCGCCGCAGGTGCTGAAGAACCGGCATGAGCCGCATAAAACCGCATTGAGCGTTTAAGGTACGCGTGGGCACGGGGTGCCCACCCTACGTCATCGGTTTGCAAAAATGTAGGGTGGGCACCCCGTGCCCACGTTACATCCATCCCCGACGCTCCACATCTTCCAGAGTCAGGTCCAGACAGAACCTGATCCGCTCCACCATCTCATCGATCTGCGCCGTCGTCATCACCAGCGGCGGCGCCACGATCATCCTTTCCCCCACCGCGCGCATGATCACGCCGTTGTCGAACATGTGCGCGCGGCACAGCATCCCCACCGCCAGCTCGCGCGGGAAGGCTTCGCAGTCGTGCACCGTCGCGCCTTTTCTGCGCACCAGGTTCAGGGCCGCCGTCATGCCCATGCTCTCGGCGTGCCCGACCAGCGGGTGCGAAGCCAGCATCGCGAACGCAGTACGCAGATGCGGCCCGGTTTCCAGCGCCACGCGCCCGACCAGCCCTTCGTCTTCCATGATGCGCAGATTCTCCAGCGCCGCCGCGCAGGCGACCGGGTGGCCGGAATACGTGAAGCCGTGGTTGAAGTCGCCGCCCTTCTCGACCAGCGTTTGCGCCACGCGCGCGCCCACCAGCACGCCGCCCAGCGGCACATAGCCGGAGGTGACGCCCTTGGCAAAGGCGATCAGGTCGGGCCTGAAACCCATCAGATGGCAGCCGAACCAGGTGCCCAGGCGCCCGAAGCCGCAGATCACTTCGTCGGACACCAGCAGCACGCCGTACTTGTCGCAAATGCGCTGGATCTCGGGCCAGTAGGTCGGCGGCGGGATGATCACGCCGCCCGCGCCCTGCACCGGCTCGCCGATGAAGGCGGCGACGTTTTCCGGCCCCAGCTCGAGGATCTTCTCTTCCAGCCAGCCGGCCGCGCGCAAGCCGAATTCGGCTTCGCTCATGCCGTGGCCATGCTCGGCAAAGCTGGGCTGGTCGATGTGGTGGATGCCGGGGATCGGCAGCGCACCCTGCGCATGCATGCCGGCCATGCCGCCCAGCGAGGCCCCGGCCACCGTGCTGCCGTGGTAGGCGTTGTGGCGGCTGATGATGGCCTGGCGCTGCGGCTGGCCCATCAACTGCCAGTAGCGCCACACCATGCGCACGACGGTGTCGTTGGCCTCGGAGCCGGAGCCGGTGAAGAACACGTGGTTGCAGCCCGCATTCAGCGCATCCTGCGCCAGTTCCACCAGGCGCGCCGCCAGCAGCACCGCCGGCACATTGGTCGTGTTGAAGAAGCTGTTATAGAAAGGCAGCAGGTCCATCTGCCTGGCCACCGCCTGCGTCATGCTGGCGCGCCCGTAGCCGACGTTCACGCACCACAGGCCCGACATACCGTCGATGACCTTGTGCCCTTCCGAATCCCAGAGGTAGATGCCATCCCCGCGCACCATCACGCGCGCGCCGCGTTCGCGCAGCGCACCGTGGTCGGTGAAGGGGTGCAGGTAATGCGCGCTGTCGAGCTGCTGCAGCGCGCGCGTATCGCAGATTGATGTTTCAGAACCTGGTGTATCGACCTCCAGGACCGGCGCGAGCACATCGCCCGCAATGATGTCGCTTGCCATGTTGGACTCCCATCGTCTTGAAGCTCTCTTGGTGTGTGATTTTTTATACGTGCAGCAGCAGGTGCTCGCGCTCCCACGGGCTGATCACGGTCATGAATTCCTGGTGCTCGAGTTCCTTGACCGCCGAATAGACGTCGATGAAGCGCTCGCCCAGGATGTCGCGCAGGCGGTCTTCGCGGCGCAGCAGAGTCAGGGCTTCCGGCAGTCCCTGCGGCAGTTCGACCGCCATCTTGTAGGCGCTGCCTTCGACCATCGGGGTCGGTTCCAGCTGCTCCTGGATGCCGAGATAGCCGCAGGCCAGGGTCACGGCCAGCGCCAGGTAGGGGTTGGCGTCGGCGCCGATCACGCGGTTCTCGACGCGGCGGTCCTGCGAGCCCGACACCGGCACGCGGATGCCGACCGTGCGGTTGTCGATGCCCCACTGCAGGTTGATCGGCGCGGCGGTGCGGCGCACGATGCGGCGGTAGGAGTTCACGTAGGGCGCGACGATGGCCATCGCCGACGGCATGTACCTCTGCAGGCCGCCCACGTACCAGCGGAACAGGTCGGACGGCGAGCCGTCCTCGTTGCTGAAGATGTTGCGCCCGGTCTCGCCGTCGACCACGCTCTGGTGCACATGCATCGCCGACCCCGGCTCGCCCGCCATCGGCTTGGCCATGAAGGTGGCGTACATGTCGTGCTTGAGCGCGGCCTCGCGCAGGGTGCGCTTGAAGTAGAAGACTTTATCGGCCAGGCCGAGCGGCTCGCCGTGCTGGAAGTTGATCTCCATCTGGCCGGCGCCGATCTCGTGAATGAGGGTGTCGACGTCCAGGCCCATCATGTCGCAGTAATCGTAGATGTCTTCGAACAGCGGGTCGAACTCGTTGACGGCGTCGATGCTGTAGACCTGGCGGCTGGTCTCGGAACGGCCGCTGCGGCCGATCGGCGCAGCCAGCGGCAGGTCGGGGTCGATGTTCTTGGCGGTCAGGTAAAACTCGAGTTCCGGCGCCACCAGCGGCTTCCAGCCTTTTTGCGTGTAGAGCTTGAGCACGCGGCGCAGCACGCTGCGCGGGGCGAAGTCGACCAGGCGGCCGTCGGCGAAATAACAGTCGTGGATGACCTGGGCGGTGGGATCGACGGCCCACGGGACCATCGTGATCGTGCCGGGGTCGGCCTTCAGGATCATGTCGCGGTCGGTGGTCGAGATCGCGCGGTCGAAGGCGTCGTCGTTCTCGGGCGAATTGCCGGTCACGGTCATGCCCAGCACGATTTCCGGCAGGCGCATGCCGCGGTCTTCGGTAAATTTTACGCGCGGCAAAATCTTGCCGCGGGCGACGCCGGTCAGGTCGGGGACCAGGCATTCGATTTCGGTGACTCGTTTGCCGTTGAGCCACTCGTCCATATCGTTGTAGGAAAAATTGTCGCGGATAGCCATGGTGGTTCCTTGTTCGTTGGAGGGCGCGGGCGCACGAGCGCAGCCCGCGGCGCGCGGGTTGGTCTGAACAGGGACGCTATGGGACGGAACGGGCCGCCCATTTTTCATAGGCGGTCATGGGTTCTTCCGTTTCTTGGTTTGGAAGCGGGCGCGGCAGGCATCGCCGAAGGCGCCGAACATCTTCATCGAGTGCGGATTGTGGGCGATGCGCCATTCCGGATGCCACTGGACGGCCAGGGTAAAACCCGGCGAAATCGAGACCGAAAACGCCTCGACCAGGCCATCCTCCGCCACCGCCTCGACCGTCAGGCCGGGCGCGAGTCCGTTGACGCCCTGTCCGTGCAGGGAATTGACGGGGATTTCCTCCACGCCCAGGATGCCATGCAGCATGCCGCCCGGCGTGATCCTGACCTTGTGCGCATCGCCGTACTGCTCGTCCATGCCCAGTTCGGGATTCTCGCGGTGGTCGAAGTGCCCCGGCACCGACTGCACGGCCTGGAACAGGCTGCCGCCCAGCGCCACGTTCATCTCCTGGAAGCCGCGGCAGATCGCGATGATCGGAATGCCGCGCTTGACCGCCTCCCGGATCAGCGGCAGCGTGGTCTGGTCACGATCCGGATCCTGCGGCAGGGTCGGGTCGAGAACTTCTTCGGAGTAATAGCTGGGGTGCACATTCGATGCCGAGCCGGTCAGCATGATGCCGTCGCACAGGTCGAGCATGGTTTCCAGATCCAATCGCTCGCCCATCGACGGCAGGATCATGGGCGCACAATCGGCGCCGATGGCGACTGCATCGACATATTTGTGCTGGGCCGCGTGATAGGGATGTTCTCCGAAATCGCGGGTGCAGGCGGGGACGATAACGATCGGGCGCATGTTCTCTACCTTGTGAAGTGAGGCGCACACGAACCATCATACTGCAATCTGATCCGAATGCGAGTGGCCGTTAATCCAGATCAACAAGCGCCGACATTTACGCCACGCTTTGCTGAGATCTGCTATTGGGAATGGTTCCGCTGTTCAGAAACCGATAGCAAAATCTTATCGTCAACTTGGAAAGCATGCCAACACGAACCGGCTCATGGATGACGCGCCCGATCGGCGCAGCGGCTTGGCGCCCCGTTCAAACAGCCACGAAACCGCCATCAACGAACAGCTCGTCGCCGGCCACGAAGCTGCCCTCTTCGGAAGCCAGGAACAGCACGGCCCGGGCGACTTCGTCCGCCTCCCCGAGACGGCCGAAGGGCGTCATCTGCTTCATGCCGTCTTCCATGCCCGGGTTGGCGTCCAGGTAGGCGTGCATTGCAGGTGTGAAGATCATGCCGGGCGAGACGACGTTGACACGGATGCCCTTGTGCTTGAGGTCGGTCGTCCAGGTGCGTGCGAGGGAGCGGATGGCTGCCTTCGTGGCGCTATACATGGACAAGGCGGGAAACCCCTTGCTGCCGGCTCCCGAGCCGGCCAGGATGACGGACCCGCCCGCCCCCATCAGCGGCAAGGCCTTCTGCACGGTGAACACGGTACCCTTGATATTTGTATCGAAGAGCCGGTCGATGTGCGCTTCGTCGATTTGGCCGAGCGCTGCGGACTCGGAAATGCCTGCGTTGGCGAACACCACGTCGACACGCCCGTGATCCTTCCCGATTCTCTCGTAGAGCCGGTCCAGGTCGCTGCCGTTGCCGACATCGCCCTGGATGCCGATGGCGCCGTGTCCAATCTCCGCAGCCGCCGCGTCCAGACGATCCTGGCGGCGTCCGGTGAAATACACGTGCGCACCTTCCGCCGCAAATCGTTTGGCGGTCGCCAATCCAATGCCGTCGCTGCCGCCGGTAATGCACACTACCTTGTTCTGAAATCGCTGCATGATGCTGACCTTTCATGATTAAGTGGAGGATTGCTCCACTTATAATATGGAGGTATCCTCCACTTAGCAAGAAAAAATTGAGAGCCGACTGGATGGAACAAAAAACCAAACTGCGTGCCGATGCACAGCAGAATCGCGAACGCATCATTGCGGCGGCTGAAGAAGTGTTCATGGAGCAAGGGAATGCGACCTCGCTGGAAGCGGTCGCCAAGCGCGCCGGCGTCGGCATCGGCACGCTTTACCGGCGCTTCGCCACGCGCGACGCCTTGCTGGCAGCCGCCTATAGCGACCGCCTGCTGGCCATCGCACAGACTTTCCGCGAAGGGATGGGGCAGCTGGATGCGCGCAGCGCACTGCGTGCCTATGTCGAAGACATGGTTACGCACATCAATATTTACGAGGGCCTTGCAGCGTCGATCGGCATGGTGCTGCAGAGCGGCACGCCTGGCTGCCAGGCAGTCGGCGAAGTCGGGGCGATACTGCTCGGCCGGGCCCAGCAGTGCGGAGCCGTGCGCGCCGATGTGGCGTACACCGACCTGGTCTACATCATCACGGCGATTTCCCTGGCCATCGAGCAAGAACGCGCCTCGCCGGCGCGCATCGCCCATCTCGTCAGCATTTTTTTCGAAGGCGTATATAGCAAATAGCAAGTCTTATCCAGGTACCGGAATGCCAGGAGGCGCTTTTCAGACTGCGTCTGCCGATCCTTGTCGTGCGTGGTATCTTTGTCCTCTAACACGAACAAGCACGAGGAAACCATGCTGAACCTGAAAGATCCCTCCCTGCTGCGCCAGCAAGCCTACATCGACGGCGAATGGTGCGATGCCATCGAAGGCCAGACCGTGGCGGTGACCAATCCCGCCACCGGCGAATCGCTGGGCACGGTACCGCACATGGGCGCGCAAGAAACGCGCCGCGCCATCGAAGCCGCGAACGCCGCCTGGCCGGCATGGCGCAAGAAGACCGCGCGCGAACGCGCCCTCATCCTGCGCAAGTGGAACGACCTGATGCTGGAAAACGCAGACGACCTGGCCGCCATCATGACCGCGGAACAGGGCAAGCCGCTGGCGGAAGCTAAGGGTGAAGTGAGCTACGCCGCCTCCTTCTTCGAATGGTTCGGGGAACAAGCCAAGCGCATCGAAGGCGACGTGCTGGAGTCGCCCGCGCGCGACCGCCGCCTGATCGTGACCAAGGAGCCGATCGGCGTCTGCGCCGCCATCACGCCGTGGAACTTCCCGTCCGCGATGATCACCCGCAAGGTCGCCCCGGCCCTGGCCGCCGGCTGCCCGATCGTACTGAAGCCCGCCGAACTGACGCCCTACTCCGCGCTGGCCCTGGCCGTGCTGGCCGAACGCGCGGGCGTGCCGAAGGGTGTGTTCTCGGTGGTGATCGGCGATGCGAAAGCGATCGGCGCCGAGATGTGCGCCAATCCGATCGTGCGCAAACTCAGCTTCACGGGCTCGACCCCGGTCGGCCGCCTGCTGATGGAGCAATGCGCACCGACGGTCAAGAAATTGTCGCTGGAACTGGGCGGCAATGCTTCCTTCATCGTGTTCGACGATGCCGACCTCGACGCCGCAGTCGAAGGCGCGGTCGCCTCCAAATACCGCAATGCCGGCCAGACCTGCGTCTGCGCCAACCGCATCTACGTGCAGGATGGCGTCTACGACGAATTCGCGCGCCGCTTCACGGAAAAGGTCAAGGCGCTGAAAGTCGGCAACGGCATGGAGCCGGGCGTGAACCAGGGTCCGCTGATCGAAGACAAGGCCATCGTCAAAGTCGAGAATCACATCGCCGATGCGCTGTCCAAGGGCGCGCGCCTGCTCCTGGGGGGGCAACGTCATGCGTTGGGCCACAGCTTCTTCCAGCCGACCGTGCTGGCCGATGTGACGCCCGACATGCTGGTCTCGGAAGAAGAGACCTTCGGTCCGGTGGCGCCGCTGTTCCGCTTCAAGACCGAGGAAGAAGTGATCGCCCTGGCCAACAACACCGAATTCGGCCTGGCTTCCTACTTCTACGCGCGCGACATCAACCGCGTGTGGCGCGTGGCGGAGAGAATCGAGACCGGCATGGTGGGCGTGAACACCGGCCTGATCTCGAACGAGATCGCGCCCTTCGGCGGCGTCAAGCAGTCCGGCCTGGGCCGCGAAGGCTCGAAGTACGGCATGGACGACTACCTGGTCATCAAGTACATCTGCCTCGGAGGCATGTAAACATGAACGGCGACGACCCGTTCGAGTTCGTGCAGGATGCGCCGCTCTTCATCGTGCCGCGCACCCTGGAACAGCTGCGCGCTTTCCGGGAGGGGCCGAAGCTGGCCGACCTGCCGGGCGTGAACCCGTCGCCGGAGCGTGAACGGCTGGCCGTGGTGCTGGACGACCTGGCCACGCGTTTGCTGGCCGGGGTCGAGGCGCATCCGACCAAGTTGTGGGTGTTGAAGCAGTTCCAGGAATCGCTGGAGATTGTCGAAGGCGAGGATACCGAGGCGCGTGAGCACTTCGGTATGGAGCTCGAGCGCTTGATGGATATTCTCGGGATCGAGAGTTCGGATGGGGTGCTGACGCACTACCTGGGCGGGATTTAACGCCTGCGTGGGCACGTAAATCAGTCCCCCGGACTGATTTACCCCACCCTACCGTAGGGTGGGCTGCCTCCGCCCACGCTTCACGTTTCGTTCTTGTACTCGTAATACTTGCGCGCATCCCCGCGCACCAGCTCCGCCGGGTACTTGGCCCGGTTGAGCACCATCTTCTCCTGCACCGCCGACAACAAATCGACGTCGAGCTTGTCGGCCAGCCGCACCAGGTAGACCAGCACGTCGGCCATCTCGTGCCGCACCTCGACCAGCTTGTCCGGCCCGAGTTCATCAAAGCGGCCGTTCTGCAGCCACTGGAAGTGCTCCAGCAGCTCGGCCGCTTCCACCGTCAAGGCCGAGGCCAGATTCTTCGGTGTGTGGAACTGATCCCAGTCGCGCTCGTCGACGAACTGGCGCACCAGGTCGCGCAGCTGCAGCAGATCGCTCACGCCGGGGTCCAGCCTTCCGCGTAGCGCTCAAGCAGCGCATCGTATTTCTGCGTCAGTTCCTCGGCGTTCGAGACGGTCATGCCGAGGTCGCGCAGCAGGCCGTCCTTCAGGCCGTACACCCAGCTGTGAATCGTCAGTTCCTGGCCGCGGTCCCAGGCATCCTGTACCACCGTGGTCTGGGCGCAATTGATCACCTGCTCGGCCACGTTCAGCTCGACCAGGCGGTCGTGGGCCTCGGTGGGCTGGACGATCTCGCCCAGGTAGCGGCCGTGCTTGTGCTTGACGTCCTGCACGTGGCGCAGCCAGTTGTCGGTCAGGCCGACCCGGCGTCCGGTGAGGGCCGCATGCACGCCGCCGCAGCCGTAATGGCCGCAGACGATGACGTGTTTTACCTTCAGCACATCGATGGCGAACTGCAGCACCGACAGGCTGTTCAGGTCCGAGTGCACCACCACGTTCGCCACATTGCGATGGACGAACATCTCGCCCGGCATCATGCCCAGCAGTTCATTCGCAGGCACGCGGCTGTCCGAGCAGCCGATCCACATGTATTCCGGGGCCTGCTGTGCGGCCAGCGACTTGAAGAAGTCGGGCTGCTTGGCGACGACCGATTCCGCCCAGGCGCGGTTTTTGGCGAACAGTTCCCGGGTGATGGGTTTTGAATTAGGCATCTGATTCTTTCGAAAAAAAACCGCTGGGACTTGCGCCATCCAGCGGTTATCGACTTCTTACTCGAAGAAGTCCTTCACTTTGTCCATCCAGCCCTTGCTTTGCGGGCTGTGCTTCGAGCCGCCTTCCTTGGTCAGGCGGTCGAATTCCTTGAGCAGGTCTTTCTGCTTGTCGGTGAGCTTGACCGGGGTCTCGACCACGACGTGGCAGAACAGGTCGCCCGCATAGCCGGAGCGCACGCCCTTCACGCCCTTGCCTTTCAAGCGGAAGGTCTTGCCGGTCTGGGTGCCTTCGGGGATGGTGAAGGACACCTTGCCACCCAGGGTCGGGACTTCGATCTCGCCGCCCAGTGCCGCCTTGGTGAAGGAGATCGGCATTTCGCAATGCAGGTCGTCGCCTTCGCGCTGGAACACTTCGTGCGGCTTGATGTGGATCTCGACGTACAGGTCGCCCGGCGGCCCGCCGTTGGTGCCCGGCTCGCCGTTGCCCGAGGAGCGGATCCGCATGCCGTTGTCGATACCGGCCGGGATCTTGACTTCCAGGGTCTTGTTGCGCTTGATGCGTCCGGCGCCGCCGCAGGCTGCGCAGGGTTCCGGAATGATCTTGCCGCTGCCGTGGCACTTCGGGCAGGTCTGCTGGATCGAGAAGAAGCCCTGCTGCATGCGCACCTGGCCGTGGCCGGCGCAGGTCGTGCAGGTGACCGGCTGGGTGCCGGGCTTGGCGCCGCTGCCGTGGCAGGTGTCGCACTTGTCCCAGCTCGGCACGCGGATCGTCGTGTCGAAGCCGCTTGCTGCCTGCTCCAGCGTGATCTCGAGGTTGTAGCGCAGGTCGGCGCCGCGGTACACCTGCGGGCCCGAGCTGCGGCCGCGTCCACCGCCGAAAATATCGCCGAAGATGTCGCCGAAGGCATCGCCGAAACCGCCGGCGCCGCCGCAGCCGCCGCCCATGCCGCTGTTCGGATCGACGCCCGCGTGACCGTAACGGTCGTACGCTTCGCGCTTCTCCGGATTGGTCAGCATCTCGTAGGCTTCCTTGACCTCCTTGAACTTCTCCTCCGCTTCCTTGTTATCCGGATTGCGGTCGGGGTGGTACTTCATCGCGAGCTTGCGATAAGACTTCTTGATCTCGTCTTCCGACGCAGTCTTGGCGACCCCGAGGATCTCGTAAAAATCACGCTTTGCCATTTGTCGGCACCTTGCTGTCTACTGAAACTGAACTGTCTGTGCAAAAAAACCGAGCCGGGCACCAGAAGGCTGCATCGGCTCGGGAGATTCCGCGAGGATGGCGGGATGCCGCACCGGCCATCCCTTAACCCTCTATTTTGACATTACTTGGCGTCTTTGACTTCCTTGAAGTCGGCGTCGACCACGTCATCGTCGGCCTTGGCGCCCGATTCAGCACCCGGCTGTTGCGCGCCAGCCGCACCTGCCGCGCCAGCTTGCTGGCCCTGCATGTCGGCGTACATCTTCTCGCCCAGCTTTTGCGCAGCGGTCGACAGCGCGGCCACCTTGGCGTCGATCTCGGCCTTGTCGCCCGATTTGATCGAGGCTTCCAGGTCGCTGATCGCAGCTTCGATCTTTTCCTTCTCGCCGCCTTCCAGCTTGTCGCCGTATTCGGTCAGGGACTTGCGGGTCGAGTGCACCAGTGCGTCGGCCTGGTTGCGCGACTCGGCCAGTTCCTTGACCTTCTTGTCTTCTTCCGCGTTCAGCTCGGCGTCCTTCACCATCTTCTGGATCTCGTCTTCCGACAGGCCCGAGTTCGCCTTGATGGTGATCTTGTTTTCCTTGCCGGTGGCCTTGTCCTTCGCGCCCACGTGCAGGATGCCGTTGGCGTCGATGTCGAAGGTCACTTCGATCTGCGGGGTGCCGCGCGGTGCCGGCGGGATGCCTTCGAGGTTGAACTCGCCCAGGCCCTTGTTGCCCGCTGCGATTTCACGCTCGCCCTGGTAGACCTTGATGGTCACGGCCGGCTGGTTGTCGTCGGCGGTCGAGAACACCTGCGAGAACTTGGTCGGGATCGTGGTGTTCTTGTGGATCATCTTGGTCATCACGCCGCCCAGGGTTTCGATACCCAGCGACAGCGGGGTCACGTCCAGCAGCAGCAGGTCCTTGCGGTCACCGGCCAGCACCGAGCCCTGGATCGCAGCGCCGACAGCGACTGCCTCGTCCGGGTTCACGTCCTTGCGCGGATCCTTGCCGAAGAACTCTTTAACTTTCTCCTGCACCTTCGGCATACGGGTCATGCCGCCGACCAGGATGATGTCGTCGATGTCCGACACCTTCACGCCCGCATCCTTGATGGCGACGCGGCACGGCTCGATGGTCTTGTTGATCAGTTCTTCAACCAGCGACTCCAGCTTGGCGCGGGTGATCTTCAGGTTCAGGTGGACCGGCGCGCCGTTCGCCATGGCGATGTACGGCTCGTTGATCTCGGTCTGCTGCGAGGACGACAGCTCGATCTTCGCGCGCTCGGCCGAAGCCTTGATGCGCTGCAGGGCGATCGGGTCCTTCGACAGGTCGAGGCCGTTGATCTTCTTGAACTCGTCGATGATGTAGTCGATGATGCGCTGGTCGAAGTCTTCGCCGCCCAGGAAGGTGTCGCCGTTGGTCGACAGCACTTCGAACTGCTTCTCGCCATCGACGTCGGCGATCTCGATGATCGACACGTCGAAGGTGCCGCCGCCGAGGTCATACACGGCGATCTTGCGGTCGCCCTTGTCGGTCTTGTCCAGGCCGAATGCCAGCGCAGCCGCGGTCGGCTCGTTGATGATGCGCTTGACGTCCAGACCGGCGATGCGGCCGGCGTCCTTGGTTGCCTGGCGCTGCGAGTCGTTGAAGTAAGCCGGCACGGTGATCACGGCTTCGGTGACTTCTTCGCCCAGGTAGTCCTCGGCGGTCTTCTTCATCTTGCGCAGCACTTCGGCCGAGATCTGCGGCGGAGCCAGCTTCTTGTCGCGCACGCCGACCCAGGCGTCGCCGTTGTCGGCCTTGGTGATCTGGTACGGCATCAGCGAGATGTCCTTCTGGACTTCCTTCTCGTCGAACTTGCGGCCGATCAGGCGCTTGACTGCGAACAGGGTGTTCTTCGGGTTGGTCACGGCCTGGCGCTTGGCCGGCGCGCCGACGAGGATCTCGCCGTCTTCCTGGTAAGCGATGATGGAAGGCGTGGTGCGCGCGCCTTCAGCATTTTCGATGACCTTGGGCTGACCATTTTCCATGATCGCCACGCAGGAGTTGGTGGTGCCCAGGTCGATACCGATGATTCTGCCCATAATATTTGTCCTTTTTAGTACTTAGTTTTCAGATGTGTCGAATATAGGGAAAGACTGCGTGCTTTCAAGAGCCAAGCGTTAGCGTCAGCAACATTTATTTCGGTTGTGCAGCAGTCACGATGGCCGGACGCAGCAGGCGGTCGGCGATCATGTAACCTTTTTGCAACACTGCCACGACGGTGTTCGCTTCCTGCTCCGAAGGCACGACGGCCACGGCCTGGTGCTTGTTCGGGTCCAGCTTGTCGCCCGCCTGCGGCATCACTTCGACCAGGCGGTTCTTTTCAAACGCAGCGGTCAGCTGCTTGAGGGTCATTTCGACACCTTCCTTGATCGATTCCACAGTGGGGGCTTCGACCTTCAGTGCCATCTCGAGGCTGTCGCGCACCGGTACCATGGCCTCGGCAAAGCTTTCGATCGCAAATTTGTGGGCCTTGCTCACGTCTTCCTGGGCGCGGCGGCGGATATTTTCCGCATCGGCTTTCGCGCGCATGAAGGCGTCGTGCATCTCGGCCAGCTTGGCTTCGGTGGCGCTCAGCTGTTCTTCGAGGCTGGACTCCGTCGACTGTGCCTGGCCCGCGTTGGCTGCACCGGCATTCGCGGCAGCATCGGTTTCAGGTTGGTTGGATACCTCTTGGTTTTCTTGGTCTTGCATCGAAAAAACTCCTAGAATCAAGGACTTGGCTGATTGGTTGACTTGTCCTGCTTATCACACGGGCCCCATATGGGGCGTTCCCCTACGTTTTCAAGGGGAATTGCAAGTCAAACACGTGCATACCGCGTCATTTTTTGTTACAAGATTTACGCGGCAGCAGAACCCGGCAGCCGCAGGCCGTTTTACCATGTTTCTAAATTGAAACAGGGGGGGGAAGATCATGAGATTGCATCTGATCAGTGGCGCCGTGCTGGTCTGGACCGCCCTTGCACTGGCAGCGATCTGTCTGACAGAACTCGGCGCGACGCCGCAAAACGTGCCATTTTAGCAGTTTCGTGTGCGTGGGCATGGGATGCCCACCCTACGGTAGCGAGCGTTCAATGTAGGGCGGGCTCCCTGAGCCCGCGCAGGCAGCGTGTTTAAGCGCCCAAGCGTGCCGCGTGTTCGCGGGCCACTTCCGCATCCTTGCGCTGGGCCTCGCGCTGGGACGGGCTCATCATCGTAGGCCAGCCGATCAGGTGCTGTTCGGCGATCTCCGCCAAGCCCGTAATCCAGACCGGGTTGTCGTTCAGGCAGGGAATGTAGTGGTATTCCTGGCCGCCATTCGCCTCGAAATCGTGGCGCACTTCCATATTGATCTCTTCCAGCGTCTCCAGGCAGTCGCTGGTAAAGCCCGGGCACATCACGTCGATGCGCTTGACGCCTTCGCGCGCCAGTTGCTGCACGGTGGGCGCCGTGTAGGGCTGGAGCCACTCGGCGCGTCCAAAGCGTGACTGGAAGGTGACCACGTACTGGTCCGGCGACAGGCGCAGGCGCGCCGCCAGCAGGCGTCCGGTGCGCTGGCATTCGCAATAATAGGGGTCGCCCAGCATCAGGGTGCGCTTGGGCACGCCGTGGAAGCTCATCACCAGTCTTTCGCCGCGTCCGTGGGTTTCCCAGTAATCGAGCACCGAATCGGCCAGCGCCTCGATATAGCCTTCGTGATCGTGGTAGTGCTTCACCAGGCGCAGTTCCGGGATATTGCGCACCTGGCGGTAGTGGGCATACACGGCATCCCAGATCGAGGCGGTGGTGGTGCCCGAGTACTGCGGGTAGGCCGGCAGCACCACGATGCGGTCGATGCCGCGCGCCTTGAGCTCGTCGAGCACCTGCGGCAGTGGCGGCGAGCCATAGCGCATCGCCATCGCCACCTCGACATCCTCGTGGCCGCGCTCGCCCAGCAACTCCTGCAGCTTGCTGGCCTGGCGCGCCGTGTACACCTTCAGCGGCGAACCTTCGCGGGTCCAGATCATCGCGTATTTCTGCGCCGATTTGCCCGAGCGGAAAGGCAGAATGACCAGTTTCAGGATCAGGTTCCAGATCGCGCGCGGGATCTCGACCACGCGCGGGTCGGACAGGAATTCCTTTAAATAGCGCCGCACCGCCTTGCGCGTGGGCGCGTCCGGCGTGCCGAGGTTGACCAGCACGACGGCGCTCTTGGCGATCGTGCCATGGGTGTGAGGCGGTTCTTTTCGGAATGGCATAACAGGACAAGGGCGGCTCGGGGACCATCATTATAGATGGGCCCCGTAGCGCTGCCGATTAGATATTTACGATCGCGCCGATAGGGGCGCTTCAAGAGGCCAGCAGCTCGCGCGCGTGCTTGCGCGTGGTCTCGGTGATCTCGATACCGCCCAACATGCGCGCCACCTCTTCCACCCGCTCCTTCTTGTCCAGCACGTCGATGCGCGAAACCGTCTTGCCCTCGAAGGTCGTGCCCTTGGCCACCTGGAAGTGCTGGTTGGCCTGGCTCGCCACCTGCGGCAGGTGGGTCACGCACAGCACCTGGCGGCTCTGGCCGAGACGCTTGAGCAGGCGCCCCACCACTTCGGCGACGCCGCCGCCGATACCGGTATCGACCTCGTCGAAGATCAGGGTCGGCACCGTGGTCGCGTGTGAGGTAATCACGGAAATCGCCAGCGAGATGCGCGCCAGTTCGCCGCCCGACGCCACCTTCGCCATCGGACGCGGCGCCACCCCGGCGTGGCCGGCCACCAGGAACTCGACCTGCTCCATGCCGTACACCGCCGGCTCGCAAGGGTTCAGCGCGACGACGAAACGGCCGCCGCTCATCGACAGTTCCTGCATCGCTTCCGACACCTGCTCGCTCAGGCGCCTGGCGGCTTCCTGACGCGTGGCGGACAGCTTGGCCGCCGCTTCCAGGTAGGTGGCTTTCGCCTTTTCCTCCTGGCGGCGCAGGCCGTCGACGTCGCTGGCGTTGGCCAGTTGCTGCAGCTTGGCTTTCAGGGTCGCGTGTTCGTCCGGCAGTTCCTCGGGCGTCACGCGGAATTTACGGGCGGTGCCGTGGATCGCGTCCATGCGCGCATCGACCTGGGCCAGGCGCTCGGGATCGAGTTCGACCTTGTCGATGTAGTCGTTCAGCGCGTACACCGCTTCCTGCAGCTGGATGCGAGCCGGTTCCATGCAGTCGAGCACGTTCTGCAGGCCGGCATCGACGTCGACCAGCTTGGTCAGCTTCTGGTTCAGCGAGGACAGCTGCGACAGGATCGGCTGCTCGGCCTCCGAGATCGCGTTCAGCGCTTCCTGCGCGCCTTCGAGCAGGCTGGCCGCATGCGACAGGCGGCTGTGCTCGTTGGTGATCTCGACCCACTCGCCCGGCTTCACGGCCAGTTTATCCAGCTCGCTCACCTGCCATTCGAGCCGCTCGCGTTCGAGCAGCACGTTCTTGGCATTGGTCTCGAATTCCTCGCGCTGGCGGGCCAGTGCGCGCCAGGCCTTGTAGCTGGTGGCGACGGCCTGCACCTGCAGCGTCGCGGCCGGATCGCGCACGGCGATCTGGTTGTCCAGCAGCGCGCGCTGCGCGTCCTGCTTGAGCAGCGACTGGTGCGCGTGCTGGCCGTGGATGTCGACCAGCATCTCGCCCAGTTCGCGCAGCTGGCCGGCGGTGGCGGTGATGCCGTTGATGTAGGCTTTCGAGCGGCCGGCATTGTCGATCACCCGGCGCAGCAGCGCGCCGCCTTCTTCGATGGCGAATTCGTTCTGTTCGAGCCAGCTGCTGGCGGCCGGCGTGAGGGCGAAGTCGGCGCTGATGTCGGCCTTGGCCGCGCCTTCGCGCACCATGCTGGCTTCGCCGCGGCCGCCCAGCGCCAGCTGCAGCGCATCGATCAGGATCGACTTGCCGGCGCCGGTCTCTCCGGTGAAGACCGTGAAGCCATTCGAGAACTCGAGTTCGATCGTGTCGACGATGACGAAGTCACGGATGGTCAGTGTGCGCAACATGAAAAAACAGGTCTCCTGAGGATCTTGTTGATTATTTCAGCTTGCCGTCGCTGGACGGATACTCGTTCCAGTGCAGTTTTTCACGCAGGGTATGGTAATAGCTCCACCCCTCGGGATGCAGGAAGGTGATGGTGTTCGGCGAACGCGAAATCATGATCTGGTCGCCGTGCTGCAGGCTGGTAAAAGTCTGCATGTCGAAGTTCACGCTGATGTCGCGGCCATTCATGATCTCGACCACGATGTCGCTGGTGTCCGGCACCACGATCGGGCGGTTCGACAGCGCGTGCGGCGCGATCGGCACCAGCACGATGCCGGCCAGGGTCGGGTGCAGCAGCGGGCCGCCGGCCGACAGCGCGTACGCGGTCGAGCCGGTAGGCGTGGACACGATCAGGCCGTCCGAGCGCTGGTTGTACATGAAGGCGCCGTCCACCGTGACCTTCAGCTCGGCCATGCCGGCGCCCGAACCGCGCGCCACCACCACGTCGTTGACCGCCACCGAGCAGTGGATCTCCTTGCCGTCGCGGACCAGGCGCGCTTCCAGCAGCGTGCGCTCCTCGGCCCGCGCCTTGCCGCTCAGGATCTCGGCCAGGGCCGGCAGCATGCGGTCGATCGGGATGTCGGTCATGAAGCCCAGGCGGCCCTGGTTGATGCCGATGAGCGGCACCTTGTAGCGGGCCAGCTGGCGCGCCACGCCCAGCATGGTGCCGTCGCCACCCATCACGATCACCAGCTCGGCCAGCTCGCCGATCGCGTCGACGTCCATCGCATCCACGCCGGCCACTTGCACATGGACGGCAGTTTCCTGCTCGAACACGACGCGGTAGCCGCCGACACGCAGGAAGTCGACGATGGCCTGCACCGGCTGGTCGATCCCGGCGGTGTTATGCCGCACGACCAGCGCGATGGTTTTTTGCGTTTCGGGCGTAGCGGGCATAGGAATCTCGGCGGTAATGGAAAACGACACGGGGGAGATTAACCGATTCTCCCGGCTTCTGCCATCCGCCGCTCAGCAATTACTGTACAAACGCACAGTATATTTGGGCGGCGCAGATCCGGCAAGATTCAAGGGAACTTAATGCGCCGCCCCTACTCCCACCGTGGCCGAGATGGCAACGGTCAGTGTCAGCACATGCAGGAACATCAGCACGATCCATCTTAGCGCCGTCAGCGTGCGCGAGCCGCCATACACGCGCCGCATCGCGGTCGGCAGGTAGAACACCAGCCACAGGCCCAGCAGCTTGCCGACCAGAGGCACGCCCTCCGGGATCAGGATGAGCAGGGTCAGCATCAGGAAGGCGAAGGCATTCGTGTGCAGCGCGAACAGCAGGTGTTCGCCATAGCGCTTGCCGGTGCCCAGGTAGAGGATTTTCAGGTACAGGGCGAACAGCGGCATCATCGCGAACACCGCATAGGGCGCGGAGCCGAAGAAGACCTTTTTCAGCTCGGCGCCATCGTCATCGGCGGCGGCGCTGGCGATCTTTTCGAGCTTCTCGACGATGCCCGCATTGTCCTCGCCGAGGTCTTTCTTGATGTCCTGCAGGGTTTCGTCCTTGCGCAGCTCGGCGCGCACGTCGTCCGCCACCGGCGGATCGTCGCTCTCGTTCTCGTCCGGCTGGGCGGCGGCGGCGCCGGGCGGATGCGCGGCGGGCGCCTTTTTCTTGTCATGCGAATCGGTCACGACCACCGGCACGCCCTTCAGTTTGACGTTGCCGATATGGTGATCCTCACCCATGAACTTAAACACGGCAAAGAAGATCAGACTGAAGGTCAGGTAGACGCGCAGCGGTTCGATGTAGCGCACGCGGCGGCCCTGCAGGTATTCCAGGCTCAGCTGGCCGGGCTTGAGCAGCAGCAGCTTCATGGTCTGCAGCAGCTTGCCCTCCAGCGCCACGTAATGGCCGATGAATTCGTGCAGGAATTCGCGCGTGCTGGGTGGATGCAGCACCGTCTCCTGGCCGCACTGGTGGCAGAAATTCCCGGACACGCTGGCCCCGCAGTTGGGGCAATCGCTGGCGGCATGGTGGAGGTCGACTTCAGAGTTCACGGCAATTCCCTGGCAAGCAACACGCAAAATGGCATGTTAACCATTTAATTGCAAAAAAGCATCATCATGTTGAATTCAATTGCGCGACCTGCTTTCAAGCTGCGCGTTAGGCTTTAAGCAATTTGAGCATGTCACAGGAGAACGTCATGGTAGAAGAAGCCAAGGACCGCGTCATCAACACCGACCGCAAGATCGAAGAACAAGACTACAAGCGCGAACCGCACGAGCGCGACGAATCGCCGGACGGTCAGGGCATCAAGCCGCGCGGCATCATCGCCCAGGCCGCCGCCGACCTCGAGCAGGGCCTGGTCGATACCGAAAACTACGAAGGCCGCGGCACCCCGGGCGTCGAACAAGCTGTCGAACCAAAGCCGGACGCCACCGGCCAGGCCACGCCGCTGCCGGAACGTCACCGCGACATGCGCGACCACGATTCCGTCGTCCCGGTGGACGGCGGCAAGAATCGATGAAGGCACGCACTCTGGCCGCAACCCTGCTGGGGGTTGCGAGCCTCGGCGCGTGTGCCCAGCAGGCAGTCTCGCAGCAGACCAGCGCCGGCGGCTATGCGCCCGGCTTCGGTCCCAATCCGAGCCTGCCCGCCCCCGAACATTCCCTGATCCCGACCGTCCACATTGCCAAGGCCGAGGGCTGGCCGCAGGGTGTGCGTCCGACGCCGGCCGCCGGCCTGGCGGTGACGGCCTACGCCAGCGGCCTCGATCACCCGCGCTGGCTCTACGTGCTGCCGAACGGCGATGTGCTGGTGGCCGAGAGCAACAAGCCCGGCAACGCACCGAAGGAATCGGGCGTGAAGGCCAAGGTGCAGGGCCTGGTCATGAAGCGTGCCGGCGCCGGCGTCGAATCGCCCAACAAGATCATCCTGCTGCGTGGCCTGAAGGCGGACGGCTCGGCCGAGACCCGCTCGGTGTTTGCCGAGAACCTGAATTCGCCCTTCGGCATGACCCTGGTCGGCAACGACCTGTACGTCGCGAATGCCGATGCGCTGTGGCGCTTCCCGTACAAAACCGGCGAGACTGTCTTGTCCGGCAAGGGCACCAAAGTGATGGACCTGCCGGCCGGGATCAACCACCACTGGACCAAGAACGTGGCTGCGTCGCCGGACGGCAGGAAGCTCTACGTGACCGTCGGCTCGAACAGCAACGTCGCCGAGAACGGCATGGAAGCCGAGCAAGGCCGTGCCGCGATCTGGGAATACGACATCGCCAGTGGCAAGAGCCGCATCTTTGCTTCCGGCCTGCGCAACCCGAACGGTCTGGCCTTCCAGCCGCAAAGCAAGCTGCTGTGGGCCGCCGTCAACGAACGTGACGAGCTGGGCAACGACCTGGTGCCCGATTACATCACCTCGGTGAAGGACGGTGCCTTCTACGGCTGGCCCTACAGCTACTACGGCCAGCACGTCGACACCCGTGTGAAACCGCCACGGCCGGAGATGGTCGCAAAAGCGATCGCACCCGACTATGCGCTGGGCGCGCACACGGCTTCGCTGGGCCTGGCTTTCTACGACGCCAATCTGATGCCGCAATTCAGGAACGGCGCGCTGGTCGGCCAGCATGGCTCGTGGAATCGCAAGCCCTATTCCGGCTACAAGCTGATCTTCGTGCCCTTCGCCGACGGCAAGCCGAGCGGTCCGCCGCAGGATGTGCTGACCGGCTTCGTCAGCAAGGACGAGAAAGCTTATGGACGGCCGGTCGGGGTGGCGGTCGACAAACAGGGCGCGATTCTGCTGGCGGACGACGTCGGCAATACGGTGTGGCGGATCACTCCATCAACCAAATGAGCAAAAGGAGATACTCAAATGATTAAGCGTAAGGGCAGCGCCGTCTGGAGCGGCGGCTTAAAAGATGGCAAGGGCACGGTTTCCACCCAGAGCGGCGTGCTGAACCAGACCCAGTACGGCTTCAACACCCGCTTCGAAGACGGCGCCGGTACCAATCCGGAAGAACTGATCGGCGCGGCGCATGCCGGCTGCTTCACGATGGCCCTGTCGGCCCAGCTGGGCGAAGCCGGCATGACGGCGCAAAAGCTGGAGACCACGGCCACGGTATCGCTGGACAAGGTCGAAGGCGGCTTCGCCATCAACACCATTCACCTGGATCTGGTCGCCACCATTCCGGGCGCCGACGAGCAGGCGTTCCAGGAAGCGGCACGCAAGGCCAAGGAAGGCTGCCCGGTGTCGAAGCTGTTCAAGGCGAACATCACGCTGGATGCCAAGTTGCAGCAGGCGTAATCCGTAGGGTGGGCTCGCCGAGCCCACGTAAGGCTTGCATATTGCCGGCGCATGCGTGGGCTCGGAGAGCCCACCCTACGTGAGCCTCGTCAGCAAAAATTCGCCCGAGCGCATAAAATCCCCGCTTTCCAATCTGACTTACAGGAACAAGAATGCGCATCCTGCACACCATGTTACGCGTCGGCGACCTGCAGCGCTCCATCGACTTCTACACCAAGGTATTGGGCATGAAGCTGCTGCGCACCAGCGAAAACGCGGAGTACAAGTACACCCTGGCCTTCGTCGGCTACGGCAACAATCCGGACCACGCCGAGCTCGAGCTGACCTATAACTGGGGCACCGACAAGTACGAGATGGGCACCGCCTACGGTCACATCGCGATCTCGACCGAAAACATCTACCAGACCTGCGACCAGGTGCGCGCGGCCGGCGGCAACATCACCCGCGAGCCGGGCCCGGTCAAGGGCGGCACCACCGTGATCGCCTTCATCACCGACCCGGACGGCTACAAGGTCGAGCTGATCGAACGTGCCGACAATGCCGGCGGCGGCGGTCTGAGCGATTAAACAGCGGCGGCCGGCAGCGATTCGCCGGTCCTGCTACAATCTTCCTCGCTTGTTCCGACAAGCAAACCAAATACGTCTTCGGGGCGGGGTGCGATTCCCCACCGGCGGTATGGCCATCACGGCCGAGCCCGCGAGCGCCTGCAGCACATGCTGCAGGGTCAGCAGATCTGGTGAGATGCCAGGGCCGACGGTATAGTCCGGATGAAAGAAGATGTGCGTCATCACGCGCCCTTGTGCCGACTCGGCATGGGCCGGCGTGTCGTTTCGCTTTGCCCTGATGCGTTCCTGTTAACTTTGCAAGGAGCGTCTCAATGACCAGCACCACCATCAACACCTTCACCCTTGAAAGCACCGACCTGGAAGGCCGCATCGCCGCCGCCCTCGAGGCCACGCGCGCCGGCATCCCGGTGATCCTGCTCGACGACTTCGACCGCGAGAACGAAGCCGACTTGATCGTCGCCGCCGAAAAGCTCACGGTCGAGACCATGGCCGTGATGATCCGCGAATGCAGCGGCATCGTCTGCCTGTGCCTGTCCGACAGCAAGGTCCGCGCACTCGAGCTGCCGCCGATGGCGCCGGAAAACGGCAGCCGCTACGGCACCCCGTTCACGGTCTCGATCGAGGCCCGCGAAGGCGTCACCACCGGCGTCTCGGCCCAGGACCGCGTGACCACGATCCGCGCCGCCATCGCCGCCGACGCCAAACCGGCCGACCTGGTGCGTCCGGGCCACGTGTTCCCGCTGCGCGCCAACCCGGCCGGGGTGCTGGGCCGCAAGGGCCACACCGAAGGCTCGGTCGACCTGGCCATCCTGGCCGGCCTGCAGCCATCCGCCGTGCTGTGCGAACTGATGAACGAAGACGGCACCATGATGCGCGGCGAAGCCATCGAGCGCTTCGCCCGTGAGCGCGGCTACCCGATCCTGACGATTGCCGAGCTGATCGAGTGGCGCACGCAGCTGGAGCAGCAGGCGGCTTGACGCACCTGGATTCCCGCCTGCGCGGGAAGTCGTTTCCGGCAGTGCCGGGAAGGACGAATGAAAACGGCGCCAACGGCGCCGTTTTCACGTCAGCGATAAAACCGATTACGGCTGCTGCAGCAGCGCATTGATCGGCTGCAGGTCGTCCTCGCGCAGCGAACCGGCGGCCGCCTTCAGTTTCAGGCCGGCCAGGATGGTGTTGTAGCGCGCACGCGCCAGGTCGGTGCGGGTCTGGTACAGCTGGCGCTGGGCGTTCAGCACGTCGATGTTGATGCGCACGCCGACCTGGTAACCCAGCTTGTTCGATTCCAGCGCCGAGTTGCTCGACACCTCGGCCGCTTCCAGCGCCTTCACCTGGGCCAGGCCCGAGTTCACGCCGAGGAAGGACTGGCGCGCCAGCAGCGCGGCGTTGCGGCGGTTCGCCTCGAGGTCGTTGCGCGCCTTGTCTTCGAGGGCGATCGACTCGCGCACGCGGCTGGTGACGGCAAAGCCGCTGAAGATCGGGATGTTGTAGGAGATCCCGATCGCGTTGTTGGTGCTGCGGCCCGACTGGCTGGTCTGGCCGCTGAGGCTCGTATGCTGCGAGCTCGCCACCAGGTCCAGGGTCGGCAGGTGGCCGGCGCGCTGCTTCGAGATCTCGCGCTTGGCCGACTCCAGCTGCAGCTGGGCCACCGACACGTTGTAGTTCTGGTTCTCGGCGGCCGAGACCCACTGGTCGACGTTGACCGGCTGCGGCGCGGTCAGGTTGACGCCGGTGCGCAGGGTCGCCAGCGCGGCCGGCGGGGTGCCGATGATGGCCTGCAGCGCTGTCTTCTTGGTTTCCAGGTCGTTGACCGCGGCGATTTCCTGCGAGATCACCAGGTCGTAGGCGGCCTGGGCTTCGTGGGTATCGGTGATGGTCTGGGTGCCGACTTCGAAGTTGCGCTTGGCCGATGCCAGCTGTTCGGTCACGGCTTCCTTCTGGGCGCGGGTCGAGGCCAGCGTGTCCTGGGCCGCCAGCAGATCGAAGTAGGCCTGGGCCACGCGCACGATCAGGTCCTGCTGGGACTGGGCGAACTGGGCTTCGGAGATCGCTTCCTGCAGCTTGCTCTGCTGGTAGGTTTCCCAGCGGTCCCAGCGGAACAGCGGCTGCGACAGCTGGACCGTGTACTGCTTCTGGGTCGCCATGGCCTGGCTACCGCTGACGAACTGGGTATTTCCGTCAGCGTCGGTAAACGGCGTGCCGGAATTCCATGGCGTGTTCTTGCCATCGGAACGGGTCACGCTACCCACCACGCCGACGGTCGGCAGCAACCCCGCACGCCCCTGGGGGACGCGTTCCCGCCCGACCAGGGCCGACGCGCGCGCGCTCGCATAGGTGGCGTCATTCGCCAGTGCCTGCTGGTACACCTGCAGCAGGTCGGCCGCCTGGGCGTTGAGCGAGAAGAACGCGCCGGCCAACAGCACGGCGATGAGGGGTTTCTGCATTACTTTCTCCATCCGAATCATCAGTAGTCAAGGACACAGGTCCTGGCAAAACTCAGTACATCAGTACTTGGGCATCGCCGGATCGACCTGTACGGCCCAGGCGTGTACGCCGCCTGTTAAATTGGTAATCTTTTCAAATCCGTTACGTTCCAGGAAAGCAGCCACCTGCATGCTGCGGGCGCCGTGATGGCACACGCAGACGATTTCCTGGTCATCGTCCAGCTCGCCGACGCGGATCGGGATCAGGTTCATCGGGATCTGCTTTGCGCCTTCGATATGGCAGGTCTCGAATTCCCAGTTTTCCCGCACGTCGAGCAGCAGCGGTTTCGGTCGCGACGGGTCGGCCAGCCAGGCCGCCAGTTCCGGAGCGGTGATGTGTTGCATCGTCGTCTCAGAACTGGAAGTGCGACACGGCCGGTGCGCCGGTCAGGTATTTCACGTTGGTCTCGAACACTTTCACCGTGTTCCAGCTGTTTTCGCCGGTGCGGGTGACGATGTTGAATTCCATGGCCGGCGGCTGGCCGACGATGGCGGCGATGCGGCCACCGACCTTCACCTGCTTCAGGAAGGCTTCCGGCAGCACTTCCAGTGCGCCCGAGATCACGATCACGTCGTACGGGGCGCCCTTGTCCCAACCTGCGGCGCCATTGCCCTGTTCCATGGACACATTGCTGATCCCGGCCTTGGCCAGGTTCTTCTCGGCCAGTTCCTTGATCTCCGGATTCAGTTCGACGGTCGTGACCTTGGCCGCGCGGTGCGCCATCAGGGCCGCCATGTAGCCCGAACCGGTACCGATTTCCAGCACGTTCTCATGCTTTTTGAGGCCGATATCCTGCAGGATGCGCGCTTCGATCTTCGGGTTCAGCATGGCTTCGCCGCCCGGCAGCGGGATTTCGGCATCCGCGAACGCCAGGCTCTGGTAGGCGGCCGGCACGAACTGTTCGCGCTTGACCACGTGCAGCAGGTCGAGGATGTCGGTATCGAGCACGTTCCAGGGACGGATCTGCTGTTCGATCATGTTGAAGCGGGCTTGTTCGATATTCATGTTGTTACTCGGCGGGAAATTAAATAATCCGATATTTTATCGTTGAACGGCCTCGGGAACACATCTTAGCGATATGACACCCAAGACCACGGGAAATTGCGACAGTCTGCAGTTTAGGAGGGATGAACGCCGGAAAACGGCGTCCTGACACGACAATACGATCACGCCGCCGGCTTGCCACCAGGGGGCAGCAGACCGTGCAAGGACATGTCGAGGAAGGTGTCGAGGAAGGCCTGCGGCTCCAGTTCCGCGCGCGGACAAGGGCCGACCGAGTGCTTCCAGGTGATCAGCATGAGCATGGGCGCGATCAGCACCTGGGTCATCAGGTTGATGTCCATGGGGCGGAACTCGCCTCGCTCGACGCCGCGTTCCAGCATGCGCGAGGTGGCCGCGGTGCCGCGGTTGATGACTTCTTCCTGGTAGAAGTGCGCCAGTTCGGGGAAATTGTCCGCCTCGGCCATGACCAGCTTGATGATGCCGGAGGCCTTGGTCGCGCCGAGCCGCTGCCACCAGGAATGGATCATGTGGCGCAGCAGGTCGGCGCTGTGGCCTTCGAATTCGGCGACCGAGGTTTCGGCCTCGCCGATGACCGGCACGATGCTGCTGCGGACCACGGCCTTGAACAGCTCTTCCTTGTTCTCGTAGTACAAGTAGAGCGTGCCTTTCGAGACCCCGGCGCGGCGCGCGACGTCTTCCAGGCGTGTGGCGGCATAGCCACGTTCGACGAACAGGTCAATGGCTGCCTCCAGCAACTCCTGGGGCCGCGCGTCTTTACGGCGCTCCCAGCGTGGCTTGGCGTCAAATGGGCATGGCATGCGTCTGTCCGAACAACTAACTGTTGAGTCAGGAAATATAGACCTGGGGCTGGGGCCAGTCAAGCCATGCAGGTATACTATGCCGATGATGTCTCCGCCTGAACCCGCCAGTTGCCGCCCCGGTTGCGGCGCCTGCTGTATTGCTCCTTCGATCAGCTCACCGATTCCTGGCATGCCGAACGGTAAGCCGGCCGGCGTGCGCTGCGTGCAGCTGGACGAGCACAACGGCTGCAGGATTTTCGGGCAGCCGGAACGGCCGAAGGTGTGCGGCGGCCTGCAGCCCTCCAGCGAGATGTGCGGCGAGTACGCTGGGCAGGCGATGTTCTTCCTGAGCGAGCTGGAGCGCTTGACGGCCTGACAAGGCTGTGAAAAAGCATTCTTGCCTGCAGCAAAAAAGCCACCACCTGTTGCGGGTAACTCGACGGCAGCGCACCCAGGCGTGGTAAGCTTGCGGGCTGCCCGGCGCAGCATCCTTCCGCATCCGACCACAATAACATCCTTAATAAAACTTCATGGACATCATTCTCGCCCTGAAAGCGATCATCATGGGCCTCGTCGAGGGCTTTACCGAGTTCCTGCCGATTTCCTCCACCGGTCACCTGATCCTGGCCGGTAGCCTGATCAATTTCACCGGCGAAGTCGCCAAGGTCTTCGAGATCGCGATCCAGGCCGGTGCCATCCTGGCCGTGATGTGGGAATACCGTGCGCGCATCGGCACCGTGATGAAAGGCCTGACGTCCGACCCGCGCCAGCAGAAGTTCGTGATCAACCTGATCGTCGCCTTCCTGCCGGCGGCCGCGCTGGGCTTCCTGTTCAGCAAGGCGATCAAGGCCCACCTGTTCGCCCCGGTGCCGGTGGCGCTGGCCTTCATCGTCGGCGCCTTCGTGATCCTGTGGGCCGAGCGCCGCCACAAGACGCTGCCGGGCTCGCACCGCATCGAAACCGTCGACGACATGACCATGCTCGACGCCTTCAAGGTCGGCTGCGCGCAGTGCTTCGCGCTGGTTCCGGGCACCAGCCGTTCGGGCGCGACCATCATCGGCGGCATGCTGTTCGGCCTGTCGCGCAAGGCGGCCACCGAATTCTCCTTCTTCCTGGCGATCCCGACCCTGCTGGCGGCCACCGTATACTCGGTCGTCAAGGCGCGCCACGACCTGCACATGAGCGACCTGCCGCTGTTCCTGGTCGGCGGCGTGGCGGCCTTCGTGTCGGCCTTCCTCTGCGTCCGCTGGCTCTTGCGCTTCATCAGCTCGCACGACTTCACGGGCTTCGCCTGGTACCGTATCGTGTTCGGCATCGTCATCCTCGTCACCGCGCACTTCGGCTGGGTGAACTGGGTGGACTAACCTGGCGGACTGAACTGAACAAAGCAACACCATGACGAGCGACATCCCAGAACGCGCGCTGCACATCCTGCAGACGGTCTTCGGCTATCCCGCCTTCCGCGGGCAGCAGGCCGAGATCGTCGAGCACGTTGCCGGCGGCGGCGACGCGCTCGTGCTCATGCCCACCGGCGGCGGCAAGTCGCTGTGCTACCAGATCCCGGCGCTGGTGCGCGACGGCGTCGGCGTGGTCGTCTCGCCGCTGATCGCGCTGATGCAGGACCAGGTCGACGCGCTGGCCGAGGTCGGCGTGCGCGCGGCCTTCCTGAACTCGACCCAGACCTTCGAAGAAACGCTGCGCATCGAAAAGCTGGTGCGTACCGGCGAGATCGACCTGGTCTACGTGGCGCCCGAGCGCCTGATGACGCAGCGCTGCCTGGACCTGTTCGAGGACTCGCACATCGCGCTGTTCGCGATCGACGAGGCGCACTGCGTGTCGCAATGGGGCCACGACTTCCGCCCGGAATACATCCGCCTGTCGATCCTGCACGAGCGCTTCCCGCACGTGCCGCGCATCGCGCTGACCGCCACCGCCGACCAGCTCACCCGCGCCGAGATCGCCCAGCGCCTGCAGCTCGAGGAAGCGCGCCAGTTCGTCTCGTCCTTCGACCGGCCGAACATCCGCTATTCCATCGTCGAGAAGACCAACGGCCGCAAGCAGCTGCTGGACTTCATCACGAGCGAGCACCAGGGCGACGCCGGCATCGTCTACTGCCTGTCGCGCAAGAAGGTCGAGGAGACCGCCGAGTTCCTCAACGAGAGCGGCATCCGCGCCCTGCCCTATCACGCCGGCATGGACTACGCGCTGCGTGCCGATAACCAGGCGCGCTTCCTGCGCGAGGACGGCATCGTGATGGTCGCGACCATCGCCTTCGGCATGGGCATCGACAAGCCGGACGTGCGCTTCGTGTGCCACCTCGACCTGCCGAAATCCCTCGAGGGCTATTACCAGGAAACCGGGCGAGCCGGCCGCGACGGCCTGCCCTCGAACGCCTGGATGGCCTACGGCCTGCAGGATGTGGTGCTGCAGCGGCGGATGATCGACGAGTCGGAAGCCGACGAGAATTTCAAGCGCGTGCTGGGCTCGAAACTCGATGCCATGCTGGGCCTGTGCGAAACGCTGAGCTGCCGCCGCATGCGCTTATTGGAGTATTTCGGCGAGCGCTCCGGCCCCTGCGGCAATTGCGACACCTGCCTGATCCCGCCGGTGTCGTTCGACGCCACGGTGCCGGTGCAGAAGCTGCTGTCGGCCATCTACCGCGTCGACCAGCGCTTTGCCGCCGGCCACGTGATCGACGTGCTGCGCGGCGTGCAGACCGAGCGCATCAGCCAGTGGCACCACGACAAGCTGACCGTGTACGGCGTCGGCGCCGACCGCAGCGAGCACGAATGGCGCGCCATCGTGCGCCAGGTGATCGCGCTGGGCCTGGTCACGGTCGACCACGACGCCTTCAGCTCGCTGAAGCTGACGGAAAGCGCGCGCCCGGTACTGAAGGGCGAGCGCAAGGTCGAGCTGCGCCAGTACCAGAAACCGGTCAAGCCGAAGCGCCAGGCCGGCGCCGGCAAGAGCAGCTATGTCGAGATGGACCTGTCGCCGGCCGAGCAGAAGATCTTCGAGAAGCTGCGCTGGTGGCGCATGGAGACGGCGCGCGCGCACAGCGTGGCGGCCTTCATCATCTTCGGCGACGCCACCCTGCGCGAGATCGCCAAGGTCAAGCCGACCTCGCTGGACGAACTGCGCGGCGTGTCGGGCGTGGGGGCGAAGAAGCTGACCTCTTACGGCGACGAGATTGTCGCCATGATCACCGAGATGGTTTGATGCGTTTGCGTGGGCACGGGGTGCCCACCCTACTGGCTACGTAGGGTGGGCTCCCCGAGCCCACGCAGCGGTCGTGCGATTATTCCCGAAACAGGTGCACGAACGTCCGGCTCACCGCCAGCTTCTCCGCACTCCCCTTCACCAGCACCTGCATGCGCTCCGCGTCGATCCGCTCGGCCGCCAGGATCGCGTTCACGTTCACCACGGTCGCCCGGTGGATCTGCCAGAAGCGTTCCGGGTCCAGCGTGCCCAGTAAATCCTTGAGCGGCGTGCGCACCAGCGCTTCGTAGTCGCGCAGCACGATGCGCGTGTAGCGGGTGTCGGACTGGAAGAACAGCACCTCGTCGACGTCGATCACGCGCACCTGGCGGCCGACGCTGGCCTTGATCCATTTGCTGCGCTCCTGGCGCATGCCCGGCAGCGCGGTCTTCAGGTAGCGCAGCAGTTCCCCCATCGCGGCGCCGTCGCTTGGCGGCTGCGCCAGCTTGGCTTTCAGGCGCGCCAGCGCCCGTTCCAGGCGCTCGACCTGCACCGGCTTCAGCAGATAGTCGACCGCGCCGGCGTCGAAGGCATCGACCGCGTACTGGTCGTAGGCGGTGACGAACACCACCTGGGCCATGCTGCCGATGCGCTCGGCCACCTCCAGCCCGGACAGGCCGGGCATGCGGATGTCGAGGAAGGCCACGTCCGGCTCGTGCTCCAGGAAGCCGTCCCAGGCATCGTTGCCGTTTTCCGCGACCAGCACCACGCGCGCCTCGGGCCAGCACTGCGCCAGCAGTTCCAACAGGCGCTCGCGCATCAGGGGTTCGTCTTCGGCGATCAGTACGGTTGGCTGCATGCTCATGCCTGTGCGTGGGGAATGATGACGTCGGCGATCAGGCCCGGGTCGCCGTCGTGCAGGCGCAGGCTGGCGGCATCGCCGTAGACAAGGCGCAGCCGATGGCGCACGTTCTCCAGGCCGGTACCGCCGCCGCCGTCGGGCTCGGGCAGCGTGCTCATGCCGACGCCGCCGTCCTGCACGCGGATCCGCAGCGCGCCTTCAAGCGCCTGGGCCGACACCGTCACCTCGCCGCCGCGCAGGGCCGGTTCGATGCCGTGCTTGATCGCGTTCTCGACCAGGGTCAGCAGGATCATGGTGGGCAGTTGCACCTGTTCGAGCGCGCGCGGCAGCTGCAGACCGAAGCGCAGGCGCTCGCCCAGGCGCACCTGCATCACCTTCAGGTAGGACTCGACCAGGCCGAATTCGGCGGCCAGCGATACCTGTTCGCTGCGCATGTCGCGCATGCTGGAGCGCAGGAAGTCGATCAGGTTACCCGTCAATTCGGCGGCGCGCGGCGCGCCCTGCTGGGCCAGCTGCTGCACCGCGCCCAGGGTGTTGAACAGGAAGTGCGGCTCGATCTGGGCGCGCAGCAGGCGCAGTTGGGACTCGGCCAGTTCACGCGCCATTTTGGCTTGCTCAGCTTCGCGCTGCAGGCGAACGTTCATGGCCTCGGACTGGCGCTTGCGCATCACGCTGATGATCATCACCGGCACGCCCACCACTAGCATGCCGACGGCAGCGCCTTTCAGCACGCTGACCAGCCGGCCGCCCAGCGCCTCGAACGGCGTCCCGCTGGCCCACATCACCCCTGCCACGACGAGAGTCTGCGCGAGGAGGCAGCCAAGTATGATCAGCAGATGCTTCCGGGAGTCGTGGATGATGCGGCGGTAATCGAACCATGCGCTGACCACGGCAGCGGCAAGCGGAAACCCGATCGCGTTGGCGAGCACGATGGCATGCAGCCAGCCGATGCTCTCCGAGCAGAAGTGCAATATGACACCGCATACGCTGAAGACCAGCGCCAGGGCGGCAAGCGTCCAGTACAAGCGTGCGCCACGATACTTCAGGGAAAAGGCAAGCAATTGCTGGCGCTGTACCAGGGGCATTTGCGCCATTTTCTCGGCAAAGCACCGGCGGAAGCCCGCCGGCGCCTGGGCCGCGAGCTCCGGCTGCGCGAGCACAGCCAGATATTCCTCATCCCATTCCCGATACCAGTTCGTTAGCCTGCGCCACATGATGCCCTCCCGTAATCGTTAATATATAGCAACGATTACAGTCTAGGCAGCCTTGGCCGGGCCGGATATCGAAATGGGACGAGCGACGAATCCGCGTGGATGAACGACGACGCCCCCGTCAAGGCGCCCGGCGTGGGCGGGGTGACGAGTCAGCGCTTGGTAAACACCAGGTCCCAGACGCCATGACCCAGCTTCAGGCCGCGGTTCTCGAACTTGGTCAGCGGGCGGTAGGACGGCTTTTCGGCATAGCCTTCGGCCGTGTTCTGCAGCAGCGGTTCCGCGCCCAGCACTTCCAGCATCTGCACCGCGTAGTCTTCCCAGTCGGTCGCGCAGTGGATGTAGCCGCCCGGAGAGAGCTTCTGGCAAAGGAGCTTGACGAAAGGCGGCTGGATCAGGCGGCGCTTGTTATGGCGCGCCTTGTGCCAGGGATCCGGGAAGAAGATGTGGACGCCGGCCAGCGAGCCGTCGGCGATCATGTTGTTCAGCACCTCGACCGCATCATGCTGGATCACGCGCAGGTTCTTGATGTCCTGCTCGCCGATCATCTTGAGCAGGCTGCCCACGCCCGGCGTGTGCACTTCGACGCCGACGAAATCGGTGTCCGGCATCGCCTGGGCGATGTGGGCGGTGGTGCCGCCCATGCCGAAGCCGATCTCCAGCACCAGCGGCGCCTGGCGGCCGAAAGGCGCATGGAAGTCGAACATCTCCTTGCGGTACTCGATCAGGAATTGCGGCCCGAATTCCTCAAGCGCGCGCGCCTGCCCGGTCGACAGCCGTCCCGCGCGGGTGACGAAGCTGCGGATGCGGTGCTCGGTCGGGTCGTAGAGCATCGGACGGCCTTGGCTGTTGGTGGGCGTATCGGAAGACATGATCGATGGGGACAAAGAGAAAGGGCGACATTATAGCAGCGCCTGTCGGCAGACTTTACAGTGGACTTCTATCCGGAAACTTAAGCGTTTGTTTTTCCTGACATTTTCCTTGAGGGCACGGAAATTGCTCATGCGAAAACAGTGTATTAATTCAATAAGGGATGATCATGAAAAAATACATCGGCACCCTGGCGCTGGCCGCCAGCCTGATCGCGTTCGCCCTGCCGGCTTCGGCAGAATGGCTCAACGTTTATCAATCGACCGAACCGACCAAGGGCGCGCTGGGCCAGGACTGGACCGCCAGCTGGGTCGACGGCTGGAACGTCTCCGAAGGGCCATCCGACCTGAAGATCGACGACAAGGGCTTCTCGTACTGGTATCTCGGCGGCGGCTTCTGGTACGGGACCATGACCCAGACCTATGTCTTCACCACCACCGCGGCCAGGACCGAATCGCTGACCCTGGGCATCGACCTGTCTTCCAACGAACAGTGGGACGGTTCGGCCACCAGCATGTACATCTGGCAGGGCAACACCGCCAACAGGACGCTGCTGGCCGGCGCCACCGCGGACGCCGTCGAACACGCCTCCCATACCCTGAACCTGACGGCAGGCCAGGAATGGGGTTTCATGGCCGTCAGCGGCAGCATCGACGATACCCCATATAACACCGGCCGGGTCTACGGTTCGTTCATCATCACCGATGCAAGCACCCAATCCGAAGTGCCGGAACCGGCCTCGCTGGCCCTGCTGGGCCTGGGCATGCTGGGCGCCGCTTGCGCCCGCCGCCGCAAGGCCTGAGGCATCCGAGCGGGACGTGGCGCGCCGCCGTTCTCATACATAATGGCGCTTCGCCGCCGAATGTAGAAAGACAGAGAGAACGCATGCAAGCCACGTCCCACCCGATCGCGACCGAAGACAACGTCGCCACCTTCCAGCTGACCTCTTACCATTTCGGGTCCCCCGGCACCGGCAAGAAGGTCTATATCCAGGCGTCGCTGCACGCCGACGAAGTGCCGGCCATGCTGGTCGCCCACGTACTGCGGCGCGAGCTGGAGCGCCTGGAGCGCGAGGGCCGCATCAAGGGCGAGATCATCCTGGTCCCGGCCGCCAATCCGATCGGCCTGTCGCAGGTCGTGCATGGCGCGCCCTTCGGCCGCTACGACCTCGCCACCGGTACCAACTTCAACCGCTTCTACAAGCACGTGGCCGGCGAGCTGAAGGAATCGCTGCAGGGCAAGCTGGGCCCGGACGCCAATGCCAACGTGGCCCTGATCCGCGAACATGCGCGCCGTGCGGTGGCCGACTGGCGCACCGAGAGCCCGACCCAGGACCTCAAGAAGACCCTGCTGGGCATGGCGATCGACGCCGACATCATGCTCGACCTCCACTGCGACAACGAGGCGGTGCTGCACCTGTACACCGGCACCCCGTTGGCCGAGCAGGTCAAGCCGCTGGCGGCGCTGCTGGGCGCCCATGCGACCCTGCTGGCGCGCGAATCCGGCGGCGAACCCTTCGACGAAGCCTGCAGCCGTTTGTGGTGGGACCTGGCCAGCCACTTCGGTCCCGACACGCCGATCCCGATGGCCTGCATCGGCGTGACCGTCGAGCTGCGCGGCGAGATGGATGTGCGCTACGAGCTGGCCGAGAAGGATGCGCAGGGCCTGCTGCAGTACCTCGCGCTGCAGGGCGTGCTGGACATCGCGCGCGCGCCGCTGCCGGCCTTGATCGCAGAGCCGACCCCGCTCGAAGGCGTGGAGCCGCTGGCCGCGCCGCACGCGGGCGTGCTGGTCTTCCTGAAGCGCCTGGGCGAGCGCGTGCAGGCGAACGAGGCGGTGGCCGACATCGTCAACCCGGTCAGCGGCCAGGTGAGCACGCTGCGCGCGACCCACGCCGGCATTCTGTTCGCCAGCACGGCGCACCGGCACCTGCTGCGCGGAATGCACGTCTGTAAGATCGCCGGCGGTGCGCCTTTCCGCAGCGGTAGTTTGCTGGGCAGTTAATCGTCATTCCCGCGGAGGCGGGAATCCAGGTCTGCAGGCGTATCGGCAGTTCGCGCATAACTTGGGTTCCCGCCTTCGCGGGAACGACGCTTCAAGTGGCGCGAGCGACGGTCATGCCGCCAGCTTTTCGTCGAACAAAAACCGCTGCGTCAGCAGCGCGGCCATCGCTTCGGCCGGCATCGGCCGCGCCACCAGATAGCCCTGCACCTCGTTGCAGCCCAGCGTGCGCAGCAGCGCCAGCTGTTCCGCGTTCTCGACACCCTCGGCCACCACTTCCATGCCCAGCGCGTGCGCCATCGAGACGATCGCCTGGAAGAACACGGTGCCCTCCTTCGAGCGTCCGAGTTCGGCGGTGAAGGAGCGGTCGACCTTCAGCACGTCCATCTTCATGCGCTGCAGCTGCGACAGCGAGGAATAGCCGGTGCCGAAATCGTCGACGTGCAGCTTGACGCCGAGCGCGCGGATCGCCGCCAGCTCGGCCAGGATCTCTTCCTGGTCGCCCATCATCGCCGACTCCGTGATCTCGACCTCCAGCAGCTGCGGCGCCACGCCATGGCGGCCCAGCGCCTCGGCCAGTTCGCGGCGCACGCCGCCGCGCAGGAACTGCTTGGGCGAGACGTTGATCGAGACCGGCGCGACCCGCACCCCGGCCTGCGCCCACGCGGCCAGCTGGGCGCAGGCCTGGTCGATCACGATGGCGCCGATCGGCACGATCAGGCCGCTGGATTCGGCCAGCGGGATGAATTCGTCGGGCCGGATCATGCCCAGCTGCGGATGCTCCCAGCGCAGCAGCGCCTCCATGCTCAGCAGCTCGCCGCTGCGGGTGTCGACGCGCGGCTGGTAGTGCAGCACGAACTGGCGCTGGTCGATCGCTTCCAGCAGGCGCTGGCGCAGCCGGGCACGGGTCTTGAGCTGGTTGGACTGGGCCGGATCGAAGAAGCGGTACTGACCCTTGCCTTCGTTCTTGCCGGCGTACATGGCGATGTCCGAATGGCGGATCAGCGTGGCGGCATCCTTGCCGTCGCGCGGGAACACGCTGATGCCGACCGAGGCCCCGATCGCATGCTGCTCCTGGTCGATCTGGAAGGGTTTATTGAAAGCCTGGATGATGCGCTGCGCCACCATGCCGACCTGCTCGTCGGTGTCGAAAGGGCTGAGCAGGACGATGAATTCGTCGCCGCCGAAGCGCGCCACGCGGTCGCTCGGGCGCAGCTGCGACAGCAGGCGCGTGGCGGCCGCCTTCAACAGACGGTCGCCGACCGCATGGCCGTGCGAATCGTTGACCTGCTTGAATTCGTCGAGGTCGATGAACAGCAGGGCCACGCCCTGGCCGTGCGCCTCCGCATGCGCCAGCGCGGTCGGCACGAAGTGCAGGAACCAGTGGCGGTTCGGCAGGCCGGTCAGGCTGTCTTCGTTGGCCAGGCGCGCCAGCTGCACCTCGTGTTCCTTGCGCTCGCTGATGTCCTGCAGGGTGACGGCCAGGCCGTCGCCGACCCGCACCAGGCGCCGGTGGCCCCAGCGGATGTTCAGCTGGCCGTCGCCGCCCGCAGCGTCGGGCATGCGCCGGTCTTCCGCGTGAAAGCCGGTCGCCATCGCCTGGCGGTAGGTGGCGATCAGCTCGGCCGAAGCCAGTCCGCGCTCGAAGCGCGATACCAGGCTGCCGACCAGATGCTCGCGCGTCATCCCGTAGAAGAAGGCGCCGCGCTCGTTGCAGTCGACGATGCGGAAGTCGATGATCTGGCCTTTGCGGTCGCGCAGCGGCGCCACCATGTAGAAGCCGTCGTTGCCGCTTTCGGTGGCGGTGCGGTAGGCGCGTGCCACCTCGTCGCGCTCGCGGGCCCGCGTGGCCGCACGCAGCGACAGCATGCTGGCAACGCCGGCACTGAGCAGCAGCACCACGGTCGCGATCGAAGTATAGGTGCGGCTGTCGCGCCAATAGGCCCCGGCGCCGACCAGCGCCGCCTCGTGCGACAACGCGACCAGCGCCACCACTGGATAGGCCGTGGCGCGGCGCCAGCCCAGCACGCGCGCGCGGCCGTCGCCGAAGCCGGTCTGGCCCGGCTTCGCATCGACCAGCTGGACTCCATGCGCCACCGGCCAGCGCTCGGCGTTCGCCGGCAGCAGCGAGCTGCGCGCATCGAGGCGCACGGCGCCGCTGCTGTCCTGTTCGATCCGCAGATTGCTCTCGCTGCCGACCAGCGCCAGCAGGCTGTGCGCCCCCAGGGTCGGCGCGCTGACGAAGGAGGTGAAATAGGCGGCATCCACCGCCATCAGCAGCACGCCGTCGAATTCGTCGTCGAGGGTATCGAGGCGGCGCGTGAACAGCACCGCGCCGCGCAGCATGCCCAGTTCAGGCGGCGGCATGGCGATGCGCAGCGCGGAGGAGTTGTTGTCGCGGTGCTGGCGGAAGAAGGCCGCCGTGGACAGCTCGGCGTCCACCTTGAACCCGCTCGACGAGGCCAGCCGGCCGTCGCGCCCGATCACGCTGACGGCGATGAAGGCGCTGTCGGTGAACATGCCGTCGCGCCGCATGTCCTCGAGCAGCGCGCGCTTGTGCGTATGCTCCCAGCTGTGCTTGAGCTGCATCGTGATCTGGTCCATCTGCGCAATCGAACGCGTCACGTACTGCTCGTAGGCTTCGGCATACGCGTCGGCCTCCTTGAAGGCCTGGTCCTCGGCGCGCCGGTGCTCGGCGTTCGCGCGCAGCACGGCGGTCGTCCACAATGCGGCGCAGGCCAGCAAGGCCAGCGCCGGCCATAGCAGGGCGAGGAAGCGGTGGGTGCGCGGGGCGGTATGCGCGCTGGGTTTTGTCATGCGGCAAGTTTAGCCAGCCGCCATGACGATTTGATGACAGCGCCCGGTCAGCGCCCCTGCGCCGCCTCGGCCAGTACCGCGTTGACCTGGTCCATGTCGGCCGGCTTGACGAGGTAATGGTCGAAGCCTGCCGACGCGGCTTCCTTGCGGTCCTGGTGCTGGCCGTAGCCGGTCAGGGCGACCAGGGTCGCGCCTGCGCTTTCGGGCTGGCCGCGCAGGCGCCGGGCCAGCTCGTAGCCGTCCATGTCGGGCAGGCCGATGTCGAGCAGCAGCACGTCCTGGCGTTCGCGCCGGGCACGCTCGAGCGCGCCCTTGCCGTCGTATTCGACGCTGACGGCATGGCCCTGCACTTCGAGCAGCGCGGCCAGCATCTGGGCGGCATCGACGTTGTCGTCGACCACCATCACGCGCAGCCCGCCCGGGCCCTGGGCCTCGGCCGCCGGCGCATCGGGGTCGCGCGCATCGCCCGGCGTCGCCAGGCGCGGCAGGCAGATGCAGAATTCGCTGCCCTGCCCCAGGCCGGGGCTGGTGGCGGACACGGTGCCGCCGTGCAGGGTCACCAGGCTTTTCACCAGGGCCAGGCCGATCCCGAGGCCGCCCTGCGAGCGGTCCGGCGTGCGTTCGGCCTGGGTGAACAGGTCGAAGATATAGGGCAGGACGTCGGGCGCGATGCCCACGCCGTTGTCGCGCACCGCCACGTGCACGCGCTCGCCGTCGACGATGACCGACAGCGCCAGGCTGCCGCCCGGCCCGGTGTACTTGGCGGCGTTGTTGAGGATGTTCGAGATCACCTGCACCAGGCGCGTGCGGTCGCCGATCACATGGGCGCTGCGGCCCGACAGCTGCAGCGTCAGCGAATGGCGGCGCGCGTCGATCAGCGGGCGCACCTGCTCCACCGCGGCCGCCACGATCACGTTCAGGTCGAGCTCCTCTTTCTCGAGCGTGACCAGGCCGCGGGTGACGCGCGAGACGTCCAGCAGGTCGTTCACCAGGTCGGTCATGTGGGCGGCCTGGCGCGCGATGATATCGCTGGCGTTGGCCACGCTCCTGGCATCGAGCGTGCCGACCTTCAGCAGCTGGGCCGCGGTCATGATCGGCGCCAGCGGATTGCGCAGCTCGTGCGCCAGCATCGCCAGGAACTGGTCCTTCTGGCGGTTGGCGGCGCGCAGCTCGTCTTCGATCTGCTTGCGCGGCGTGACGTCGCTGCCCTCGACGAAGATGCCGGAAACGGCGCCGCTGGCATCGCGGATCGGCTGGTAAACGAAGTCGACGAAACGCTCGACCAGCGGCCCGCCCGGCTCGACCTGCACCCGCAGCGGCAAGGCATGGCCGACAAAGGGCTCGCCGGTCGTGTACACACGGTCGAGCAGTTCGAAGAAGCCCTGCCCGGCCACTTCCGGCAGCGCCTCGCGCGCCGACTTGCCGACGATCTGGCGGTGGCCGATCAGCTGCATGTAGGAGTGGTTGGTCAGCTCGAACACGTGCTCGGGTCCGCGCAGCACGGCCATGATGCCGGGCGCCTGTTCGAACAGCGCGCGGAAGCGCTCGTTCTCTTCCTCGCGGTAGCGTTCAGCCAGCACCTGGTCGGTGACCTCCACGCAGGCGCAGTGCATGCCCTGGATGACGCCATGCTCGTCGCGCACCGGCGAATACGAGAAGGTGAACCAGGTCGGCTCGTCGTAGCCGTGGCGGTTCATCACCAGCAGCAGACGGTCGGCATAGGTGGCTTCGCCGTTCAGCGCGCGGTCGATCAGCGGGCTGATATCGCTCCAGATCTCGGACCAGATGTCGTAGAAGCGCCGCCCCATCGCACGCGGATGCTTGTCGCCGAGGATCTCGCGGTAGGGATCGTTGTACAGGAAGCCCAGGTCCTTGCCCCAGGCGACGAACATCGGGAACTTCGAGTTGAGCATCAAGCCGACCACCGTGCGCAGCGCCTGCGGCCAGGTGCGCGGATGCCCGAGCGGCGACGCGCTCCAGTCCTGGGTACGCATCATCGCCCCGGCTTCGCCGCCGCCGCTCAGGAACATGAGCGAACCGGCGAGGCTGTCGGCATCGTGCGTGGGGCCTTCAGGGCGTGGAGCGTGTTGTTGCATGGTGAGGTCTGGTAGGGCAAGGCCTCAAGTTTGCCATATCTTCAAGAGGTGGGCCGCACAGGCTTGGTCTGTGCATCGGGCCGGTGGCGTCAGGGTGCCGGAAGACTGGAGCGGGTGAAGGGAATCGAACCCTCGTCGTAAGCTTGGGAAGCTTCTGCTCTACCATTGAGCTACACCCGCGTTGCCCGCATTCTACGCGCCTTATGGCCGGTTTGACAAATCCCGAAGCAGCCTCCGTGACGCAGCCTAAGATGGTCAAGGCTGGTCCGCGCGCAATGCGGTAGAAGCTTTCCGCATGAGCTTGCACTTTTATATTCGTTGGAATCCGCAAATCGGCCCGATATATTGGGGGCGCGGCGCGCATACCCGTGGCGCCGGCACCCATTTCACCCGAGGAACAACTGATGGCACACTTCGACATCGGCGCGATCGTGCGCGACCTGCATGACGCCCGCCAGCAATGGCGCCAGGCCCACCGTCCCGCCGGCGAGGTGCGCGGCATCGAATTTCCGTCGCGCGACGCGCTGGCGGAGATCGTCGCCCAGCTCAAGGGCGTGCTGTTCCCGATGCGGCTGGGGCCGCCGGGCCTGCGCCGCGAAAGCGAAGACATCCACGTCGCCCACGCCCTCGACTCGGCCTTGCACGCGCTGCTGCGCCAGGTCCAGATCGAGCTGCACTACAGCGCCGCCCTGCAGCAGCGCACCGACAGCGACACCGCCAGCCGCGCGCTCGAAATCACCCAGGCCTTCGGCGCCGCGCTGCCGGAGGTGCGGATGCAGGTCGACAGCGACGTGCTGGCCGCCTACCAGGGCGACCCGGCCGCGCGCAGCGTCGACGAAGTGCTGCTGTGCTACCCCGGCGTGCTGGCGATGATCCATTACCGCCTCGCACACCGCCTCTACGAACTGGGCCTGCCGCTGCTGGCGCGCATCATCTCCGAACTGGCGCACGCCGCCACCGGCATCGACATCCACCCTGGCGCAAAGATCGGCACCGGCTTCTTCATCGACCACGGCACCGGCGTAGTAATCGGCGAAACCGCGGTGATCGGCCAGCGCGTGCGCCTGTACCAGGCCGTCACGCTGGGCGCCAAGCGCTTCCCGACGAATGCCGACGGCAGCCTGCAGAAAGGCCTGCCGCGCCACCCGATCCTCGAAGACGACGTCGTCATCTATGCCGGCGCCACCGTGCTGGGCCGCATCACGATCGGCAAGGGGGCCGTCATCGGCGGCAACGTCTGGCTGACCCACGACGTGCCGCCGGGCGCGCGCGTGGCCCAGGCGGCCTCGCGCGAGGAAGTGTTCGAGAGCTTCGGGTCGTCCGACGCGCCGTCATGATTTATTTGGGGTTTTCCACCGTGTAGCCTTTGGCCTGCAGCGCGGCCAGGTAGCTCTTCGGCCCCAGGATGTCGCTCATCGTCAGCATGGCGACGGTGGACGTGTTGTTGGCCAGCGATTTCTCGACCGCCTTCAGCCAGGACGCCAGCCGCCGTTCGCGCATGTTCTGGAAGGCCGGGTGCTTCTGGGCTGCGGGGCTGTTGAACACGGCCTCGTTGCAGGCATCCTCGCGCTCGGCATATTCCAGCTTGCTGATTTCGGCAATGTTGCCATTGGCCCAGGCATTGGCGCGCAGGCGCGCCGCGTCGATGTCGTCTTCGAGGCGGTCCAGGGTCTTGGTGAAGCAGCTCATGTCTTCCATCTGCGAGTTCTTGAAATCCTTGATCACGCTGACCGGATCGTCGAGCTGGACGGAGAAACCGGTCTGGGTCAGCTTGACGTCGCGCTTCTTGGCAAGGGTCTCGATCTGCTTGCGCACCTCCGTGCCGCCGCTCAAGCCGCTCTTTTTCATGCCGGCCTGCATTAGCGTCTGGGCGGCGAAGAAGGGACGGAAGCTTTCGACGCTGTCGTTGTCGCGCAGGTATTTGTCCTTCAGCACGCTCCAGCGGGCATAGGTGTCGGCCGGAAGGATATCGCGCAGCTTGGCGCCGTCGGGATTCTTGACCATGCCATAGATGGAGGGCAGCGCTGTCAGCGCCTTCAGTCCGCCCCACACGCCGACACCGACGCCGGCGCCGGGCGGCCCCAGCACTTCCTGCGACTGGCCGATCAGGCGGTCGACGCGGGCATCATCCCATTCCATTTTCGGCGGCAGCGGGGCGTACATGCCGACCACCCACATCACGTGGCCATCCTTGCTGACCTTCCACAGTCCGGGTCCGGGGCGCTTGCCTTCGACCACGACCAGGGACGGGGGCGCCTGATCGGCTGCCTGGCCGCTTTCTTGTGCGGCTACCGGCTCGGCGGGAACGGGTGGCGGATCGGTCTGCGCCAGCGCCGCGGCGCTCAGCAAACCCAGGGAGAAAACACAGGCAACGCGTGCAGCAAGCATCGAGGACCCCTTGTATTGTTGTGTTGCCAAAGATTACCTAAATGGCATTGCAAGGGGAACGCGCGCAACAGGATGTTACAAGCTGTGTATGTCTAAGAATCCAAAGAGGATGCCGGCGGCTCTTCCGGCTGGCGGTTCAGCAGATCGTGCGCCAGCTTCAGGCTCTCGACCATGGTCCGGAAAGCCTCGCGCTTGGCCTCCTCGCTGGGCACCCGCAGCACGTAGGAGGGGTGGTAGGTCGTGACCACCCAGCGTCCTTCGTGGAAGACGGGATGGCCGATCGAATTCTTCAGCGTCACGTTCGCGGTACGCATCACCGACTTCAGCGCGGTCGCGCCCAGCGCCACGATGACGTCCGGCTGCACGTGGGCCAGCTCCTTCTCGAGCCAGTAGTGGCAGGCCTCGATCTCCTTCTGCGCCGGCGTCTTGTGGATGCGCCGCTTGCCCTTCGGCTCCCACTTGAAATGCTTGACGGCGTTGGTCACGTAGATGCTGTCGCGGTCGACGCCGGCCTTCTCGCACACCTGGTCCAGCAGCTTGCCGGCCGGTCCCACGAAAGGCTGGCCGGCCAGGTCTTCCTGGTCGCCCGGCTGCTCGCCGACGAACATGATGCGCGCCTTCTTCGGCCCTTCGCCGGGCACGCCCTGGGTGGCGAACTGCCACAGCTCGCAGCGCCGGCATTCGTCGAGTTTCGAGGGTTGCTGGCGTTCAGGCTGCGCGTCTTCGGGAGCGATGGGGATGGTCGTGCCCTTGCGCTGGCCGACGGCTTCGTACTGCCCCACTTTGCGGGCGCCGCGCGCCGCTTCGGAGATCATGTGCGTCACGATTTTACCTTCTGGCAAATTTTTCCAGCGATGCGAAGGAATATGCTGCTGCATCACCGACTGGTTCAAGCGCGCCGGGTTGAACACGCTGCGGTAATAGGTCAGCCATAGCGCTTCGCCGGTGTCTTCGAGATCGTCAGAATTCTTGACGAGCGGACCGGTGTTGTGCAGGGTCTGGCCATCCCACAGCACGCTGGCCTCGGGCGTGGCGATCATCCAGCTGACCTTGCCCATGCGCGAAACGAAGTGTTCCGCCACCTGCGGCAGCACGTCGTGCCGGGGCTCGTACCAAGCGACGAAGCGCGGCGGCCCAGCTTCGGCCGGGCGTTCGCGGAATCGAATATAGGCATGCATGTCATGCTCCTCACGGCGCACCGCCTTCACCATTGCATGCAGGCGCGCGCCATCTTCGTCGGCCGGCGACTGCACGTCGTGCTCGCCCTGCTGCCAGCGCCAGATCACGCGGTACAGGAAGGCCCAGCGGTCCGGCACGCGGCAGCAGGCGGCGCTTTGCAGCATGTCCATCAGCGAGCGCGGAATGCTGGGTGGTGCGTGGCGCGGCTTGTCCGATGCGGCAGGTGGCATCTCAACCGGATTATGCGTCTGCCCGGCAGCAGGCGGTGCAGCCGAGAACAGATCACCGCCGGCGCTGGGCGTGCTCCAGGTGACCAGCGCCGGCGGCACGTCGTGCACCAGCAGCTCGCGCGCCGCCTCGCGCCATTCGGCGAAGGTCTCGACCAGCAGCGGCTGGCCCGCGCGCTGTAGGTCGATCGCACTCATGCGGCCTGCAACTCCGGCCACAGATTCATCTGCTGCGGCGCATCGGCCATGTTCCGCCGCAGCAGGTCGGAGGACACGGCGCCCTGCGCCGGCTTGTAGTCGGCGGTGACCACGAAAGGCGCCAGCTTTTTCAGGCTGCAGCGCAGGCGCGACAGGTCTTCCCAGCGGATGCGGCGCAGCCGGCGCAGGTCGATGATGCGCTTGGCCGAACGCAGGCCGATGCCCGGCACGCGCGCGATCATGGATTCGTCGGCGCGGTTCAGGTCGAGCGGGAAGTGCTCGCGGTTACTCAGCGCCCAGGCCAGCTTGGGGTCGATGTCGAGCGCCAGGTTGCCGGCCTGCGGCATCAGTTCGCCGGCCGTGAAGCCGTAGCCGCGCAGCAGGAAATCGGCCTGGTACAGGCGGTGCTCGCGCAGCAGCGGCGGCGGTGCGGACGGCACGCTCGATGGACTCTGCGGAATCGGGCTGAAGGCCGAGTAGTACACCCGCTTCAGCTTGTACGATCCATACAGGGTCTGGGCCGTATTCAGGATGGTCTGGTCGTCACTGGCGTCGGCGCCGACGATCATCTGGGTGCTTTGCCCGGCCGGCGCGAACGCGGGCGCCTTCGGGTGATCGTCCTTTTCGTCGAGTTTCGTTCTGATCGACCCCATCGCCAACTTGATCGTGTGGACGTTCTTTTCGGGCGCCAGGCGTGTCACGCTGTCCTGGGTCGGCAGCTCGATATTCACGGATAGGCGGTCGGCATACTTGCCGGCCAGCTCGATCAGGCGCGGATCGGCATCGGGAATCGTCTTGAGGTGGATGTAGCCGCGGAACTTGTGTTCTTCACGCAGGCGGCGCGCGACCTCGACCAGCTGTTCCATCGTGTAGTCGCTGGACTGGATGATGCCCGAGCTGAGGAACAGCCCGTCGATGTAATTGCGGAGGTAAAAATCCTGCGTTAGCTTGACCACTTCGTCGACCGAGAAGCGGGCCCGCGGCACGTTCGAGCTGCGGCGGTTGACGCAGTACTGGCAGTCATAAACGCAGAAATTGGTCAGCAGAATCTTTAGCAGCGACACGCAACGCCCGTCCGGTGTGTAGCTGTGGCAGATGCCCATGCCATTGGTGGCGCCCAGGCCATCCTTGTCGACCGAATCCCGCTTGGGCGCCCCGCTGCTGGCGCAGGAGGCGTCGTATTTGGCGGCATCCGCCAGGATCTCGAGCTTGTCTTTGAGTTCCATCGCGCAGTAAATACTGTATGGATGCACAGTATACCGTAGTTCCGATGAGCGTGGCGGTGCGGCGACACACGTTTGCAACATGATTGAACTATGATAATTTGCAATTATGTCCGTCCAATACCGCAATAACGTCCACATCGCCGGCGCAGGTCACGCGACGATGGTGTTCGCCCATGGCCTCGGCTGCGACCAGAGCATGTGGCGCCTGCTGGCCCCGGCCTACCAGGACCGCTTCCGCACCATCCTGTACGACCTGACCGGTAGCGGCGGCTCCGACCGCAGCGCCTACGACCGCAAGCGGCACGGCAGCCTGCACGGCCATGCCGACGATCTGCTGGACATCCTGGATGCCTGCTCGGCCGGGCCGGTGGTCTTCGTCGGCCATTCGGTCAGCGCCACGATCGGCTTGCTGGCGGCAAACAAGGCGCCGGAACGCTTCGCCGCGCAAATCATGGTGGGGCCATCGCCCTGCTACCTGAACGACGGCGATTACGTGGGCGGGTTCAACCGCGCCGACATGGAAACGATGCTGTCGTCGATGGACGACGACTTCCCGAGCTGGTCGCGGCGCATGGCGCCAATGCTGATGGGCGTCGCCCACCCCGAGCTGGGCCAGGAACTGGTGGCCAGCTTCATGCGCAACGACCAGGGTATGGCGCGCCATTTCGCGCGCGTGACCTTCCTGTCCGATCACCGCGCCGACCTGGCGCGCTCAACAGTGCCGGCATTGCTCCTGCAATGCAGCGAGGACCCGGTGGTCCCGCCCGCCGTCGGCGACTACATGCTGCGCCGAATGCCGAACAGCAGCCTGCGTACGGTCGACGAAAACGGCCACTGCCCGCACATCATCGCCGCGACCGCCAGCGCGCGGGCGATCGACGCTTTTCTAGATCGGACGCTGGGCTGATTTTGACCTGCATCAAAGCGCCGATTTGATCTGGCGCGAGAAGATGGACTCTGAATAGAAAGCCATTTCAGGGAGATCATCTTGAGCGCGACCATGAAAGCAGCCGTCGTACGCGAATTCGGCAAACCGCTGAGCATCGAACAGCTTCCGATTCCCGACCTTCCTCCCGGCCAGGTTCTGGTGAAGATTGTCGCCACCGGGGTCTGCCATACCGACCTGCATGCGGCCAATGGCGACTGGCCGGTCAAACCCCAACTGCCCTTCATCCCCGGCCACGAGGGTGTGGGCTATGTTGCCAAGGTGGGCGCGGGCGTAACCATGCTCAAGGAAGGCGACCGCGTCGGGGTGCCCTGGCTGCACACCGCCTGCGGCCACTGCGAACACTGCATCACCGGCTGGGAGACCCTGTGCGGCGCCCAGCAGATGACCGGCTACACGGTCAACGGCAGCTTCGCCGAATACGTGCTGGCCGATCCCGCCTATGTCGGACGCCTGCCCGACCAGCTCGAATTCGCCGCCGCCGCGCCCGTGCTGTGCGCCGGCGTCACCGTCTACAAGGGCCTGAAGGTGCTCGACTGCAAACCCGGCGACTGGGTCGCCATCTCCGGCATCGGCGGCCTGGGCCACATGGCGGTACAGTACGCGAAGGCGATGGGTTTTCACGTCATTGCCGTCGACGTCGCCGACCAGAAACTGGCGCTGGCGGCCTCGCTGGGCGCCGACATGACCATCAATGCCGCCAAAGAAGACCCGGCGAAGGCTGTGCAAGCGGCGGTCCAGGGTGCCCACGGCGTGCTGGTCACGGCGGTTTCGCGTCCGGCCTTCGCGCAGGCGGTGGACATGCTGCACAAGCGCGGCACCATGTCCCTGGTCGGCCTGCCGCCGGGCAGCTTCGAGCTGCCGATCTTCGACGTGGTCCTGAACGCCAAGACGGTCAGGGGCTCGATCGTCGGCACCCGCAAGGACCTGGAGGAAGCGCTGATGTTCGCCGGCGAGGGCAAGGTCCACGCGCACTACTCGACCGACCGCCTGGAAAACATCAACGCCATCTTCGCAAAAATGCAGGAAGGCGGGATCGACGGTCGGATCGTGCTGGCGATGTGACTCAGCGCACCGGCTTGCCGTCCGCGTCCAGCACCGTCACCTCGCCCCAGCCCAGCTTGCGGATGCCCGGCTCCACCTTGCGCAGGTCGCCGATCACCAGCCACACGACCTCGTCCGGGCGCACGTAGCGGCTGGCGGCGCTGGCCAGTTGCTTGTCGCCGAGGGCGCGCATGCTGCCGGCGTAAAGGCTCCAGTAGTCGTCCGGCAGGCCCAGGTTGATGCTGGTGATGGCCGCGCCTTCCAGCGCGTCCAGCGTGGCGAAGCGGCCCGGCAGGCGCGAGGTCACGTTGCGCATCACGCTGTCGAATTCCTCGCCCACGATCGGACGCTGGCCGGTGATGTCGCGGATTTCCTTCGCCACTTCCTGCATCGCTTCGACCGTCTTGTCGGTCTGCACCGGCGCCAGCGTCATGAAGCTGCGCTGGCCGCGCACGTCGCTCAGGCGCGCGCTGGTGCCGTAGCTCCAGTGCTTGTCGAGGCGCAGGTTGCGGTTCAGGCGCGAGGTCGCCATGCCGCCGAAGTCGTGCATCACCGCCTGGATCGCCAGCTCGTCCGGCTGGCCGGACGGCAGCGACAGGTGCGCGGCAACGATGGTCGACTGCGGCGCGTCCGGCTTGTCGATCAGGTAGACCCGCTTGGGCTGAGCGTTCGGGATGCCGGCGACGGTCTTTGCCGGTGCGGCGCCGCTGGCCTGCCATTTGCCGAAGCTGGATTCCAGCGCCGGCAGCAACTTCTCGAGCGTGGTGTCGCCGGCCACGACCAGGGTCGCGCTGCCCGGACGGAACCAGGCATCGTGCCAGCGCGCGATGTCGTCGCGGGCGATGGTCTGGGTGCTGGCCTCGGTGCCGGACGCCGGCTTGCCGTAGGGGTGGCCGGGGCCGTACAGCAGGCCCGGCACGACGCGCTGGGCCAGCGAATTCGGCTGCGCCTTTTCCTGCCCGACCTGGGCCAGGCGGCGCTGCTTGGCCAGCTCGACCTGGTCCTGCGGGAAGCTCGGGTTCAGGGTGGCGTCGGCCAGCAGTGCCAGCGAAGCCACCAGCTTGGCGCTGGTCGCCTGCAGGCGCACGATCGACTGGTCCTGGGAGGTGCCGGTGCTCAGGTTGGCGCCCAGCGATTCCAGCGCATCGGACAGCTGGAAGGCGTTGCGCGTCTTGGTGCCCTTGTCGATCAGGCCCAGGCTCAGCGAGGCCAGGCCTTCCTTCCCAGCCGGGTCCGAGGCGGCGCCGGCGTCCAGCACCAGCGCGGCATTGACGATCGGCGCGCCGTGGCGCTCCAGCAGCACGACCTTCAGGCCGTTCTTCAGCTGCGCGCGCTGCATGGCCGGGAAGCTGACGTCGGGCGCCTGGCCCAGTGCCGGCAATTGCTTGCGGTCGAGGTTCGACTTGACGCCGGCCAGCTTGGCGAACGGCTTCACGGTCATCGTGTAGTGATGGGCGCGCAGCCAGCGGTTACCGGCGGCCTTCACTTCGGCCGGCGTGGTGTTGGCCATCTGCTCCAGGCGGGTGAGATACGCGTCCGGGCTGCCGCCGTAGGTCATGCTCTCGGCCAGCACGTCGGCGCGGCCGCCGAAGCCGCCCAGGCGCTCGATGCCGCGCGAGAATTCGGCCAGCTCGCGGGTTTTTACGCGCGCCAGTTCTTCGCTTGTGGGGCCCTTCTCCAGCAGCTCGGCCACGATGCGGTCGATTTCGCGTTCCGCCTCAAGCTGGTCGGCGCCCTTCTTCAGCGTGACCGTGATGCCGAAGCTGCCGCCCAGCTCACTGTCCTGCATGCCGGCCGAGACGCTGGTGGCGATGCCCTTCTCGTACACCAGACGCTTGTCCAGGCGCGCGCTCTTCGAGCCGGCCAGCACGTCGGCCAGCAGCTGCAGGCGCGCCACGTCGGCGTCTTTCCACGCGGCCGCATGCCAGCGGCGGTACACGCGCACCTGCGGCACCTGGTCTTCCATCTCGTCGCGGATGTCGCGGTCCAGCACCGGGATCCAGGTATCAAGACGCGGCAGCGGCGGTCCCGGCGGCAGCGCGCCGAAGTATTTGTTCACCAGTTCGAGCGCGCGCTCCGGGGTGATGTCGCCGGCCAGCGACAGCACCGCGTTGTTCGGGCCGTAATAGGTGCGGTACCACTCGCGAATGTCTTCCAGCGAAGCGGCGTTCAGGTCGTCCATGCTGCCGATCGTGGTCCACGAATACGGGTGCGAGTACGGGTACATCTTGGCCGCAAATTCATAACGCACCTTGCCGTAGGGCTGGTTGTCGCCCTGGCGCTTCTCGTTCTGCACCACGCCGCGCTCGCGCTCGAGCATGGCCTGCGAGATGTAATTGCCGAGGAAGCCCATGCGGTCCGATTCCAGGAACAGCGTGCGTTCCAGCGCCGAGGTCGGGACGTCCTCGAAGAAGTTGGTGCGGTCGGTGTTGGTGGTGCCGTTGCGGTTGTTTGCGCCGAGGTCGTCCATCGCCTCGCGGAAGCCGTGCGGGTAGTTCTCCGAACCGTTGAAGAAGAAGTGCTCGAACAGATGCGCGAAGCCGGTCTTGCCGCGCTTCTCGTTGCGCGAACCGACGTGGTACCAGACGTTCACGCCGACCACCGGCACGCTGTGGTCCTCGTGCACCAGCAGGGTCAGGCCGTTGGGCAGCACGAATTTTTTATAGGCGATGGAATACGCCTTGCGGTCGAAGCTGGCGGCCGGCGCGGCCTTGGATGCGGTGGCGTTGGCGGCCAGCGACGGCGCAGCCGCGGCTGCGGCCAGGCCGAGCGCGAGCACGATCTGCTTGAGTTTCATGGGTCTCTCTTTGGTTCTGGTGTTGTTATGCCGCGCCGACGACGTAGCCGTTGGCTTGCGCTAGCAGGTGGGGGTCCATGCGTGCGGCGATGCGCTGGATGTAACTGGTGGCGGGGATCACGCCGGCGGCGCCGGCACGGTGCAGCCAGGCATAGGCTTCGACCAGGTCTTTCGATACGCCCTGGCCGCTGGCGTACATGACCCCGAGGTTGAACTGGGCGCGGGCATGGCCCTGGCGTGCCGCGCACAGGTACCAGAAGTGCGCCGCCTCGTAATCGCGTTCGACGCCGTGGCCGCTGTCGTAGCGCAGGCCGAGCGCGAACTGGGCCAGCGCATGGCCCTGGTCGGCGGCCTTGCGGTACCACTCGTAAGCCTGGCGCGGGTCGATGGTTCCGGTATCGTCGCGGTCCAGCAGCTGGCCCAGCATGTACTGGGCCGGCGCGTAGTCCTGGTCGGCCGCCTTGCGGTACCAGTGCATCGCCTCGTCTTCCAGGCGCATGGCCAGGTCGAACTGGGCGCGCAGGTGGCCCTGCTCGGCGGCCTTGCGGAACCATGCCAGTGCTTGCGCCTGGTCTTGCGGCACACCGTGGCCGGCGTCGAGCAGCTGGCCGAGGTGGTACTGGGCGCCGGCCGAACCCTGCTCCGCCGCCTTGCGGTACCAGTCGGCGGCGATGGCGTAATCCTGTTCGACGCCCTGGCCGTGCTCGTAGCGCAGGCCGAGGTTGTCCTGCGCGCCCGCGTGGCCCTGTTCGGCCGCCTTGCGGAACCAGTGCAGCGCCAGGTCGGGGTCGCGCGCGACACCATGGCCGCTGTCGTGGATCAGCGCCAGGTTGAACTGCGAGCTGGCGTGGCCCTGTTCGCCGGCGCGGCCGTACCACAGGATCGCCTTCTCGCTGTCCTGCGGCAGGTCCTGTCCCTTGTCGTAGCGTAGGCCGAGGTTGAACTGGGCCGGCGCATACCCCTGCTCGGCCGCCTTGCGGAACCAGTGGATGGCCTGCTGGACGTCGCGATCGATGCCCTGCCCGCTGTCATAGCGCAGCGCCAGCGCGAACTGCGAGCGCGCGTAATTCTGCTCGGCGGCGCGGCGGTACCATTCGATGGCGCGCTCGACGTCCTGGGCCACGCCCTTGCCGCCTTCGTACATCATGCCGAGATTGTGCTGGGCGCCGGGGTCGCCCTGGCTGGCCGCCTTGCCGAACCAGTGCATGGCCTGCTGCACGTCGGCCGGGATGCCCTGGCCCTTGGCGTACAGCCAGCCCAGGTTGTACTGGGCCGCCGCATACCCCTGCTCGGCCGCCTGCGTGTACCAGTAGACCGCCTGCCCCAGGTCCTGCGGCACGCCCTGGCCCTTCTGGTACATCACGCCGAGGTTGTACTGGGCCTGTTCGAGGCCGGCGCTGGCCGCCATCCGGTACCAGGCCACGGCCAGCTCGTCGTTCTTCGGTACGCCCTGGCCGTTTACGTACATGAAGCCCAGGCTGTGCTGGGCGCTGGCGACGCCGCGCTCGGCCAGCGCTTTTACCCGCAAAAATTCGGCCGTGTGATGCGCAGCCGTGTGATGAGCGGCCGTATGATGAGCAGCGCTGTCGGGCATGGCGCGATCCGCTTCTTATGCCTGGAACGCCAGCACATTGGCCGCGCCGGCCGGCAGGCCCTGCGAACGCAGCACGTCCATGAAGCGCGGCAGCGCCATTGGCCGGTGGTACAGGTAGCCCTGCATCGTCATGCAGCCGTTGGCGCGCAGGTAGCGCGCCTGCGATTCGGTCTCGACGCCTTCCGCGATCAGGTTCAGGCCCAGCCCGCGCGCGATCGAGATGATCGCCAGCACCACCGGATAGTGGCCGTACTCGTCATGGATCTCCTTGACGAAGGACTGGTCGATCTTGATCGTGTGGACCGGGAAGCGGTGCAGATAGGCCAGCGAGGAATAGCCGGTGCCGAAATCGTCGATCGCCACCGACACGCCGAGCTGGCCCAGCTTGTTCAGCTGCTCGATCGCATGCTGCGGGTTGCGGATGCAGATGTTCTCGGTGATCTCGACTTCGATCTGGCTCGGCGCGATCCCATAGCGCACCAGGGCGCCGCGCATCTTCTCGAAGAAGTCGCCGCGGTCCAGGTATTGCGGCGACAGGTTCAGCGACAGCCGCACCTGGTTGGCGCAGATGTTCTTCCACTGCAGCATGTCGCGGCACAGCGCGCCGATCATCCAGTCCGAGATCGGCAGCATCAGGCCGTTCTCTTCGGCGAACGGCAGGAACTCGCCCGGCGAGACGATGCCGCGGGTCGGATGGTTCCAGCGCATCAGCGCCTCGGCGCCGACGATGCGGCCGCTGGCGGCGTCGATCTGCGGCTGGTAGTACATCTCCAGCTCGTCGTTTTCCAGTGCGCGGCGCAGGCTCTGGCCCAGCGCGATCTTCTGGTGCGACACGTCCTGCATCGAAGCGTCGTAGAAGGCATGGCCGTTCTTGCCCTGGCCCTTGACCTGGTACATCGCGATGTCGGCGTGGCGCAGCAGCTCATCGATCGATTCGCCGTGGCCCGGGTAGATCGCGATGCCGATCGAGGCCGAGATGTGGACCTGGTGGCCGTCCAGGTCGAACGGCTGTTGCAGGCACTCGAGGAATTTGTCGGCCACGTGGCTGGCGTCCTCGCGGTCGCGCAGCTCGGGCAGCACGATGGTGAATTCGTCGCCGCCCTGGCGCGCCAGGGTGTCGCCCTTGCGCAGGCATTCCTTCAGGCGCACCGAGACCTGCTGCAGCAGCTCGTCGCCCTTGACGTGGCCGAGGGTGTCGTTGACCAGCTTGAAGCGGTCCAGGTCGATGAACATCACCGCGAGCTCGGTCTGCTTGCGCTTGGCCTGGATCACCGCCAGGCCGAGGCGGTCCTTGAACAGGATGCGGTTCGGCAGGTCGGTCAGGATGTCATGGTAGGCCTGGTAGGAGATGACCTCTTCCGCGCGCTTGCGGTCGGTGATGTCGCGCGCCACGCCGTAGGTGCCGAAGAACTCCAGCTTGCGCACCTCCTGGTCGGGCACGTGCATGCCGATCGCGTTCAGCGAGATCGTCATCAGGGTGTTGTTGAAGGTGCGTTCCTGGTTCGAGCCGGTATGGCACTTCAGGCGCAGTTCGACGTTGCGCGAAGCGCGTTCGTCGACGCGGCGCTCGTTGAAGGAATAGCGCGCGCGCTCCAGGTCTTCCTCGTGCACCAGCACCGAGTAGTGCTGGCCGATCAGCTCTTCGCGGCGGTAGCCGAGCAGCTGGTAGGCGCGGTCGTTGACGAAGGTGAATTTGCCTTCGTGGTTCAGGGTGTAGATGATGTCCGGCGAAGAGTCCACGAGGTAGCGGTACATCTTCTCCGAATTTTCCAGCTGGTTGGCGATGCGGCGGTTGGCTTCCTCGAGGCGGCGCGCCTTCAGCGCATTGCCGACGGTCTTGAGCAGCTCTTCGCGGCTGTAGGGCTTGCGCAGGTAGTCATAGGCACCGCGCTTGAGGGCGCCGATCGCGGCGTCGATCCCGACCTCGCCGCTCATCACGATGACGTCGGCGTCGATCCCCTTCTGGTTGATGAAGTCCATGATCTCGTGGCCGCCGATGTCGGGCAGGCGCAGGTCGAGCAGGACCATGTCGAAACGCAGCTTCGACAGGTGGTTCAGGGCCTCGGTGCCGGTCGAGGCGGTGATGAGCTGGTAGCCGCGGCCCTGCAGCAGTTCGTACAGCGAGGACAGAAGACGGGGTTCGTCGTCGATCAGCAGCAACCTCGGCTGCTCCAGTGCGGAAGTCAGCGAGGCAGGCGAAGCTGGCGGGGCGCTGGCGGAGAATGGATTCATTGTTACCTTATACGGATCCAAGCGCGCGCACCGGCAGTCCCGCCGGGGCGCTGGCGCCGGCATGCGCCGGCAGCAGGATTTCAAAACTGGTGCCGGTCGTGCCGCTGCGGCAGGCGATATGCCCGTTCAGCTTCTTGACCAGGCTGTGCACGATCGACAGGCCAAGCCCATGGTGCGGGCCTTCCTTCGTGCTCTTCACGGCAGAAAACAGGTTGGCCAGCACCTCGCGCGACAGGCCGGGGCCGGTGTCGGAGACGACCAGCTCCAGGTACAGCCTGCGCTCGCGGTTGGCATGGCCGCGGTTGGCGATCTCGATGCGCCCGCCGGTGGCGGACAGCGCCTCGATCGCGTTCTTGACCAGGTTGACCAGGATTTGCTTGAGGATGTCCGGGTCGCCTTCGATGCGGCCGGCTTCCGGAGACATGCTGACCACGATCTCGACGTTGGCCGGCACGAAGTCGGTGGCACGGAACAGGCGCAGCACGTCTTCGACCACCTTGCCGACGTCGGCGCTGACACCGCTGTCGAGCAGCGCCTGGGTCGCGGGCTGCACTTCGGTCAGGCTGTTGACCAGCTGGCCGACGCGGTCGATCTCTTCGTTCAGGATCGACAGCTCGCCGGACACCGGCTCCTGGCGTTCCAGTTTGCTGTCCAGGACCGACAGATAATTCTTGATGATCGACAGCGGGTTGTTCACCTCGTGCACCACGCGGCGCGACGCCTCGCGGTATTCCTCGGCCACATGGGCCAGCTGGCGGCGCGCCTGGCCGCGCTCGAGCATCGCGTTTTCCAGCGCGCTCGCGGCCTGGGCGCCGAAGGCCTGCATGAAGCGCTCGCGCTTCTGGCAGGCCGGTACCTGCCAGCCGGCGATACCGCCGATCAGCACGCCGATGCAGCGCGCCCCGCTCACCAGCGGCACGCAGACCAGCGATTCGGTGCCCAGCATGCGCAGCAGCTGCTCTTCCGACAGGCCGAGCGGCGCGCCCTCGCGGCGGATAAACGAGATCCGCCGTTCCAAAGTGGCCTTTGCAACGGCTCCGCCCTTCGATAGCGGGATCGCAAATTCGGCGATGCGCTGCTGGTTCGCGGTCGGCGCGCCCACCAGCGCGTGGCCGGTCGGATTCTCCAGCAGCACGGCGACGTTCTCGAAGTCGAACAGCACGCGCGCCGAGCGCGCCATCGCTTCGAGCAGCCCGCTTTCGCCCTGCTGGCGCGCGAAGCTCTGGCCGATCTCGGAGACCAGCACCAGGTTGCGCATTTCTTCGGTCAGGCGCTGCTGCACCGGATCGACGGGCGGCGGCGGCGCGAAGGCCGGCTGCGCCGGGATGTCGTCGGCGCCGGCCAGGTCGATGCCGAGGTGGACCGCGGCACGCTCGACCTGGCGCGCGGCCTGCTCCAGCAGCGCGTCGGCGGCTTCCGGTTCGAGGTCGCACAGTTTGGCCGCCTCGATCACCAGCGCCGGGTCCTCGGCATGGCCGGACAGCAGGTGCGCGGCGCGCACGATGCGGATCAGGGGATGGGCACCCTCCAGGCGCTCGCCCGGCTCGTGGTGGTAGAGCACGGAATCGGCCAGGAAGGAATCGAGCTGCCAGCGCTCGATCAGCCAGGCGCCGGCTTCGGCGTGGGTGATCTGCAGGGTGCGCTGCTCGACCGCGCACAGGGCTTCGTCGTCGCGCGCGGTGAAGTTGAAACCGTATTCCTTCGGTGCGGTGGCCAGCAGGGCCAGGCGGCCGACGTTGTGCAGCAGGCCGGCCAGATAGGCTTCCTCGGGCTGCGAATAATTCAGGTGACGCGCCAGATCGCGCGCCAGCACGGCGGCGGTGAGCGAATTCTTCCAGAAGGCGCGCAGATCGGTCGCGCTCGAATTCGGGAAACTATTAAACGTCTGGAACACCGAATCGCTGATCACCAGGGTCTTGATCATGTCGGTGCCCAGCGCCACCATGGCCTGCTCGAGGTTGGCCTGGCGACCGCTGCGGTGGTAGGCCGAGCTGTTGGCGACGGTCAGGATTTTGCCTGTCATGCCCGCATCCTTGGCCACCAGCGCAGCCAGCTCGGGCATGCCGAGGTCGTCCGCCTGCAGGTGGGCCAGCAGCTTGATGAGGATTTGCGGCATGGCAGGCAGCCGCGCGATCAGCAAGCGATTGCGGATATCCTGATCTGGTTGGTAGTTGGTCTCAAGCACGGCCGCCACTGCTGTTTTGGATAATTGTTGGCGGCTTTTCCCGGCTAAAGCTGCCACGATATTTATTCTAGTGGTACCCGGAACAGAGCTGGTTTTTGGCTCCAGTTCCGAACGTGAAAAACTTATCTTAGCATATATACATTTCTGACCGGGAACAACACTTTCCAGAAAAAGTGATGTGTTTTAGAGTCAGAACTCAGTCTGGCGCCTTGATTTACCTCATATTTACGTAGGGGTGGGCACCACGTGCCCACGTAAGGTTGCGTAATGTCAGCGTTCGCGTGGGCACGGAGTGCCCACCCTACGCCTACGCCTACGCCAGCGCCTGCTTGCGCCGGTAATGACGCGACACCATCCAGCAGCCCAGCGAGGCCACCGCAAAGGCGGCCTGGCCCAGCGCCATCGCCAGCACCGAGTAATCCAGCGCCGGCACGATGATGCCGGCCACGATCGCGCCCATCAGCGTGGTGACAAACGACTGGCAGGACGCCACGGTGCCGCGGATGTGCGGGAACAGGTCGAGCGTCAGCAGCGTCGCGCTGGGGTTGATGATCGAGCTGCCGAAGTTATAGAAGAACATCGGCAGCACGGTCCACGGCAGCGCCGGCGGCAGGAAGCTGTGGTACAGCACACTGCCGGTGACGGCGGTCAGCATGAAGGCGTAGCCGATGCCGATCTGGCGCCCGTAATGCATCTTGCCGGCCAGGCGGTTGGCGGCCAGCGCGCCCAGGAAGATGCCGGCCACCGCCGGCACGAACAGCCAGGCGAACTGCGACGGTCCGAGGTGCAGGTGCACCGGCAGCAGCACCGGCGCGCCGGCGATGAACAGGAACATGCCACCGAAGTTGAAGGCCACCACCGCCGACTTCATCTGGAACAGCACCGAGCTGAAGATGTCCCAGTAGCTCTTCGCCAGGAAGCGCGGATTGAAGGGCTGGCGGCGCTCCTTCGGCATGGTTTCCGGCAGATGCTGCCAGCAGACCCACCACAGCACGAGGCTGAACAGCAGCAGGCCGAGGAAGATCGCGCGCCAGTTCAGCAGGGTCACGATCCAGCCGCCCAGCACCGGCGCGATGGCCGGCGCGATCGAGAAGATCATCGTCACCATCGACAGCAGGCGCGCGGCCGGCGCGTCCGAGTATAAATCGCGGATGATCGCCCGCCCCACCACCACCCCGGCCCCGGCCGATATCCCCTGCATGATGCGGAAAATCCACAGGTAATGCACCGAATGCGCGGAGGCGCAGCCGAGGGTGCCGACCGCGAACACGATCAATCCGACCAGCACCACGTTGCGGCGCCCGAAGGCGTCCGACAGCGCGCCGTGCCACAGCGACATCACGGCGAAGGACAGCATGTAGGCCGTCAGGGTCTGCTGCACTTCCAGCGGCGTCGCATGCAGGGTCTCCTGGATGCGCGGGAAAGCCGGCAGGTAGGCGTCGACCGAGAACGGTCCGAGCATCGACAGTGCCGCCAGCAGCGAGGCCAGGCCGCCAGCCGACAGCATGACGATCTTGTGCGGCTCCGGCAGCGGAACGGGGATGACGGGGTCTTTGGGTAGATTGTCTGGTTCGGGTTCGGGCAGCATGGATTACTCTGGTTGAGGCTTCGCCGCGTCCGGTTTCGCCGCGTCTCTGCGGTTGAAGCCGGCGACCATGTCGAAGCGGAACAGGCGGCATTCGAGCGCGCCGTTGAAGAATGGGGTCTTGCGCGATTCCTTCAGGCGCAGCAGCTTGGGCACCGACAGGTCCGCGGTAAACAGGTACACGGTCCAGCCGGCGAAGCGCTGCTTCAGCGTGCTGCTGAGCTGCTGGTAGAAGCCGGTCGCCATCTCGTCGGCCGGGATGGTCGAGTCGCCGCGCACGCCGATACGCTCGCCGTAGGGCGGATTGGTCAGCAGGATGCCCGGCTGGCTGGTCGGCGCCTGCACCTGCTGCGCCTCGATCTGCTTGAGCGGCACCTCGAACAGCACGCCGGCGATCTTCAGGTTATGGCGCGTCATCGCCACCATGTCGCCGGAGATGTCGGAACCGAAGATGGTCGGCTCGCTCGGCAGCGGATTCGGCTTGATGGCCGCTTTCATGTCCTGCCAGGCGGCGCGCTCGAAGTTGCGGAATTTTTCGAAGGCGAAGCGGCGGCGGGCGCCGGCCGGGATGCCCTGCACCATCTGGGCCGCTTCGATCAGGATCGTGCCCGAGCCGCACATCGGGTCGAACAGCGGCACGCCCGGCTTCCAGCCGGCCACGCGCAGCAGGCCGGCAGCCAGGTTCTCGCGCAGCGGTGCGTCGCCGGTTTCTTCGCGCCAGCCGCGCTTGAACAGGGCCTCGCCCGAAGTGTCGAGGTAGACCGTGAAGTTGCGCTGGTCGAGGAAGCCGAGGATGCGCATGTCCGGCTCGCGCGTGTCGACCGAGGGCCGCTTGCCGAACTGGTCGCGGAAGCGGTCGCAGACGGCGTCCTTGATTTTCAGGGTCGTGAATTCGAGGCTCTTCAGCGGCGACTTCACGGCCGTGATGTCGACGCGGATCGTGTGGTGGACGTCGAACCAGTCTTCCCAAGGCTGCTCGAGCACCAGGTCGTAGATGTCGTTCTCGTTGTTATACGTCTTGTTCGCCATGCGCATCAGCACGCGCGAAGCGATGCGCGAATGCAGGTTCATGCGGTAGGCGTCCTGCATCGTGCCCGAGGCGTGCACGCCGCCCGGGACTTGCTGGTGCACCTTCAGCGTGGGGCTGTTGGTCAGTTGTGCGATCTCGGCGAGTTCTTCGGCGAGTGCTTGTTCCATGCCGCGCGGGCATGGGCAAAAGTATGAGGCCATTCAGGGGTACCCTTTATCCGTAGTTAAAAAATCAATTCTTTTGTTGGCCCCAAAACGTCATTCCCGCGAAGGCGGGAATCCAAGTTGCAGACAGACCGCAAACCTTGGATTCCCGCCTGCGCGGGAATGACGATGATGGGGGTATTGCTTAGAACGGCTTCACGACCACCAGAATCACGATCGCGATCAGCAGCAAAACCGGTACTTCGTTGAACACGCGGAACCACTTGTGGCTGCGCGTGTTGGCGCCGCGTTCGAATTTTTTCAGCAGCGAGCCGCAGGCATGATGGTAGCCGATCACCAGGATCACGAGCGCCAGCTTTGCGTGCAGCCAGCCGCCCTTGATGCCGAAACCCAGCCAGAGCCAGATGCCCAGCAACAGTGCCGGAATCGCCAGCATCGAGGTGAAACGGTAGAGGCGGCGGCCCATGCCCAGCAGGCGTTCCAATGCGGCCGGATTGGTTTCCTGGGCCAGGTTCACGAAGATGCGCGGCAGGTAAAAGAGGCCGGCGAACCAGGAGGCGATGAAGACGATGTGGAAGGCTTTGATCCAGAGATACATTTAAATCCTTGTTGTTATCAGTGCTAGGTGCGAATCTCACCGTGGCCGAACACGATGTACTTCAGCGAAGTCAATCCTTCCAGCCCCACCGGTCCGCGCGCATGCAGCTTGTCGTTCGAGATCCCGATCTCCGCGCCCAGGCCATATTCGAAGCCGTCGGCGAAGCGCGTCGAAGCGTTCACCATCACCGAGGCCGAATCGACCTCGCGCAGGAAGCGCATCGCGTCCGTGTAGTCCTCGGTGACGATGGCTTCGGTGTGCTTCGACGAATAGCGGTTGATGTGCTCGATGGCCTCGTCGATGCCGGCGACGATCTTCACCGCCAGGATCGGCGCCAGGTATTCGGTCGACCAGTCTTCCTCGCTCGCCGGCGCCAGGTGCGGGTAGCCCTGCAGGATGGCCAGCGCTTCCGGATCGGCGCGCAGCTCGACTTCCTTGGTCGCGTACAGCGCGGCCAGCTGCGGCAGCACGGCCGGGGCGATGGCGCGCGCCACCAGCAGCGTCTCCATCGTGTTGCAGGTGCCGTAGCGGTGGGTCTTGGCGTTCATCGCGATCGGCAGCGCCTTGGCGATGTCGGCCTTGGCGTCGATGTAGACGTGGCAGATGCCGTCCAGGTGCTTGATCATCGGGACCGTCGCTTCCTCCATCAGGCGCGCGATCAGGCCCTTGCCGCCGCGCGGCACGATCACGTCCACGTATTCCGGCATCGTGATCAGGGCGCCGACGGCGGCGCGGTCGGTGGTCTCGACCACCTGCACGCCCTGCTCGGGCAGGGAGGCAGCACGCAGGCCTTCGGCCACCAGCGCAGCCAGCGCGCGGTTGCAGTGGATGGCTTCCGAACCGCCGCGCAGGATGGCGGCATTTCCGCTCTTGATGCACAGGCCGGCCGCATCGACCGTCACGTTCGGACGTGCTTCGTAGATGATGCCGATGACGCCCAGCGGCACGCGCATCTGGCCGACCTGGATGCCGCTCGGGCGGAACTTCATGTTCGAGATTTCGCCGATCGGGTCCGGCAGCGCGACGATCTGGCGCAGGCCGTCGATCATGGTGGCGATCGCCTTGTCGGACAGCGCCAGCCGGTCCAGCAGGGCCGGCGCCAAGCCGTTGGCACGGGCCGCGTCGAGGTCGCGCGCGTTGGCTTCGACCAGTTGGGCGGCATCGCGTTCGATCGCGTCGGCGATCAAGAGCAGCGCGCGGTTGCGGGTGGCGCTGTCGGCGCGCGCCATGGCGCGCGAGGCTGTTCTTGCCTGGCGGCCGATCGTTTGCATGTAATCAGTCATATCCATGATGCGTCGTCGTCCGTTTAACGTGGGCACGGGGTGCCCACCCTACATCGCATGACATCGTAGGGTGGGCACCCCGTGCCCACGCGCATACGTTATGAAGCGACCCGTAAAGCCAGCTGCAGCATCGCATCCCATGCATCGCCCGCGAACTGCTTCGCGCGCAGGCCCTTGACCATGCGGTCGACCTGGGCCGCCTGCTGCATGGCTGCCTCCAGCGTCGGCAGCGAGATGCGGCGCAGCGCCGGTTCCATCATGCGCTCGCGCGGGCCCCAGATCCGGTATTCCTTCAGCAGCGCGCCCAGCGGGCGTCCCTGCGCCATCCCGGATTTCAATTTTAGCAGCGTGCGGATTTCTTCACTGACCGCCCACAAGACCAGCGGCAGCGCCTCGCCCTCGCCTTTCAGGCCTTCGAGCATGCGCACCAGGCGCGCCGGGTCGCCGGCCAGCATTGCCTCCGACAGCTTGAACACGTCGTAGCGCGCCACGTTCAGCACCGCGTCCTGCACCTGTTCGAACGTCAGCTTGCCCGGCTCGTACAGCAGGCCCAGCTTCTGGATTTCCTGGTGCGCGGCCAGCAGGTTGCCCTCCACGCGATCGGCGATGAAGTCCAGGCTCTGGCGGTCGGCGCTCTGCTGCTGGTTCGATAAACGCATGCCGATCCAGGCCGGCAGCTGCGGGCGTTCGACGTTCGGGATCTCGACGTAGACCGCGGCCTGCTGCAGGCTCGCGACCCAGGCCGCCTTTGCCGTCTGCCAGTCCAGCTTGGGCAGCGTGATCAGGGTCAGGTTGTCCGGGTTCAGGTCTTTCGCGTAGCTTTGCAGGGCCGCGCTGCCGTCCTTGCCCGGCTTGCCGCCGGGGATGCGCAGCTCGATCAGCTTCTTGTCGCCGAACAGCGACATCGCCTGGTTCGCAGCCAGCAGCTCGCCCCACTTGAAGCTGCGCTCGACCGTGAGCACGTCGCGCTCCGAATACCCCTGGGCGCGGGCGGCGCGGCGGATCTTGTCCGCCGCCTCCAGCGCCAGCAGGTGCTCGTCGCTGGTGATCACGTACAGGGGCGCCAGCCCCTTGGCGAGGTGCCCGTCGAGCGCCTCAGGCCGCAACTGCATAATCTCTCTTCCTTACTTTGCCGGCGCGGGCGTTGCCATCGGCGACGGGCGCAGGGCGGCCAGGCGGCGCATGATCTGCTGCACCAGGTCGGCCTGCATGTCGCGGTACAGCAGCGCTTCTTCGGATTCCTTGGCCAGCACCTGGGTCTCGTCGAAGGCCATGTTCCGGCGCAGTGTGATCTCGGTGGCCGGCAGCAGCTCGACACCCTTGCTGTCGCGGACCGCGAAGGTCAGCGTGTAGGTCAGCAGGTATTCGCGCACGCGGCCCAGGCTGTTCAGCGACAGGATCGACTTGCCGCGGTTCTCGCCCAGCACCACGAATTGCGCGTCCGCGCCTTCGGCCTTGTCGGCGATGACCACGTCGCCCGCGCGCAGGTTGCGCTTGAGTTCCGTGCCCAGCGGCGAGGTATCCGGGAAGGTCAGGAAGATGCTGTGGAAGGGCATCGTGTAGCTGCCGTTCGAACCGCGCAGCTGGAAGCCGCAGGCCGTCAGCGACGCTGCAACTACAAGCGCCGCGACGGTACGCACCATCTTTTTCTTGTAAGAGGTGCGCATGGATTACACCACGATGTTGATCAGTTTGCCGGGAACGACGATGACCTTCTTCGGCGTGCCTTCGACGAACTTCTGGGCCGCTTCCGAGGCCAGCGCGGCGGCTTCGATGGCGGCTTTGTCGGCCTCCTTCGGCACCTTGACGGAACCGCGCAGCTTGCCGTTCACCTGGATCATCAGCTCGATCTCGGACTGCTCCAATGCGGCAGGGTCGACTTCCGGCCACTGCACGTTGAGGATGTCGCCGTACACGCCGGCGTAGCCGAGTTCCTGCCACAGCGCGTGGGTGATGTGCGGCGCCACCGGGTTCAGCATGCGCAGGAAGATCGACAGGCCTTCGGCGATCACGGCGTTGCTGGCCACCGCAGTTAAATCTCCATCTCCGGCCAGCTTGGCCGACTCCAGGGTATTCAGCATCTTCATGCAGGCCGAGACCACGGTGTTGTACTGGATGCGCTTGAAGTCGTAGTCCGCCTGCTGCAGGATCTTGTGGACTTCGCGGCGCAGCGCCTTCTGTTCGTCATCGAGGCTGCCTTGCTGCTGGCCAGCCAGCGCCGCGGCGATGCGCTCGCGCTGGGCGTAGGCAAACGCCCAGACGCGGCGCAGGAAGCGGCTCGCGCCTTCCACGCCCGACTCCGACCACTCCAGGGTCTGCTCCGGCGGCGCGGCGAACATGGTGAACAGGCGCGCGGTGTCGGCGCCGTACTGCTCGATCTGCGCGGCCGGGTCGATGCCGTTGTTCTTCGACTTCGACATCTTCTCGGTGCCGCCGATGATCACCGGGGCGCCGTCCAGCTTCGATGCCGCCGCCTGCGGACGGCCGCGGTCGTCGAACACGAGGTCGACGTCGGCCGGGTTGAACCAGGTCTTTTTACCGGATTCGTCTTCGCGGTAGTAGGTCTCGTTCAGCACCATGCCCTGGGTGAGCAGGTTGACGAAAGGCTCGTCGAATTTCACCAGGCCGAAGTCGCGCATGACCTTGGTCCAGAAGCGCGCGTACAGCAGGTGCAGCACGGCGTGCTCGATGCCGCCGATGTACTGGTCCATCGGCATCCAGTAATCGTTGCGGGCCGGGTCGACCATCGCATCGTTCGAGCCCGGCGAGGTATAGCGCATGTAGTACCAGGACGAGTCGATGAAGGTATCCATGGTGTCGGTCTCGCGGCGTGCGGGCGCGCCGCAGCACGGGCAGTCGACCTTCAGGAAGGCTTCATGCTTCTTCAGCGGGTTGCCGGTGCCGTCCGGGACGCAGTCTTCCGGCAGCACGACCGGCAGGTCCTTTTCCGGGACCGGCACCGTGCCGCACTTTTCGCAGTGGATCATCGGGATCGGCGTGCCCCAGTAGCGCTGGCGCGAGATGCCCCAGTCGCGCAGGCGGAAGGTGACCTTCTTGTCGCCCAGGCCCAGGTTGGCCAGGTCGCCCGCGACCGCGTTCACCGCGGCGTTGTAGCCCAGGCCATCGTACTTGCCGGAGTCGATCAGCACGCCGCGCTCCTTGTCGCCGTACCACTCCTGCCAGCCGTCCAGCGAGAAGGTCTCGCCTTCGACGGCGACCACCTGCTTGATCGGCAGATCGTATTTTTGCGCGAACGCGAAGTCGCGCTCGTCGTGCGCCGGCACGCCCATCACGGCGCCGTCGCCGTAGGTCATCAGGACGTAGTTGCCGACCCAGACCGGCACCTGCTCGCCGGTGATCGGGTGCTGGACCGTGAGGCCGGTCGGCATGCCCTTCTTTTCCATCGTCGCCATGTCGGCTTCGATCACGGAACCCTGCTTGCACTCGGCAATGAAGGCCTGCAGTTCCGGGTTGTTCTTCGCTGCCTGGGTTGCCAGCGGGTGCTCGGCGGCGACCGCGCAGAAGGTCACGCCCATGATGGTGTCGGCACGGGTGGTGAAGACGTAGAGCTTGCCGTCGTTGATCAGCTCACCCTGCTCGTCCATGATCACGTGCGGGAAGGCGAAGCGCACACCGGTCGACTTGCCGATCCAGTTGGCCTGCATGATGCGCACGCGCTCCGGCCAGCCCGGCAGCTTGTTCTCGACGTGTTCCAGCAGTTCGTCGGCGTAGTCCGTGATGCGCACGTAGTACATCGGGATCTCGCGCTTTTCGACCAGCGCGCCCGAGCGCCAGCCGCGGCCGTCGACGACCTGCTCGTTGGCCAGCACGGTCTGGTCGACCGGGTCCCAGTTCACGGTGCCGGTCTTCTGGTAGATGATGCCCTTCTCGAGCATCTTCAGGAACATCCACTGGTTCCACTTGTAGTAGTCCGGCTTGCAGGCGGTCATTTCGCGCGACCAGTCGATGGCCAGGCCCATCGACTCCATCTGGCCGCGCATGTGGGCGATGTTCGAATAGGTCCACTCGGCCGGCGGCACATTGTTGGCCATCGCCGCGTTTTCGGCGGGCATGCCGAAGGCGTCCCAGCCCATCGGCATCAGCACGTTGTAGCCGTTCATCCGCAGGTAGCGGTACATCACGTCGTTGATCGTATAGTTGCGCACGTGACCCATGTGCAGCTTACCGGACGGGTAAGGCAGCATCGAGCAGGCGTAATACTTGCCTTTGGGGAAACGCGGATCGTTCTCGACCGCTTTATAGGCGTCGATCGACTTCCAGTAGGCCTGGGCGGCCTGTTCGACTTCGGCTGGACTATATTTATCTTGCATGATGTTCTGCGGACTAAAGGGAGGTGAGCAGAACATTATACTGGGAACTTCATGGTGGGCACGGCGTGCCCACCCTACGTTTTACCGCAATTCGAGTTCGAGGGCCGGCTTTTCGCCGTAGTCCTCATAGCGCTCGTTGATGCCGATGATGCAGAAGGCCATCTCCTCGAGCACGTCCTCGGCGCGCTCGCGCATGGCATCGGAATGCAGCACGACGATGTGCAGGGTCTCGTCCGGACCGAGGCGGATGCTGCTCATGCCGTCCTCGTCGCGCAGGTAGCTCAGGCAATCGACCCAGGAATCCATGGTGTGCGGATAGGAATCCGGGAAGCCGAAGGCGCGGGCGCTCTCGGCGTGGAAGCTTTCGGTGTCGACGATTGCGGCGCCGTTCAGTTCGACGGTGGCCATAGGGATTCTCCGATTCATCGTCGTTCCCGCGCAGGCGGGAACCCAAGTTCGTGACAAACCGAAAAACTTGGATTCCCGCCTGCGCGGGAATGACGGTTTTGAGTGATGTGGCCAGTATGCCAGCAGAACGCCGGCAAAGCCGTACAGTTCGGCCTCAGCGCTTAGCCTGCCGCCTTTAGGCCGAGCACATCCTGCATGTCGTACAAGCCGGTCTGCTTGTCGGCCAGGAAGCGCGCAGCCACCAGTGCGCCTTGCGCGTAGCTGACGCGGCTGCTCGATTTGTGGCTGATCTCGATGCGCTCGCCGATGCCGGCGAACAGCACGGTGTGGTCGCCGACGATGTCGCCGCCGCGCACGGTGGCAAAGCCGATGGTCGACGGATCGCGCTCGCCGGTCACGCCTTCGCGGCCGTAGACGGCGCATTCGTTCAAATCGCGTCCCAGCGCATCGGCGATGACTTCGCCCATCTTCAGCGCGGTGCCGGACGGCGCGTCGACCTTGTGGCGGTGGTGGGCTTCGATGATCTCGATGTCATAGCCCTGCGAGAAGTTCTTTGCCGCCAGTTCCAGCAGCTTCAGCGTGACGTTCACGCCGATGCTCATGTTCGGCGCGAACACGATCGCGGTCTTTTCGGCGGCGGCGCGGATCGCGGCCTTGCCGGCTTCATCGAAGCCGGTGGTCCCGATGATCACCTTGATGCCATGCTCGGCGCAGTAAGCCAGGTGCTGCAGCGTGCCTTCCGGACGGGTGAAGTCGATCAGGTACTCGGCACCGGACAGCCCCTGGGCCAGGTCGGAACGGATGGTCACGCCGGTCAGCTGGCCCGAGAAGGCGCCGGCGTCCGAGCCGATGAAGGGGTTGCCTTCGCGGTCGAGCGCGCCGGCCAGGGTCGCGTCGTCGGCGGCGGCGATGGTCTCGATCAGCATGCGGCCCATGCGGCCGCTGGCGCCGGCAATGGCGATGTTCAGTTGCGTCATGCCCGATTACTCCCCGCCGCGCTTGGCCGCTTCTTCGCGCTTGCGCTTCAGGTCGTCCAGCGATTCCTGCTCGGTCTTCTCTTCGTACTTCGAGATGCCGATCAGGCGCGCGATGTATTCGCGCTCGCTCGGCAGGTTGCCGCCGTCGATCTTGGCGACCTGGTTGTCCTTGAAGTAGACGGTGACGCGGCTGGTGGTCAGCTCGCCGTTGCCGCGCGCCAGGTAGAACGGATAGTCCCAGCGGTCGGCGTGGAAGGCGTCGGTCAGCAGCGGGGTGCCGAGGATGAACTTGACCTGGTCGCGGGTCTGGCCGAGCTTCAGCTGGCCCAGCATTTCCTGCGACACGAAGTTGCCCTGCTGGATGTCCGGACGGTAGGGCGAGAACACCCACAGGAATTTCTGCAGCTTGGTCACCTGGGTCGTCTGCGCGCCCGCGTTCGCGGCTGCCGCGGCCTTGTCGGCATCGGCGGCGACCGCGCCAGGGGCGGTGCTCACCGGGGCGGCCGGCTTGGTCTGGTTACGCCAGGAAGCGCAACCGGAGACCGCCATGGCCGTAACGGCGAGGCCGGCCACGAGCGCGGCCCGGGCGTGGGAACGATGGAAAACGGCATTCATGACGCGCATATCTAACCTTAAAATCGGACGACTTTTGTATGGGAGCTGCAAAAACGCTATATCATAAAGCACTCCGCACATCTCAGCCCATCTAAGAGTAACAAAACATGAGCAACAACCCAACCGACCTGAAGGCCAGCGGCCTCAAAGCGACACTGCCGCGCCTGAAAATCCTGGAGATTTTCCAGAACAGTGCGGTGCGGCATTTGACAGCGGAAGACGTCTACAAGACCCTGCTGAACGAGAACATGGACGTCGGCCTGGCAACGGTCTACCGCGTGCTGACCCAGTTCGAGCAGGCCGGTCTCCTGAACCGCAATCACTTTGAAACCGGCAAAGCCATCTACGAGCTGAACGCCGGCTCGCACCACGACCACCTGGTCTGTCTCGATTGCGGCCACGTCGAAGAGTTCTACGACGAAGAAATCGAAAGCCGCCAGCAGAAGATCGCGCTCGAGCGCGGTTTCAAGATCGCCGAACACGCGCTCGCCATCTACGGCAACTGCGTCAAGACCGACTGCCCGCACCGCCACCGCTGATCAAAGCTTGCCCAGCGCCGCCTGCCTGTCGGCGGCGGCCATCACCTTCTTCACCGCCGCGATCACCAGTTCCGGCTCCTCCTGCTGAATATTGTGGCCGCTCTTCAGGGTCTGGACCTGGGAGCCGTCGCTGAACCGGCGCAGGAAATCGGCATGCAGGTCGCGCTTGATCGCCACCGCTTCCACGCTCTGCAGGAAGAATTCCGGCTTGTCGACCTGCTGCACCGAAGTCAGGATCACCACCGGCACGTCCGGCAGCTTGCCATCCAGCGGGGCCGGCAGCACGCCGCTGTCGAGCACCGGCTGCAGCAGCTTCAGCTCGGCCCGGAATTTTTCCGGCACCAGGGCTTCGAACTGGCGGTCGTCCTCCGCCGCCCGTTTGGCGTCGAGGCGGCGCAAGGCCGGGTTGAAGCGTTCGTCGGCAGGGTCGACCAGCACCATGCCGGCCACCTGCTCCGGATGGCGGACGGCGAAGGCGCGCGCCAGCAGGCCGCCGTAGGAGTGGCCAACCAGGATGAAAGGCGGCTTCAGCTTCGCGCTGGCGATCAGTTGATCAAGCTCCAGGCTGCTTTGCAGCATGGTGCGCGGTTCCGGCCGCGCCTGTGAGGCACCGAGTCCGGCACGCGAATAGGTGACGACATGGGCCGACTTCGCCAGTTCCGGCGCCACCTTGCGCCAGGTGCCCATGCCGGTGGCGAAGCCGGACTCGAAGATCACGGTATAGCGCCCGCTGCCCTGCTCCGCCATCTGCATCTGGTAGGCGCCGACGGCGATGCGCTCAAGGGACGGGGGCGTGTCGACGCCGTGGACTTGGGAAGCGCAGCAGATGGCGATGACGGCGGCGGCGGCGAACAGCGGGCGTTTCAGACGATTCACGGTACATTCCTGGTGGACGCGCATGGGCGCAATCCCCCGACTATAGCCGGGGGCTCGGCAGGCATGTAACTGTGAAAAATATCAGGCGTTGCTGAGCGCGTTCGACAGCAGCTTGGCGGTGATGTCGACGATCGGGATCACGCGTTCGTAGGCCATGCGGGTCGGGCCGATCACGCCGAGGGTGCCGACGATCTTGCCGTTCACCTCGTAGGGCGCGGTGACCACGCTCATCTCGTCCATCGGCACCAGCTTGGATTCGCCGCCGATGAAGATCTGCACGCCGCCGGCCTTGCTGGAGGTGTCGAGCAGCTGCATCAGGCCGGTCTTCTGCTCGAACATCTCGAACATCTGGCGCAGCGAGCTCATGTTCGAGGAGAGATCGCTCACCGACAGCAGGTTGCGCTCGCCGGCGATGACCATGTCGTCGGTTTCCTGCAGCGCTTCGCTGCCGGCATCCACGGCCGACTGCATCAGGCGCGCCATGTCGTCGCTCAGCTGGCGCAGCTCGCCGGTCAGGCGCGCCCGCACCTGGTCGAAGGAGAGGCCGGCGAAATTCTGGTTCAGGTAGTTGGCCGATTGCGTCAGCTGCGCCGGCGAGTAGTCGACGTCGGTCAGCAACAGACGGTTCTGCACGTCGCCGCGCGGGTCGACGATCACCAGCAGGATGCGCTTTTCCGACAGGCGCAGGAATTCGATCTGCTGGAACGCCGATTCGCGCCGCGGGCTCTGCACCACGCCGGCGAACTGCGACAGCGAGGACAGCATCTGGGCGGCGTTGGCGATTACCTTTTGCGGCTGGTGCGCGGGCAGGCGCATGCCGGCGCCGACGGCGTCCTCGTCGATCTGCTGCACGGTGAGCAGGGTATCGACGAAGATGCGGTAGCCGCGCGGCGTCGGGATCCGGCCGGCCGAGGTGTGCGGGCTGGCGACATAGCCCATCTCTTCGAGGTCGGCCATGATGTTGCGGATCGTGGCCGGCGACAGGTCGAGGCCGGAAATCTTCGACAGCGCGCGCGAGCCGACAGGCTGGCCGTCGGCAATATAGCGCTCGACCAGGGCTTTCAGCAGGGTTTGTGCACGGTTATCGAGTTGCATGGTTCACATTATGCACGTTCGCCAGTCCGCTGGGGAGTCGTACGCGCCTCACGCATGGCTGCGCTTGAGCCAATCCAGCAGTTCGTCGAAGTTGCGCACGATCGCATCCGGCTCGACGCCGTGTTCGATGTGCTTGTTGCTGCCGTTGCGGTTCATCCAGACGCCGCGCATGCCCACCTTCTGCGCGCCCTGCACGTCGAGCAACACATCGTCGCCGACATAGACCGCGTCCCAGGGCGCCACGTCCAGCGCGCGGCAGCCGGCCAGGAAGATCGCCGGCTCCGGCTTGGCCACCCCCAGCTGCGGCGCCGAGACCGCGGCCTGGAAGTGGTGCGCCAGGCCGATCGTCTGCAAATCCGCGTTGCCGTTGGTGATGGCGCCCAGCCGCACCCTGCCCTTCAGGCGCAGCAAGCCCGGCACCACATCGTCGTAAGGCACCACGGCGTTGCGTGCGGCAAAGAATTCGGCCATCGCCAGCTCGACTTTGGCAGCGTCCTCGCCAGCCGTTTCGAATGCGGCCAGCAGGCCGGCGCGGCGCAGCTTGCCCAGGTCGAGCTGGAACTCGGGCTGGCGCGCCAGCAGCTCCAGGCGGGCCTGGCGCAGGCTGTCGATCGTGAACTGCTGGGCGACGCGCGGCGCGTGCTCGCGCAGCCAGGCGAACAGGATTTCCTCGGCCTGCAGGATCACCGGGGCGATCGGCCACAGCGTATCGTCCAGGTCGAACAGGATGGCCTTGGGCCAGGCGGGTCGGGTCGTGGTCATGCTCGGGAAGGGAGGGAGGCAAGCCAAGCATAGCGAGGGCGGCCATGAAAATCAACGGCGCGCAGCTGTCGTTACACCGTGATACAAAGGCAAATGAAGCCTTGACTAGTCAAATGGACTAAAATGTCGGGCAATATTCTACTCAGCGGTGCCGCCGGTCCTCCGTGCGCCATCCCGTCCAACGGAGATTCTATGAAGAGTTCGATTCTGTATGCCGGCGCTGCGCTGGCATGCGCGCTTGGCCTGTCCGCCTGCGGCGGCGGCGATGGCGACCTGCCCCTGACCGTGTCGATCCTCGGCGGCGTGACCAAATCCGGTCTGGTTCTGGTCAACAAGAGCAACGGCGATGAAATCGCGGTGCCGGCCGGCGCCGCCAGCGTGCAGTTCCCGAAATATGTGTCGACCGATGACGAGTTCAACATCGACACCAAGACCCTGCCGTCGAACGTCGAGAAGTGCACCTTCACCAACAACAAGGCGCGCGCCAACTATTACACGGTCTATACCTCGGCACCGACGGTGTTCTGCACCATCAAGACCCACCCGCTGACGGTGACCGTCAAAGGCCTGACCGACGCCGGCCTGGTGCTGGTGAACGGCTCCGACCGCCAGACCGTCACGCCGAACGGCGGCGCGGACGTGCCGGTGAAGATGGCCGATATTCCGGAAGACGGTCCGTACGGCGTCACGATCCTGAGCCAGCCGGGCACGCCTGCGACGGCCACCACGCCGGCCCAGCAGACGCAAACCTGCACCATCAGCGGCGGCAGCGGCACCATGACCGCGACCGGCCCGGGCACCACGCCTGTCGTGACCTGCGGTCCGAAGACCTAATCATCTGGAATCTGGAGAATAAAGTATGAAGTTCCACCTCGTGCGCCCGGCCCTGGTCCTGGCTTCATCCCTGGTCCTGGCGTCCTGTGGCGGTGGCGGCAGCGAAACCTATCCGGTCAAGGTGACGGTGTCGAACGTCCTGTACAAGGGCCTGATCCTGACCACCAACGGCCAGGAACTGGCCGTCGATCCGCCTGCCAAGGCCGGCGACAGTGTCGTCCTGACCTTCCCCAACGGACTCGACTACGGCACCTACTACAACGTGATCCCGAAAGGCGGCAGCGCCGCCGGCGGCGGTTCGCAGCCGGCGCACCAGAACTGCGCCACCAACGGCTATCCGCGCGAATACGGCACCGCAGGCCAGACCGCCTCGGTCGAGTCGGCCCGTACGCCGGCCATCGAGGTGTACTACAACTGCACGGTCAATGAGTACGTCCTGAGCGGCACGATCACCGGCCTGACCTCCGCCGACGCCAGCATCACGCTGATCAACGGCAGCAACAGCCAGACCACCGTTGCCGGCAACGCCACGACCAGCCCGCTCGCGTTCAACCTGGCGCCGGTTGCCTACGGCACCAGCTTTGGCGTGACGATCCTGACCCAGCCGACCGGCTTTACCTGCACCATCGCCAACAATACTGGCGTGATGGACGACGCGCTGGAAAAGCTGGGAGGCAAGAAGGACATTGCCGTGACCTGCACCAAGAATAGCTGAGGCAAGTCTTTGTAGTTGCGAGAGAGATATCTTTGTTGCGCATATCGAATATTCCAAACAGAAATTGGACGAATATGCTGTAACGCAGCATACTGCTTCCTGTCTCCTCCAACTCTCCTCAAAAAAGAATTGGATTTAAGCCCGCCTCAACAGCGGGCTTTTTTTTCGCCCGTATTCAAGCCCCATACGCCTGAGAACGCTCAACAGCCTGCCTGGCTGTGCTCGCCATACTCGACGGCGGCACAAAATGCGGAGGCGACATGAGGCGGGAGAACTTTCTAAAACTGGATGCGGCGGCCAGCATGGCCGGTACCGTGCTTGGCTGGAACCGGCAAGCCTTGCAGGCGATCCGCCACGCCCAACCCGGCCCGCCGCAGGCAGCGCGGGCGCTGGCGGTCCTGCACACCTGCATGTATAACGCCTGGGCCGCCTACGACGACACGGCGCGCCAGACCGCACACGGCGTCGCCGTCCGGCTGCCGCTGGCCGAACGCAGTGCGGCCAGCAAGACCGGCGCCATGAACCACGCCGCCTGCCGGCTGCTGTCCGAGCTGTTCCCGGCACAGGCAGGCAGCTTCGCAGCCTGGATGGACGGGCTGGGTCTGGACCCGGCGGCCGGTGGCGGTCCGCTGAGCCCGGCAGGCATCGGCCGCAGCCAGGCCGCCGCCATGCGCGCCTTCTGCCGGCAGCAGGGTGTGGGCCGGGTTGGCGGCCTGGTCGGCAGCGTCTTCGACATGCCCAACAAGGATGGGTTCGAGCCGCGGCTGCCGGTGGTCGAGCCGGCGCCGGGCCGCTGGTTCCTGCCGGCCCACCTGCTCTCCGAACACGACGGCTACAGCGACGACCAGGACGTGCGCCTGTTCTTCGCGCTCGCCAACGCACTGGCGGATGCCGGCGCGCTGGCGATCCAGGGCAGCCTGGGTGCCGCGGCGGCCGAGGTGATCAGGCGTTTTTCCGGCGACAGCCGTTTCGAGGCGGCCGGCTCGGCCGGGCAGGAAGCAGGGAGAAAGATCGGCGCACGCGCATTCGACGGCGCGCGCCGTTATTGGGAAGGGAAGTTGTAGTTTACTGGACGGGCTTGAGGATATTGGCCAGCGCCACATACTGCGCCAGTCCCACCGCCTCCGGGCGCGCGCCCGGATCGATGCCGGCTTCCACCAGCTGCTGCTCGGTGAACATGCCGGCCACGCAGTTGCGGATCACTTTACGCCGCTGCGAGAAGGCCTTGGTCACCACCGCTTCCAGCGTCGCGGCATCGACCGGCAGCTGGTGCCTGGTCGGGACCATGCGCACGATCGCCGAATCCACCTGCGGCGGCGGATCGAAGGCGGTCGGCGGCACCACGAACAGCATCGCCATGTCGTAGCGCCATTGCAGCATCACGGACAGGCGGCTGTAGGCCTTGGTGCCCGGTTCGGCCACCATGCGCTCGACCACTTCTTTTTGCAGCATGAAGTGCTGGTCCTCGACCAGGTGGGCGAAATCCGCCAGGTGGAACAGCAGCGGGCTGGAGATGTTGTACGGCAGGTTGCCGACCACGCGCAGCTTCTTCCCTTCCGGGACCGGGATGCTGCCGAAGTCGAACTTCAGGGCGTCGCCGGAGTGGACGGTCAGGCGTTCGCGCGGATAGGCTTTCTCCAGGCGCGCCACCAGGTCGCGGTCGAGTTCCACCACGTGCATGTGGTCGAGCTCCTTGAGCAGCAGCGCGGTCATGGCTGCCAGGCCGGGGCCGATTTCGACCATGGTCTCGCCACGGCGCGGGCCGATGGCATCGATGATGTCGCTGAGGACGTGGGCATCGGTCAGGAAGTTCTGGCCGAAGCGCTTGCGGGCTACGTGTTTCATATTGTCTTTATGTGGATGCCTGGGCGCGGACCATGGACAGGGCGACGCGGATCGCCTCCTCCATGCTGCCGCTGTCGGCCAGGCCGAGGCCTTGCGCGGCCAGGTCGAGGGCGGTGCCGTGGTCGACCGAGGTGCGGATCAGGGGCAGGCCCAGGGTGATGTTCACGCCGCGCCCGAAGGTGGCGTGCTTGAGCACCGGCAGGCCCTGGTCGTGGTACATCGCCAGGACGGCGTCGGCGTCCTGCAGGTACTTGGGCTGGAACAGGGTGTCGGCCGGATACGGGCCGCGCGCATCGATGCCGCGCGCCTGCGCCGCCTGCAGTGCCGGTGTGATCGTGTCGATTTCTTCGCGGCCCAGGTAGCCGTTTTCGCCGGCGTGCGGATTCAGGCCGGTGACCAGGATGCGCGGCGCAGCGATGCCGAATTTGTTCCGCAGGTCGGCGTGCAGGATGTCCAGCACCTGGTCCAGGGTCTCGCGCGTGATCGCGGCCGGCACGTCTTTCAGGGGCAGATGGGTGGTGGCCAGCGCCACGCGCAGGTAGGGCTGCTCCTGCTCCGAGGATTGCGCTTGCAATGCGCCAGCCAGCATCATCACCACTTTCGGCGTGCCGGTCTTCTCGGCCAGGTATTCGGTGTGGCCGGAAAAGGCGATGCCGGCGTCGTTGATGGTGCTCTTCTGCAGCGGCGCGGTGACGATGGCGTCGAACCAGCCGGCCCGGCAGCCCTCGATGGCGAGGTCGAGCGTGGCCAGCACGGCACGGCCGTTGTTGGCGTCGAGCTGGCCCGGCACCACATGGGCGTCGAGCGGCACGTCGATCACGGGAATCGTGGCGGGGCCGAAGTGCGGCAGGCCGCTGTGGCGCAGCGCCATGGTGGACAGCGCCGACAGGCGGATGGCCGGGTCGATCAGGCTGGCCGTCATCGCCAGGTACGCGGCGTCGCCGACCAGCACGCACCTGGCCTGCTCGCGGAGAAGCCAGGCGGCGCGGATCGCGATTTCCGGACCGATCCCGGCCGGCTCACCGACCGTGACCGCCAGCGTGGGACGTGGGCCCGGAGCGGTCATTGCTTACTTGTCCTCGCGGAACTCGACGTAGGCGCGGTCGCGGACCTGGCGGGCCCAGTCTTCCATCGCTTCCTGGCGCTTACGCTCGGTGAGCACCTGGCGCGCCATGGCGCGTTCCTTGTCCTTCGAGGCGTCTTCGGTCTTGCGCTCGACCACCTGCACGATGTGCACGCCGAACGGCGACTTGACCGGGTCCGAGATCTGGCCCGGCTGCAGTCCGTTGATGGCCGCTGCCAGTTCGTCCGGCACGTCGCCCGGCTCGACCCAGCCCATGTCGCCGCCCTTCGAGGCGTAGCTGTCCTGCGAATTCTGGCGCGCCAGGTCTTCGAACGTCGCCTGTTTGCTTTCGATGCGGGCCTTGAAGTCCTGCAGCTTCTTGCGTGCCTCCGCTTCGGTCTGGGTCGGGGTGATCTTCAGCAGGATATGGCGGGCGTGGGTCTGCTGCACGGCCGCCGCGGCCTGTTCCTGCTGCTCGACTTGCGGCTTGCGCACGTTGTTGACCTTCAGGATGTAGAAACCGAGGTTGGTGCGGATGACCGGCGTCACCTGGCCCGGCTTCAGCTTCAGCAGCTCGGTCGCGAAGGTGGTCGGCAGGCGGTTCGGATCGCGCCAGCCGATCGCGCCGCCCTGCAGGGCGTCCGGTGCGTCGGAATAGGTGGCCGCCATCTTGGCGTAGTCGGCACCGGTGCGCAGCTGGCGCGCGACCTCGTCGGCACGCGCCTTGCGCGCCGCGATCTGCTCGGGCGAGGGATTTTCCGGGAGACGCACCAGGATCTGCGACAGGTCCAGTTCGACGCGGTCGGCGGCGGCGGCCTTCTCGGCGGCCAGGTAGGTGTCGATCTCGGCATCCGACACCTGGATCTTGGCGTCGACTTCGTGGTCGATCAGGCGCTGCAGGATGATTTCGTTGCGGATCTGCTCGCGGAACTGGGCGAAGGTCATGCCCTCTTTTTCCATCTGGTTGCGCATTTCCTGCACGCTCATCTTCTGCGATTCGGCGATGCGGCCGATGGCGCGGTCGAGTTCGATGTCGGAGACGCGCACGCCGTATTCCTTGCCCAGCTGGAGCTGGGCGCGCTCGGTGATCATGGCCTCGACCACCTGGCGGCGCAGGTCTTCCGGATCGGGCAGCTGGGCGTTCTGCGCACGCAGGCGCGCCGCGATTTCATTGACGCGGTTGTCGACTTCACGCTTGGTGATGACTTCGTCGTTGACGATCACATACACGGAATCGATGACCTTGGCAGAGCTGGATGCCGGCGGCAGGAAACCAGTGGTCGGCGCAGCGGCCGGCTTCGCTGCCGGGGCGGCCGGAGCGGCCTGGGCCAGGACGTCGCCGGCTGCGATGGCGCACAGGAGCACTGCGGCCAGCTTGACTTGATGCAAACGGGTGGTACGCATATTCAGGGAAGCACTCATTTCAGGGTTTCTAGTTGTCCATGGCCAGACGCTCAAGGGCGGCCGACATTGGTGTTCAGCCGGGTATAGCCCGGGATGCTCTTGTTAAAGGTTTCGATCGGATTGCCGATGCCCAGGCGCGACAGGCCGTTGAGCTCGAGCTGGAAGAAGATCGGCGTCGAGGTCGTCTGCAGCGCGGTCACGAAGCGCTGCGCGCCCATCCGGAACACCCAGCAGTCCGCCTTGTATTCGAGGCCGACCAGGCCCTCGAGCAGCTTGCGGTCGCGCAGCGAGTAGCTGGCGCGCGCCACGCCATACCAGCGCCGCGACAACGGCCACTGGCCCGACACGTCGGCATTCCTGAAACCGCTGGCAAGGCCGAAGGTGTCGCGCTGGTAGCGGTACTCCAGGTTCATGACCTTCATCGGCGCCGGATTCCACTGCACCCCGTAGTTCATGCTGTACATGCTGCGGCTCTGCGCATCGTATTGTACGCCGCTGTCGAAGCTCCAGGCTTCGGAAATGCGGCCCGATGCCGCCAGCAGCGCGTCCGAGCGCGTGACTTCCGGCGCTTCGGAGGGATTCAGGCGCACGCGCGGCTCGACCCGCGGGTCGCTGAAGTAGTAGCGGCTGCCCACCACCAGGCGCAGGCGCTCGGCGCCGTTGGGCTCGATGAAGCGCGAGACCACGGCCGCCGTCAGCTGGTTGGCGTCCGACACGCGGTCGGCGCCGACGAAGCGGTTTTCGGTGAACAGCTGGGCGTAGTTGAAGCCGGCCACCGCGGTATCGAAGTTCGGGATCGCGCTCTGGTCCTTGTACGGGGTACGCACGTAGAACAGGCGCGGCTCCAGGGTCTGGGTCGAATTCTCGCCGAACAGGCCGCTCTGGCGCTCGAAGATCAGGCCGGTGTCCAGCGACAGCGTCGGCAGCACGCGCGAAATCCGGTTGCGCTGCTCCTTCGTTGTCGGATCGACGTTGTTGTCCAGGTCGTACTGGGTCGCGTGCACGATCGCCTTGGGCGTGAAGAACCAGCCCGGGCGCACGATCGGATAGCTGAGCTGGCCGACCAGGTTGGCGCGGTTGCCCTGCACCAGGGTGTCGTCCGGGTGCGAGAAACGCACCAGTTCGGCGTCCGCCGACCAGTCGAAGCCGCCCAGCACGTCGTAGCGGCCAGCGTGGAAATTAATCTGCGGCAAGCGGTCATACGGACGCGGCACGCGCAGCGCGGCGGCGTTCGGGTTGTTCGGGTCCTGCGACGCCGGGTCCTGCAGCACCTGGTAGCTCTGGACGCGCGCATTCACGCTCCAGTAATGACCCCAGTAGTCGGTGCGCAGCTCGCGCAGCAGCTGGCGCTCGGCGCTGGCCGCCACCGTGCGCGAGAAGTCGGACGGGTATTCGTTGTCGGACGCGGCGTGCGCGTTCCAGCCGTAGCTCCAGCCCGGCGCCAGCACCTGGCTGTGCAGGGTGTCGATCCACCAGCGGTCGCGCTTGGCCACGCGGTCGTTCGGCAGCACCTCGAGGTGGGTCTCGCCGCTGTAGGGGCCGCGCTCGGTTTCGCCGATGTAGCGGCCGGTGGCGCCCATCTGCAGGCCGCGGTTGAAGATATAGCGCGGGTACAGGGTCAGGTCGCGGTTCGGCGCGATGTTGACGTAGTACGGCACCATGACCTCGGCGGCGCCCTTGGAACCGGTGCCGATCGAAGGCGGCAGCCAGCCGGAGCGGCGCGCGCCGGACAGCGAGAACGACATCGCCGGCAGGCCGACGATGGGCACGTCCTTGAAATAGATGACGGTCTTGCCGGCGGTGCCGACGTCGCGGCCGTTGTCCAGGTTCAGGGTGCTGGATTTCAGGTACCAGTCCGGATCCGGGCCTTCGCAGGTGCTGTAGGTGCCGTCCAGCACCAGGGCCTGGTTCTCGCCCAGGAAGTCGATGCGCGCGGCCTTGCCCTGGCCGTTGTTCATCTGCAAATGGTAGGCCGGGTTCAGCACCCAGCCCTTGCCGGTTTCCAGGTTCAGCTGCAGCGCGTCGCCCTTGTAGCGGTCGCCGAAACGCCACATGTTGATGTGGCCCTGGGCCGTGACCTCGTCTTCGACCTGGCGGAAGCAGGCGGTATCGGCGGTGATGCCGGTGGCGCCGCGCGTGACCTCGACGTTGCGAAACATGTTCAGTTCACGGTCGGGGCGACCGCTGAACTCCTCGGCACGCATGGTCGTGGGCTGGTCGTCGTCGTTGCGCGGTGCCGTCGGGGCGGTCTGCGCGTACAACGGCCCCGTGGCCACGGCGACGAGGGCGGAGAAGGCAGCGGCGCGCCGCGGCGGGAAAGGAAGGGCCGTAATCCAGCTCATGAAAGATCGCGTTGCACCATAGAGGGCGATTTTTTGGATTGAATCCCTTATTATATGGGAATTCCTTTCATCAACCCGATTCACCGGGACGCTTCATGTCTTCTCTGTCTCAACACACTCCCGCCCCCATCGACAAGGATGCCCGCCTGGCCCAGCTGACCGCATGGCTGGGCACTCTGGACCTGGTCGAGGTCGGGAGCCTGCGCCCTGCCTCGGCCGATGCCAGCTTCCGCCGTTACTTCCGGCTCGATGTTGTTCCGGCGCTACGCGCCAAGCTGGGCGACACCCTGATCGCCATGGACGCCCCGCCGGAACGCGAAAACGTGCCGGCCTTTATCCACGTCGACGGCTTGCTGTTCGACGCCGGCGTGACGGTGCCGGCCATCGTCGCCCGCAAGGTCGAAGACGGCTTCCTGCTGCTGTCCGACCTCGGCACCACCACCTACCTGCAGCGACTGGACGTCGACAACGCCTCCTTCATGTACTCGGACGCGGTCGATGCCCTGATCAAGTTCCAGCTGTCCAGCCAGCCCGGCGTGCTGCCGGAGTTCGACCGCGCCTTCGTGCTGCGCGAAATGAACCTGTTCCCGGAATGGTTCATCGGCCGCCACCTCGGCGTCGAGATGAGCGACGCCCAGAAGGCCCAGCTGGACAAGGTGTTCGAAGCCATCTGCGCCAACGTGCTGGCCCAGCAGCAGGTGTTCATGCACCGCGATTTCCATTCCCGCAACCTGATGTTCCTCGACCAGGGCAATCCGGGCGTGCTGGACTTCCAGGACGCCGTGTACGGCCCCATCACCTACGATCTGGCCTCGCTGATGCGCGACGCCTACATCCAGTGGGACGAGGAATTCGTGCTCGACTGGGTCGTGCGTTACTGGCAGAGCGCCAAGCAGGTCGGCCTGCCGGTCAATCCGGACATCGACGCCTTCTACCGCGACTTCGAATACATGGCCCTGCAGCGCCACCTGAAGATCCTCGGCATCTTCTGCCGCCTGAACTACCGCGACGGCAAGCCGCACTACCTGGGCGACCTGCCGACCGTGATGGACTACGTGCGCAAGACCGCCAACCGCTACACCGAACTCAAACCGCTGCTGCGCCTGCTCGATGCCTTCGAAGACAAGGCACCGTCGGTCGGCTATACCTTCTGATTCCCGGACCGAACGCATGAAAGCCATGATCTTCGCCGCCGGCCGCGGCGAGCGTATGCGTCCGCTGACGGACACCATGCCCAAGCCCCTGGTCAAGGTGCGCGGCCGCCCGCTCATCACCTACCACGTGATGAACCTGGTCCGCGCCGGCATCCGCGACATCGTCATCAACCACTCCCACCTCGGCCACATGATCGAGGAAGAACTGGGTGACGGCAGCCGCTATGGCGCGCGCATCGTCTATTCGCACGAACCGGTTCCGCTCGAAACCGCGGGCGGCATCGCGAATGCCCTGCACCTTCTGGGCAAGGAACCCTTCGTGGCGGTGTCCGGCGACATCTACGCGCCCTACTTCGACTTCGAACAGGTACTCGATGCGCTGCCGGACAACGACGCCGTCGGCCAGCCGATCCCCGTCGACAAGCGGGATATGGCCTGGCTGTACCTGACGCCGAATCCCTGGCACAACCCGGAAGGGGACTTTGGCCTGACCATGTACACGCTGTCGAACGAAGGTGCGCCGAAGTGGAATTTCGCCGGCATCGGCGTCTACCGTCCTGAAATGTTCGACGGCATCAAGGCTGGCGAGTTCCTGAAATTCGGCCCGCTCATGCGCCAGTTCATCGAACAGGGCCGCGTCGGCGGCGAAATCTACACCGGCGAGTGGGTCAACGTCGGCACCATGCGCCAGCTCGAGGAACTCAACGCACCCTATTCCGCCAAAGCCAAGCCATGACCAATTTTGCAGCACGCCGTGCGCGCCTGGCCGCGCAAATGCTGCCGGGCGCGGTGGCCGTGCTGCCGACCGCCCCGGAAGTTCCGCGCAACAGCGACAGCGACTACCCCTACCGCCACGACAGCTATTTCTATTACCTGACCGGCTTCACGGAGCCGGAAAGCGTGCTGGTACTGGTGGCCGGTAGCGGCGAGCGGCCCGCGCGTTCGATCCTGTTCTGCCGCGAGAAGAACGTCGAGCGCGAGATCTGGGATGGTTATCGCTACGGCCCCGAAGCCGCCCGTTCAGCCTTCGGCGTGGACGAAGCCTGGCCCATTGCCGAACTGGATACCCGCCTGCCCGACCTGCTGGCCGATGCATCCGCGCTGTACTACGCCACCGCGTCGAACGCCGCGCTGGATGCCCAGGTGGCCGGCTGGATCAAGGCCGTGCGCGCCCGCTCGCGCAGCGGCGTCACCGCCCCTTCCGCCTTCCACGACCTGCTGCCGCTGCTGGACGAGATGCGCCTCATCAAGGATGCGGACGAACTGGCGCTCATGCAGCGCGCCGGCGACATCTCCGGCAACGCCCACGCCCGCGCGATGCGCGCCGCCCGTCCCGGCCTGCACGAATACGCGCTGGAAGCGGAGCTGCTTTACGAATTCCGCCGCAACGGCGCCCAGTTCCCGGCCTACACGCCGATCGTCGCTTCCGGTCCCAACGCCTGCGTCCTGCACTACAACGTCAACGACCGCCTCATGCAGGACGGCGAACTGGTGCTGATCGATGCCGGCTGCGAACTCGATGGCTACGCCTCGGACATCACCCGCACCTTCCCGGTGAATGGCCGCTTCAGCCCGGCCCAGCGCACCCTGTATGAACTGGTGCTGGCGGCCCAGGACGCGGCCTTCGCGGCGATTGCCCCCGGACGTCCCTACAGCGCCTTCCACGAAGCGGCGCTGCGCGTGCTGGTGCAGGGCATGCTGGACCTTGGCCTGATCCCGGCCGGGACCCATGCCACTGTAGAGGACGCCATTGCCGCGAAAGCCCATGTACCCTTCTACATGCACGGCACCGGCCACTGGCTGGGCATGGACGTGCACGACGTCGGCGCCTACCGCGACCTGACCCTGGCCGGCAAACCATCGCGGCTGCTGGCGCCGGGCATGGTGCTGACGGTGGAACCGGGCATCTACGTGCGTCCGATGGAAGGCGTGCCGGAAGAATACTGGCACATCGGCATCCGCATCGAGGACGACGTGGTCGTGCTTGAGGATGGCTGCCGGATTCTGACTTCGGCGGCGCCGAAGGCTGTGGAAGAGATCGAAGCATTGGTTGGAAAGGGAGCATGAGCGAGCAAACGAAGATCGAGGAAACGCTGGACGCCGACGTCGCCATCTGCGGCGCCGGCCCGGTCGGCATGGCGCTGGCCGCCCTGCTGGCGCGGCGCGGCGTGCCGGGCCAACGCATCGTCCTCATCGACGGCAAGTCGCTGGGCCAGGCGATCTCGGACCCGCGCTCGATCGCGCTGGCCTGGGGCAGCCGCCTGCTGCTCGAGGAAGTGGGCGCCTGGCCCGGCATTGGCGCGTCAAGCACCGCCATCCACCAGATCCACGTCTCGCGCCGCGGCCACCTGGGCCGCAGCCTGATGGACCGCGACGAACACGGTCTCGAAGCGCTCGGTTACGTGGCGCGCTACGGCGACGTGGTCGACGCCCTGGCCCGCGCCTGCGAGCGCGCCGGCGTGCAGGTGCTGCGGCCCCTGCGCGTGAGCGGCATCGAAGAATCGCCGGACGGCGTGCAACTGCAGCTGGACGACGGCCGCACCCTGCAGGCGCAGATCGCGGTGCAGGCCGAGGGCGGCGTGTTCGGCGAACAGCCCGATAAAACCCACACCCGCGACTACGGCCAGACCGCCGTCATCGCGCGCGTGAGCGCAAGCAGCCCGCGCGCGCACCGCGCCTTCGAACGCTTCACCGACGAAGGCCCGCTGGCCCTGCTGCCGCAGGAGGGCGGCGACGGCCACCAGTACGCGCTGGTGTGGTGCGTGCAGCCCGAGCGCGCCCAGCACCTGCTGGACCTGGGCGAGGACGCCTTCCTGCACGAACTCGGGGAGGCCTTCGGCGAACGGCTGGGCCGGTTTACAAAAGTCTCGCCGCGCGTGGCCTTCCCGCTCGGCCTGAACGCCGACCCGCGCGCCACCGCGCGCACGGTGGCGATCGGGAATGCGGCCCAGACCCTGCACCCGGTGGCCGGCCAGGGCCTGAACCTGGGCCTGCGCGATGCGGCGGTGCTGGCAAGGCTGCTGGCGCGCGAGATGACGCCGGCCGCGATCGACCGTTTCGCGCTTGAACGCGAGGGCGACCGCAACATGGTGATCCGCGCCACCGACACGATGGCGCGCGTGTTTGCCGGTACCGGGCCGCTGCAGTCGGTGTTCGGGCTGGCGCTGGCGGCGCTGGATACCGTGAAGCCGGCGCGGATGCTGTTGGCGGAATTGATGATGTTCGGCCGGCGTTGACTCCGCGCTGACGTGGGCACGGGGTGCCCACCCTACCGTCATCGTAGGGTGGGCTCCCCGAGCCCACGATTACCGTTCACTCCACCGCCTTCACCATAGCCTCGATCACCTTCTTCGCATCCCCGAACACCATCATCGTGTTCGGCTGATAGAACAAATCATTGTCCAGCCCCGCATACCCCGAGGCCATCGAACGCTTGTTGACGATGATGCTCTTGGCTTTATAGGCTTCCAGGATCGGCATGCCGGCGATCGGCGATTTCGGGTCCTTGGCCGCCGGGTTTACCACGTCGTTCGCGCCCAGCACCAGCACCACGTCGGTCTGGCCGAATTCACCGTTGATGTCTTCCATTTCCGCCACCTGGTCGTAGGGCACCTCGGCCTCGGCCAGCAGCACGTTCATGTGGCCCGGCATGCGGCCCGCGACAGGGTGGATCGCATAGCGCACCGTGACGCCGTGTGCGGTCAGCTTGTCGACCAGTTCCTTCACCGTGTGCTGGGCGCGCGCCACCGCCAGGCCGTAGCCCGGCACGATGATCACGGATTCCGCGTTCTGCAGGATGAAGGCGGCGTCTTCCGGCGAACCGGATTTGACGGGGCGCTGCTCCTTCGCGCCGCCGGCATCGCCGCTGGCCGCCTCGCCGCCGAAACCGCCCAGGATCACGTTGAAGAAGGAGCGGTTCATCGCCTTGCACATGATGTAGGAGAGGATGGCGCCGCTCGAGCCTACCAGCGAACCGGCGATGATCAGCATCGAGTTGTTCAGCGAGAAGCCGATGCCGGCCGCCGCCCAGCCCGAATAGGAGTTCAGCATCGACACCACTACCGGCATGTCGGCGCCGCCGATCGGGATGATGATGAGTACCCCCAGCACGAACGACAGCACGGCCATCACGATGTAGGGCGTCCAGGCCGGCGCGGCGCCGTCCGAGAAACAGAACACCAGGCCCAGCGCGATGATGGCGATCGCCACCAGCAGGTTGATCAGGTGCTGGCCCGGATAGCGCACCGGCGCGCCCTGGAACAGGCGGAATTTGTACTTGCCGGCCAGCTTGCCGAAGGCGATCACGGAACCGGAGAAGGTCACGGCGCCCACAAAAGTACCGATGAACAGTTCCAGCCGGTTGCCGAAGGGGAGCGCGGCGCCGCGTTCGGCGATGTTGAAGGCCCACGGCTCGGACACCGCGGCAATCGCGATGCACACCGCGGCCAGGCCGATCAGCGAGTGCATCGCCGCCACCAGCTCCGGCATCTTGGTCATCTCGACCCGGCGCGCGGCAACCGCGCCGATCGCGCCGCCCACCACCACGCCCAGCAGCACCAGGCCGAAACCCATGCCGCCGGTCTGGATCTGCTCCTTCAATTTGAACATCAGGGCGATGGTCGTGAGGACCGCGATCGCCATCCCGCTCATGCCGAACACATTGCCCATGCGGGCCGTCGACGGCGAGGACAAGCCCTTCAGCGCCTGGATGAAGCACACCGACGCCACCAGATACAGCAGCGTCACCACATTCATGCTGATCATGTTCATGCGGCCTCCTTCTCGCGAGCGCCGGCGGCCGTTTTCGCATCGCGCGCCGCCTTCGGCTCCTTCTTCTTGAACATCTCCAGCATGCGCTGGGTGACCAGGAAGCCACCGAACACGTTGACGGCGGCCAGCGCCACCGCCAGCGTGCCGGCCACCTGCCCGGTGATGCCCTCGGTCAGGCCGGCCGCCAGCATGGCGCCGACGATGATGATGGCCGACACCGCATTCGTCACCGCCATCAGCGGCGTGTGCAGGGCCGGCGTGACGGTCCACACCACGTGGTAGCCGACGTAGATCGCCAGCACGAAGATGATCAGGTTGATGATCGTGTGACTGATTTCCATACTCTTTCTCTCCTTCCATTGAGGTCGTCATTCCCTCGGAGGCGGGAATCCATACCTCGCGTGCAACATTGCCTCAGCATGGATTCCCGCTTTCGCGGGAATGACGTGTCGGGTGTTATTTCCTGAGCACTTCGCCGTCGGCGCACAGCATCACCGCGCGCACGATCTCGTCCTCGCGGTCGATGGCCAGCTTGCCTTCCTTGTCGACGATGAGTTTCAGGAAGTCGAGCACGTTGCGCGCGTACAGGCTCGATGCGTCGGCCGCCACCAGCGCCGGCAGGTTCGGCTCGCCGATGATGGTGACGCCGTGCTTGACCACCGTCTTGCCCAGTTCCGTCAGCGGGCAGTTGCCGCCCTGCTCGATCGCCATGTCGACGATCACCGAACCGGGCTTCATGGCGCGCACCGTATCCTCCGAGATCAGCACCGGCGCCTTGCGGCCGGGGATCAGCGCGGTGGTCACGATGATGTCGGCGAGCCTGGCGCGCTCGTGCACCAGCTCGGCCTGGCGGCGCATCCAGTCGGCCGGCATCGGCCGCGCATAGCCACCCACGCCCTGTGCGATCTCGCGCTCCTCGTCGGTCATGAAAGGCACGTCGATGAACTTGGCGCCCAGCGATTCGACCTGCTCCTTGACCGGGGGCCGGACGTCGGAGGCTTCGATCACGGCGCCCAGGCGCTTGGCGGTGGCGATCGCCTGCAGGCCGGCCACGCCGACGCCCATGATCAACACCCGCGCCGCCTTCACGGTGCCGGCCGCCGTCATCAGCATCGGCATGAAACGCTGGTAGGCGTTCGCGGCCAGCATCACGGCCTTGTAGCCGGCAATGTTCGCCTGCGACGACAGCACGTCCATCGACTGCGCACGCGTGATGCGCGGCGCGGCTTCCAGGGCGAAGGCGGTCAGGCGCCTGTCGGCCATGGCGGCCAGGTTGTCGGTATCGAAGGGATTGAGCATGCCGACCAGGAGCGCGCCCGGCCGCATCAGGCTGCGCTCGTCGGCGTTCGGGGCGCGCACCTTCAGCACCAGCTCCGCGCCGAAGGCTTCGGCGGCGCTGCCGATGCGGGCGCCGGCGGCGGCATAAGCGTCATCAATCACGGAAGCATGCAGGCCGGCGCCGGCCTGCACGATCACCTCGTGCTGGGCCGCCAGCTTCTTGACGGTTTCGGGGGTTGCGGCGACGCGTGTTTCACCTGGCCTGGACTCGGCCGGCACACCAATCTTCATCATGCCTCCGTAAAATTGATAAACTGTCTACAATCTAGCACGCAACACGGTGCAATAAGCGCAGTCAATACAGATCAGTGGTATTTCGTAAACAGATCGGCAATTTTCCTGCCCAACGTGTTGCAGACCTAGGGATATCCCACCATTTTTTGTATCAAATCAAGCGAAAAGACCGGCCAGAACTGTTGCAATGCAGCGTGCGTGCAAGCAACGACCTTTTCATCAAGGTAGAATGTCGGCACATTTCCAAGGACGCGCATGACCCATACCTTCAGACCATCAGTGACCGTCGCCGCCATCATCGAGCGCGATGACGGCCGCTTCCTGCTGATCGAAGAGGAAACCAGCGACGGCATCAAACTGAACCAGCCGGCCGGCCACCTCGATCCGAACGAGTCGCTCGAACAGGCGGTCGTGCGCGAGGCACTGGAAGAAAGCGCGCTCGAATTCATCCCGACCGGGCTGGTCGGCATGTACATGTCGCGCTACCACTCGAAGTCGCGCGGCACCGACATCACCTACCTGCGCTTCACCTTCTGCGGCAAGCCCGGCAAGGAATACGACCAGCCGCTCGACCACGGCATTCTGCGTACCATGTGGATGACGCGCGACGAGATCGCGGCCTGCCAGGAGCGCCACCGCAGCCCGATCGTGCTGAAATGCGTGGACGATTACCTGGCCGGCAAGCGCACCTCGCTGGACCTGCTTTATACGGACACTTCCGTCTTCCACGGCGGATTGGCCATTCAACCGGACGTAACCTAAGTAAAATGACAAAGAAAAAAGTCGTGATCGGGATGTCGGGCGGCGTCGACTCCTCGGTCGCGGCCTGGATGTTGAAAGAACAAGGCTATGAAGTCGTCGGCCTGTTCATGAAGAACTGGGAAGACGACGACGATTCCGAATACTGCTCCACGCGCCAGGACTGGATCGACGCGGCCAGCGTGGCCGACGTGGTCGGCGTGGACATCGAAGCCGTCAACTTTGCCGCCGAATACAAGGACCGCGTGTTCGCGGAGTTCCTGCGCGAGTACCAGGCCGGCCGCACGCCGAACCCGGACGTGCTGTGCAACGCCGAGATCAAGTTCAAGGCCTTCCTCGACCACGCCATGAAGCTGGGCGCCGACCTGATCGCGACCGGCCACTATGCGCGCGTGCGCCAGAACCAGGGCAACGGCAAGTTCGAACTGCTCAAGGCGCTGGACCACACCAAGGACCAGAGCTACTTCCTGCACCGCCTGAACCAGGCGCAGTTATCGAAGTCGCTGTTCCCGCTGGGCGAGATCGCCAAGACCGAAGTCCGCAAGATCGCCGAGAAGCTGCAGCTGCCGAACGCGGCCAAGAAGGATTCGACCGGCATCTGCTTCATCGGCGAGCGCCCCTTCCGCGAATTCCTGGGCCGCTACCTGCAGCACAAGCCGGGCCCGATCAAGCTGGACAACGGCCAGACGGTCGGCCAGCATGTCGGCCTGTCCTTCTACACGCTGGGCCAGCGCAAGGGCATCGGCATCGGTGGCCTGAAGTCGCACAAGAACGCGGACGGCACCAGCGAGCCGTGGTTCGTGGCGCGCAAGGACATCGCCAGCAACACCCTGTACATCGTGCAGGGCCACGACCACCCGTGGCTGCTGTCCGCCGAACTGGGCGCCGGCCAGGCCAGCTGGATCGCCGGCGAAGCGCCTGCGCCGCAAGCGCTGTCGGCCAAGACCCGCTACCGCCAGGCCGACGTGCCGTGCACGGTGGCGGCCGAGGGCCTGGACCGCTTCAGCCTGCGTTTCGACGAACCGCAGTGGGCGGTGACGCCGGGACAATCGGCGGTGCTGTATGACGGCGATGTCTGCCTGGGCGGCGGGATCATCGATACGGCCAGCGCCGCCTGACGTCGTTCCCGCGCAGGCGGGAATCCCTACTGAGCCTCTTTAGCCACTTCAGCATGGATTCCCGCTTCCGCGGGAATGACGTTTACAAGCCCGCGTGCGGCACGGACTGTTGCATCCTCTCCTAAATTCCCACAAATTTGCCCCCGCTTGTCATTTCTCCATCGAACTCCCCGCCGAAATGCCGTAATCTTCACTAAAGTTGCCGCAAGGCAAAAAATGATCGAAGAAAACAGGGAGTAGTAAATGGCTGAAGGTATCGTCAACAACACGACAGAAGTGCTGTCGTTCCGGCTGGGCGGCGAAGAGTATGCGCTCAGCATCCTCAAGGTCCAGGAAATCCGCGGCTACGACAACGTGACCCGCATCGCCAGCGCGCCGGACTACCTGAAGGGCGTGGTCAACCTGCGCGGCATCATCGTGCCGATCGTGGACATGCGCATCAAGTTCAATGTCGGCAACCCGACCTATGACGCGTTCACGGTGGTGATCGTCCTGAACATCAATGGCCACACGATCGGCATGGTGGTGGACAGCGTGTCGGATGTGGTGACCCTCACCCCCGACCAGATCAAGCCGGCCCCGGAACTGGGCGCCAGCGTCGCCGCCGAGTACCTGCAGGGCCTGGGCACCCTCGGCGAACGCATGCTGATCCTGCTCGACATCGACAAGCTGCTCAGCTCCGAAGACATGGGCCTGCTGGCCGCCGCGCGCACCGCGGCCTGACCGCAATCCCCCCTCACGGCCGCGCGCTCCGTCGCGGCCATGTTTTACTTCCTCCATTCCCCATTGAATTATGAATCTCAGTAACTTCAAACTGCGCACGCGTCTTGCGCTGGGCTTTGGCGTCATGTGCGCCATGCTGATCGTCGTGCTCGTGCTAAGCCAGGCCACGCTCGACCATGTCAACCGTAGCACCCGGGACATCGTGCAGCAGCGCATGCCGAAGATCGACGCGGTCACCTCGGTCCTCAACGAAGTCAACAACGTTTCGATCGCGCTGCGCAACCTGATGCTCAACGACGATCCGGCCGACCGCAAACTGCAGACCGCCAACGTCATGAAGGCGCGTCAGGCGATCCAGACCCTCCTGGACCAGGTCAAGGGCGTCCTCACGGACGCTGCCGAACGCGATCGCTACAACGAGACGGTCGAGAACAACATCAAGTTCGTGCGCGACCAGGACGAGCTGCTCAAGCGCGTCGACGCCGGCGACATCGAGGGCGCCAAGGCTTACCTGAACGATGCCTTCCGCCCGCTGCTGCTGGCCTACAAGAAGGGGCTGAACGAGCAGCTCAAGGCACAGAAGGCAGCCATCGCCGAGGCAGGCGCGCAGGCCGAGGCCACCTATGCCAGCACCCGCCTGCTGATGGCCGGCCTCGGCGTGGCGATCCTGGCGCTGGCCGGCGCCATCGCCTGGGCCATCTCGTCCTCGATCACCCGCCCGGTCGCGCAGGCGCTGGAGGTGGCGAATACCGTCGCCGCCGGCGACCTGACCAGCCGCATCGAAGTCACCAGCCGCGACGAGATGGGCCAGCTGCTGCGCGCCCTGAAGGCGATGAACGAAAGCCTGGCGCGCACCGTGCACACCGTACGCAGCGGCACCGAGACCATCGCCACCGCCTCGAGCGAAGTGGCGGCCGGCAGCATGGACCTGTCCTCGCGCACCGAGCAGCAGGCCGGCTCGCTGGAAGAGACCGCGTCCTCGATGGAAGAGCTGACCTCGACCGTCAAGCAGAATGCCGACAATGCCCGCCAGGCCAACATGCTGGCGGAATCGGCATCGAACGTGGCGGCGCGCGGCGGCGCCGTGATCGAGCAGGTGGTCGACACCATGCGCGATATCCACGATGCGTCCGGCAAGATCGCGGACATCATCGGCGTCATCGACGGCATCGCCTTCCAGACCAATATCCTGGCGCTGAACGCGGCGGTTGAAGCGGCGCGCGCCGGCGAGCAGGGCCGCGGCTTCGCGGTGGTGGCGGGCGAGGTGCGCAACCTGGCCCAGCGCTCGGCGGCGGCGGCACGCGAGATCAAGGCGCTGATCGTCGACTCGACCGGCAAGGTCGAAACCGGCAGCAAGCTGGTCGGCGATGCCGGCAGCACCATGCGCGAGATCGTCGACAGCGTGCGCCGCGTGACCGACATCATGACGGAGATCAGCGCCGCCAGCGCCGAGCAGAGCGGCGGCATCGAGCAGATCAACCAGGCGATCACGCAGATGGACGAAGTGACGCAGCAGAACGCCGCGCTGGTCGAGCAGACCTCGGCGGCGGCGGAAGCGATGCAGGATCAGGCGGCACGCCTGGCGCAGGCGGTCAGTGTGTTCCGCCTCGATGCCGCGGCACAGGCGGTGTCGCCGGCGCCGGTCAAGGCGGTCAAACCGGCCGCCCCGGTCAAGCGGGTAGTGGCGCCGCAGCCGGTGCAGATCGCCCGGCCGGCAGCGCGCAAGGAGCCGGTGGCGACGGCTGCGGATTGGGAAGAGTTCTGATCCAGCCCGGGGTCAGGCCGCAAGGGCCTGGTCCCGCGCCGCGAACCACGTCATGAATGCCTGCGGCCCCAGCGGCCGCGCATACCAGTAACCCTGCGCCTGGTCGCAGCCCGCCTCTTTCAGCAACTCCACGACTGCCAGGGTTTCGACGCCCTCGGCCACCACGCGGTGCCCGAGGTCGTGCGACAGCTTGATCATGGCCGACACCAGCGCGCGCTTGCGTTCGTCGTCTTCGAGGTTGCGGACAAACGACTGGTCGATCTTGACCACTTCGGCCGGCAGGCTTTGCAGGTAGGCCAGGCTCGAATAGCCGGTGCCGAAGTCGTCGATCGCCAGCTGCACGCCGGCGGCGGCCAGCGCGTTCAGCGTGGTCTCGGCCAGGCGCGGATTCTTCATCAGCGTGCTTTCCGTGATCTCCAGCGCCAGGCTGGAGGCCGGCAGGCCATGGGCGCGCAGGCCGTCCACCACGCGCTCGCAGAAGTCCGGCTCCTGCAGGTTCACCGCCGACACGTTCACCGCCACTTCCAGCTCGATGCCTTGTAGGCGCCAGGCGGCCAGCTGGCGCAGCGCCATCTCCAGCACCCGGTGGGTGGTCTCGCGCACCATCGAGGTCCGCTCGATGATCGGAATGAATTCGCCCGGCGAGACTTCGCCGAAGGTCGGATGGGTCCAGCGCAGCAGGGCTTCGGCGCCGATGCAGGCGCCGCTCGCCAGGTCGATCTTGGGCTGGTACACCAGGCGCAGCTGGCCTTCGCTTTCCAGCGCCGCGCCGTACTCGTTAATCAGCAGGAAATGGCGGCGGTGGACCGCGTCCTGCTCGGCCGAAAACACCGACACCCCGAGATCGCTCTCGCTGGCATGCTGGGCGGCCGAGTGCAGGTTGCGCAGCAGGTCGCCGCTGGCGGTGATGCCGACCTCGAAGTGGGCCACGCCGATGCTGGCGGTGGTCACGAAGCGCGAGGTGACGGACTCCGCGCGCCGCTGCAGCAGCGCGTGCAGGGCCTCGCCGAAATCGTCGCAGGTGGTGCCCGGCGGCGCGATGAAGGCGAATTCGGTCGCGGTGATGTGGTACACGGTGCTCGAGCGGCCGACGCTGGCGCGCAGCATGCGCACCGCTTCGCCGACGATCTCGTCGAGATAGGTGGCGCCCATCGCCCGCATCGCATTGCTGAGCTGCTCCGGGCTGGCCAGGTTGATCAGGGCCGCCACCCGCTGCTCGCCGTGCGGGCGGTCCAGCGTCAGGTCGCCGAAGTCGTCGATGAACTGGTTACGGTTCGGCAGGCCGCTGAGCGGGTCGACCCGGCCCAGTGCGTGCTGCAGCTCGATCTGCGCCATCACCATCGCCGCCATGTCGCGCAGGGACGCGCGTTCGGCTTCGCTGATCTGGCGCGGCTCCGCGCCCAGCACGCACATCGCGCCCAGGCAGTAGCCGTCGTTGGTCATCAGCGGAGCGCCCGCATAGAAGCGCACGCCGGAAGCGGCCAGCAGGCTGTCGCGGTAATGCGCATCCTCGCGCAGGTCATTGATGACCAGCATCTCGCCCTCCTCGGCGACCTGGGCGCAGGGCGCCTGCATGCGCGGAATCGTGTTGTGCTCGACGCCGACGCGCGACTTGAACCACTGACGGTCGGTGTCCGTGAGCGAGACCGCGGCCACCGGCAACTGGAACAGCTGGGCCGCCATGCGGGTGATGCGGTCGAAAGCTTCGCTCGGCGGGGTGTCGAGCAGGTTCAGTTTGCGTAGCGCGTCGAGCCGTTCAGCTTCGCGCGACTGGCAGATAGTAGAACGTGGCATGGGGGAGGTCGTCAAAATTGACGAATTTGATTGAATTGTGGACTTATCCGATTGTGAGGCCATAATTTCCACAGGTCAACATGGAAATACGGAACCTTCCTTCTATTTCTGCCAAAATCCCGCAAACACCACAGTTCTTTGCGATCAAGCACCCCGGTGCTGCTTGACCACGGCCAGTACGGTATTGCGGATCGTGCGCAGCACGGCGTCGGCCTTGAAGGGCTTGACGATGAAGCCCTGCACGCCGCGCGCCAGCGCCCCCTGCACGGCCGCCGCGTCGAGCGTGCCGGACACCATGAAGATCAGGGTTTTCGGCAGCTTGGCGCGCAGCTGCTCGACCACGTCGCTGCCGTCTTCCACCTGCTCGCGCGCGATGCAGAAGATGTGCGGATGGTGCTTCTGCGCCAGCAGCCAGCCGCCGTGGCTGGTATGGGTGTGGCCGACCACCTCGTAGCCAGCGTCCATCAGCACGGTGTTGAGCAGGCCGCGCGAGATCGCATTCGAGTCGACAATCACTGCCTTGAGCATCGCTTTTTCCTGTTTCCTTGTTTGTTCAGAAGGCGTCGTAGGCGAGCATCTTCCAGCTCACCCCAAGCTTCACGTCGGTCTTCAGCTCCACCAGCCGGCGCGAGATGGCGAGGATCTCGCGCTCGGCGCGCAGGCGCTCGCCCAGCGGCGTCTTGAGGATGCCGGCGCCGGCCATCACGGCGTCCAGGTCGCCGTAGGCATTCAGCAGGCGCGCCGCGGTCTTCATGCCGATCTTCGACACGCCCGGCACGCCGTCGGTCGGGTCGCCCATCAGCGCCAGCAGATCGTGCAGGCGCTCGGGCGCGACCCCGAACTTGTTGCGCACCCAGGCGTCGTCGTGCCACTCGCCCTTGAAATGGTCCCATACCAGGGCGCCGTGGGCGATCAGCGCGTGCAGGTCCTTGTCGGTGGTGGCGACGATGGCATCGCCGCGTCCTTCCGACAGCCAGCGCATGACGCCGGTGGCGATCACGTCGTCGGCCTCGACCTCGGGAATCATCAGCACGTGCAGGCCGGCCTCGCGCAGGCGCTCGTGGAAGGCCGGCAGCGCATTGCGCAGGTCCGGCGGCATCGGCGCGCGGCCCTCGCGGTAGCGCGGATACAGGGCGTGGCGCCAGGTCTGGCCGCCGTAGTCGAAGGCCGCCAGCACGTGGGTCGGCGCATGCGCTTCCAGCACGTTGCGGAAGGACGAGAAGGCGTGACGCAGGGCGATGCTCGCCTTCAGGTCGGAGTCCGGTTCGGGGCTGGCTTCGTAGACCCGGCGGACGATGTTCAGGCCATCGATGGCGAGGAGTTTCATTTCACGAAATCGTATTGCCCGCCCCGTTCGAGCGCGCGCCGGTAGGCCGGGCGCGCATGGATGCGTTCGAGGAAGGCGCTCAGTTTCGGGTATTGCGCATCGAGTCCGCCACGCGAGGCGGCGGCCTCCAGCGGGAAGCTGATCTGGATGTCGGCCGCCGAGAAATCGTCGCCGGCGAACCAGGCGCGGCCGGCGAGCTCGCCCTCGAGGAAGGCCAGGTGCTGGCGGATCTGCGGCAGCACGAAGCTGTCCTTGACCTTCTTCGCAATCGCGCGCGCGATCGGGCGCACGAAGAAGGGCGCGGGCGTGCTCTCGACGCGATCGAACACCAGTTTCATCAGCAGCGGCGGCATCACCGAACCTTCAGCGTAGTGCATGTAATAGCTGTAGCGCAGGCGCTCGGGCGTGCCGGGCTTCGGTTCCAGGCGGCCGTCGCCGTAGCGCCCGACCAGGTATTCGACGATGGCACCCGATTCGGCGACGATGGTGTCGCCGTCCTGGATGACGGGCGATTTGCCGAGCGGGTGCACGGCGCGCAGTTCGGGCGGCGCCAACATGGTCTTCGGGTCGCGCTGGTACTTTTTGATCTCGTATTCCAGGCCGAGTTCCTCCAGCAGCCACAGGATACGCTGGGATCGGGAGTTGTTCAGGTGGTGGACGATGATCATGGGCGGCCGAGGTCGAGTGAAATGGGGCTTAGCTTAACATTGTTGCGTCTTCAGGAAGAATTTCGATAATTTCGTTAAATTTCCGCGCAGCAACAAGTTCACTTGCTATACTAAGTAATTATCTGTTCGTTATCTAGCGCGATTTTGCTGGAAGCGAACGTCTCCGCCGCCATGACGGGGCTTGCGCTCTCCTTCAAACTAGATGAACGTATTTTCCAGCCTGTCCATCGCGAGGAAACTGGGGCTCCTCACCGTCATCACCGGCCTCGGCACCGCCGCCGTGGCCGCTGCTTTCCTCATCTCCGAACGGCGACTGATTTCGGATGAGCGCGGCCAGGCCGTGCGCCAGGCCGTGGAAGTCGCCAGCGGCGTCGTCCACCGCTACCAGCAGCTGGCCGCCAGCGGCGCCCTGCCCGAGCAGCAGGCCAGGCAGGATGCCCTCGAAACGCTGCGCGCGCTGCATTACAACGGCAAGGAATACTTCTGGGTCAACGACATGCAGCCGCGCATGCTCATGCACCCGAACCCCAGGCTGGAAGGCAAGGACGTCGGCGACATGGCCGACCCCAACGGCCTGCAGCTGTTCCGTGTCATGGTCGAGGTCGCGAAAAGCCAGGGCAGCGGCTTCGTCGGCTATCTGTGGCCCAAGCCGGGCAGCGAGCAGCCGGTCCCCAAGGTCTCCTACGTGACGGCGGTGCCGGCCTGGGGCTGGGTGATCGGCTCCGGTGTCTACGACGACACCGTCGACGCCGTGTTCCTGCCGCGCGTGATCGGATTCTCGCTGGCCGCCGCCCTGCTGTCCGGCCTGCTGATGCTGGCCGGACACCTGATCTCGCGCAGCATCCGTACCCCGCTCGAGCGCGCCGTCACGCTGGCGCGCACGGTGGCCGCCGGCGACCTGAGCACCGTCATCGACATCACCGGCAAGGATGAGACTGCCCAGCTGCTGCGCGCCCTGCGCGAGATGAACGACAGCCTGTCCGGCATCGTCGGCGAAGTCGATGCCGGCATCCGCACCATCGCCAGCGCCTCGACCCAGATCGCGAGCGGCAACCAGGATCTGTCGAGCCGCACCGAGCAGCAGGCCGGCGCGCTGCAGGAAACCGCGGCCACGATGGAGGAACTGACCGGCGCCGTGCAGCAGAATGCCGCCAACGCGCGCCATGCCAGCAGCCTGGCCTCGTCGGCCAGCGAGGTCGCGCAGCGCGGCGGTCAGGTGGTCGGGCGCGTGGTCGACACCATGGATGCGATCCACGGTTCGGCGCGCAAGATCGCCGACATCATCGGTGTGATCGACGGCATCGCCTTCCAGACCAATATCCTGGCGCTGAACGCGGCGGTCGAAGCAGCGCGTGCCGGCGAACAGGGCCGCGGCTTCGCGGTCGTCGCCGGCGAAGTGCGGGCCCTGGCCCAGCGCTCGGCGACAGCGGCCAGGGAAGTGCGCAGCCTGATCGACGATTCCATGCGCAAGGTGGATGACGGGGCCGAACTGGTGCGCCAGGCCGGCAGCACGATGCAGGAAATCGTCGCCAGCGTCGACCGCGTGAACGGCATCATCGGCGAGATCGCCGGCGCCAGCGAGCACCAGCAGGCAGGCATCGGCCAGGTCAACCGCGCCATCGCCGGCATGGACGATGCGACCCAGCAGAACGCGGCCCTGGTCGAGCAGGCGGCGGCGGCGGCGGGGGCGATGAACGAACAGGCGCAGCGCCTGAGCGAGGTGTTCAGCGTGTTCAAGGTGGCGCGCTGAGCCTGCAGGCGTGACGCCGATTGCGCGGGGCACCTCGCTTGGGTAGTATGCTTGGATGCAACTTTTTGTGGAGACCAAGATGCCGCGCCCCAGCCTGCCGTCCCTGTCCGCCCTTCCCCTGCTGTTTGCCGCGCTCGGCGGTACGGCCCTGGCCCAGACGCCGCCGATGGCGCCCGACATCCCGGCCGACAAATTTTCCATCACCGTGCCGAACGCCGACTACGTCAAGCAGGAGGTGATGATCCCGATGCGCGACGGCGTCAAGCTGCACACCGTGATCGTGATCCCGAAGGGCGTGTCGCACGCCCCGATCATGCTGACCCGCACGCCGTACAACGCCTCGGGACGCGCCGGCCGCATGAAGAGCCCGCACATCACCTCGATGCTGGGCGACGGCGACGACGCCTTCATCGAGAACGGCTATATCCGCGTGTTCCAGGACGTGCGCGGCAAGTACGGCTCCGAAGGCGACTACGTGATGACGCGCCCGGTGCGCGGGCCGCTGAACAACACCCAGGTCGACCACAGTACCGACGCTTGGGACACCATCGACTGGCTGATCAGGAACGTCAAGGAATCGAACGGCAAGGTCGGCATGGTCGGTTCGTCCTACGAAGGTTTCACGGTGCTGATGGCGCTGGTCGAACCGCACCCGGCCCTGAAGGCGGCGGTGCCGATGAGCCCCATGGTCGATGGCTGGCGCGGCGACGACTGGTTCCACAACGGCGCCTTCCGCAACCCGAATCTCGCCTACATCGCCGGCCAGAACTCGGCGCGCGGCAAGGGCGAGGAGATCGTCACCGGCACCTACGACGATTACGACGCCTTCCTGCGCGCCGGCTCGACCTTCGATTTCGCCCACATCTACGGCATCGACCAGCTGAACTTCGCAAAGAAACTGTTCGAGCACCCGGCCTACGACAGCTACTGGCAGGAGCAGGCGCTCGACCGCATTTTGGCCAAGAAGCCGCTCACGGTGCCGACCATGACCGTGGTCGGCCGCTGGGACCAGGAAGACATCTACGGTGCCTACGCGACCTATGCGGCGGTGGAGCCGAAGGACAAGGACAACAAACTGAATTCGCTGGTGGTGGGCCCGTGGCGCCACAGCGGCGTGAACTACGAGGGCTCTTCGCTGGGCGCCCTGAAATTCACCGGCGACACCGCCCGCGAGTTCCGCCGCGAAGTCATGCTGCCCTTCTTTAACCAGTACCTGAAGGATGGCGCGCCACAATTCGACACCCCGCCGGTATGGTCGTATCAAACCGGCGTCGACCGCTGGCGCCGGCTGGAGCAGTGGCCGCTGGCGCAGGCTTCGACCACGATGTATTTGAAGCCGGGCCTCAAGCTCGGCTTCGATAAAGCCGACAGCAAGGGCGCGAACTTCGACGAATACGTGTCCGATCCAATGAAGCCGATTCCCTTCGTGCCGCGCCCGGTGCGCATGGGCGACGCCACGGTGTGGAAGCCCTGGCTGGTGACCGACCAGCGTTCCTACTCGGACCGGCCGGACGTGCTGACCTATGTGAGCGAACGCCTGACGGCGCCGCTGGCGCTGGCCGGCGCGCCGATGGTGAACCTGTTCGCCTCGACCTCGGGCACCGACAGCGACTGGGTCGTGAAACTGATCGACGTCTATCCGGACGAAGTGGCATCCCAGCCGGAACTGGGTGGCTACCAGTTGCCGATCTCGATGGACATCTTCCGCGGCCGTTACCGCCAGGGCTTCGACAAGCCGACGGCGATCCCGGCCAACAAGGCCGAGCGCTACCGCTTCGCGCTGCCGAACGTCGATCACGTGTTCCTGCCGGGCCACCGCGTGATGGTGCAGATCCAGTCCAGCTGGTTCCCGCTCTACGACCGCAACCCCCAGACCTTCGTGCCGAACATCTTTTACGCCAAGCCGGACGACTACCGCAAGGCGACCCAGCGGGTGTATCACGCGCCGGGCATGGAAAGCAGCATCGAGCTGCCTGTCGTTTCAGCAGGGAAATGAAAACGGCTGAGCTGGCCACAGAGTGTGGTCAGCCGCCGACATTGTGTCGAAAATGTGTCAAATGAGCAGGACTTTCGTAACAAAAACGGGTAGGCTGAACCCAGCGTTTCGTTCACCGCGGGTTTCCTCCCGCCCCCTTGCGAGGTCCTCCCATGAAGCACCATCTCACCGCCATCGCACTGCTCGCCGGCAGTGCGTTCGCCCATGCCCAATCCACCCACTGGACCTTCACCTACACAGGTTTCGATGACCAGGAAGCCGGGGTTTTCCTGCCCGACGCGCAGATCGCCGGCTCCTTTACCGGGACCGACCTGAATGCCGACGGCGTTCTCGACATCGGCGAACTGACTTCCCTGACCATCGGCTCGATGGATTACGTGGCCTGCGCCGCGTCCAGCAACCAGTATTACCACTGCGGCGCCGACAGCTTCGTGTTTTCGCCGAACCAGGGCCTGTCCTTCAGCCTCGGCGAATACGGCAGCGACCCGGAAGGCTTTCATAGCGGCGGCCACCTGATCGAGTCGGGCAAGCTGAGTTACGAGTACCAGATCACGCCCTACAGCAGCATGGAACACCACCTGAACTGGACCCAAGGCACGGTCTTGACCATGGTGTCGGCCTCGCCGGTGTCGCCGGTGCCGGAAGCGCCGGCGTGGGCGATGCTGGCGGCGGGATTGGGGGCGGTGGCGCTGTGGCGCCGGCGGCCGCGTCCTGTTCCGATCCAGGCAAGCATCCGCACCTGATCGCAATGCAGGCAGGGTTCGGCAGCGCACCGAACCCTGCCCCCTGCCCAGCCTACCATCGCAGGCATGGGCGACATCTTCATCGGCATCTCCGGCTGGCGTTACGAACCCTGGCGCGGGGTGTTCTATCCGCCCGGGCTGGTGCAGGCGCGCGAACTGGACTTCGCTTCGCGCGAACTGCCCACCATCGAGATCAACGGCTCCTTCTATTCGTTGCAGCGCCCGAGCAGCTACGCGGCCTGGTATGCGGCCACGCCGCCCGGCTTCGTGTTTGCCGTGAAGGGCAACCGCTTCATCACCCACATGCTCAAGCTGCGCGGCATCGAGACGGCGCTGGCCAACGTGCTGGCCTCGGGCGTGTTCGCGCTGCGCGAAAAGCTCGGCCCCATCCTGTGGCAGTTCCCGCCGCAGTTGCGCTTCGATCCCGAAAAGCTCGAACACTTCCTGGCGATGCTGCCAACCGATACCGGCCAGGCGCTGGAGATCGCGCGCCGCCACGACGCCAAAATGGAAGGCCGCGCGCTGCTGGACATCGACGCCGTGCGCCCGCTGCGGCACGCGGTGGAAGTGCGCCACGAGAGCTTCCGCGACGAAGCCTTCATCGCACTGCTGCGCAGGCATAACGTGGCGCTGGTGGTGGCGGATACGGCGGGCAAGTGGCCGGACTGGGAAGACGTGACCGCGGATTTCGTTTACATCCGCCTGCACGGCGAGCATGAGCTGTATGCCAGCGGCTACGAGGACGCATCGCTGGAGCGCTGGGCTGAAAAGATCCGTGCGTGGAGCGAAGGTGGGCAGCCGGAGGATGCGCGACTCGTATCGGAAGTGGCGCCGCCGAAGGCGAAAAGCCGGGACGTCTACTGCTACTTCGACAACGACATCAAGGTGCGGGCGCCTTTCGATGCGAAGCGGCTGATGGCGCTAATGGACTTGGGATGGCAACCCGCGGCTTAAGCACGTCGTCCCCGCGGAGGCGGGGATCCAAGTTTTGCGGCCCGCTACCAACTTGGGTTCCCGCCAAGGCGGCCGGCCAGGTCGGGAACGACGGTGATTACGGTTAGCGCTTGACGTGCACCTGAATGATTTTTCGACCCTTATCATCCGTCTCCGGCATCGGTTCCGGCGCGCAGGTGCCGCAGGTATCGCAGCCGCTGCCGCAGCCGGCGTCCTTGTCCAGCCAGCGCGCCAGCCAGCCCTTGCCGGAACCGTCAGAGAATTTGTAGACGATCTTGCGGCGCACCGACAACGGCAGGTACTTGCCCGCGGCGTAGAGCGCCGCGCACAGCACGATCAGGCCCACCGCGAGGTACTGGGCGATCATCTCAGCTCCCCAGGGCGTAGCGCGCTACGTGGTAGGTGATGAAGGAGGCCGCATAGGCCAGCGCGAACATGTAGCCGGCCATGACCAGGGCCCAGCGGATGCTGCCGGTTTCGCGGCGCACCACCGACAGTGTCGACAGGCACTGCGGCGCGAACACGTACCAGGCCAGCAGCGACAGCGCGGTCGCCATGCTCCAGGACTGGGCCAGCAGCGGCGCCAGCGAAGTCGCCACGTCATCGCCCGAGGACGACAGCGCGTACACGGTGCCGAGCGCGCCGACCGCCACTTCGCGCGCGGCCATGCCCGGCACCAGCGCGATGCAGATCTGCCAGCCGAAGCCGATCGGCTCGAAGATCACGGCCAGGGCCCGGCCCAGCATGCCGGCCACGCTGTAGTAGATCGGCGGGTGGGTCGCGCCTTCCGGGGCGCCCGGGAAGCTCGACAGGAACCAGACCAGCACCATCAGGGTCAGGATCACGGTGCCGACGCGGGTCAGGAAGATCTTCGCGCGTTCCCACAGGCCCAGGAACAGGTTGTGCAGGTGCGGCCAGTGGTAGGCCGGCAGTTCCAGCATCAGCGGGTGCTGGCCCTTGGCGCGCGCGGTGCGCTTGAAGAACCAGGCCACCGCCATCGCGCTGACGATGCCGGCCGCGTACAGCAGGAACAGCACCAGGCCCTGCAGGTCGATACCACCGGCCAGCTTGCGGCTCGGGATGAAGGCGGCGATCACCAGTGCGTACACCGGCAGGCGCGCGGAGCAGGTCATCAAGGGGGCGATCATGATCGTCACCAGGCGGTCGCGCGGGTTCTGGATCGTGCGCGCCGCCATCACGCCGGGGATCGCGCAGGCGAACGACGACAGCAGCGGAATGAAGGCGCGCCCGGACAGGCCGACGCTGCCCATCATGCGGTCGAGCAGGAAGGCCGCGCGCGGCAGGTAGCCGCAGTCTTCCAGCACCAGGATGAAGAAGAACAGGATCAGGATCTGCGGCAGGAACACCAGCACGCTGCCGACGCCGCCGAAGATGCCGTCGACGATCAGGCCGCGCAGCGGGCCCTCGGCCATGCTGGCACCGATCCAGCTGCCGAGTCCTTCGACGCCTTCCTTGATCAGGTCCATCGGCGCCGCGGCCCAGCTGAACACGGCCTGGAAGATCAGGAACATCAGCAGCGCGAGGATGACCGGGCCGGCTACCGGGTGCAGCACGACCTGGTCGATCTGCTCCGACAGGTTGCCGGTGTCCTTGTCGAAGCTGACGCAGGCCTCGATGATGCGGCGCACTTCGCGCTGGGTCTCCTCGACCGGCACGGCGTCGATCGCACTCAGGGCGTGCGGCTTGACTAGGGTGTCGAAGGACAGCGCTTCCAGCGCTTTCAGCAGCGTTTTCTCGCCGCCGGACTGCACGGCCACGGTCTCGACCACCGGCATGCCCAGTTCCTGCGACAGCCTGGCGGTGTCGATCTCGATGCCGCGCTTGCGGGCGACGTCGACCATGTTCAGGGCCAGCACCATCGGCAGGCCGAGACGCTGGATTTCGAGCACCAGGCGCAGGTTCAGGCGCAGGTTGGTGGCGTTGACGACGCAGACCACGGCGTCCGGCGCCTGTTCGCCTGCGCGCAGGCCGGCGACCACGTCGCGCGTGATGGCTTCGTCGGGGGTGTGGGCGGACAGGCTGTAGGCGCCCGGCAGGTCGAGCACGCGCATGGCGCGCCCGCCCGGCAGGATGAAGCTGCCTTCCTTGCGTTCGATGGTGACGCCGGCGTAGTTCGCGACCTTCTGGCGCGCGCCGGTGAGGCGGTTGAACAGCGCGGTCTTGCCGCAGTTCGGATTACCCAGCAGCGCGATCAACGGCGTTTTATGGGCTGTCGCCGCCTGGACCTGCTGTTCTACTGCTCCCATTGATATGTTCCGTTATTCCGTTATTCCGGCTGGATCGAGACCAGCGCCGCTTCGAAACGGCGCAGGGCAAAAGTGGATTGACCGACCTTGACCGCGACCGGGCCGCCCGGCAGGCCGCGCCTGAGCATGCGGATGCGTTCCCCAGGGACGAAGCCCAGTTCCATCAGGCGGCGCGACACGTCGGCGCCGTCGCCGCCATGGCCATGGCTTGGCGCGAGGTGGATCACGGTGGCGCTCTGGCCGGCCTTGAGGGCGTCGAGGGTGGTCAGGGTAGGTGCAAGAGTCATGGTGGTCGATTCCGGCGCTGATGAGACGATATGTGCATCATAAACCTAAATGCGAATTATTTCTATTTGCGATTTGTCTACTTGTGTTCACTCGGCCTCGCCGACACGACAAAACGCTTGCATTCGGTCCCGGATGTGCTCAGAATACGAAACTTAATGAGAATGATTCGCATTATAGACCAGACAATACCGGCTGGCGCGCGAATCGACACTGACAGGAATCGACATGATCGTCTGCGTCTGCAACAACATCTCCGACCGTGAAATCCGCCAGGCCGTCGAAATGGGCATGAGCTCGATGGCCGACCTGTACAAGGAACTTGGCGTCGGCACCTGCTGCGGCAAGTGCGTCAGCTATGCCCGCGAAGTCATGCACGAACACCTGGAATCGCGCACCACCGTCACCGAACTGCGCCGGGCGCCGGCGAACAGCTTCGCCGCCTGATCTTCCCGCTTCGTCCCGGCCGTCGCCGCGTCTGCGGCGCCAGCGACGCCGGTCCGGTTTTCCTTGGCTCAGTTCGCTCGATAATTGCTACGCACATATACATTGCGTGCAGCGGCCGATGCGCGGCGGTCCTGATAACATGGTGCTTCCAAAGCAGCCATCCCGTCTGTCTTATGCCCGTCATCCCATTTCGCTCCCCGAGGACGCCGCCGCAGCCCTTTACGGTCCAACCGCCGCCCGCGCCCACCCGGCGCGCCCTCGCCGTCAAATGGCTGCGCAAGATGCACGGCTGGATCGGCCTGTGGGGCGCGGTGCTCGGCCTGCTGTTCGGCAGCACCGGCATCCTCCTGAACCACCGCGCCGTCCTCAAGATTCCTGCCGCGCAAAGTCAGGAAAGCACGGTGCAGGTTCCGCTGCCCAGTCCGGCTCCAGCCGACCCGCAGGCGCTTGCCGCCTGGCTGAAAAGTTCGCTCAAGCTGCAGCCCGATCCGGCGCGCGTGAAAGCCGAGCCCGCGCGGCCGGTGGCCTGGGGCGACCATGCCGTGGTCCAGCCGGCGCGCTGGAGCGCCAGCTTTACTTCGCCCACCGGCGCGGTGCAGGCCGAGTACTGGGTCGGCAACAGCTACGTGACCCTCAAGCGCAGCGAGAACAATGTCTTCGCTACCCTCACCAATCTGCACAAGGGGGTGGGCATGAGCGTGGGCTGGATCCTGCTGGTGGACACGCTGGCCGGCTCGATCATCCTGCTGTCGCTGTCCGGGGTCGTGCTGTGGATGCTGACCAACCGCCGGCGCACGGTGGGCATCGCGATCGCTTCGCTCTCGCTGCTGCTGGCCGGCGGCGTGGCGCTGGCCGCGCTCTGACGCTATGATGCATTTATTGTCTCAACCACCAACAAGGGAACCATGAAGGGCGATCCGAACATCATCCGTGCGCTGAACGCGCAGCTGACCAACGAGCTTACCGCGATCAACCAGTACTTCCTGCATGCGCGCATGTACAAGCACTGGGGTTTCACGCGCCTCGGCAAGAAGGAATACGACGAGTCGATCGGCGAGATGAAGCATGCCGACCGCCTGATCGACCGCATCCTGATGCTGGACGGCCTGCCCAACCTGCAGGCCCTGCACAAGCTCCTGATCGGCGAGTCGGCGCAGGAGATGCTGGAATGCGACCTGAAACTGGAGCGCGGCGCCCAGCAATGCGTCAAGGACGGCATCGCCGCCTGCGAGGCAGCGCGCGACTACGTCTCGCGCGACCTGCTGCTGGACATCCTGGAAGACACCGAGGAACACATCGAGTGGCTGGAGACCCAGCTCGACCTGATCGTCAAGGTGGGCCTGCAGAACTACCTGCAATCGCAGATGGGCGACGTCAGCGAGATGTAAAGCTTGGCGCTGGCGTGCCTTCGCGCCAGCGATTCACCCATTTATCGTAGAAGTTCAGGTCGCGCGGCACCGCGCCCGCGACCGCGCAGATCGCGCCGGCGAATTCGTTGGCGCGCGCCAGCGTCAGCTCGAGCGGCCAGCCGCGTGCGCGGCCCAGCAGGAAGATCGCCGAGAAGGCATCGCCCGCCCCCACCGTGTCGATCACGAAGGGCGGCGCCGGGGTGTCGCGGGTGGCGACCATGCCGCCGTCCGCCAGGAACACCACCGAACCGCGATGGCCCAGGGTCACGATCAGGGTCTCCAGGCTGAAGCGGTCCATCAGCGCACGGCAGGCCGCGTGCACCTCTTCCGTCGACAGCGCCGCATCGTTCGGGCCGATCTGGAAATACCACTGGAACAGCGCCTGCAATTCCTCTTCGTTGACCTTGACGATGTCGGCCGCCGTCAACGCGCGCGTGACGGTGCTTTCCTCATATTGTTCGGGACGCAGGTTGAGGTCGAGGTAGCGCTTGGCCGGGGTCGCCTCGAGCACGGCTTGCAGGGCGGCGCGCGAGCGTTCCTCGCGCTGGGCTAGGGTGCCGAAATAGACGATGCCGGCGTCGACCTTCGCCAGGCAGGCCGTGGCGCTGGCGGCGTCGATGAAGTCGTAGGCCTGGCGCGGCAGGATGCGGAAGCGGTGGCCCTGGTCGATGCGCTCGACCACCACGCGGCCGGTCTCTTCCATCGGATCCAGCTGCAGGCCGGCGTCGCTCATCGCGAAGCGCTCGAACTCGCCGCGCACGGCCTGGCCGTTGCGGTCGCGTCCGATGCGCGTGATCATCAGGGCCGGCTCCATGAAGGCGGCCAGGTGGCGCGCGACGTTGAAGGGCGCGCCGCCCACCACCTGCTCGGTCGGGAATTCGTCGACCAGGGCTTCGCCGAACACGACCGTGGTCACCGGGAGGCTACTCACGCGGGAACCACCGGCACGGTATCCTTGAAGGACGGGCGCTCGGACAGTTTGTCGAACAGGCGCGCCAGGTTGGCGTGCTCGTCACGCCAGGCGATGGACGGGAAGCGCAGCAGCAGCCAGCCCAGCATGCAGCCGACCGCGACGTCGGCCAGCGTGTAATGGATACCCATGCAGAACGGCTGCTCGCCCAGGTTATCGGACATGACCTGCAGGCCGGCGCGCACCTTGCCCATCTGGCGCTCGATCCAGGCGGGGCTTTGCAGCTCGGCGGGGCGCTGGGTGCGCTCCAGGTAGGCCAGCACGGCGGCATCGGCGACGCCATCCGCCAGCGCCTCCCAGACCTTGACGTTGGCGCGGTCGCGGCTGTTGGCCGGCAGCAGCTTGCAGACCGGCGTCAGGGTGTCGAGGTACTCGGCGATCACGCGCGAGTCGTACATGGCGCTGCCGTCTTCCATGACCAGGCAGGGCACCTTGCCGAGCGGGTTGGACGCCGAAATCTTCGTGTCCGGCGACCAGACGTTTTCCAGCTCGAACACGTAGTCGAGCTTCTTCTCTGCCAACACGACGCGCACCTTGCGCACATAGGGACTGGTGACAGAACCGATGAGTTTCATAAATGCTCAGATTAGGGGAGTGGCTGACAGTATAGCATCGGCCTCCCTGTGCAATATCGGTCGAGGAAGGCGTGCAACATCGACAAAAATGCCACTTGACAAACGGCGGCCCGCGCCGGCTTCGGATGGTAAAATCGCGCTTTTGCATCCATCCCTTCCTGCCATGACTTCTACCGCCTCCTCCTCCACCCTGTCGGCCCTGTCCCCGCTGGACGGCCGCTACGCTGCCAAGACCGACAAGCTGCGCCCGATCCTGTCGGAAGCCGGTTTCATGCACCACCGCGTGAAGGTGGAGATCGCCTGGCTGCAGGCGCTGTCGCAGGCCGGCTTTGCCGAACTCAAGCCGTTCTCGAACGAAGCGAATGCCCTGCTCGACCAGCTGGGTGCCGAGTTCTCGGACGCGGACGCCGCCCGCATCAAGGAAATCGAAGCCGTCACCAACCACGACGTCAAGGCGGTCGAATACTGGCTGAAGGAGAAGGTCAAGGACGTGCCGGAACTGGTCGCGGCCAGCGAGTTCATCCACTTCGCCTGCACCTCGGAAGACATCAACAACACCTCGCACGGCATGATGCTGAAGGCGGCGCGCGACGGCGTGATGCTGCCGGCCCTGGAGGCGATCATCGCCAAGCTCACCGAGATCGCACACGCCAACGCCGAGCTGCCGATGCTGTCGCGCACCCACGGCCAGACCGCCAGCCCGACCACCCTGGGCAAGGAGTTCGCCAACGTGGTCGCGCGCCTGCAGCGCGCCGTCAAGCGCATCGAAGGCGTCGAGATCCTCGGCAAGATGAACGGCGCGGTCGGCAACTACAACGCCCACCTGTCCGCCTACCCGTCCTTCGACTGGCCGGCCTTCAGCAAGAACGTGATCGAGCAGCGCCTGGGCCTGACCTTCAATCCGTACACCATCCAGATCGAGCCGCACGACTACATGGCCGAACTGTTCGATGCCATCTCGCGCACCAACACCATCCTGCTGGACCTGAACCGCGACATCTGGACCTATGTCTCGCTGGGCTACTTCAAGCAGAAGCTGAAGGCCGGCGAGATCGGTTCGTCGACCATGCCGCACAAGGTCAACCCGATCGACTTCGAGAACTCGGAAGGCAACCTGGGCCTGGCCAATTCGGTGCTGCGCCACATGGCGGACAAGCTGCCGGTCTCGCGCATGCAGCGCGACCTGACCGACTCCACGGTCCTGCGCAACATCGGCGTCGGCTTCGGCTACGCGCTGCTGGCCTACGACAGCTGCCTGCGCGGCCTGAACAAGCTGGAAGTGAACCCGCAGCGCCTGGCGCAGGACCTGGACGCGAACTGGGAAGTGCTGGCCGAGCCGGTGCAGACCGTGATGCGCCGCTACGGCATCGCCAACCCCTACGAGCAGCTGAAGGAACTCACGCGCGGCAAGGGCATCACCCGCGAAGCGCTGCAGGAGTTCATCACCGGCCTGGCCGTGCCGCAGGAAGCCAAGGACCTGATGCTGGCGATGACGCCGGCGAACTACACGGGTCTGGCTGCGCAGCTGGCGAAGGCGATCTAAGCCCCCATCGTTCCCGCTTTCGCGGGAATGACGGCTATTTTTGCCACACCAGCTTGATCCCCAGGGTCCGCGGCACCTCGGCGCGGACCTGCTCTGCCCCATACTCCCCGTGGCCGCCGTTCAGGTTGGCCCCGATCACCGACAAGCTCATGCCCGGCGCGAAACGCCAACCGAAGCGCAGGTCGAGCGCCGTGTAGCCCGGCACCGCGGGCCGCCCGGTCGCGCCGACGCGGCGCACCGCCACTTCCAGTTCGCGCGTGCTGTCGAAGGCATAGCCGGAGCGCAGCTGGGCCGTGTAGGCCGGGTCGGCGCCGGTGGTCGCCACGCTGCCGACGTCACGGCTGCCCGGCTTCAGGCTGAAGCGCTCGCGCAGCGCGGTGGCGCCGGCCGACAGGCGCCAGGCATCGCTCATCTGGTAGCTGGCCCAGGCTTCGATGCCGTGCGCCCTGCCGTTCATCTGGTTGCCGAACTCGATCGTGCCCTGGCTGGTCAAATCCTGGGTGCGCAGGTGGTCGTACAAATTGCGATACAGGGTGACCGAATACGACAGGTCCTGCCCGACTTGGCCGCGGTAGCCCAGCTCGAACACGCGCGCCACCTCGGCGCGCACGCGCGGGCCGCCGGCCAGCAGGAAAGGCGCCGTGCCGGGAATGTAGGCGTCGACGTCCAGGCGCGAAGGCGCACGCACAGTGCGCGACCAGGCGCTCCACAGCGAGTGCGCCGGCGAGACGCGCCAGGACAGGCGCAGCGTCGGCAGGAATTCCGCGCCGGTATAGGGGTTGCGCTCGTAGCGCGCGCCCGCGATCAGGCGCACATTGTCGCGCAGCGCGATCTCGTCCTGGGCGAACAGGCTGGCCCAGGTCTGCCTGTCGTTGGCCGGCAGGAAGGCCACGAAGCGGCTGTTGGTGACATGGTCCCAGTTGTAGCGGTATTCGCCGCCCCAGACGATGCTGTGCGCGCCGAGGGTCGGCAGCGAATGCTGGAGCTGGATATCGGCGATGTCGACCGCGTCCGTGAGGGTCGGCGGCACCTGGCGGTAGCGGTAGTCGTAATAGGCCTGGGCGCTGAAGCTGCCGCCGCCTTCCAATGCGCGCTCCCAGCGTCCGCTCAGGTTGACGCCGCGCGTGTGGATGTCGTCGATGCCGGCGCTGGCGCCCGGCGCCGCGATCGCGCCCGGCGCCGGCTGGCCCTGGTGTCCGCGCCAGGCATTGCCGTTCACGCTGAAGCGGTCGCTGCCGCGCTCCCAGTCGCTGCGAAAGCCGATCTGCCCCTGGTCCCAGGCATCGTCGATGGGTTGGCCGGTACGCAGCTCGCTGCGCCCGATCCCGAACACCTTGCCGTAGACGCGCCAGCTATGGTCGGCGCCGCCGGCGCCGTGGCGGAAGGCGGCCTGGGCACCGTCGCTGTCGCCGCGCAGTACCAGCAGGTCGCCCTGGGTCTCGGCGGCGTGGCGGGTGGTGATGTTGATGACGCCGGAGACCGCGTTCACGCCCCACAGCGTGCCGCCCGGACCGCTGATCACCTCGATGCGCTCGACGTCTTCCAGCATCACGTCGGGCTCGTCCCAGAACACGCCCGAAAACAGCGGCGAATACACGGAGCGGCCATCGATCATGACCAGCAGCTTGTTAGCCGGGCTGTTGCTGGTGCCGTTCATGCCGCGCGCGGAGATGTAATAGCCGGTGTTGTTCGCGCGCGCCACCTCCAGGTTGGGCGCCAGGCGCAGCGCCTCGGGCAGGCTGCGGCTGCCGGCGCGGCGGATGTCGTCGGCGGTGATCACGAACACCGAGGCCGGCGCATCCTGCAGGCGCTCGTGGCGCTTGGACACCGAGGTCACGTCGATGTTGGCCAGTTCCTCGATCGACAGGTCGGCGAATTCCATCTGCCGCTCATCCGACCGCTTGCTGTCCGTGCGCTCGCCCGCCAGGGCGCAGGTGGCCATGGCCGTCCCCAGCATCAGCACCAGCAGGCGGGGCAGGAACGGCACGCGCTCGGGCGTGGGCGGTCTCAGCATTTTTTTTCGGAAATTTGCATATCCGGCAATTATCATTTTTAAATCAATCTCGTCAACATTTTACCTTCGCGCTCCTTTGGGGCGCTGTGCCGGGCGCTCTAGCGTGCGCCGCTCGGGGTTTGTCAGGGATTGTGCCGCCAGCTGAACAATGTTATCCGTTTATCTGTCTTCCTCCAGCCGGATGGAATCGTTAAAGTAGGGGAATCAATATAGCAACTATTTTGCTAAGATCGCATTCCAACAAGAACGTATTCCGGAGACAACATGCAGGCTCAGCAACAGGAACGCTACACCACGACCGCGATCGTGCTGCACTGGCTGATCGCCGTGCTGATCGTGGGCGCGTTCACGCTCGGCCTGGTGATGACGGACATCCCCGGCTTTTCGCCGACCAAGCTGCGCTACTATTCCTGGCACAAATGGGCCGGCGTGACGGTGCTGCTGCTGGCCGCCCTGCGCCTGCTGTGGCGCCTGAAGAACCGCCCGCCGGCACTGTCGGCCGCCATGCCGGCGTGGCAGCGCGGCGCGGCGCACGGCCTGCACCATTTGCTGTACCTGCTGCTGTTCGCGGTGCAGTTGTCCGGTTATTTCTACACGCTGGCCTCGGGCTTTCCTGTGGTGTACTTCGGCCTGTTCCAGCTGCCGGTCCTGATCGCCAAGGATCCGGCGCTGGCGGAAACCCTGAAAGGCGTGCACTACTGGCTGAACATGCTGCTCGCCGCGCTGGTGGTTCTGCACGTGCTGGCCGCCCTCAAGCACCAGCTCATCGACCGCGACGGTACCATGCGCCGCATGCTGCCCGGCCGTTCCCATTGAAGGAGAAAACATGAAACTGACCCGTGCCTTTCTAAGCAGCGCCCTCCTCGGCATCGCCCTGATCGCGAATGCCGTCCCGCTCAAGACCGACCTCGCGCGCAGCAGCGTCTCGGCCGTGTTCAAGCAGATGAACGTGCCGGTCGAATCGAGTTTTAAACGCTTCGATGCCCGGATCGACTACGACGCCGCCCACCCCGAAAAGGCCAGCGCGCGCGTCGATATCGACACCGCCAGCTTCGACATGGGCCAGGCCGACTACAACAAGGAAATCGCAAAGAAGGAATGGTTCAACTCGGCCCAGTTCCCGAAGGCGAGCTTCGTGTCCTCGTCGATCAAACCGGCCGGTGCCGGCAAGCTGGCCGTCACCGGCAAACTGACCATCAAGGGCAAGACGCAGGATGTCAGCTTCCCGCTCAGCGTGAAGCCTGAAGGCGGCAAGCAGGTGTTCGAAGGCCAGCTGCCGATCAAGCGCCTGGCCTTCAATGTCGGCGAAGGCGAGTGGCAGGACACCAGCATGGTCGCCGACGAAGTCGTCATCAAGTTCCGCGTCGCCGCAGCACAGTAGTCAAACCAATCAAGCAGTCTCACTTCAACCCAAGGGAATCGTCTCATGAAACTGAAGAACCTCAGCATCGCCCTGCTGGCCGCCACGCTGGCGACCGGCGCCTTCGCCGCCGACACCTACCAGATCGACTCGACGCACACCTACCCGAGCTTCGAGGCCGACCACTTCGGCGGCCTGTCGGTATGGCGCGGCAAGTTCAACAAGACCGAAGGCAGTATCGTGCTGGACCGCGCGGCCAAGACCGGCACTGTCGACATCACCATCGACGCCACCACCATCGACTTCGGTAACGACAAGCTGAACGAGCACGCCAAGAAGCCGGAGATGTTCGATGTCGCCAAGTTCCCGACCGCGACCTACAAGGGCAAGCTGGTGTTCAAGGGCGACGTGCCGGCCAGCGTCGATGGCCAGCTGACCCTGCACGGCGTCACCAAGCCGGTGACCCTGACCATCAACAAGTTCAAGTGCATCCAGCACCCGATGCTGAAGCGCGAAGTGTGCGGCGCCGACGCCTCGGCCACCTTCAACCGCAGCGACTTCGGCGTTGCCTACGGCACCCAGATGGGCTTCAATCCGGAAGTGCGCCTGGCGATTCAGGTGGAAGCCGTCAAGCAGTAATCGTTATTTGACCGGATGGCAAAAAACCCCGACGCCTTGCGGCGCCGGGTTTTTTTTACGTTCATGCGTGGGCTCGGAGAGCCCACCCTACTTACTTAGATGCTGCTGCGGCGATGCTCGACGCGGTCCCAGGCGGAACGGCTGGCCGACTTGGCCTGGTCCCAGGTCAGGCGCGAGTTGCCCTTCACGCGATCCCATTCGTCGGCCATGTGCGGCTCGGCCAGGTCGTAGGACGGGAAGCGGCCCGAGTTGTTGTAGCCCAGGGCATAGGCCGGCGAGTAGTCGTCGTAGGTGTAGCCCGGGGTGTAGTGCGACTGGGTCTGGTAGTTGGTGCGCCAGTAAGCGTCTTCCTCGGTCGGGTTGACCAGGTGGCCGGCGCCCTTGCCGACCATGCCGCCGGCAACGCCGCCGATGGCTGCACCGGCTGCCATGCCGATCGGACCGCCGACGGCGCCCAGCGCCGCACCGGCTGCCGCACCGCCGCCCGCGCCGACACCGCCGGCCAGGTTGTGCTCGTGCAGTTCGTCGCCCGGTTTCGGGTTCACGACTTCGCCCGCGCCCTTGCCGGCCAGGTCGCCGGCAATACCGCCTGCGACGGCACCAGCCACCGCGCCGATCGGGCCGCCCGCGGCGCCGATTGCGGCACCGGCCATTGCGCCGCCGGCAGCGCCGGTGCCCTGGGCCAGGTTGTGCTCATGCAGGCGGTCTTCCGAGTGCGGGTTCACGACTTCGCCCGCGCCGCGGCCTGCTGCGCCGCCGGCCAGGCCGCCGATCGCTGCGCCGGCAGCCATGCCGACCGGACCTGCCACCGCACCGGCAGCGGCGCCCATTGCGGCACCGGCGCCTGCGCCGACACCTTTGGCCATGTAGTGTTCACCCAGGTCGTCGCCCGGTTTCGGGTTCACGACTTCGCCTGCGCCCTTGCCGGCCATGCCGCCGGCGATGCCGCCGATGGCTGCACCGGCCAGGGTGCCGATCGGACCTGCGGCCGAGCCGATGCCGGCGCCCACGGCGGCACCTGCAGCGGCGCCGATGCCGGTGCCGATCACGTGCGAACCGCCGTTGTCGGTGAACGAGCGCTGGATGTGCTCGACGTCTTCGTCGTTACGCGGGGTCACGCCCATCACGATGCCGCCCTGGTTGATGCCTTCTTCGTAGTGCTTGACGCGCTCTTCCGGAATGCCGGCGCCGATCAGTGCGCCGATCAGGCCGCCGGTGATGCCGCCTGCGCCTGCACCGGCCAGGGCTGCCGCCAGCGGACCGGCGACGACCAGGCCTGCGCCCGGGATCACCAGGCTGGTGCCCAGTGCCGCCACGCCGGCCAGCACGGCGCCGATGGTGCCGCCGATACCTGCGCCGACGCCGGCGCCTTCGGCTGCCTTGCTGCCGAGTTCAGTTTCGGTGTCGTTGAAATGGGTCTTGCGGGTCGAGTCCGACATCATCAGATTGACGTCGTCCTTGGTATAGCCGCGGGTCGAGATCGAGTGATAGGCGCGTTCTGCGCTGGCGCGGTCCGGGAACAGGCCGGTGACCATGCGGTTCTGATTGTTCTTGGTAGTGGTGTCGTAGCTGCTCATGGTGTGTCCTCTCAAGGTCGATGTGCCAAGCACGGTGTGGCGTTTAGTTTTGCCAATCTGGTAATGCGAGTGGATCAACGGTACGCCTGCCCAGCAGTGCGCTTCTGTTCGCTGACGCACTCTACTTCCACCATTCCACCGATCAACAGAACGCTGCTGCACTTTGCGCGTCTAACGTTCGTTGCCGCACCGACCCGGGTACGTACGCATCACTAGACTTTGCCCATGGCCTCGGCAATCAATTGGCCTGGAGTATGTTTTCCAACTTGAGGAGGAATCAACATGTTATTCATTATCTGGATCGTCGTCGGTGGTATTCTCGGCTGGCTCGCCAGCATGGTCATGAAGACGGACGCTGAACAAGGCATGATTCTCAATGTCGTGGTCGGTATCGTTGGCGCCTTCCTGGGTGGCTGGCTGCTGTCGCCGCTGTTTGGCTCCGGCACCATCAACTCCGATGACTTCAGCGTGTCGTCCCTGCTGGTTTCCTTCCTGGGCGCAGTCATCCTGCTGGCCATCGTGAACCTGCTGCGTCGCGGCCGCGTTCGCTAAGAAGTGAAGTACGCCTGTTAAAACCAACGCTCGTACAGCGTTGGTTTTTTTTTGCCTTTTATTTGCCTGCCCATGCGACCAAAACGTTCTGTCGTTGCGCTCATCGCCTGCATTGCTACCCTGGTGGCCGGCTTGCTGGCGCTGAATTTCATGCCGACGGAGAAAAAAATCGAGACCCAGCTGACCCGCCTGTACGACACCGACGACCCGCAATTCCGCCGCTCCCTCGGCGTGCTGCTCGGCCCGCCGCTGGTCGAAGGGAACAAGGTCGAGGTCCTGCTCAACGGCGACCAGATCTTCCCCGCCATGCTGAAGGCGATCCGCGAAGCGAAAAAGACGATCACCTTCGAAACCTATATCTACTGGTCGGAATCGATCGGCAAGGAATTCGCCGATGCGCTGGCCGAACGCGCGCGCGCCGGCGTCAAGGTGCACCTGATGCTCGACTACATCGGCAGCCTGAAAATGGACGACGCCTCAATGGACGAGCTGAAAAAAGCCGGCGTGCAGCTGCACCGCTACCACAAGCCGGTGTGGTGGAAGCTGGCGCGCCTGAACAACCGCACCCACCGCAAGCTGCTGGTCGTCGACGGCCGCATCGGCTTTACCGGCGGCGTCGGCATCGCCGACAAATGGCGCGGCCACGGCCAGGACGAGGATCACTGGCGCGACACCCATTTCCGCGTCGAGGGTCCGGTGGTCGGCCAGATGCAGGCCGTGTTCAACGATAACTGGACCAAGGCCACCGGCGTCGTGCTCGACGGCGAGGATTATTTTCCGTCGCTGACGGCAAAAGGCGATTCGCCGGCCCAGATGTTCTCGAGTTCGATCACCGGCGGCGGCGAGAGCATGCACCTGATGTACCTGATGGCGATCACCGCGGCGCGCCGCACGATCCACCTGTCGAACTCCTACTTCGTGCCCGACGAGCTGGCGGTCAAGGCGCTGGTCGCGGCAGCCAAACGCGGGGTCGACGTGCGCATCATCACGCCGGGCAAGATCATCGATTCGGACGTGGTGCGCGCCGCCTCGCGCGAGCGCTGGGGCGAGCTGCTCAAGGCCGGCGTCAAGATGGCCGAGTACCAGCCGACCATGTACCACGTGAAGGCGCTGGTGGTCGACTCGCTGCTGGTGTCGGTCGGCTCGACCAACTTCGACAACCGCTCCTTCAGCCTGAACGACGAAGCCAACCTGAACGTGCTCGACCCGAAATTCGCGAAGGAGCAGGAAGCGATCTTCGAGCAGGACTGGCTGCGCGCCAGGCCGGTGTCGCTGCAGCAGTGGGAGAACCGGCCGCTGCACGACAAGGCGGCCGGTAAACTGGCCGATCTGGTGGGGGCGCAGCTGTAATAACGCGGGAAAATATGGGTTGACGGTCTTTTTTGACATACGCATACTGTCGCGAGCTCTTCGGAGCCTCCGTGGAGACCGACTTACCCAACGACAGACGCGCATGAAAAAAACCCTCTTATCGCTCGCCATCCTGACCAGTTTCGCCGCACAAGCCGACGAAGGCATGTGGATGCCGCAGCAGCTGCCACAAGTAGCCAAGCAACTGAAAGCCGCCGGCCTCAAGCTCGACCCGGCGTCCCTGACCAAATTGACCGAATTCCCGGCTGGCGCCATCGTGAGCCTGGGCGGCTGCTCGGCGTCCTTCGTCTCGCCGCAGGGTCTGGTCATCACCAACCACCACTGCGTCTACAACAGCGTGGCGATCAACTCGACCCCGCAGCGCGACCTGCTGGCCAACGGCTTCCTGGCCAAGACCCTGGACGAGGAACTGCCGGCCGCCCCGGGCAGCCGCGTGTTCGTGACCGAGGAAGTCATCAACGTCAGCAACCGCGTCGTCACCCCGGAAGTCGCCAAGCTGACCGGCAAGGCGCGCGTGGACGCGATGGAAAAGAACCAGAAGGCGCTGGTGGCCGAGTGCGAAAAGGATCCGGGCTACCGCTGCACGGTGCCGAGCTTCTACGGCGGCCTCGAGTTCTACCGCATCAAGCAGCTGGAAATCCGCGACGTGCGTCTGGTGCACGCACCGCCGTCGGGCGTGGGTAAATTCGGCGGCGACACCGACAACTGGATGTGGCCGCGCCACACCGGCGACTACGGCTTCTACCGCGCCTACGTGAGCAAGGACGGCAAGGCTGCCGAGTTCTCGAAGGACAACGTGCCCTACCAGCCGAAGCACGTCCTCAAGATCGCCAAGGAAGGCGTCAAGGAAGGCGACTTCATCATGGCCATGGGCTACCCGGGCCGCACCAACCGCCACCGCCTGCCGTCGGAAGTGGCCTTCACCTTCGACTGGAACTACCCGGCCTTCGTGAAGGCATCGGGCGAGACCCTGGCCATCATCGAGCGCGAGACCAAGAACGATCCGGCCGCCAAGCTGAAATACGCCGGCCAGGTCGCGGGCGTCAACAACTACTACAAGAACCGCAAGGGCATGATCGCCAGCTATGAAGGCAGCGACATCCTGGCGCGCAAGACCGCCGAGCACAACGCACTGAAGGCCTGGGTCAACGCCAGCCCGCAGCGCAAGGCGGAATTCGGCGCCGACATCGAGGCCGTCGAGAAGCTGATCGCCGAACGCGACGCGAACACCAAGCGCGAGTTCTTCCTGTCCTACTCGACCCCGCGCTTCCTGAACTCGGCACGCGCCCTGTACCGCCTGGCGAACGAGCGCACCAAGCCGGACTTTGATCGCAAGTCGGGCTACCAGGAACGCGACCTGCCGCGCCTGACCTCGAGCATCACCGGCCAGGACCGCACCTACGACGAGAAGGTCGACAAGGCGCTGGTGCTGAACTTCCTGAAGCAGTACAGCGCGCAGCCGGCGGGCGAGCACAACGTCGCCTTCGACAACGCCCTCGGCATCAAGCCGGGCATGAACGAAGCCGAGCTGAAGGCCGCGCTGGACAAGCTGTACGCCGGTTCGCAGCTGGCCAACAAGGACTTCCGCGTCCAGTGGCTGAACAAGTCGCCGGCCGAATTCCAGGCCTCGAACGATGCCTTCATCAAGGCCGCCGTCGCCCTGTACGACGCCGACCGCAAGGATGAAGCGCAGGAAGAGGAACTGGGCGGTAACATCCAGAAGGCCTACGCCAGCTACATGAAGGCCAAGATCGCCTACATGAACAGCAAAGGTCAGGCGGTCTACCCGGACGCCAACTCGACCCTGCGCGTGACCTTCGGTAACGTCAAGGGCCGCGAGTACGGCGCCGACGGCACCGGCTCCTGGACCGCCTTCACCACCGTGAAGGGCGTGGTTGCCAAGCACACCGGCGAAGGCGAATTCAACGCACCGGAAAAGCAGCTGGCCGCGATCCGCGCCAAGGACTTCGGCAAGTACGCCGATCCGAAGCTGAAGACCGTGCCGGTCGACTACCTGGCAACGCTGGACATCACCGGCGGCAACTCGGGTTCGGCGGCGCTGAACGCGAAGGCCGAGCTGATCGGCCTGGCCTTCGACGGTACCCTGGACTCGATCATCTCGGACTGGGACTTCAACAAGGCCGCCACGCGCGACATCCAGGTCGACATCCGCTACATCCTGTGGAACATGGAGAAGGTGGATCACGCCGACAACCTGCTGAAGGAAATGGGCGTCAAGTAATCGCCTGTCTGCCTTGCGGGCGCCTGCGGGCGCCCGTCGACAAAGCCACGCTGCCGCAAGCTGCGTGGCTTTTTTATTAACGCAGCCGGTCTGGCGTTTTTGGGGGGTCGCCAGCAAGACTCATGCGTAGCGCATATACTGATCGACCCGCCGCGGCATGGACCGCGGCCAGATTATCGATCAGGAAACCCATGTCAGCCTTATTCTCCCCTTTCAAACTCAAGGATCTCACCCTACGCAACCGTATCGCCGTGCCGCCGATGTGCCAGTACCGCGCGAATGACGGTTTCGTCAACGAATGGCACCAGACCCACTACGCCGGCATCGCGCGCGGCGGCGCCGGCCTGGTGATCGTCGAAGCAACCGCGGTGTCGCCGGAAGGCCGCATCACCCCGGGTTGCGCCGGCCTGTGGAATGACGCCCAGGTCGAGGGCATGGCCCACATCGCCGCCCGCATCAAGGCCGCCGGCGCCGTTGCCGGCATCCAGATCGGCCACGCCGGCCGCAAGGCCAGCGCCAACCGTCCGTGGGAAGGCGATGACCACATCCCCTCCGACGACGCCTACGGCTGGGACACCATCGCCCCGTCGGCGATCCCCTTCGGCCACCACCTGCCGAAAACCCCGAAGGAGATGACGCTCGACGACATCGCCCGCGTGAAAGCCGACTTCGTGGCCGCCGCCAAGCGCGCGCTGGCCGCCGGCTTCGAATGGCTGGAACTGCACTTCGCCCACGGCTACCTCGGCCAGAGCTTCTTCTCGAAGCACTCGAACCAGCGCACCGACCAGTACGGCGGCGACTTCGCGGGCCGCAGCCGCTTCCTGCTCGAGACCCTGGAAGCCGTGCGCGAAGTCTGGCCGCAGAACCTGCCGCTGACGGCGCGCTTCGGCGTCATCGAATACGACGGCCAGGACGAACAGACGCTGAACGAGTCGATCGAACTGGTGCGCATGATGCGTGCCCGCGGCCTGGACATGCTGAGCGTGAGCGTCGGCTTTACCATCGCCGAAGTCAACATCCCCTGGGGTCCGGCCTTCCTGGGTTCGGTCGCCAAGCGCGTGCGTGATGAAGCCGGCCTGCCGGTGGCATCGGCCTGGGGCTTCGACGGTCCGCAGCTGGCCGAACGCGCGGTGGCCGACGAGCAGCTCGACCTGGTGATGGTCGGCCGCGCCCACCTGGCCAACCCGCACTACCCGCTGCAGGCCGCGCAGGAACTGGGCATCGAGCGCCCGACCTGGGTCCTGCCGGCGCCGTATGCGCACTGGCTGGAACGCTATCGCATGCAGAAGTAATCTGCCACGTCGTCCCGCGTAAAGCACGTCGTCCCGAGTAAAGCACGTCGTCCCCGCGCAGGCGGGGACCCATGCTGAGCTACAGAAACCGAAGTGCAAAAAAGCCGCGTACTTATCAAGGTACGCGGCTTTTTCACTTGTGCTGACTTGATGAATTCAGCATGGGTTCCCGCCTTCGCGGGAACGACGGGTTAGTGGGTCAACTCGCTCGCCTGCGTGCCCGCCTTGTTCAGGCGGCTGTTGCGCAGCCCGTAGCCGAAGTAGGTCAGGATCGCCACCATCATCCATACCGCGAACACGGTGTAGGTGACGTGCGACAGGCCGAACACCAGGTACAGGCAGGCCAGGATCGACAGGCCGGGCACCAGGTAGGGACCGAAGGGCACGCGGAAGCCCTTGCGGGTTTCCCCGACACGGCCGCTGCCGACGCCCTGGCCATCCTGCTTGTAGCGGATCACCGGCACCGCGATCGAGACCACGATGAAGGCCACCAGGGTGCCCATGCTGACCATGTCCCACAGGAAGGTGGCATCGACCAGGCCGGCCACGATGCCCACGACGACGCAGACGATCAAGGTATTCGCCACCGGCGACTGGGTGCGCGGATTCACCTTCTGGAAGGTCTTCGGGATCAGGCCGTCGCGCGAGATCGCGTACAGGATGCGGGTCTGGCCGTAGATCGTCACCAGGGTCACCGAGAACACGGAAATGACCGCGCCGGCCGACAGCACCAGCGCCGGCCAGGCCTGGCCGGTCACGTTCTGCAGGATCACGGCGAGGCCCGCCTCCTGCCCTTCGAACATGTGGGCCGGCTGGGCGCCCATCGCGGCGATCGCCACCAGCATGTAGAACACGGTCACGATGACCAGCGCCGCCAGGATCCCGAGCGGCACGTCGCGGGTCGGGTTGCGGGTTTCCTCGCCGGCGGTGGCGATGGTATCGATGCCGATGAAGGAGAAGAACACGGTGCCGGCAGCCGCGGTCACGCCGGCCATGCCGCCTGCGCTGTGGCTGTTCGCGCCCGAGAAGAAGGGGTGGAAGTTGTTGATGTCGAAGCCGGTCAGGGCGATCGCCGCGAAGAACACGAGGATGGCCAGCTTGATGCAGACCATGACGGCATTCGTGGTCGCCGATTCCTTGGTGCCGCGGATCAGCAGGATGCCGCACAACACCACCAGCAGGATGGGCGGCAGGTTGATGTGGCCGGCGTGCAGCTCGATGCCGTTCTTGCCGGAGACGATCATCGGCGAACGCAGTGCGTCCGGAATCTGCCAGCCGATCGCGTTCTGCAGGAAGTTGTTCAGGTAATCGGACCAGCCGATCGCGGTGGCGCTGGCGGCCAGGCCGTATTCGAGCAGCAGGCAGGCGGCAACGATGAAGGCGGCGAACTCGCCGACCGTGGCGTAGGCGAAGGAGTAGGACGAGCCGGAGGCCGGCACGCGGTCCGCCAGTTCGGCATAGCACAGCGCGGTCAGGCCGGCGGTGATGGCCGCCAGCAGGAACGACAGGACAACCGCCGGGCCAGCTTTCGGCACCGCTTCGACCATGGTGAAGAAGATGCCGGTACCGATGGTGGCGCCGACGCCGATCATGGTCAGCGGGAACAGGCCGAGCGTACGGCCAAGGCCGCCACCATGCGCGGACGCCTCGTCGAGCTTGCGCTCGGACGTCTTGGTTCTAAACAGCTTCTGGCCCAATGTCTGATTCACGGCGTGTCCTCTGGTCGCACTTCCAAAGTTTGCGATTATAGGGCCAGTTGCAGCCCACTTATAGATAACTATTTGCAATGCTCAGAAAAAATACTTTCCTTAAAGATGCATTTCTGATGCAGCTTTAGTAGAATACGCCCGTAACGACAAGGACCATCAATGCGCCTCACCCGTTTCTCTGATATTGGCTTGCGCGTGCTCATTTATCTCGAGCGGGCCGGCGAACGCGTGCACCCGGTGACGGTGGCCGAGATCGGCAGCCAGTTCGACATTCCGCTGAACCACCTGGTCAAAGTGGTCGGACAGCTGGCCAAGCTGGGCTGGATCAAGGCGACCCGCGGACGCAACGGCGGCCTGCGCCTGCTGGCCGACCCGGCCCTGCTGACCATCGGCCAGGTGCTGCGCAAGCTGGAAGGCGAAGAGGAGGAACTGGTCGATTGCGAAGGCACGAGTTGCGCCCTGAAACTCGACTGCCAGCTGCGTGGCATGCTGCGCGCCGGGATGCGCGCCTTTTATGAAGCCATGGACCGCTACACGCTGGCGCAGGCCACCGCAGGTGCGACCGGCGAACAGGTGATCCGCATGCACAAGATGTTCTGGAGCGGCACGCCGGCGCCAAGCAGCCTGTCGGCTGACCTCGAACAGAAGTAAGTACTAGCTTTAGCTGCAGCCCGTTCGCGGGCGTTTTTTTGAAGTTTAAATCTGCATTTGAAATGCACCATTAAGGATGAGATCATGATTTCCGACGCTTCCCGCCCCTACATCGATGCCAGCGTACCGGTCCTGCGCGAGCACGGCCTGACGATCACGAAGCTGTTCTACCAGAACATGCTGGCGGCGCACCCTGAGCTGACCCGCATCTTCAACATGGGCAATCAGGCAAGCGGGGCGCAGCAGCAGTCGCTGGCATCGGCGGTGTTCGCGTATGCCGCCAACATCGGCAACCCGGGCGCGCTCGGACCGGTGGTCAAGCGCATCGTCCACAAGCACGTCTCGATCGGTATCCGCGCCGAGCACTACCCGATCGTCGGCCATCACCTGCTCGGGGCGATCGCCGCGACCCTGGGCGATGCCGCAACCCAGCCGCTGCTGGACGCGTGGAAGGAAGCGTATGGCTCGCTGGCCAGGCTGCTGATCGAAGCCGAAGCCGAGATGTACAGCACCGCCGGCATCGCGCCGGGCGAAACCCGCCCGATGCGCGTGACGGACGTCGTGCGTGAAAGCGAGAACGTGACTTCGTTCCGCTTCGTGCCTGCCGACGGCAAGCCGCTGCCGGCCTTCCAGGCAGGCCAATATGTGAGCGTTGCGGTCGACCTGCCGGACGGCCGTCGCCAGCTGCGCCAGTACAGCCTGTCCGATGCGCCAGGACTGGACAGCTGGCGCATCTCGGTCAAGCGCGAAGACGGTGCCGGCACCCCGGCCGGCATGGTCTCGCACTGGCTGCACCAGAACGTGCAGATCGGTTCGATCCTCCAGGTCTCGCACCCGTTCGGCGAGTTCACCCCGGATACCGAAGGCGATCAAGCTATCGTGCTGCTGTCGGCCGGCGTCGGCATCACGCCGATGGTATCGAGCCTGAAACGCATCGCCGCCGTGCATCCGCAGCGCCGCGTGATCTTCGCCCATGCGGCCCGCGACGCTGCCCACCATGCGCTGCGCGCCGAGGTCGAGGCGCTGCAGGCCACGATGCCGAACCTGTCGGTGGTGACCTTCTACGAAGATGTGGAGGGCCGGATGGACGTGACCAGGCTGCCGGCCTGGCCGCGCGAGGAAGCGAATGTGTGGCTGTGCGGCCCGCACAAGTTCATGCAGGCGCAGTGGCTGGCCCTGCTGCACGCCGGTGTGCCGCCGGCGCGTCTGCACCGCGAGGTGTTCGGGCCGGAGCTGCTCGATCACCTTTTGTAAATCGGCGCTGCTGTCACATCACGCGTGGGCACTGGGTGCCCACCCTACGTTATCGGATGCATCCGTAGGGTGGGCACCCCGTGCCCACGCTCTCACATCAATTCAACATTTGCACGTGGTTGCCGCTCACCGAGCGCTGCCCCGGGTTGCCGTACACGCGGATGCCGCCCGAGCCGCCGTTCTGCGCAATCAAGGATTGCTGCACATTGGCCGTGATGCCGCCCGAGCCCGATGACGAGAGGTCGGCCTGGTCGCTGGTCAGCCTGCTCAAGTCGAGATGGCCGGAACCGTTCGCACGCGCCGTCAGCGAGCGCACCGCCCCGCCGACGCGCAGCTGGCCCGAGCCGCTCAGGCTGACGATCGCGTAGTCGCCGCGCACCTGGCCGACCTCCATGCGGCCGGAGCCGGTCATGGCCAGTTTGGCGCTGGCGCTTTCCAGGCGGGCGGCGTCGACGCTGCCGGAACCGTTGTTCTCGGCTTCCAGGCTTGCCACCCGGCCGGACAGGGCCACGCTGCCCGAACCGTTGCGGCGCAGGGTCAGCGGCGCACCCGCCAGGCCGTCCACCGCGATGCGGCCGGAGCCGTTCTGGCGCAGGTCGGTCAGGCGCGGCACCGTGTAAATCACGCGCACCGGATTGCGGCTGCGGTAGGAGCGGTCGGTATAGATATTGAGGATGTCGCCGCGCACGTCGGTGCGCACCAGCGGCAGCAGGTTGCTGTCGGCTTCCACCACCAGCGAGGTGGCCGGGCCGACGCGCACGTCGACGACGATGGAACCGTTGACGTCCAGGCCATTCACGGTGCCGATCATGCGCTGGTCGCGCCCGGCGATGCCGTCGCCGTCGACCACGCTATTGTTGAACGGGGTCCGGACCTGGTAGTCCCCATCGGCGCCGGGAGCGACGACGATGGCACAGCCGCCGAGGGCGGCGAGGCAGGCGATGGCGATCAGGGTACGCATGGTTGGTGACCTTTCCTGTTTTGAGATGATTCACTCTAACAAGCGAGGCGCCCGCCATCCCGCGTCTTGCGACAAACTGCAGGAAATGCGGAACGAACGGCGCGTATGCCTGACCAGTACGCTGCTTACCGCTGCCCCAGCCGCGTATCGCCGAACAGGTTCTTGAACTCGTGCGGCTGCGAGCGCCAGTACTGCGGCGGCGCGCTGACGCTGGCGCCCAGTTCGGCCGCCGCATGCCAGGGCCAGCGCGGGTCGTACAGCATCGCGCGCGCCAGCGCCACCATGTCGGCCTGGCCGGTCTGGATGATGGTCTCGGCCTGCTTGGCTTCCGTGATCAGGCCGACGCCGATGACCGGCATGCCGGTCTGCTGCTTGATCCGCGCCGCGAACTCGATCTGGTAGCCGGGGCCGACCGGGATCTTCTGCTTCGGCGACAGCCCGCCGCTCGAGACGTGGATGAACTGGCAGCCGCGCTTTTCCAGCTCGGCGGTGAGCACCTGGCTTTGCTCCAGGTCCCAGCCGCCCTCGACCCAGTCGGTGGCCGAGATACGCATGCCGACCACCATCTCCGGCGCCACCTCGGCGCGGATCGCCTCGAACACCTCGAGCGGAAAGCGCATGCGGTTCTCGAGCGAGCCGCCGTAATCGTCGGTGCGCTGGTTGGACAGCGGCGACAGGAACTGGTGCAACAGGTAGCCGTGGGCGCCGTGGATCTCGATCGCGTCCAGGCCCAGCGCATCGGCACGGCGCGCGGCGGCCACGAAGCCTTCCTTGACGCGCTGCAGACCCTCGGCATCGAGCGCCAGCGGCACGGTTTCGCCCTCCGCATGCGGCAGCGGCGACGGCGCGACGGTCTGCCAGCCGCGCTGGTGGTCGGGCGGGATGTTGGCGCCGCCCTGCCACGGCACTTCGCTCGACGCCTTGCGGCCGGCGTGTCCCAGCTGGATGGCGATCTTGATCGGCGAGTGCTTGCGCATGGCATTGATGACCGGCTCGAGCGAGGCCGCGTGCTCGTCGGACCACAGGCCCAGGTCGTCGGGCGAGATGCGCCCATCCTCGGTGACGGCGGTGGCTTCGATGATCAGGAGGCCGGCGCCGGACAGGGCGAGGTGGCCGAGGTGGATCATGTGCCAGTCGGTGGCGTGGCCTGCCTCGGCCGAGTATTGGCACATCGGGGCGATGGCGATCCGGTTGGGCAACTCGAGTGGCCCTAGCTTGATCGGAGAAAACAGCATGCTCATGGTAAAACTCCCGTTCGGTAAATGTGGTGGGCACGGGGTGCCCACCCTACGATATGTTGTACCGGTAGGGTGGGCACCCCGTGCCCACGTCACGATTATTGTGCCCGAACGACCATGATCCCGGCGCGCAGACCCACACGCACGTCCGGATTGGGAAACACGACGAATTCCTCGTCATGCTGGACGGTGTAGACGGTATCGCCGTCGGTGGCGATCGTCTCGCCCTTCTTGAGAGGCGTGAAGTTCTCGGTGTCGCGGCCGAAGCTCATCCTGAAACCATCGGACAGCTTCATGATCGACTGCGCCGTGTTGAACACCAGCGGCGCCTTCCCTTCCGGCGCCGGCAGGCCACGCAGCAGCGCATGCAGCGCAGCGCTCATCGCCGCGAACTGCGACAAATCGTTCTGCCCCAGCGTGCCGATGCGGCCCAGCTCCACCGTGGTGCCGGCGGCGCCATGGCGTTCGGCGGTCCAGTACGAATAGGTACCGGCCGACTTCGGGTTCATGATGACGGCTTCGATGCCGCCCTGCCCCAGCCATTCGATCAGCCGGGTGCGCGGCGCATCGGGAATCAGCTCCGGCACGATCGCGAACTTCGGATAGCGCGAAGCGCGGATCGCCGTGTGCAGGTCGAGGTGCCAGCGCTGCGGACCGGCGCCGTCGAAGAAATCGCGTGTCGCCTGGATCAGCGTATCCGCCCGGCCGGCCTCGAAGGTGCCGGCCAGGTCGCCACGATCGAGGCGGAACATGCGATTCAGGTCGGCGTCGATGAAACGCTTGCCGGCGGCGATCGCATCGATGTTCCCGACGCACAGCATCAGGTCCACCTGCAGCTCGTGCGGCGCACGCGACAGCGCATCGACCGCGTGCGCCACCATCTCGATCGGCCCGGTCTCGTCGCCGTGCACGCCCACCGACAGCAGCACGCTTGCGCGCCCGGTGTCAGCCTGCGCGCTCTTCACGGTCAGCACGCCCCTGGCGGGCAGGCCGACCGTGAAGCCGGCGGCGCGGAACAGATCGGCCACCTGACCGAAATCGGCCTGGGCCAGGGCCCGTACCGATTCCGGCAGTGCTTCGAACGAAGCGTCGCTCATCGCCTTAGGCCGCCAGGCGTTCCGGGCTCGAACCTTCCGACAGCGACCAGACGTTCAGCATCGCCTGTTCGAGGTCGGTCGGCTGGGCGAAGCCCGTCAGGCCCATGGCGCTGGTGGTTTCCTGCACCGCGGCCTGCATGTCGCCGGTCTGCTTGGTCCGCGCCAGCACGGTCAGCAGCAGGCGCTGCTGGGTGCGGCGCAGGGCCTGCATCGCGTAGTTGCGCAGCTGTTCCTGCGACTTGCTGGTGGCCGGCAGCTTCAGGCCGCGCTCCAGCGTGTCGATGCCGGAAGCGGCGCGCAGTGCCATGCCGATTTGCAGGAACTCAGCCAGCGACATACCGCTCGGACGCTGCACCGAGACCGCGGCGAACAGGAAGGCTGCCAGCGACTCGACGGTGTCGACGGCCTTCCATGCCTGGGCGAAGGACGGCGACAGGCCGGCGTGGCCATCGGCATCCGACTTGGTCGGGTTCAGGTTGCGCAGCTGTTCCGGCTGCGAGAACAGGCTCGACAGCTCGGTCATGCCGCCCGCGCCGGCCTGCTCCGCCGGCAGCGACAGCACGCCTTCGATCACGGTGCGCAGCATCGTGCGGGTACGCGCATCGACCGTCTGCGAGACGTCGCGCGGCACCTTCAGGGCGTCGGCGTCGAGCGCCTTGAATACCGGCGCCAGGTGCAGCGCGGCCCAGGCCTGGCCCCAGGCTTTCACGACTTCCGCATCGTCGATGCGGTGTTCCTGGGCCAGGTCGCGCAGCATCAGCGGACCGCAGCGGTTGACCGATTCGTTGGCCAGCACGGTCGCCAGGATGGCGTTGGCCAGCGGGTGATCCAGCGGCTTGCGGGTGGCGACCAGCTGTTCCGGGAAGTACGGACGCAGCATGGTCTCGGCCCACGGCAGCTCGGTCAGCGGCAGCGCTGCCAGGATGCGCTTGAAGCGGTTCTTGACGTTGGCGATGACCACCGCCAGTTCCGGCGTGGTCAGGCCCAGGCCGAGTGCCTTGCGGCGGCTCAGCTCGGTCTCGGACGGCAGTTGCTCCAGTTCGCGCGAAACGGCACCTTCGGCTTCCAGGCTGGCGATCAGGGCGGCATAACCGTCGACCACCGCGCTGTTGCTCTGGGCCTGGGCTTCGCGCACCAGCAGGTGGGTCTGCAGGGTGTTGTCGCGCAGGACCAGGTTTTCCACGGCGCCGGTCATTTCGTTCAGCACGCGGTTGCGGTCTTCTTCCGACAGCTCGCCCGCGTTGACTTCGGTGTCCAGCCAGATCTTGATGTTGACTTCGTGGTCCGAGCAGTCCACACCGGCCGAGTTGTCGATCGCATCGGTGAAGATACGGCCACCGCTCAGCGCGAACTCGATACGGCCGGCCTGGGTCGCGCCCAGGTTGCCGCCTTCGGCCACGACCTTGCAGCGCAGTTCATTGCCGTTGACGCGGATGTTGTCGTTGGCGCGGTCCTTCACCTGGGCGTGGGTCTCGGTCGAGGCCTTGATGTAGGTGCCGATACCGCCGTTGTAGAACAGGTCGACCGGGGCCAGCAGGATGCGGTGCATCAGCTCTTCCGGGGTCAGCGAGGTCTCTTCGATGGCCAGCGCTTCGCGCACCTGCGGGGTCAGCTCGATGTGACGGGCCGAGCGTGGGAACACGCCGCCGCCTTCCGAGATCAGGCTCTTGTCGTAGTCTTCCCAGGACGAACGCGGCAGCGCGAACATGCGCTGGCGCTCCTTGAACGAGACGATGACGTCCGGGTTCGGGTCCAGGAAGATATGGCGGTGGTCGAAGGCGGCCAGCACTTTCAGCTGGCGCGACAGCAGCACGCCGTTGCCGAACACGTCGCCCGACATGTCGCCCACGCCGACCATGGTGATCGGGGTGGTGGCCATGTCGTGGCCCATTTCGTAGAAGTGGCGCTTGACGGCTTCGAAGGCGCCCTTCGCGGTGATGCCCATCTTCTTGTGGTCGTAGCCGTTCGAGCCGCCCGAGGCGAAGGCGTCGCCCAGCCAGAAGCCGCGCGAGACGGCGATGCTGTTGGCGATGTCGGAGAAGGTTGCGGTGCCCTTGTCGGCGGCAACCACCAGGTACGGGTCGTCCTGGTCGTAGCGCACGGTGTCGCCCGGCGGCACGATCTCGCCGCGCACGCGGTTGTCGGTCACTTCCAGCAGGCTGGCGATGAACAGGCGGTAGACTGCTTCGCCTTCGGCCGCCACCACTTCACGTGCGGCATCCTTCGGCATCTGCTTGCACACGAAGCCGCCCTTCGAACCGGCCGGCACGATGACCGCGTTCTTGACCATCTGCGCCTTCACCAGGCCCAGCACCTCAGTGCGGTAGTCCTCCATGCGGTCCGACCAGCGCAGGCCGCCGCGGGCGACCGGGCCGCCGCGCAGGTGCACGCCTTCGAAGCGGCGCGAGAACACATAGATTTCGCGCCACGGACGCGGTTCCGGGGCCAGCGCCAGGTCGGCGGTGGCGATCTTGAAAATAATTTTGTCACCGCCGGAGACATGCTCCGGCTTCTGGAAGTAATTGGTGCGCATCGTCGCCATCACCAGGTCGACCAGGGCCGCCATGATTTCTTCGGTGTCGGCGTGATTGACCTTGGCCAGGCCGGCCTTCAGTTCGGCCAGTTTGGCGGCGCCTTGGGCGCGCTGGTCTTCGCCCAGCTTCGGATCGAAGCGCAGCTTGAAGCCTTCCACCAGTTCGCGCACCAGGCCGGCGCGCAGGCGCAGGGTTTCGGCCATGTAGCGGGTCGAGAACTTGCTGCCTGCCTGACGCCAGTAGCTGATGTAGGCGCGGACCAGCTGCACTTCGCGGGTCGACAGGCCGCCTTCGATGGCCAGGCCGTTCAGGCGGCCGTCTTCGGCTTCATCGTTGAACAGGGCGGCGAACAGCTCTTCGGCGACTTCGGCGATGCCCGGCTTGGCCAGCTTGGCGGCGCTCTCGGCATCGACGATCAGGCTGGTCACGAAGTGGCGGGTGCCGTCGTTGGTGGTGATGGCGAAGGCTTGCTCGCGGTCGATCGCCACACCGGCGTTCTGCAGGGCCGGCAGGATGCGCGACAGCGAAGGCACGCTGCCGGTCGAGTACAGGCGGATCGAAGCGCCCGTCGTGGCGTCGTTCTCGATGCGCACCGACACGTGGTTCGGCTTGCCGTTGCCCAGCAGCGCGCACAGGTCGCGGAAGGCGACTTCCGGATTGGTCGCGGCGACGTAGTTGACCGGCAGGGTCGGCATCAGCTTGCGCAGCGCGTTGCGGGTCGGGACGTCGGCGACGTCTTCGGTCAGCACGGTGTAGCGGTCATGCCAGCCGTCCAGCACGGACAGCAGCGGCTGCTGGATGTCGGTTTCGAGGTCCAGCGGATAACGCGCGGCCTGGGCGATCAGGTAGACGCGGGCCAGCGGGCCGTCGGCGACCATGGTCTGGGTACGCACGTCGGTGGCGCCCGAGCTGTCCTTCAGGGCCTGGGCCAGCGAGGCCACCACCGCGGCGCTGTAGCGCTCGCGCGGCAGGTAGATCAGGACGTTCAGGTGGCGGTTGTAGACGTCGCGGCGGGCGAACACTTTCGCGCGCGGCTGCTTGTACAGCGAGACCACCGAGCTGCAGACCTGGGCCAGCCATTCCGGATCGGCTTCCAGCGCTTCGGTGCGCGGCAGCGATTCCAGGATCTCGAGGAATTTCTCGGCGCGGAAGCCTTCCTGACGCACGCCGGCGATGCCGAGCACCTTGGCCACGCGGCCGCGCGCGAACGGCAGGCGCGCCAGCGGGGTCGAGGTGGCGGCGCGGGTGAACAGGCCGATGAAGCAGTGCTCGCCGACGGTGTTGCCCTGGGCGTCGGTGGCGCGCACGCCGATGAAGTCGAGCGGCTGGTCGCGGTGCAGGGTGCCGGCGACGTCGGCCTTCACGATCGACAGGGTTTCTTCGCGCTTGGAGAGGATCTCGAAGTCGCCCGGGATGTTCTGGATACTGGTCGCGTAGACCGGGTGCGAGGTGTCCTGCAGCACGCCGATACGGCTCGGGATGTCGCGTTCGAGTTCGCGGACGCCCGGCTTGACGAAGTAGTAGGCGTAGCCGAAGGGCTCGAAGCCTTCGTTCTTGGCCCACTCGAGGAAGGCGGCGACTTCCTGGCCGCCCGGGGTACCCTGCGCGGCGGCGTCGGCGGCCACGGCGCTCATGCGGTCGCCCATGGCGACGGCGTCGCGGTGCACCACGGCAGCGTCGCGCGCCACCATCTGGATGCGCTCGACCAGCGCGTTCATTTCGTCCTGCGGCAGGTCTTCGGCCAGCAGGCAGAGAACGTAGGATTCGAGCGGGGCGCCGGCTTCGCCGACCGAGACCACGGCGCCGTTCGCATCGCGGCGAACCGGCAGCACGGCGTTCATCACGCCCGAGGCGACCACGCGCTGGCGGCGCAGCGCCATCACGAAGGAATCGACCAGGTAAGGCATGTCCTCGTTGAGGATCAGGAGAGCGGTCGACATGCCGCAGCGGCCGTCGGTGTAGCGCATCTGCGCGATCTGGCAGCCCGGCGCGCTACGCTGCGCGACCTGGGCAAAACCTTCCTGCAGAATCGTCGCCAGGCTGTCGGGCGAAACGCCGGCCAGGTCCTCGTCGTCGAGGGAACCGAGCCAGGCGCCGATCAGGGCGCCGACCTGTTCAGTCGGCTTGTTTTCGTTGACCAGAGCCAGCGTGCGGGTGCGCAGGTCCTGAGGCATGTCTTTGTTCATTTGCTTCTCCAGAGCGATGGTTGTGCCGGGTTCGCTGCGGCTTGTGGCCGCGCGTCCTCCGGCTTATGCGGACGGGGTTGTCCCGTCCAGATTCAGTGCTTCCTTATCCCGAAAGCTGATCCGCTATTAGAACATGCTGCATCGGCGATGCGGGCGTGTTTAGTATCCTTGCGGCAACACCTTCGGGGCGTATTGTTAACTCAAGTCGTACAGGCCAGGCAGGCCGAGCAGGCGTTCCAGCTCTTCCAGCGCGGCGGCGCATTCGATCGCCAGTTGCGGGTCGGCCAGGTCCTTCGGCTCGACGTGGTCGCGATAGTGGCGCTCGACCCAGGGCACCAGTTTCGCGTACAGGTCTTCGGTCATGATCACGCCCTGGTGCATGGCGGCCGCTTCATCGTCGGTCAGAGCCACGCGCAGACGCAGGCAGGCAGGGCCGCCGCCGTTGCGCATGCTCTGGCGCAGGTCGAATTCGATCAATTCGTCGATCGGACCGCCCGAGCTCACCAGCGCCGCCAGGTAGCGCGACACCGCGGCGTTCTCGCGGCATTCGTGCGGCACCACCAGCGCCATGCCGCCATCCGGCCTAGACAGCAGCTGGCTGTTGAACAGGTAGCTCGCCACCGCATCCGCGACCGGCACCATGCCGGTATCGACGCGCACCGCCTGCAGGTCGGTGCCGACGCCGGCCATCGCGCGGCGCAGCGCATCCAGGGTCGACGCTTCATCGGCGAAGGCCTGCTCGTGGTAGAACAGCACGTTGCCGTTGCCGACCGCGATCACGTCGTTGTGGAACACGCCCTGGTCGATCACGTCCGGGTTCTGCGAGGCGAACACGGTGCGCGCGCCGTCCAGGCCGTGCAGGCGGGCGATGGCTTGCGAAGCTTCCAGGGTCTGGCGTGCCGGGTATTTTTTCGGGGCCGGGGCCGATGGGTCGAACTCGACCTTCCCGTAGACGAAGAACTCGACGCCGGCCGCACCGTGGGCGCTGGCAAAGCGCGTGTGATTGGCCGCGCCTTCATCGCCGAACGCCGGGGTCGAGGGCAGCGGCTCGTGCACCACGAAGCGGTCGCTGTTCGCGAACAGGGCGCGCAGCGTGCGGGTCGACTGGATGTGCTCTTCGGCGCGGTGCAGCTTGTTGTTCAGGTTGGCGGCGGTGAAGTGCACGCGGCCGTCCGCGGTGTCGGCGGAGGGGCTGACGGTGGCGGCGTTCGCGGTCCACATCGGCGAGGCCGACCAGGCGCAGGCCAGGATCACCGGCGCTTCGCGATAAGCCCGGGCCAGCACGTCGGCGTCCGTGCCGCTGAAGCCGAGACGGCGCAGCAGGCGGAAGTTCGGACGCGCCTGCGGCGGCAGCACGGCCTGGGCGAAGCCGCGCGCGGCCAGCTCGCGCATCTTGGCCAGGCCCTGCAGGGCGGCTTGCCTCGGGTTCGACGCGCTCTTCACGTTGTTGAAGGAAGCGACGTTGCCGAACGAGAGGCCGGCGTAGTTGTGCGAAGGCCCTACCAGGCCGTCGAAGTTGAATTCGCGGGCGTTGCGCATATTTTGGAAGCTCAGCTTAGAAAGTTAGCCCGGGGGACAGTTTGGCCGGCATTTCCAGCTCGGCGGTTTCGATCGAGGCGACCGGGTAGGCGACGTAATCGGCCGCGTAGTAGGCGCTCGGGCGATGGTTGCCCGATTTGCCGACGCCGCCGAAGGGTGCCGAGCTGGCCGCGCCGGTGGTCGGGCGGTTCCAGTTCACCACGCCGGCCTTGGCCTTGACCGCGAAGCGCTTCCACAGGTCTTCCGACGGCGACAGCAGCGCGGCGGCCAGGCCGAACTCGGTGGCGTTGGCGACCTTGAGCGCGGTATCGAAGTCCTGCACGCGAACGATCTGCAGCAGCGGGCCGAACCACTCTTCATCCGGGATGCCCTGCGCGTCCGTCACGTCGACGATGCCGGCAGTGACGAAGCCGGCATTCGGGTCCAGCTGGCGCATGCGCAGCAGCACCTTGCCGCCCTTCTCTTCCATCATCTGCTGGGCTTCGACCAGGCGCCTGGCCACCGCGCTCGAGACGACCGGTCCCATGAAGGGCTGCGGCTCGGCGTTCGACGGACCGACCACCAGCTTGGCCGCCACCTCGACCAGGCGGGCGATGAAGGCCTGGCCTTCCGGGGTGTCGTGCACGATCAGGCGGCGCGCGCAGGTGCAGCGCTGGCCGGCCGAAATAAACGCCGACATCACGGCGTGGTGCACGGCCGGGTCGATATCCTTGACGTCCCACACCACCAGCGGGTTGTTGCCGCCCATTTCCAGCGCCAGCATCTTGCCCGGCATGCCGCCGAACTGCTTGTGCAGCGCGACGCCGGTCTGGCTCGAGCCGGTGAACAGGATGCCGTCCACGTCCGGGTGGGCGCCCAGCGCCATGCCGGTCTCGCGGCCGCCGTTGACCAGGTTCAGCACGCCTTTCGGCAGGCCGGCCTGTTCCCACAGCTGCACGGTGCGCACGGCGGTGCGCGGCGCGAATTCGCTGGGCTTGAAGACCACCGTGTTCCCGGCGATCAGGGCCGGCACGATGTGGCCATTCGGCAGGTGGCCGGGGAAGTTATACGGGCCGAACACGGCAAACACGCCGTGCGGACGGTGGCGCAGCACGGCGTTGCCGTCGGCGATTTTTGCGGCGGTCTCGCCGGTGCGGGCGCCGTAAGACTGCACCGAGATGTCGACCTTGTTGGCCATGGTCGTGACTTCGGTACGGGCTTCCCACAGCGGTTTGCCGACTTCCTCGGCGATGATCGCGGCCAGTTCCTCCGTATGTTCCTTCAACAGGTCGCGGAAGCGCTGGCAGACCGCGACGCGCTGCTCGAGCGAGGTCAGGGCCCAGTCTTCGAAATGCGCGCGTGCCGAGGCGACGGCGCGGGCCACGTCTTCCTGCGTGGATTCCTTGCTGGTCCAGGTCTGGCGGCCGGTGGACGGGTCGATCGTGACCAGTTCCTGGCCGCTGCCGGCGAGCCACTCGCCGTCGATGTAGTTCGAGAGATTAGCCATTCGAATTTTTCCTTACATTGAGTGACAGCGTGCGCACCGGATCGCCCGCCTGGCAATGCAGCAGCTGCAGTTCGCGCACGTTCAGCGGCACTTTCGCGCCGCCATTGCAGGTCTGCGTGAGGATCATGCGGAAATCGTCGAGCCTGGTGTTCGAGACCAGGGTGATGTCGCATTCGCCCTGAGGCACGCCCTCTTCGGCGCTGGTGGCCACGCTGTCGCGCACCGCACGCAGTTCGGACACGCGGCCCTGCAGCACCGGGCCGGCGTCGAAGATGTCGACGTAGCCTTCGTAGTGCATGCCTTCCTGCTCCAGCAGTTTGCGGGCCGGCAGCGTCGAGCGGTGCACCTGGCCGATCACGGCGCGGGCGTCTTCCGGCAGGTAGTCGACGTACAGCGGCTGGCGCGGCATCAGCTCGGCAATGAAGGACTTCTTGCCGACCGCGGTCAGGCCGTCGACGTGGTCGAAGTCCATCTTGAAGAAGTGGCGGCCCAGGCCTTCGTAGAACGGCGAGGTGCCATCCTCGGCCTGGAAGCCGCGCATCTCGGCGATGATCTTCTCGGTGAACAGGTGCTGGAACTGGGCGATGAACAGGAAGCGGCTCTTCGACAGGAACTTGCCGTTGTGGCCAGTGCGGTATTCCGGCATCAGGAACAGCGAGCACAGTTCGCTCGAACCGGTCAGGTCGTTCGACAGGTAAAGCGTGTCCATGCGGGTGAACACGCCGAGTTCACGGCTGGAGTGGACCAGGGTGCCGATCCGGTAGTTGTAGAAGGGCTCGGTCAGGCCGACCGCGCCCTTGATGGCGCAGACGCCGGCCAGGCGGTGGTTCGCGGTGTCTTCCATCACGAACATGTAGTCGCGCTCTTCCGGCGGAATGGTCTGCGCGAACGAGGCGACCGCGGTGTTCACGCGTTCGCCCAGCATGGCGCGGTCCGGCTTCAGGGTCGTCATGCCGCTGCCGACCTGGCGTGCCATCTCGATCAGCGGATCGATGTCATCCAGGGTGATTGCGCGAATTACGAGCATGGATTCCTCTTGGTTAGGTCAGATGCGCACGCAGATGACGCTGTCGCCGGGCGCGACGCCGAGCGCCTGCTGGGCCCAGGCGGGCAAGCACAGCGACTCGCTGCTGTCGGCCGGGGCGCAGGCCACGACGATGGCGCGGAACTTGCGCTCGCTGCTGGCGACCGCGTACTCCACCATCGCTTCCGGCGCGGCGGGCGGCTGCTCCTGGGTCGCGACGCGGCGCACCATCGAGCTGCGGAAGGAGCGCAGCGCGTTCTTGTGCGCCTGCAGGATCGGACCGCCGTCGAAGATGTCGATGTACTCGTCGGCCTCAAAGCCCTCCTCCGTCAGCAGGTCGAACGCCAGCTGGCCGCTCGGATGGATCTGGCCGAGCGCCGCCTGCGCCGGGCCGGGCAGCAGCGGCACGTACACCGGGTAGTGCGGCATCAGCTCGACGATCAGGGTGCGGTTGCGGGCGCCGCCGATGACGCGTTCGGCATCGAGGAAGTCCATCTTGAAGAACTTGCGGCCCAGCGCATCCCAGAACGGCGACTGGCCGCCATCGTCGGTGACGCCGGCCAGCGGCACGAAGAAGCGGTCGCCGAAGCGGTGCGGCGCCAGCACCGCGTACAGCAGGCGCGCGCGCGACAGCAGGGCCGCTTCGGGGCCGGCGTTGTCGTTAGCCTTACTGCGGTGGGGGATCGTGAAGCCGGACAGCTGGGAATAGGCGGTCAGCTCCGAGCACAGGGTCAGCGCGTGCACGCTATGGCTGATGTTCAGGTCGCGCGAGACCTGCTGGATCACATCGTTGCGGAACGCGAAATAGGTACCGTTCGAACCGGCCGAGGCGTGGATCGCGGCGGTGCCGGCCAGTTCATGGGTCTCGATGTTTTCGAGCACGAACAGGTAAGTCTCTTCGCTGGGGATGTCGACGTGGGCCGCGAACGACGCGACGGAACGCTCGACCAGCGCGGCGATCTTCTCGCGCGTGCGCGGCAGCGTATGCACTCCCGGCGTGGCGGCGGCCAGCAGCGTCTCGAGGGCGCCGACATCCGCAGGCTCTACCGGACGGACAACATACATGGGAACTCCCATTCTGGTCGGACAGGTACAAGCCGGCCGCGCTCATGCAGCCGGCACGTGGCGCGATCAGCCGGCGATGAAGGCTTCGGCGGCGTCGCGCATGATGCGGTCCGCTTCGATCAGCTGTTCGTCCGAGACGACCAGCGCCGGTGCCAGGCGCACCACGTCCGGGCCGGCGATCAGCAGCATCAGGCCCAGCTTCTCGGCGGCCTTGGTGTAGTCCTTGGCGCGGCCCTTGAAACCTTCGGCCATCGGCAGGCCGATCAGGAGGCCCTTGCCGCGCGGCTTGCCGAACAGCTGCGGGAAGTCGGCGGACAGCTTTTCCAGCTGGGCGAACAGCTTGCCGCTGGCTTCGTTCACGCGCGCCAGGAAGGCCGGCTGGTTGATCTGCGCGAGTACGTTCAGGGCGACGGTCGCGGCCAGCGGGTTGCCGCCGTAGGTGGTGCCGTGCGAACCGACGTTGAAGTGCTGGGCGATTTCCTCGGTGGTCAGCATGGCGCCGATCGGGTAGCCGTTGCCCAGGGCCTTGGCCGAGGTCAGGATGTCCGGGGTCACGCCGACGTTCATGTAGTCGTACAGGGCGCCGGTGCGGCCCACGCCCGACTGCACTTCGTCGAACACCAGCAGGGCGCCGGTCTTGTCGCACAGCTCGCGCAGGGTCTTCAGGAATTCCACGTTACCCGGGATCACGCCGCCCTCGCCCTGGATCGGCTCGACGATCACGGCGGCGACATCGTCGGTAATCGCGGCGCGCGCGGATTCGATGTCGTTGTAGGCGATGTGGTTGATTTCCTGCGGCAGCGGCTCGAAGCCTTCGGTGTACTTCGGCTGGCCGCCGACCGAGACGGTGAACAGGGTGCGGCCGTGGAAGGACGACAGGCAGGACACGATGCGCGACTTGTGCGGACCGAACTTGGTGTGCGCATACTTGCGCGCCAGTTTCAGGGCGGCTTCGTTGGCTTCGGCGCCGGAGTTGCAGAAGAAGGCGCGGTCGGCGAAGGTCGCTTCGGTGAGCGCGGTCGCGAGGCGCAGCACCGGCTCGTTGGTGTAGCCGTTACCGAGGTGCCACAGGGTGTTGATCTGGCGCGTCACGGCGTCGACCAGCACCGGGTTGCAGTGACCGAGGCTGGAGACGGCGATGCCGGAGGTGAAGTCGAGGTAATGCTTGTCTTCCTGGTCCCACACATCGAGGCCGGAAGCGCGCACCGGCACCATGGCGGCCGGGGCGTAAGTCGGGACGAGGACCTCGTCGAAAGTCTGGCGTGTGACTGGCAGCGTGGTGACACCCGATTCGAGCTTAGCATTCATGACGTTCTTCCTCATCCAAATAAAGATCGCGCGAACTCCATAGCCGCGCCGAGCGCCCCATTATAGAAACACCCACCTTGCAGTTCTTTCCAAACTGCGACAGCCATTTTCATTTTTGGACGAGCAACTTTTACGAAATCTCAAACCGGGGTCAGACACCGAATTCAGGCAATTTCCCAAAACCGGGGTCAGACACCGATTTTTGGCAATGACTCAGGGGTTATTTCCAAAACTTGGTGTCTGACCCCGGTTTGAGGGACGTCATTACTCTGCCAGTTTGCGCTGGCGTTCTTCGCGTGGGGTGTTGCCGAACAGGGCGCCGAAGGCGGTGGAGAAGTGGGAGCCGGAGGAAAAACCGCACATCAGGCCGACTTGCACGATGGAGTGGTTGGTGTCGCGCAGCAGTTGGCGGGCGCGTTTCAGGCGCAGTTCGAGGTAGTAGCGCGACGGCAGGCTGCCCAGGTATTGCTTGAACAGGCGTTCCAGCTGGCGCCGCGAGATGCCGGCCAGCTGGGCGATCTCGTCGGTCGAGAGCGGCTCCTCGATGTTGGCTTCCATCAGGGTCACGGCCTCGGTCAGCTTGGGCTGCAGCACGCCGAATCTGGCCTGCAAGGCGACACGCTGGCGTTCTTCCTGGCCGCGCACGCGGTCCACGCACAGCACTTCCTTGACCTGGGCCTGGACCGTGGCGCCGAACAGGATGTCGACCAGGGTCAGCGCGAAATCGATGCTGGCGCCGCCGCCGCAGCAGCTCAGGCGCGCGCCGTCGATCTCGTACAGATGGGGACTGAGCATCAGCTGCTCGGCGATCGGGTCGGCGTCCGGATACAGCGACCAGGGCAGCGCGGTGCGCGCCCCCTGGAACACGCCGGCCTCGGCCAGCCACAGCACGCCGGCGCCCACCCCGCCCCAGCACGGCGCCGAGCGGCAACGCTGGGCCAGCAGGCGCATGTTGGCCGGGCGCAGGCCGGCTTCGGCTTCGTCGGCGACCAGCAGCACCAGGTGCCAGTGGCGCTGGCTGTCGCCGGCAAACTTGTCCGGGCTGCGCACGTCGACGATCAGGCGCCCCGGCCCCACCATCTTGGCCGCCAGGCGCAGCGGCTGCACGATCCCGGACCAGGTCAGGGAATCCGGCTCGCCGGCATTCACCAGCAAGACGCGCAGCGGCAACTCCTGCGCGAGGCTGGACAGTTCAGCGTGCTGCATCAGGAACAGGCGAAAGATCGGTCATCACTCGGGGGCAAGGGCGGCAGCCGGCCGGCGCTCGGCATTCCATTGGCTGACAATCATACCGGAGATCAACAACGCCGCGCCCAGCCAGCCGCGGGCCGTCATCGCCTCGCCCAGCCAGAAGTAGCCGAAGAAGGCGGCCGCGCCGGGCTCGAAGGCATAGATCACGGCCGCCTCGTTGGCGGTGGTGCGCGACTGGCCCCAGGCCTGCAGCGAGATGATGCCGGCGGTGCAGACCACACCCAGATACGCGAAGTTCGGCCAGTAAGCCAGCAGGTTGCCGCCGATGTAGCGCCAGTAATTGTTGGCGTCTTCGATCAGGCCGGTGCCGCGCGGCACTTCGCGCATCAACAGCCAGAGCGCCGCGCACACGGCCACCGTCAGGATCTGCGCCGCCGTCACGCTCATCAGGCGCACCGCGCCGCGGGTCTTGATCTCCATGATTTTCACGTAGACGCCGAAGGCCAGCGCCGCCAGCAGGGCCAGCGTGTCGCCGGTACCCCAGGCGCCGCCGTCCCAGCACAGCGCGGCCAGGCCGCCGATCGCCAGCACCAGCGCCAGCACGATGCGGCGCTCCGGCAGGCGTCCGCCGAGGATACCCAGCAGCGGCACCACCAGCACATTCAGGCCGCAGATGAAGGCGTTGCGGTTCGAACTGGTCAGCGCGAGGCCCTCGACCTGGAACAGGTAGCAGAAGAACAGGACCAGTCCCAGCAGGAAGCCAGCCTGCAGGTCGCTGCGCCGGGCGCGCCACAGGAAGGGCGCCAGCAGCAGCGAGGCGATGGCGAAGCGGGTCAGGATGATCCACACCGGCGAAAAATTGGCGGTCAAGTCCTTCATGGCCGGGAAGGTCGTGCCCCACACGAGGGTCACGAGGACGAGGGCGAAGATGCCGCGCAGCTGCTGGGTCATGGACGAATCGGGTTCGCTCGAAAACGGATGAATCGGCTATGGTACCCGGCCCGGCAGTAAAACGCGAATCCCGGCGCCGCGCCGCAGGGCTTGCGGCCCGCTATAATCCGTCCATGACCAAGTTAAGGAAAACCCACTCGTGAAAACTGCCCTGCTCGAAGGTAAAAAACCCGCCCATTTCGACAAGCACATCATCGGCAACCTGCTGCTCGATGTCGCTCCCGCTGACGAAGTGCGCGAAGAAAAGATGCTGATCGGCGTGCGCAACGAAGCCGGCGAGATCTACCGCCTGATCGGCGCCACCAAGCTCAACAGCTTCATGAACGCAGTCGAGGAACTGTTCGACCTGGGCCTGGTCGACGAACTGCAAGACACGGAAGAGCCGAAAGACGGCTGCGACGCGATTTTCAGCGAGCCCTGAAGCTTATAGTTCCTCATGGACAGACTCGACGCACTCAAGAGCATCGCCGCGCAGGCCGGGCGCGGCGAGCTGACCTTCCCCACCCATATCAACGCCACGCTCAAGCTGCAGCAGGCGCTGGGCGACCCCGACTGCCACGTCGAGGAAGCCGCGCGCCTGGTGCAGGGCGAACCGCTGCTGGCCGCGCGCACCGTCGCCATCGCCAACTCGGCCGCCTATAACCGTGCCGGCAACGACGTCACCAACGTCCGCGCCGCCGTGCAGCGCGTCGGCTTCCGCACGCTGGGGGCGCTGGCCGCGTCCGTCATCGTGCGCCAATTGGCCAGCGGCGTCACGGACCCGCTGCTGCGTGCCAAGGCCGACCAGCTGTGGCAGCACTCGGCGAATGTCGCCGCGCTGGCGCTGGTGATCGCGCGCCGTGTCTCCTTCGTCGATCCGGACACGGCGATGTTCGCCGGCATCGTGCACGAGGTCGGCGGCTTCTACCTGTTGTCGCGTGCGGGCGAGTTCCCCGGCCTGCTGGAAGGCGGCGCCGACGAATGGCTCGAATACGGCCAGGTCGACATCGGTCGTGGCGTCCTGCGCAAGCTGGGCGTGCCGGGTCCGGTGATGGATGCGATCGAAGCCCTGTGGAACGGCATGCGCGCGCTGCCGCCGGAAACCCTCGGCGACACCCTGATGCTGGCCAAGGACCTGGCCGCGATCCCCTCCCCGCTGCTCGAGCGTCCGGGCTTCAGCCCGACCCAGGCCAGCGCCACCATCGACTTCGCGGTCGGCGACGGCACGCTGGCGCTGATCCTGCAGGAATCGGCGGAAGAAGTGCGCAGCCTGGTCAGCGCGCTGGACTGAGGCGCGGAGCCGCCAAAACGCGCAAACAGGAAAAATGGGCAAAAAAAACCCGCTCGGTTGGGAGCGGGTAAAGTCCAAAACTAGGGATGTCCTGAAAGAGACAGCTCCATATTAGTTCCCTGAACCGTCACACTCTGTGCGCGAACTCACACTTTGTTAAATCTTTTGATTTGACGCTTGAAACAAGCCAGGCAAAAAAAACCCGCTCCAGTGGAGCGGGTGAAGTCCAAAACTAGGGATGTCCTGAAAGAGACGAGTCCATCTTAAGGCCGGCCTAAGGCAAGCTCTGTGCGCTGCTTCACATACTGAAGAAATCGTCCCCAATAATCGGGATAGGGGCCGCCAGTCTAACTGACGGGTCCCCTCCCACACCACCCGGCATGCGGGTCCGCACCGGGCGGTTGGAACGGTTGAGGTCGTAGCGCCGGACCCGCGCACTACGCCTACTTTCA
>Ga0308160_10000177_pt1 | contig 162854 bp, 119 predicted proteins | sample PhyFR1_FD_201036 | JGI IMG/M metagenome (GOLD analysis project Ga0308160, IMG submission 201036) | Phyllosphere microbial communities from UC Gill Tract Community Farm, Albany, California, United States - DLSLF.R1 | ecosystem: Host-associated > Plants > Phyllosphere > Unclassified | place... | reverse complement strand
CAGTATTGCATGCCTATTTAAAATATGGCCAGTTGCAGCACCTGTACCGCGACGAAAGCAGACCGCTCGAATCGATTAAGGATTTTGAAGTTTTTCTGCTTACTGGTATTGCCAATCCGGCACCTTTAATAGAAGAACTGCAAAAATATACGCAGACCATTAAACACGAGGCATTTCGCGATCATTATGCCTTTAAACAAGCCGACATTAGTAAGTTAAAAACGACTTTTGAGACTGGAATAAAAAAAGAAAAAATCATCATCACAACAGAAAAGGATAGCAAACGTTTAAGAGCTACCGGATTTGAAGATTTACTGGTAAATTTACCTGTATATTATTTACCCATTGAGGTTGAATTATTTGAAGAAGATAAGATTACCTTTGACGAACTCATTTTAAATTATGTTAAGAGCAATAGAAGAAACCGTTGAATATATAAAACGTAAAACAGAAAATTTTAAACCAGAAATAGGCATTATTTTAGGTACTGGTTTAGGTGGCCTGGTAAAAGAAATCGAGGTTGAACATCAATTGATGTATTCTAATATCCCAAACTTTCCTATTTCTACTTTAGAATTTCATAGCGGGAAACTTATTTTTGGTACATTAAACGGAAAGAAAATTATTGCCATGCAGGGCCGTCTGCATTATTATGAAGGTTATAGCATGCAGCAAATTACCTTTCCGGTAAGGGTAATGAAAGGTTTAGGAATCGAAAACCTGATCGTTTCCAATGCTGCGGGTTCATTAAATCCCGAATTTAAAAAAGGCGATTTAATGATTATCGAAGATCACATTAACCTGCAGCCCGATAATCCTTTGCGCGGTATCATCGAAAGTGAGTTGGGACCTCGTTTTCCGGATATGAGCCAGCCTTACAAACGCGATATCATTGCCAAAGCTTTAGAAATTGCAAAAGATGTTGATATCAAATGCCATAAAGGCGTGTATGTAGCCGTTTCCGGTCCGAATTTAGAAACCAAAGCAGAATATAAATATTTACGCTTAATTGGTGCAGATGCAGTGGGCATGAGTACTGTACCCGAAGTAATTGTGGCCAATCATGCCGGTTTACCCGTTTTTGCCATTTCTGTACTTACAGATGAAGGTTTCCCTGAAGATCTGCAACCTTTTAATTTAGATGAAATTTTAGCTGCTGCGGCCAAGGCCGAACCAAAGATGACAGAGATTTTAACCCGCTTAATTTCTGAATTGTAACATGCGTAAAATCTTTCAAATCTGTTTTTTAGTCTTTATGCTTGCTGGCATCAATAAAGCCTTTGCACAAGATTTAAAAACAAATGTGGGTACCAACAAAGAACTCGATTCTGTGCGGAAAAAACTGGATGGTGGAAAAGATTCTGTGGTTTTTACAGCAAGGTACATCCGCTTTACCAAACTTGGTTTAAGTAAAGATAGTATTGTTCTTTTGCCTTTGGATACCACTACTGTTAATATCCAGAATTACAGTCCGCTTTTACAGCCCATGCATCCTACCGTTAGTACAGGTAATATGGGTTTATCTGCGAGGCCATTATTATATGAACCGAGTAAGCGGATAGGTTTTGATGTAGGTTTCCACTCGCTCGATTATTACGCCTTAACCCCCGAAGATATTATTTACTATCAGGCCAGAACGCCTTTTACCAGTTTATACTTTGTTAGTGCCGGACAAAAGGAACAGCTTTTTAGGGCTATACATAGCCAGAACATTAAGAAAAACTGGAATGTTGGCGTAAATTTTAATCGCGCAGATTCTAAAGGTTTTTATGTGAGGCAGCGCGGTGATAATTTGAATGTTGCTGTTTTCTCCTGGTATCAATCGCCTAGCAAACGTTATAACATGTGGGCCTCTGCAATTTTTAATACCATGCGTGGTTACGAAAACGGTGCGGTTGTAGCAAAAAATATATTCGATCCGGGCTATAACGCCATCAGCAGAGATGGTGAAGCCGTAAACCTGGCGGATGCGCGGAACATGTATAAAAAAAATACTTTGTTTTTAAAGCAGACTTATTATGTGGGCAGGATTGATACTTCTGCAAACGCAAACAATGCTGTTTTGCCGACCAATAAAGTTACTTATACCTTTGAGTACAATAATGACAGTTACGATTTTTATAAAAATGGTACTGATCCGAACAATGTATTGCCTCCCGGAATAAATAGTACAACGTTTACAAACGATTCTACCCATGTACAGCACATTAAAAATGAATTTATTTATAGTTTTTTCTTAAGACCTAAAAATTCATCACTGATTAAAAATGAATTAAAGGTTGATGCGGGAATCAGGCACGATTACTACAAACACGAATTTTTGGGTATTAAACAAGACGGAACAAATTACGAACAAAGCCGTTTTGCTTATCAAAATATAACCGTTTTAGGGGCGGCAGGTTATAGATTCTCTTCTAATATAGATTTTAACTTAAATGTTGAACAAATATTGCAGGGCGAAAATGCAGGCGATTATTTGTATGAAGCGAAAAGTAAAATCCTGTTGAGCAAATCAATCGGACGGATAGAGGTAGGGGCTTATGCACAAAACCAATCGCCGGCTACCATTTTCAATTATTACCATGGTAACCATTATCAATGGACCAATAACGATTTTAAAAACACTAAAATTGCCAATTTATCATTCAATTACATTAATGATAAATATGCTTTAAACGCAGGGGCCAGGTATATTCTAACCAGTAATTACCTGTATTTCGGTGCCGATCATTCTAGCGGTACCACGGCTATTTTACCTAAACAGGCAACAGCCGATATCAGCTTGATCAGGATTGATGTATCCAAAAAGTGGAGGTTTGGCAGGTTTGCAATGGAAAATTATGTAGCTTATCAAAAAACCGATGATAATGCCATTTTAAGAACCCCCGAATTTTATACTTATAATAGTATTTATTTCGATAATACCTTTTTTAAGGTATTAAAAGCAAATATAGGCTTTGATGTAAGGTACAATTCTGAATACGCAAATTACCTGTACTCGCCAGCAACCGCACAGTTTTATATAGACGAAAGCAATCCGGTTACTTTCGCATCAAAACCGATTGTAGATGTTTTCTTTAAAGCCAATTTGAAACGGGCCAATATATTTGTGAAATACGATTTCGTAAACCAGGGGTTATTTCAAAGGGGATATTATACCGTAAACAGGTACCCGATGCAGGATGCATTGTTGAAGTTTGGCGTAACCTGGAACTTCTACGATTAATAAATCAATTGAGGACATAAACAGAGATTGTATCATAAAGTTGATTCCAGCTCAGATGCTGTAATGTTAAGCTTGGTGAAACATCTTGAAAAGTATTTAAAAGGTTCTTCGACAGGCTACCATTGACAGATCCCATAGTAAAGTCGTCATTTCGACTGGAATGCAACGTAATGGAGAAATCTTTTAACCTGGTTCAAAGATTTCTCCACTGCGGTCGAAATGACGATACTCCGAGACCAATTAACTCCTTTATCCATCTGTCATTCATATTGATCTTTATAGCATACATTATCCTACCATAGACAGAATCTAAATAGAAACGTCGTCATCTCGACTGTAGCGCAGCGAAATAGAGAGATCTATTTACCAAATTATTGAAATCGAATTTAAAAAATTTATTCCCGAATCTTCGGGATCGAAATGGCGGCTCCTTGAGTAAAGCAAAAAATATTCAACTGAAGTTTTATAAGGCATAAAAAAACCGTTCCGATTTTATATCGGAACGGTTTTTTAACTTTAAGCCTTTTCTTAGAACGAATAACCAACTGAGAAACCTAATACGCGGTTAGTTAACTTGTTGGCATTAGCTTGTCTGTCTTTTGGAGTTAAATCGGTTAAGCCTAAACCATAGTTAGCACCTACTAAAAATCCAGAGTTTGTACGGTAAGATAAACCGAAGTTTGCACCGAAATCTGTACTACCAAAATTTTTATCGCTTGCACTACCAAAAGATAAGTCGCTATCATTAGAAACAACAGCTGTAGTACTTGCATTAGTAGTGTTATTTACAGTTGTAGTTCTTATTTCTCCTTTATCTTTTCCAGAGATATTGAAGCCAATATAAGGACCTGCACTAATCTGTATTGCTCCAGCATCACCAGTAGGAATTCTAAATACCGCGTTAATTGGAACCTCAATGGCCATTAAATTGGTTTTTCCGGTTGTTGTAGTGGTTATGGTTGAATTATTGGCCGTTATTGTCGATACTGATTCACCCTTTGCACCTTTATTTTGTAATGATATACCTGGTTGAATAAAGAAGTTGTTTCCTACACCAAAATCACCAAATGCAGTAACATTAAAACCAACGTTATTTTTTACATTGTCGTTGTATGCGTTTGCCGCTGCATCATCACCACCTGCGTGGAATTTTGATAAGTTAACACCGGCCTTAATTCCAAAACGGGCAGTTTCGCCAGTCATTTTTGTTTGTGCAAATGCACCTGTTGCCAATAAAATAACCGAAGCGCTTAATAATAACTTTTTCATAATATTTTTCTTTTAGAAGAATCTTGTTTTAAAATTTTCAGGCTTTCACCTGTTGTTAATTACAAGCCTCATTTCCAAAAGCTGTGCCAAAGTATCAAGTCTGTTACATTTAAGCTTCTAATTGTCTGGTTTACAGTGTCTTTTTTAATGATTTCTGATATGGTGATATCGATAGATCGTTATACCAATGAAGGGGTTTCACTGTATAGTTAATAGGAATATTAAGTGTGATTATGGATTTTTTACACCCAAAAGGAATAATGCCAAACCAATAATATTATAAAAAATTAAGTTTTTTGAGGTTTCTTTTTTGCTGCCGGGAAGAGCACATTGTTTAAAATTAAACGGTAACCCGGTGAATTGGGATGCAAACTTAAATCTGTTGGTGGATCGCCAACCGCATGCTGGTAATCTTCCGGATCATGACCGCCATAAAAAGTAAACTGCCCTTTACCAATCTCTCCATGTAAGTACCTCACTTCAGCAGCACCCTTATTTTCGCCCAACACAGTTACGCTGGTCTTCACCAGGCTTTTTCTAAAAGCGGTTGTTTGCCCCATAAAACCTTTAATTACCTTATCGTGATCTTGTGTAAGCATGGTGGGCACCAAATCCCATTTGGCAGAAAAATCGAATAAAGTAAAGTAATCGTTGCTTTGGTTTAAAGTACGTGTTTGTGTGGCATCAATATCCGAAAATTCATAATTCATGGGATTATTATCCAGTTTAAAATTCTGAAAGGCCAAAGTCTTATTGAAATCCAATTTAGCTTGCGCATTTGGATCGGCAGGGTCTCCATCAAACATTTGGGCGCAGATATCTACACCATCTGCAGCCAGTGCAATATCGAAACTATCGGTACCAGAACACATGGCAAAAAGAAAACCTCCCCCTGCACAGTATTCTTTGATGTGTTTGGCTACAGCCAGTTTCATTTCTGAAACTTTTTTATAGCCCATACGCTTGGCCAGCGCTTCCTGGTTTTTAACGTCTTCCTGGTACCAGGTGGCATACCTGAAATTGGCCCAAAAACGTCCGTACTGACCGGTAAAATCTTCATGGTGTAAATGCAGCCAGTCGTATTTGCTTAATTTATCCTGAAGAATATCGTCATCATAAATTACATCGTAAGGAATTTCGGCATAAGTAAGCACCAGCGTAACCGCATCATCCCAGGGTAATTTGCTCTTAGGAGAATATACCGCAATTTTGGGCGTTTTCTCCAGTTTCACCATTTCCATATTTACTGATGGGTCGCTGATTTCGTTCAGCAAACTCACTACTTTACCATCAGCAATTACTTCGTATGATACTCCGCGGATCTTCAATTCATCTTCTACCGCTTTGTTATATTTGATTAAAAAGCTACCACCGCGATAATTTAACAGCCAATCAACCTCCAGCTGTTTACTGATGGTCCAGTAGGCAATTCCATAAGCTTTAAGGTGGTTTTTCTGGTCTTCATCCATATAAATTAAGAGTGATGAAGCCCTAAGCCCTAAAGAGCAAAGCAGGCAAATGAGCAGGATATAATATTTCTTTATCAAATCGGTGTGCTTAAAACACTAAAATACCGCATTTAAACTGGATAGAAAAATTTAATGATGTTATAAGTTATACAATTTTGTTATTTTTGCCCTCTACCAAAAAAAATGAGCATTTTTTTTGGCGAACAAAATTTAAAATTAGTACCGATATTAATATGAGTAAAGCAATAATAAAAACAGAAAAAGGCGAAATGACCGTAGAATTCTACGAAAATGATGCGCCGAAAGCCGTTGCAAACTTTAAAAAATTAGCTAAAGAAGGCTTTTATGATGGTGTAACTTTTCACCGTGTAATCCCTAACTTTATGGTTCAGGGTGGATGCCCAAATTCAAAAGATCCGGCTAAAGCACATTTAGCAGGTACTGGTGGCCCAGGTTATAAAATCGATTGCGAACTGGACGGAGAAAACCAGTTTCACGACCGTGGTGTTTTATCGATGGCACATGCTGGCCGTAACACTGGTGGTTCACAGTTTTTTATCTGCCACAGTAGAACAAATACTGCACATTTAGACCGTAACCATACTTGTTTTGGTAAAGTTGTTGAGAATGTAGATCTTGTTGACGATATCCGCCAGGGCGATAAAATTTTGAATATTGAAGTTTTAGAAGATTAGCGCTGTGCGTTGGGCGATAAGCGTTTAGGGCGCTAATTGTTCATATTTAGATTTTAAAACATTAGAAAATACGTTATGCGTTTGGCGGTAGGCGATTTATTGCTAAACTCCAACCGCTAACCGCTAAACACACATGATATGAATTTAAGAGGAATTGTTGCCGTATCTGGCAGACCAGGTTTATTTAAACTGGTTGGGCAAAATAAAGTAGGTTATATTTTAGAGGGTTTGGATGCCCAAAAAACTAAAGTTGTAGCCAACATCACCAATACTAAACTGGCTTCGTTAGAAGATATTACGGTATATGGTGAGGATGAAGAAATTAAATTGGCAGATATTTTTGCTAAAATTTCTGAAAAAGGATCAACCCCGGATTTAAAAGGCGATTTACGTGCTTACTTTTTAGAAGTAGCTCCAGGTCACGATCAGGAAAAAGTTTATGCTTCAGATATGAAGAAAATCATTACCTGGTATAACCTGTTGAAAGATCTTCCTTTATTTACTGAAGAAACACCGGAAACACCTGGTACACCGGCAGAGGTTAAATTATCAGAAGAAAAAGCAGCTTCAGACAAGAAAACTAAAGCAAGTGGCGCAAAAGCATCAGCGAGTGCTAAAGCAACTACTAAAACTTCAGCTCCAGCTAAAAAAGCAAGCATGACGAGTAAAAAAGGCGTTTAAGCTTAATTTACATGATGATAGAGAACACCAGGCCATGCGTCTGGTGTTTTTTTATGGGTTTAATCGAAGAAATACCAAAGTAAAGCTACAATTACTAAAGAAGCAATAATGCTGATCCATAAGTATTTATTGTTGCGGTTCTGATCGCTTCTATACCTGTATTCCCGTTTATATTTATCTAATAGCATAATTTCTTTTATTTAATGATGATTTTATTCTAGTTTTTCCATATTCATCGTCCATCTTACCTCAACCATTTTCCATCTTAAGCATGATGATAAGGTTCTCCTTTTAAAATGCTAAAACCCCTGTAAAGCTGCTCTACAAAAAACAACCTGATCATTTGGTGCGAAAAAGTCATATCCGATAGGGAAATTAAACCATTTGCCCTTTTGTAAATGCTTTCGTCAAAACCATAAGGCCCACCAATAATAAAAATAAGATGCTGTACACTACCCACCATTTGTTTATTTAAATAGTTGGAAAATTCTACCGAAGAATATTTTTTTCCTTTTTCATCCAATAAAATCACAACATCGCCATTATTGATTTGTTTGTGCAGCAACTCTGCTTCTTTTGCTTTTTGCTGTGCCTCGCTCAGGTTTTTAACGTTTTTAACATCAGGTATGGCCAAAAAACTAAAATTAATATAATGTTTCAGGCGGTTGATGTATTTATCAATCCCCTCAATGAGGTACTTATCTTCGGTTTTGCCAATGGCGATCAGGGTAATCTTCATTTAATATTTTACCTATCTTTAGAATTTGGAGATTCAAACTTATAGAAAATTGTAACAAAAAATACAATCTATCCATCTGATACCTTCGGAAATATATACAGAATAAAAAATCATGCTGAAACAACAACAAGAAATCATAGCCGGTTACCAGGAGAAAATAAAAGAAGTTTCAACAGAAATTGATCAGACCAAAAAGCTGATCGATCGGCTTTCTTTTATGCGCATCGGTTTGTTCCTTGCCGAAATTTTACTTTTCATTGCCCTGGTGAGCTCAGCAGATGATAACCTGCGGACTTTGATCCAGATTGGTTTAATGGTACCTGTAATTGCTTTTGCCTTTATTGTACGCAGGCAAAGTAAGCTCGATCGCGAAATCGATTATAAAAAACAACTTTTGTGGGTCTATCAGAACGAATGGAATATTTTAAACGGAATGGCAAACGGTTACAATGATGGTACTGCTTTCGAATCGGAGCTGCATCCTTATACTTCTGATCTTGATATTTTTGGAAAAGCATCATTATTTGCACTGATTAACCGTTGCAGTACCAAAAGCGGAAATGATATTTTGGCTAAAAATTTAGCAGAAAAATCTACACTTGATAAGATACTGCTAAGACAGGAAGCAGTAAAAGAAATTATTGAAAAAATAGATGAAACCTACAGTTTCAGGGCTAATCTGCATGGTTACGATCCGGATAAGATAGAGCAGATTAAAACGCAGTTAAAGTACCAGCTGGGCGCGCAACTGGAATTTGTGAAAGGAAAATTTTTGAGGCTTTACGTTAAATTAGTCCCTTATCTCTCCATCGCCCTGATTTTAGCCGGACTTTTTGTGAGTAGTATTTTCTGGAAAGTTTTGATATTGCTTTGCATTATTCATACAGGTTGGAATGTGTTGTTGGGTGCAAAAATCAATAAGGTTTTTTACACTTTCGGCGGAAGTTCTAATCTCCTGAATGGATATGCAGGTGCTATTTTATGGACAGAAAATCAAAATTGGAAAAGCCCTTATACCTTAAGTTTATTGGACTCGAAAATTCCGGTAAGTAAAGAAATTAAAGCGCTGTCTAAAATTATCGGGAATTTTGATGCGAGATTGAACCTTATCGTTGGTGGAATATTGAATGCACTTTTATTATGGGATTTAAAGTGCTGTGTAAATCTTGATAACTGGTATAAATCATCTTCAGATGATGTGGTTACAGCCCTCGATCATTTGGGCGATTTTGAAGAACTGATTTCACTGGCCACAACAGCTTATAATAATCCAGATTGGGTTTTTCCTGTAATTAAAGATCAATTTGCCCTGTCGGCCATTAACATTGGTCATCCGCTGATTAATGAGCAGTTGAGGGTGAACAACGATTTTCATCTTGAAGCAAAACCAACCGTTGATATTGTAACAGGCTCCAACATGGCGGGTAAAAGTACCTTTCTGCGTACTCTGGGTATTAATATGATATTGGCCTATACAGGTTCATCCGTTTGTGCCAAAAGCATGGACTTATCTGTTTTTTCGATCAATACCTATATGCGGATTAAAGATTCGCTAAATGAAAGCACTTCTACTTTTAAGGCAGAGTTAAACCGTTTGAAAATGATTTTAGATCATGTGGTGAGTGATAAAGATACTTTGGTACTGATTGACGAAATGCTCCGTGGAACAAACAGCAGAGATAAATATCTGGGATCAAAGGTTTTTGTGGAAAAACTGATTGCCGAAAAAACACCGGCACTTTTTGCTACGCACGATCTTCAACTGGCCGATCTGATTATAGATCATCCTGAAACGGTCCGTAATTTCCATTTTGATATCCAGATTACCGAAGGCGAAATGAAATTCGATTACCTACTTAAGCAGGGCCCCTGCAAAACTTTTAATGCCGCCATTTTATTGAAAGAAATTGGCCTGACATTAGATTAATGTGTTGTGGTAGTGGTGTAAGATGTTACCATCTGACATTGTAGAGAAATATTTAAACCAAGCAGATGGTAACACCTGATTGCACGTTAATTAAACCTATTATCCCTATACTGTTTTGGCGAAATGCCCATAATACTGGAGAAAAGCCTGCTAAAATAATAAGGATCGTTGATGCCGATTTTTTGGGCAATTTCATTGATCCGTAAATTGGTAAACAGTAAATACTGGGTGGTTTTCTGGATTTTAAGCTGGTTAAAATAATCGATAGGAGAGCTGCCTGTTTTCTTTTTAAATATGGCAGATAAATAAGATGGTGATAAATAAACCGCTAAAGCCAGTTCTTTTAAACTCAGGATCTTTTCAATATTGTTCCGCATAAAATCAATAAGCTCTTCTACTTTATCAGGCTCAATGATTTTATCGGTCTGTTTATCGGTATAAATAATTTCTGCAATATAGTGGTGGAAACATAAATTGGCATAAATAATATTTTCACGGCTAAAGCCTCTTTCCAATCGGTTGTAAATAGTGTTGAACAACATATTCCTTTCATCGTTAAACCCTGCATAAGCTTTGTAATGCTGTAAGGAATCAACTAGCTGGTCAGCACCAGGCCCTGAAAAGTGGAACCAATAAATAGTCCATGGTAAAATTAGATCAGCCTGATAAATGTGTGCTGTTTTTTTAGGAATAATGATGAAGTTGCCGGCTTCTACATGGTAGGAAGTACCCTGAAATTCAACATTTCCTTTACCTTCGGTACAATAAATCAAAATGTGCTGATCTGCTCCATGTTTTCTTTGTGCATAGTGATTCAATGCTTTACGGTAATAGCCAATATCGGTAACAAATAAATTGTTTATTATTCCGTTTGCAATGCATTGTTTTAAAACTACGTTCTTTGGAACGATAATGGATTTCTGGAAATCGAAATTATTTTTATCTCTGATCGGGTATCTCTCCATATTGATGTTCTAAAAAAAAGTAATATAATCCATCTTTTGTGCAAATTAATACATTTTTGTGTATTATATTTTTATCCACCTTTGGTTTACAGTAAATGAAACTTAGCGATTTAGCAAAAATAATATGTTCTATCATTATTTAGAACATTGTTTAGCTTAGTTTAACTTTGTTTACAAATAAAAAAACTGCTAAAAATTAAACCAAGTTTACGCTAACCAAATGTTATTGAAAAAGAAAATATTATTTGCGTCCGGTTTTACGCTGGTTGTGATCACTTTAATTATCTATTCACTCTTTTCTTCAGAAAAACAAATTGATTTTAACTCACAGGTAAAGCCTATTCTGAATAAAAAATGCATTTCGTGCCATGGTGGGGTTAAGCAGCAGGGTGGTTTTAGCGTTTTATTTAGGGAAGAAGCTTTGGCCAAAACCAAAAGCGGTAAACCTGCAATTATTCCTGGCAATCCGGAGGAGAGCGAATTTATTAAGCGCCTAAAATCCAACGATCCTGAAGAAAGGATGCCTTATAAACACCCAGCCTTAAACAATGATGAAATCGATATACTTAGTGGTTGGATAAAACAGGGGGCAAAATGGGGCAACCACTGGGCCTATGTGAGTGTAAAGCCAACCGAGGTACCTGATGTAAATAACGATTGGGTGCGCAACGACCTGGATAAATTTATTTTTGCAAAACTGGAAGAAAATAAACTCGAACCTTCTAAAATGGCTGATAAAGCCACCTTATTAAGGAGAGTTAGTTTAGATCTGATCGGTACCTATCCGTCAGATCGATTGGCGAAATTTTACCTCAGCAGTAAAGACGAACAGCAGGCCTATAATGCACTGGTTGATAGTTTGCTGGCTTCGCCGAAGTTTGGCGAACGCTGGGCATCAATGTGGCTGGATATTGCCCGTTATGCCGATACCAAAGGTTATGAGAGCGATCCCAACAGGAACATCTGGAGCTACCGGGATTGGGTGATTAAGGCCTTTAACCGCGATATGCCTTACGATCAGTTTATTACTGATCAGATCGCTGGCGACCTTTTTCCGAAGCCGACCGATGCCCAGTATATTGCAACAGCATTTAGCAGGAATACACCAACCAACGATGAAGGGGGAACCAATAATGAAGAATTTAGAACGGCCGCAGTTTTAGACCGGGTAAACGCCACCTGGGAAGGTTTGATGAGTACCACTTTTTCTTGTGTACAATGTCATAGTCACCCATACGATCCTTTCAAACATGATGAATATTATAAATTCATGTCGTATTTTAACAATACAAGGGATGAGGATGTGCCGGGAGAATACCCCTTATTTAAAAATTTTAACGATAGCCTGAAAAATCAGCTTAACAAGCTGACAAATTGGGTTAACTCCGTTTCGGGTAAAGAAAGGGCGTCAGAAATGGAGTTATTTTTAAAAACCGGACAGCCAGCTATAAATTCGACTACGGCCGATCAATTGGTTAATTCGGTAATTGGCAATAACAACATTGCACTGTATTTTAAAAACAGTTCATCAGCAAGGTTAAAAACGGTTAAGCTCGACAATATTGATCAGTTGATCATGCGCTATAATTGCAGCAAAGCAAATGGCATCATGAGTTTACATTTGGGCTCGCCTAACGGACCTGTTTTAAAATCGTGGAAACTGGCACAAACCAGTGGTTATCAGAATGTAGAAATCGATTTTCCAAAACAGGCTGGGGTGAAGGATGTATATCTAAAATATACCAATTCTTCCGTTAAAAATCCTGACGAATTTATGGTGTACTTCGATTGGTTTTACTTTACCAGGCAATTCCCCGGAAAAGGTATTCCTGAATACTTAACATACAAAAAGACATTTAAAACCTTAATGGATGCGCAGGTGCCCACCACGCCGATCATGGTCGAAAATCCATTAAGTATGCAGCGTAAAAACTATGTATTTGAGCGTGGCGCCTGGACATCAAAAGGTAAAGAAGTAAAAGCAGATGTGCCCAATTCTCTGGCTTTTGCCATGCCAAAAAATGCACCCGATAACCGCATGGGCTTAGCGATGTGGCTTACTGATAAAAGAAATCCACTGGTATCGCGTACCATTGTCAACCGATTATGGGAGCAGCTTTACGGCGCTGGTTTGGTAGAAACGCTAGAAGATATGGGGACGCAGGGAATGGCGCCAACTCATCAGGAGCTTTTAGATTTTATGGCCTACCAGTTTATGTATAAATACAATTGGAGTGTTAAAAAAATGCTGAAAGAGCTTGTGATGATGGCTACTTACAGACAGGACAGTAAAGTTTCTAATGAATTAAAAGAAAAAGATCTTTTTAATAAGTTTTATGCACGTGGTTCAAGGGTGAGGTTAAGTGCAGAGCAGATCAGAGACCAGAGTTTAGCCGTTTGTGGTGTGTTGAGCAATAAAATGTATGGTCCGCCGGTAATGCCATGGCAGCCCGAAGGTATTTGGTTTTCGCCTTATAATGGTGCGAAATGGATCACCAGTGGAGGAGAAGAACAGTATCGTAGGGGGATTTATACCTATTGGAAACGGACTGCTCCATATCCATCGGCCATTGCTTTTGATGGTGCTTCAAGAGTGGTGTGTAGTCCGCGACGCATTCGTACCAACACTCCTTTACAGGCTTTGGTTACGCTAAATGATAGCGTGTATATCGATCTGGCGAGAAAACTAGCCCATCGTATGGAAAAAGTAGGTGGAAATACCAGTAAAACTAAAATTGCCAAAGGCTACGAAATGATTTTATATAAAAGCATTCCTCAAAACAGATTAAAGGTATTTGAAGACCTGTATGCTAAGGCTTTTGAGGAGTTTAAAAAGAATTCGGCAAGTGTATCGGCATTTATGGGCGATAAACAAAAGAAATATAAGCCAGAAGAGGCAGCAATGGTATTAGTGGCCAATGCCATGCTCAATCTGGATGAAGTAGTTACTAAAAATTAATCTGATCAGGTTATGACGAGAGACGAATTAAATGCACATCGGTTAATTAAAGAAGCACACGAAGCAAATGCAAGGTTGCACTCCAGGAGGCACTTTTTAAAAGAAAGCGCCATGGGGCTTGGTGCTTTGGCAATGGGTTCGCTATTGGGTAGCTGTGGTAATCTTTTTTCAGATAAACAGACAAGGATTGCCTATGATCCTGCCCATCCATTATTGCCAAAATCGCCACCACTTGTTGGTAAAGCTAAAAGTGTAATTTATTTGCATATGGCCGGTGCTCCGTCACAATTGGAATTATTCGATTTTAAACCCGAACTGATGAAAATGGATGGACAGGATTGTCCGCCTTCTTTGCTGGCGGGTAAGAAGTTTGCTTTTATCACCGGAGTGCCTAAAATGCTTGGTCCGCAGGCTACTTTTGCCAAACATGGCCAATCTGGTGCTTTAGTAAGTGATAATCTGCCCCATTTTTCTACGATGGTAGATGAGGTGACCTTTTTAAAGGCGGTAAAAACCGATCAGTTTAATCATGCCCCTGCCCAACTATTGGTTCACACTGGTTCGCCACGCTTAGGCCGACCGAGCATGGGCAGTTGGGTAACTTATGGTTTGGGTTCAGAAAACCAGAACCTGCCAGGCTATGTGGTGTTAACCAGTGGAGGTAGTTTTCCCGATGCTGGTAAAAGTGTTTGGGGAAGTGGTTTTTTACCTTCAGTTTATCAGGGGGTACAATGTAGGAGCGAAGGTGATCCGGTACTGTTTATTAAAGACCCTGATGGAATGAACCGGGATTTGAGAAAAGCATCTATCGAAGCCATTAACAAAGCTAACGAACAGCAATATCAGGAATATAACGATCCGGAGATTTTATCACGAATAGCCCAGTATGAAATGGCCTACCGCATGCAGATATCGGCTCCTGAAGTAATGAATATCAATGACGAACCAGCCTACATCCACGAAATGTATGGCACACAACCCGGTAAAGCCTGTTTCGCCAATAATGTACTGCTTGCAAGAAAACTGGTTGAAAAAGGTGTACGTTATATTCAGTTATTCGATTGGGGCTGGGATGCACATGGCGATAATCCAAACAACTCACTTAATATTGGACTGAAGAATAAATGCAGGACCATTGACAGGCCAATTACAGCTTTACTGCTCGATCTAAAACAACGTGGTTTATTAGAAGAGACCCTGGTAGTGTGGGGCGGCGAATTTGGTCGTACTCCGATGATGGAAAACCGTAATGGAATACAGAATCCATTTAAAGGCAGAGATCACCATACCGAGGCATTTACCATTTGGATGGCCGGAGGCGGTGTAAAGAAAGGCTTTACGCACGGCGAAACCGACGAAATAGGCTACAGTGCCATTAGCGGAAAAGTTGATGCTTTTGATATTCAGGCCACCATATTAAACCAGCTGGGTTTTGATCACGAACAATTTACCTATCCTTTCCAGGGCCGTCCGTTTAGGTTAACCGATGTGGCAGGGAAGGTAATTAGGGAGGTTGTAGCTTAATTTAGTCCGGAGTCGGGAGTCCGAAGTCGATTAGACTATCAAGCATGAACTATTGACCAATAATCAAAGTTCAATTACCAATTGGCTATGACCTATGAACCAATAAACTATTGACCAATGAACCAATAAAATGAACCAAACAAGAAGAAAATTTTTACAAAATACAGCGGTTGTTACGGCGGCTTCAGTGCTGGCTCCAATACAGCATATCAGTGCTAATCCTTTTAAAAATATAAAGTCAAAAGCGGGATACGAATTGTTATTTATGCAAACCGACTGGGGTTTCGAAGGTACAAGAGACGAGTTTTGTGCTGCTGCCAAAAAAGAGGGGTATGAAGGTATAGAAGTGTGGTGGCCGGGAGAGGATAAGGCTGTAAAAGAGCTTTTCGATGCTGTAAAAAAGTATAAATTAGAGATTGGGTTTTTATGTGCCGGATCGCAATCAAATATAACAGAACATCTGGCTTCCTTTAAAAAGAGCCTGGATACTATTTGTGCCAATACTTATCAAAAACCTGTTTACATCAATTGCCACTCGGGGAAAGATTATTTTACCTATGAAGAAAACAAACAGATTATCGATTACGTAACGGCCAAAAGAAAATCGTCGGGGATACCGATTTACCATGAAACCCACCGTAGCCGGATGATGTTCGCAGCACCTGTTGCCAGGAATTTTGCCGAGAAAAACCCCGAGCTCAGGTTTACTTTGGATATTTCGCATTGGTGTAATGTGCACGAAAGTTTGCTGGCCGATCAAAAACAGACCATCGATTTTATTCTGGAAAAAACAGATCATATCCATTCGCGGGTTGGTCATCCCGAAGGACCGCAGGTTAATGATCCACGTGCACCAGAGTGGACAAAAGTAGTAGAAGCACACCTGGCCTGGTGGGATAAAGTGATTGAACATAAAAAGAAAAACGGTGAAAGGATGACCATTCTTACCGAATTTGGTCCGGCAGATTATATGCCCACTTTGCCTTACACCCGCCAACCTGTTGCCGATCAGTGGGGAATAAATGTTTATATGATGAACTTATTAAGAAAAAGATATCAGTAAAATGTTAGAATTTTTCGGCCGTTTTCACCCGGTTTTTGTCCACCTACCCATTGGGATTTTATTGTTGGCCTGTATTTGTATCCTTTTGTCACTGAAGCAGAAATTTGCCAATTTAAAGCATGCAATCCCGTTAATGCTGCTTTTCGGAGCTTTAAGTGCAATTGTTTCCTGCGTAACAGGCTATCTTTTAGCCAATGGCGGCGATTATGATGTTAACATGGTGAGTTATCACCAATGGATGGGGATCAGTGTCGCTGTTTTGTCGATTATTTTATGGATTATTTATAAAAAGGTTAAATCTAACGGAGTATTAGCTGCAATTGCGACAATTCTTGTGATATTAATTTCTATTACTGGCCATTTAGGCGGTTCTTTAACCCATGGTTCTGATTATTTAACTGCTCCATTAAAACCGGATGGTGCTAAAAATGGCGCAGCTATACCACCAATTCCTAATGTACAGGAGGCCTTTGTTTACCAAAATGCCATTCAGCCGCTTTTAAAGAGCAGATGTTACAGTTGTCATGGCAGTGAAAAGCAAAAAGGCAAACTTCGGTTAGATCAGGAAGAATACATTTTAAAAGGCGGTGAAGATGGACATACAGTTGTTAAGGGAAAAGCTGATGAAAGCGAGCTGATCAAACGGATTTTATTGCCCTTAAACGATGAAGATCACATGGCGCCTAAAGAAAAGCCACAGCTTAGCACCAATGAAATTGCATTGTTAAAATGGTGGATCAACAACGGGGCCGATTTTAAAAAGAAATTTAAGGATCTCCCGCAAGGTGACGATATCAAACCAGTATTGGCTAGTTTGCAAAAAGGTGAAGATGCGACTGCGGAAATAAAAAATAATGACATCCCAACGGAAGAGGTTTCTGCAGCTGATGATAAATCGTTGAAAAAATTGGCAGATGCAGGGGTAACGATCGTTCCTGTCTCGCAAAATACAAATTACCTTTCTGCAAATTTTGTTAATGTACAAGTAATGGGAAAAGATATTTTAGACCTCCTTAAATCAATTGATAAACAATTGCTTTGGCTTAAGTTAGAAAATGCTAAAGTAAACGACCAAACATTAACTGCCCTTAAAGATTGTAAAAACTTAAGCAGGTTGAACTTGAATAATACCCAAATAACCGATGCAGGTTTAGTAGCGCTGAAAGATTTAGATCAGCTGCAATCATTAAGTCTGGTAGGCACAAAAGTGACTTTAAAGGGTATCGATCAGTTAAAAAAACTTAAAAACTTAAAATTTCTGTACTTATACCAAACCAAAATAACTAAGGCCGACCTGGTTGCAATAAAAAAACTATTGCCTGAAACAAATTTAGATACCGGAAATTATAGAATACCTACATTGTCTCAGGATACTACCGTGTTTAAAGCACCTTAAATATTTATCGCAAGGTAAATGATTAAATTACCTGAGTAGCGTTACCGAACCTGAATATTTAACATTGTTATTGGAAAGGTTAGTGCCCAATATGATATAATAATATACCCCAACAGGGAGATCATTGCCTTTAAAAGTGCCGTTCCAGTTTTCAAAAATATTGTCGGTAAAGAAAACCCTGGAACCAAGACGGTTGAAAATCTGAATGCTGTATTTCTTGAGGTTGGTCACACCAACAAGCAGTTCATCATTTATTCCATCGCCATTTGGCGAAAATGCATTGGGGACAAAGGTAGATGCATTTTTTTTGATGATCAGGTCGCCCTGGGTAATTGAATTTGAACAGCCGTTTTTCGAAAAAGCCGTTAGCGTAATTCTGAATAATCCATCGGTTTGATAAATGTGGGTCGGGCTTTGCTCTGTAGAAGTAAATCCATCGCCAAAATTCCATTCATAAAAATCACCATAAAGCGATGTATTGGTAAATGTTATGGGTACCGGAGCAGAAAACTTTATGTTAAAAGTGGGTTCGGTGTTAAATTTGGCAACTGGAATTCTGGCGATAGCCGGAACAACAATTGTTGCTGGTTCGGCACTACAAGTACCTGATGTTAATACGACCTGATACTCACCTGCCACATTAAAATCAGTTACCGGAATTTCAATGGCATTTGTGGTTGCAGAATAATTGTTTGGCCCGCTCCAGGCATAAGTGATGCCTTCTTGTGCTGGTACAGATAATTTGATGATGTCTGTTAAACAAAACGAAGCCTGATTAATACTGATTTCCGGCTTTTCCGGTTTCAACTCTACTAAAATATCTTTTGTAAAGGTAGAAGTGCAGCCATTATTGCTTTCAACTGTAAGTATGATCGTTTTAGGCCCGGGATCGGTAAAGGTTAATATTTTACTGTCGTTATTGATGGCAACCTGGCTTTTTACCCCTATGCCAAAATCCCAGGTAAGCTTCGTATAATTTTTAGAAGTATTGATAAACGAAAAAGACTGGTTGGTTTCGCACCTGTTATTTACCTCAATCGAAAACAGTGCTTCAGGTTTTAAATCGACTGATAAGATGTTTACCGAATTTACCTCACTCACACAATCTCCAACCTGAACATAAAGTTTATAGGTTCCTGCTATTTCCGGCCCGATTGCCGGGATTTCGGGGTTCTGGTTTGTTGAAATAAAACCATTCGGCCCTGACCAGTGGTAGGTTGCTAAATTTAAAAAAGGAGTTGATAATTTTAATACATCTCCCTGGCATAAATTAACCTTCGAAGCCGTTATCGCAGGTTTTTCTGGTGTGTTTGCTACAATAAAAGTTTGCGTTGTAACTACATTGCATCCGTTTGTGCCTTTAGCTTCCAGAACTACAATTTTCTCTCCCGGTGTATTGTATGTTACCGTAAATGGCCCTGCTGTTGTGGCCGATGCCAGACTCGCTCCTTCACCAAAAGACCATTTTAAAGAGGCAAAGTTCGTTGCTTTACTTTCGAAAGTATAGGCCTGGCTATCAGTACATGGATTTAGTTTTTTAACATCAATTTCGGCTGTTGGACCTGCGAAATCTGCCGTCCCACCGAATTCTATGGTAAAGCCATTATTCCCTCCAGAAAAATTATCGATTAATATAGCATAAACATGGTCCTGTTGTAGTTCTACATATTTTACAAACCCATTTTGGCCAGCCGGGCAACCTAGCGCTTCAGTCAAATCAGTTTCAGTCATACTTAGGCCGGTTTTATAATAGGAGGGGCTACAGGTTACGCCACTTCCTGATGCACACCGGATAGCATTTGCCGCATTTATTTTACTACAATCCCCGTTCAGGCCCAAATCGTAAAAAACCCAGTCAATGTCGTTTGTGGTTACAGTGGGTGTGATTACAAAAGTAAAATCGCCAGGAGCAGAGGCTTTAAACATATACCAGGCAGAATTAGATTCGGTACCCAGGCAGGTTCCGGCCGATTCATGATTGTTTGCCCCCGAGCCAGTTACATTTAACTGGGTAAATGTTTCTTTGGTACACAATACTGAAAATGTTCCACAATCTTGTCCTGGCTGTATTGGTGGGAAATAATTATCGATACAGAGTTTAAAAGTACCAGTAACATCGTTCGCGGCACTTACCCTAATATAGTAAACCTGTCCAACCGTTAAAGCACCCTTGTATAAAGAAATAACATTATTTGATGTCGCTTGCGTGCCAGGCTGCTCGGCAATAGAATTACTCGCCGGATCATACGAATACAAGGCAACTAATGGGCCAACTAAGGTATTTGTGCTATTGGCATCAATTTTTCCGCTAACGGAGATATTTACATCAAATTTAGATGCCGTAAACTTATACCAAACATCTTTACCAACTGCCGACCAGTTTAAAGATTTATTATAATTGCTTGGGGTAGCTTCTAAATTGTTAAATTCCGCATCGCCACTACAATATGCACTGGTATTGGTAATATTGATGGCATTTATCAGTTCATCATTAATGGGTGGGGCAAATTTTCCAAAGGCAGAGAGATTTAGTATGACCAAAAGAAAAAGAATTAATGAGTAGCGCATAGGTAAAAATATTAAAAATTGTTTTTATTTCGAATCATTTTAATTGTTAATGATTTGTTAATATTAAACTTGCAACTTATGGCAATTAATTGGTAAACAATGGTTAATGCGAGCGATTTTGGTCAGGATTTTTTGTGGGGGGTAGCTACTGCTGCAGCTCAGATAGAGGGTACTGCAACCCAGTATGGCAAAGGGCCTTCTATTTGGGACACCTTTACGGCGAAAAATGGGAAAATAAAAAAGAACCATAAATTAGATCCAGCCTGCGATTTTTATCACCGATACACTGAAGATATTGCCCTGGTTAAACTTTTGGGTTTTAAAGTCTTTAGGTTTTCTATTGCCTGGTCGCGGATTTTGCCTGCAGGTAGGGGAGAAATCAATCAGGAAGGCATCAGGTTTTATCACAACCTCATCGATGAATGTTTGTCAAACGGAATTACCCCTTATATCACGCTGTATCATTGGGATTTGCCCCAAGCTTTGGAAGATGAAGGTGGTTGGACCAGCTTTAGTATTAATGCTGCTTTTAATGCTTTCGTAAGTATCTGTGCTTTAGAATATGGCGACAAAGTAAAAAACTGGATCGTACTGAACGAACCTTTCGGTTATACTTCATTAGGGTATATGCTGGGCATCCATGCACCCGGCAAAACGGGCTTAAGCAATTTCTTCCCTGCTGTATTACATACTGCTTTGGCACAGGCCGAAGGCGGTAAAATTTTACGTGCAGAAATTAGCAAGGCCAATATTGGTACCACTTTTTCCTGTTCAGAAATTATTCCCAATACGCAAAATGATAGCGATATCCTTGCCGCAAAACGGGTAGACTGTTTAATGAACCGTTTATTTGTAGAGCCTACGCAAGGAATGGGTTTTCCAACTGCTGATTGGGATCTGCTTGAAAAATTTCAGATCGAATATGGTACATGGCGACTTCAGGAAAGGATGAAGTTTGATTTTGACTTTATCGGACTTCAAAATTATTTTCCGCTCGTGGTAAAATACAACGCTTTTATTCCCGTAATCCAGGCTTGGGAAGTAAAAGCCAAAAGCCGGAAAAAACCACATACAGCAATGGGTTGGGAAATAAATGCGGATAGTTTTTATAATATCGTAAAGCAATTTGCTGCTTATCCAAATATCAAAAACATCATCATTACCGAAAATGGTGCTGCTTATCACGATAAGTTAGTTGATGGTAAAGTAGAAGATGCCGAACGGATTGAATATTTTAAACTTTACCTTGAAGCCCTTTTGAAACTTAAAAATGAAGGCGTAAATGTTACTGGTTACATGGCCTGGACATTGATGGATAATTTTGAGTGGGCCGAAGGCTTTACCGCCAGATTCGGCTTAATTTACAACGATTTTAAAACACAACAGCGCACCATTAAAGATTCAGGTTATTGGTGGCAGGATTTTCTGAAGAAATAAGCCCTCTTGGACTTTTTGCTAATCCTAGTTTTAGCCACGGATGCGCGGAAAACAGGGAATATTTATATCATTCAACATTTTTGTTTAAATTACAGCATGAACGATAGAACAGTTGTTTACAGCACCTATTATAACCCCATGGAGGCCAATATTATCAAGGCCAAACTGGAGGACAGTGGTTTTGCCTGTTTCCTGGCCGATGAAAATGTAGCTACTATTCAACCCTTGTACAATCAGGCCATCGGTGGCGTAAAACTGATCGTTTTTGAAAGAGATGTAGAAGCGATCAATGCTTTGTTAGCTGAAGATAATAGTTTGAGTATTGAGTCATCCGATGAGGTAGTTGATGATCAAAAGTTAACAGAAGAGCAGCCAGCCTGTCCAAAATGTGGATCAAAGGATGTTGGCTTTGGAATGGCTACAAAAAAGAAATTTAGTTGGTGGGTTATTCTAACTTCCGTTCTGGTTGGTGTTTTTCTTCCTTTTAAGGGGAATAAATCTTTTCATTGCTATAATTGCGGCCACGAGTTTAAATAAGTTTGAGTACATTTTTTGAAGCGCAAAGGCAGTAGCAACTTTTAAGGTTGGTTCCCGTGCTTCGCTGTATCCTTACGCTGCGCTTCAGGGATGCCGCTGCGCCCGGGGCTAGAAAGTTCTTTTACTGCAAGAAAGACAAAACCTCACCTCTTCGTATTCAAGCATGCATTTTGTTGAATAAAGCATTTTTGGTTAAAAATTGTTCCTGTTGCCGCTATCTAAACCCGATATACGCGTATGCTGGTTTTTTTCTAACCAGCAGCAGCATTAGCGGGACTAACCCCAACCTAAGAACTACTGTACCTGCTTTCCAAATAAAAAAGGAATTACAATCTCATTTATTTAGCCTGCCAAAATAACGAAAGAGATTGCTTCGCCGGCTGAAAAAGCCTTCTCCTAATGATGGGTTTTTCCAAAAAAAAATCCCGTTCTGATTTAACAAAACGGGATTTATATTATTTACATCCAGACTTCGGACTACCGACCCCGGACTTTCGGACTAATTAAAGCGCTGCCTTAGCCGCTGCTTCTGCCCTGATGATATTTAATGCACCACCAGCTTTAAACCACTCGATTTGTTGAGCGTTATAACTGTGGTTAACCAAAAATTGCTCCTCGGTACCATCAGCATGGTGTAATACCAAAGTTAATGGTTGGTCAGGAGTAAAGGTTGTTAAGCCTAAGATATCGATGGTATCATCTTCCAAGATTTTATCATAATCATCTTTATTGGCAAATGTTAAACCTAACATTCCTTGTTTTTTAAGGTTGGTTTCGTGGATACGGGCAAAAGATTTTACCAATACGGCACGAACACCTAAGTGACGAGGCTCCATAGCTGCGTGTTCACGAGATGAACCTTCACCATAGTTTTCATCACCCACTACGATTGATCCCAAACCAGCCGCTTTATAATCGCGTTGTGTTGCAGGAACCGGACCGTATTCGCCGGTTAATTCATTTTTAACGTTATCTGTTTTATCGTTGAAGTAGTTAACCGCACCGATAAGCATGTTGTTAGAAATGTTATCTAAGTGACCACGGAATTTTAACCATGGACCAGCCATAGAAATATGATCGGTTGTACACTTGCCTTTAGCTTTGATTAAAAGTTTTAAACCTTTTAAATCAGTACCTTCCCAAGGACTAAATGGATCCAACAATTGTAAACGGTGAGAAGTTGGAGATACCAAAACCTCAACTTTAGAACCATCAGCAGCCGGTGCTTGGAATCCTGCATCTTCTACAGCGAAACCTTTAGTTGGCAATTCGTCACCAGTAGGTGGATCTAATTTAACCTGCTCGCCTTTATCGTTTGTTAACGTATCGGTTAATGGATTGAAACCTAAATTACCAGAAATGGCAATTGCAGCAACCATTTCTGGCGAAGCTACGAAAGCGAAAGTATTTGGGTTACCATCAGCACGTTTAGCAAAGTTTCTGTTAAACGAGTGTACAATTGTATTTTTTTCTGCTTTTTCTGCACCTGTACGGTCCCACATACCAATACATGGTCCGCAGGCATTGGTGAAGATTGTTGCATCTAAATCTTCGAAAGTTTTTAAGAAACCATCACGGTTAGCCGTGTAGCGTACCTGCTCAGATCCCGGGTTAATACCGAAAGCTGATTTAGTCACCAAACCTTTTGCAATAGCTTGATTTGCAATAGAAGCTGCTCTTGATAAATCTTCGTAAGAAGAGTTGGTACAAGAACCGATCAATCCCCATTCTACTTTTAAAGGCCAGCCATTTTTCTCTGCTTCCACTTTCATTTGAGAAACCGGAGTAGCTAAATCTGGTGTAAACGGACCATTTAAATAAGGTTCTAATTCATCAAGGTTGATTTCAATCACCTGATCAAAATAATTTTCCGGATCAGCATAAACTTCATCATCACCTGTTAAATAGGCAGCAATTTTGTTAGCCTCATCAGCAACTTCATCTCTGCCGGTAGCACGTAAATAACGCTCCATGCTCTCATCATAACCAAAGGTAGAGGTGGTTGCACCAATTTCTGCACCCATGTTACAAATGGTACCTTTACCAGTACAGCTTAAATTAATAGCGCCATCACCAAAATATTCTACAATTGCACCGGTACCACCTTTTACGGTAAGGATACCTGCAACTTTAAGAATTACATCTTTAGCTGCAGTCCAGCCGTTCAATTTTCCTGTTAATTTAACACCGATTAATTTAGGGAATTTAAGCTCCCAAGGTAAACCAGCCATTACATCACAGGCATCAGCACCACCAACACCAATAGCAACCATACCCAAACCACCAGCATTCACCGTGTGTGAGTCGGTTCCGATCATCATTCCACCCGGGAAAGCATAATTTTCTAAAACTACCTGGTGGATAATACCTGCACCTGGTTTCCAGAAACCGATACCATATTTGTTTGATACAGAAGATAAGAAATCAAAAACTTCAGCACTTTCAGTTTTAGCATGAGGTAAATCTATCGCAGCACCTTCTTTTGCAGTAATTAAGTGATCACAGTGCACGGTAGATGGAACAGCCACCTGTGGTCTTCCTGCCTGCATAAATTGCAATAATGCCATTTGTGCAGTTGCATCCTGCATCGCTACGCGATCTGGTGCAAAATCTACGTAATCAGAACCACGTTTAAACGCCGTTTTAGGATCTCCATCCCAAAGGTGTGCGTACAATATTTTTTCAGATAATGTTAAAGGTCTGCCAACTATTTTACGCGCAGCCTCAACACGGCTACCGAAGTTTGCATAAACCTTTTTAATCATGTCTATATCAAAAGCCATCGATTTTTATTGGTTAAAAGGTAATACTTCTATTCTACTAGCTGCGAATTTACAAAAAAAATAGACCTCTTAAGGTCATCCTTAGATCATTGTATTATTTGGAAATGTTCTAAATAGTTGGGGCTTAATAAATTTTTGATTTTATTGCAGATCAGCCATTAAGTTTTATGGAATCTGGTGATTCTGGTCATCAATTTAATAAAAGATAATGAGAAAAATATGCTACTTGATCTTGTTGCTCGGTGCAACTTTTAATGCGAAAAGCCAGGAAAATAATGCCGAAAAGTTAAATTGGTTGAATAAAAATGCTGTCGATCTGAAATCTACCTATCTGAAAACGTTATCAGCGCAATTGGGCCAAAACGTTATTGTGGGCCTGGGAGAGGCTTCACACGGAACAGAAGAGTTCTTTCAGGAAAAAAATAAGATAGTGAAATACCTGATTACTGATCAGAAATATTCACAGATAGGTTTCGAAGTTCCGGATGAGGCAATGGCAAAAATAAATGATTATGTGGCCTCTGGTAAAGGCGATTTAAAAGTATTGCTCAAAGATTTCAGGTTGTATCATACGAAATCCTTTTTCGATCTTTTCGAATGGGTAAAAAATTATAATCTTGATCCAAAACATACTAAAATTGAGGTTTTTGGCTTCGATAATGTCGGTTACACTAATCCTTTTGAACGCGATAGCCTGATGGCAAACAATGCGGTAGAACGGCAGACAAAAACAAATGCTAAAATGGTCGTTTGGTCACATAACCTACATATGTTAAAAGATACTACAGGCGGGTATAAAGCTTTTGGCTATTTCCTGAATAAACATTACAAAACAGACTTCTTTAACATTGCCTTTGATACTTATCAGGGGAAAGTGAATACCATCAGTGTAAATGAAGATAGTACCAGTGAGGTGACGGCGCATCAGCTGGAAGTCCCAACCACAGGTTTCACCGCGCTATTTGCAAAAGCCAAATACGATAGCTTTTTCATTAATTTTCGTAGTGATAATCCTTTCTCAGGAGTAAAAGATTCAATCACCAATATCTGGGCTGATTGGAGGGCACCTTATGCCATGCCGGTAAGAGTGGGTAATGATTTTGATGCCATTATCTTTATTAAAAATACCACTGCATCGCTTCCGTTAAACTAAAAATTCCATTTATTTCTTCGCTGTTCAAAACCGGACATATTTGTACGTTTTTGAACAGTTTTTTATTTTGTTTGATTTTAATATTCTGATAATCAAATGTTTGTTTGCTTATTTTTTGCTTGGCATAAGATTGGCTTAACGCTATAATGTTGAGAAAGTGAAACCTTTTTCAGTAAAATATGCTAATGCCCTGGGAAGTGCATAAGATAAACGGTCGAATGCTTTTAAACTATCATGAAAAACAATTATAGAACCATTTTCTGTATGTTTTACTACGTTTTGATAGCATTTTTCGGGTGCAAGATTGATATCGAAATCACCACTGAGCACATCCCACATTACGATGTTGAGACCTGAGTCTGACTTCAGACTCCGAATCTGACTTTTCTTAATTCTCCCATATGGTGGGCGAAAAAGATTAGTGTGCATAAGTTTCTGGCATTTTAGTGTATTTTCGAGATAGGTTTCATCATCGGTTTTCCAGCCTTTTAAATGATTAAAAGTATGGTTGCCAATGGCATGTCCGTCGTTTTTTACACGTTCAAAAACCTCGGGGTGTTTTACGATATTATCGCCAATGCAAAAAAATGTAGCTTTAGCATTGAAAGCTTTTAAAGTTTTTAATACAAAATCTGTAACATTGGGTATAGGTCCATCGTCAAAGGTCAAATAAATAACTTTTTCGGTGCGGGATTTATTCCATAACAGTGATGGATAATACCATTTTAGCAGAAGCGGTGATTTGATCAGGTACATTTAGAACCAAAGTTACTAAATGCCTGTACAGATTGAAATTATTAAAGTTGTTTATATAGATTTGAAACAAATTATGAAGATGTTTACCAAGAATAAGTTAATTACCGGATCTGCGTTATTAGTGGCATTAAGTTTTAGTCAGCAAATTAGGGCTCAAGATGTTATCAGTATTCAACAAGCGGTCGAAAACACATTAAAAAACAATCTAAACATCAAACAGGCTGCTTTTAGTGCTTCTTTGAGTGAAGAAAATGTGCGCCAGTCTAAAAATGCTTTATTGCCAACCGTAAATGGTACCATTAACCAATCCATGCAATGGGGTAGGAGTCAGCAGGTATCCGGTTTATTCGAAAACACTCAGAATTATAATTTAAGTCCAAATGTGAGTACCAATGTTTCGCTTTTTGGTGGTGGAACGAAAATAAACCAGATCAGGCAGAATAAAATTTTATTGGCCGCCAACCAAACCAATGTAGAAAAAGTAAAAAACGATCTTATTCTTCAGGTAGTAACCGCTTATCTTCAGGTTTTAAATAACGAAGATCAGGTTAAGGCTACTAAACAACAATTGGATGTAGCCAATTCTACTTTAAAAAGGGAGCAGGCACTTCTAGATGTTGGTAATAAAACTTTAGCCGATATTTCGCAGGCTAAATCGCAGGCGGCAACTGCTGAACTTAATTTAACCAATGCTCAAAATCAGTTAACCATATCTTATTTAACTTTGGGGCAGTTAATGGAGATCCAGCCGCCAATGACTTTTAAAGTGCAACCGCCACTGGTTAATGAATTAAATAATATTGAGAGCAATTATGTCCCTACTGATATTTACAAACAGGCGCTAAGCACATTCCCTGATATTAAATTGGCAGAACTTAATAGTAAAGCAGCAGAAAAAGCGATAGATATTGCTAAAGGTGGCTTTTTTCCCCAGATCAGTTTAGGTGGAGGTTTAGGTTCGGCCTATTATTACCAGTTTAATTCGAACTTCCCGATTTCAAAATTTACAAGTCAGTTGTCTGATAACTTTGGTCAATACGTGAGCATGGGGATTTCCATTCCGATTTTCAATGGCTTTACAACCAGATCATCGGTTAGAAAGGCAAAGATTACCTGGATGCAGCGTAAAACTGATGAACAGATTTCAAAAAATAACCTGATTAAAGTAATTAACCAGGCAGTAGCAGATCTTGGAGCAGCTCAAAGCCGCTATTCTTCAACGCAAAATGCTTTTCAGGCGCAGAAGGATGCTTTTTATGTAATCGATCAACGTTATAATGTTGGTTTAGTAAACTCTTTAGATTACAGTACAGCACAAACCAATAGAAATAAAGCCGAAATAGATTTTATCTTAGCGAAATACGATTTACTGTTCCGTGCTAAAGTGATTGATTATTACTTAGGCAAACAGATTGTTTTTTAAGACTAAAACTGAAAGCAAAGTACAATTCAACATTAAAACCTTTCAACTTTACAACCTTAAAAACCTACAACTTTAATACAAACAAACGAAATACAATAAATAAATTATGAAACTGAAGCATATTATTATCACCATAGTTGCTATCGTAGCCCTTCTGGTTATACTTAAACTGGCCGGAGTGATAGGTGGAGACAAAACCGAAAAAGTAACTACAGAAAAAGCATCAGATAAAACTGTTGTAGAAACAGTTACGGCGAGTGGTAAAATCCAGCCAGAAACTGAGGTTAAATTAAGTTCGGAGGTATCTGGAGAGGTAGTAGAATTAAAGGTAAAAGAAGGCGATATTGTTAAGGCAGGTCAATTGCTTTGTAAAGTACGCCCTGATGTATTACAATCAGGGTACGAAAGAACAGTAGCGAGTTTTAATGCCCAAAAAGCCAGTGTAGCTGCAGCACAACAACAGCTTGCACAAAACCAGGCCAATTTTGTAAACTCAGAAGCTACTTATAAACGTAATGTAGAGCTTTTTAATAAAAAAGTAATATCAGCTTCAGAGTTTGATTCGGCCAAAGCTGCTTACTTAACAGCTAAAGCAAATTTAGCCAGTGCAAAAGAAAATGTAACAGGAGCTAAATTTACTTTAGAACAAACTGGTGCAAACGTAAAAGAAGCAGGTGCAAACCTGGCTAAAACCACCATTTATGCACCAGTTGATGGTGTGGTTTCGAAATTATCAATCGAATTGGGCGACCGTATTCTTGGAACCTCGCAAATGGCAGGTACCGAAATTATGCGTATCTCTAACCTGTCGTCAATGGAAGTAAATGTTGATGTGAATGAAAATGATATTACCCGCGTTAAAGTTGGCGATAAAGCTTCGATCGAAGTTGATGCTTTCTCTGATAAAAAATTCAGAGGGGTAGTAACCGAAATTGCAAGTTCATCAACCGCTGTGGGTACAGCAGTTTCTACCTCGGTAGATCAGGTAACGAATTTCTCTGTAAAGATCAGGATTACTGAAGAACTGGCAGGTAAACAACAATCTATTTTCCGTCCGGGTATGTCGGCTACGGTTGATATTGAAAGTGAATCGTTAACAGGTTTGGCCATTCCAATCCAGGCCGTATTTACCGATAACGGAAAATCTGGTGAAAGCCAGGGTAACCAGGAAAATACTGATAAGCAAAAATCTAAACTAGCCGATAAAAAGGTGAAGCAATATATTTATGCTTACGATGCAAAAACCAAAAAGGTTAAAAAGACAGAGGTAACCACGGGAATTCAGAATGATCAGTTCATTATTGTAAAATCTGGTGTTAAAGCAGGACAAGAAATCGTAACGGGACCTTATTCTGCCATCCAGAACAAATTAAAAGATGGAATGATCGTAGAAAAAACCGCTAAAGACCAATTGTTTAACAAAGACGCTAAGAAGTAAGGTATATTTAACCATAATAAATAATTAAATTGTCCCGGTTTAAAACATTAAACCGGGATTTTTATTTTATAATCATGGTACCTAAAATAGCAATGATAGGGGGCGGTAGCTGGGCTACTGCCATTGTAAAAATGCTTGCAGATAATTTAGCTGAAAAGGAAATTTTTTGGTGGATGCGTAATGAAAGTGCTATAGAGCACATCAAGAAATTTAAGCATAATCCTAATTATATCAGTTCTGTTGAGATTAAACTTGGTCAGGATGATCATATTTCATCTGATATCAACTCCATCATAAAATCTGCCGATTTTGTAATTTTAAACGTTCCTGCGGCATTTTTAAAAGCTACGCTATCCTCTGTCACTCCTGAGGATTTAAAAGGTAAAAAAATCGTTTCGGCCATAAAGGGTATCGTGCCTGAAGATAACCTGATTATCGGCGAGTTTATGCACGAAAAATATGGCGTTCCGTATCACGATATTTTAGTGGTAAGCGGGCCATGCCATGCTGAAGAGGTTGCTTTAGAAAAACTTTCATACTTAACCATTGCCTGTACAAACATAGTGCAGGCATCAACTTTTGCTTCTTTTTTAAACACCCGTTATATTAAAACAAACGTATCCGACGATATTTTCGGGACAGAATATGCCGCTGTTTTAAAAAATATTTACGCAGTGGCCAGTGGCATTTGCCATGGAATTGGATATGGTGATAACTTTCAGGCGGTGTTGATCAGCAATGCCATCCGCGAAATTAAACGCTTTGTAGATGCGGTTCATCCGATAGACCGTGATATTAAGGAATCTGCTTATCTGGGTGATTTACTGGTTACCGCTTATTCGCAATTTAGCCGCAACCGTACTTTTGGCAACATGGTAGGGAAGGGCTATACCGTAAAATCGGCTCAGCTCGAGATGAATATGGTTGCTGAAGGTTATTATGCCGTAAAATGCATGCATATTAAAAATCAGGCCTATAACGTAGATATGCCGATCTGTAAGGCTGTACATAGTATTATTTATGAAAACCGTTCGCCACGCATCGAGATGAAATTATTGGCAGAGAAATTAAACTAAAATTAGCGTAGGTTTACGGTTACGTTGTTTTTGATTCAATAATTAGTTTAGTAAAGCAGGTTTTTTGCTTTTCGGTTAGGGCAGTCCTTCTTTTCGCTATCATCTTTTTGTGAGGGCGTGTGGAGTATTTTGGTTATGACCAAAAAAGGATAACCACTACAATAAGGTTTATTAAACAGTGGGCAGTACAGGTAAAAGCTGGCATTTTGCCCAATATGATGCGTTTTCTTTTTTGTTCTTTGCAGCAATAGTATTTTTAGCCCCGGGCGTAGCGGCATCCCTGAAGCGCAGCGGAGGGATATAGCGCAGCACGGGAACATACTTAAATAGTAGCTCTGGCTTTGCGCTCCAAAAAAGGAATAAATTTTTTTGTAAAGCAGGTTTTTTGCTTTTCGGTTAGGGCAGTCCTTCTTTTCGCTATTATCTTTTTGTGAGGGTGTGTGGAGTATTCTGATTTGTGCACCAAAAAGGATAGCCGCTACAATAAGGTTTATTAAACAGTGGGCAGTACAGGTAAAACCTGGCATTTTGCTCAATATGATGCGTTTTCTTTTTTGTTCTTTGCAGCAACAGTGTTTCTAGCCCCGGGCGCAGCGTCATCCCTGAAGCGCAGCGAAGGGATACAGCGCAGCACGGGAACATACTTAAATAGTAGCTTTGGCTTTGCGCTCCAAAAAAAGAATAAAAAAATTTTGTAAATCAAGGTTTGTTGCCTTGTAGGTTGTTACAGTCCTTCTTTCCGCTATTATATTTTTGTGATTCTGCTTAAAAAATAATAGTTTAAAATTTTATCTTTATTAGTGTAACAGAAATAAAACAAATCTATTGATCAACTGTTATTCTCTAAACAAAATATAGCTGTCATGAAAAAGAAATTAGTAATGGGTTTATTAACACTTGCCTTGTTTGGTGGTGCAGCCCTAAATGTTAATGCTCAGGAAAAGAAAAAAACAGAAGTTGGTAAAGCATTAGACCATACAGGTAAAGCTATTGGAAAAGGCGCAAAATCTGTAGGTAATAAAACAGCAGAGGTTGCTGTAAAAGGAAGTTCGAAAGTTGCAGATAAAACCTGGAAAGGTAAAATGGCACCAGATGGAACTGATGTTTACATCAACGCTAAAAATGAAAAGTATTATGTAAACTCTAAAGGTGCTAAAATCTGGTTAAAACCGAGCCAGATTAAAAACAGACCTGAGCCTAAAAAATAGAAGGCTAAAGTTTATAGAAAAACCTCGTAGATGTTAAAACCTACGAGGTTTTTATTTTATACGATGGTTCCGTATAGATCAAAATCTTCAGCACGATCAATTTTCACATTAACAAAGCTTCCGTTTGCAGCGTAACCGGTTGCGGCATCAATTAACACTTCATTATCTACCTCCGGTGAATCAAATTCGGTTCTTCCTACAAAGAAATCACCTTCTTTTTTATCAACCAGTACTTTAAAGGTTTTGCCTACTTTTTCCTGATTGATATCGAAAGAAATGCCTTGCTGAATTTCCATAATATCATCCACACGTTGTTGTTTTACTTCATCCGGAATATCATCAACCAAAGTATGGGCATGTGTTTTTTCCTCATGCGAATAAGTAAAACAACCTAAACGGTCGAATTTGGTTTCGGCAACCCATTCTTTCATTTCTTCGAAATCGTGCTCTGTTTCGCCAGGATAACCGCAGATTAGTGTGGTACGCATGGCAATGTTTGGTACTTTATCGCGGATCTGATTGACTAAATCAATGGTTTTTTGTTTGGTGGTACCACGGCGCATCGATTTCAACATATTATCAGTAATGTGCTGTAATGGCATATCCAGATACTTACAGATGTTATCGCGTTCGTTCATGGCATCTAAAATTTCCATAGGGAAACCAGAAGGGTAGGCATATTGCAAACGGATCCATTCGATACCCGGTACATCCGATAAACGGCGCATCAGCTCGTCTAATTTACGCACGCCATAAAGATCCAAACCATAATAAGTAAGATCCTGAGCAATTAAAATAAGCTCTTTGGTGCCATTTTTAGCCAGAATTTTAGCTTCGTTAACCAACTCTTCCATTGGCTTGCTCATGTGCTTGCCACGCATTAAAGGAATAGCACAGAAAGAACATGGACGATTACAGCCTTCGGCAATTTTGAAGTAAGCAAAGTGCGAAGGGGTAGTAAGCAAACGTTCGCCAATAAGCTCATGTTTGTAATTGGCACCTAGCTCATGTAATATATTCTGTAAATCGTTTGTGCCGAAAAAGGCATCAACGTTGGTAATTTCTGATTCCAATTCAGGTTTGTAGCGCTCAGATAAACAACCTGTTACCACCACTTTGCCAATTTTACCGGCCTCTTTAAGCTCACTGAACTGTAGGATGGTATCAATTGATTCCTGTTTAGCATTATCGATAAAACCGCAGGTGTTGATTACAACGATATCGTCTTTACCCATCTTGTCTGATTCGTGCACAACATTTAAATTGTTGCCACGCAACTGCCCCATCAATACTTCCGAATCGTATATGTTTTTTGAACAACCTAAGGTAATCACATTGATTTTAGGCTGTTTAACTACGCTTTTACTTTTTACTATTTTGGTATTCATATTATATGTGATTCCACCGATGATCAAATGATTAAGGTGATAATCTTTTTGTCGATTAATTGATTATGAGATGATTGCGTCTATTTGTTTTGCTAAACTGATAACCGTTTTACCTCACAGCTTGTGTTGCCAAAGTTAATCAATAATCCGGTTTTAATTTTGCTTGCTTTTAAGTATGATATAAGTTGACTTTGAAATAACTTAGGTTGATATCCTGTTACTGATTTTAATTCTACAATTACTTTATCTTCAACAAAAAGATCACAGCTAAATTTTCCTACAACAATGTTCTCAAATACAACACTGAATTCTTTTCAGCGGTGTAATTTAAACATGCTTGTTGAAGTTTGATTTTTAGTGCATTCACGTATGTTTTTTCCAGAAATCCTGGCCCTAACTGATTATGAACTTCATAACAACAGCCTATAATGGTTTGCGTTAAAGGGTCTTTTTCATATTCGATCATACATAAATTATATATAATCTTTGAAATCCTAATCGGTGTAATCAACTAAATCAGTGGAATCAACCACGAAGCGCTATTTAAATAAACTATTCACAAACTCTTTCTTATCAAAAAGCTGTAAATCGCCTATTTTTTCTCCTACGCCAATGTATTTAACAGGAATTCTGAATTGGTCTGAAATCCCGATCACTACACCTCCTTTTGCTGTTCCGTCTAATTTGGTAATGGCCAATGCATTTACATCTGTTGCTTCGGTAAACTGTTTGCACTGCTCAAAAGCATTTTGCCCGGTAGAGGCATCCAATACCAGCAAAATTTCGTGTGGAGCGCCAGGAACAACCTTTTGCATCACCTGTTTAATTTTGCCCAGCTCGTTCATTAGTCCGATTTTGTTGTGCAAACGTCCGGCGGTATCGATAATCACTACATCTTCACCACTGGCAACTGCCGATTGCAGGGTATCAAAAGCAACAGAAGCTGGATCTGAACCCATGGCTTGTGCCACAACCCTTACGCCAACACGTTCGCCCCAAAGTTTAATCTGATCAACAGCTGCAGCTCTAAATGTATCTGCGGCACCGAGCACAACCTTAAGTCCTGATTCTTTAAGTTTATGCGCCAGTTTTCCGATGGTAGTGGTTTTACCCACACCATTTACGCCAACCACCATAATTACATAAGGTTTATGGTCGCCATATTCGAACTGACGGAAATCGTTACTGTTATTTTCTGATAACAACAGCTGAATCTCATCACGGAGAATAAAGTTGAGCTCAGAGGTATTAAGATATTTATCTTTGGCCACGCGCTCTTCAATGCGTTTGATGATTTTTAAGGTGGTACTTACACCCACATCAGAAGTTACCAAAACTTCTTCAAGATTATCGAGTACTTCATCATCAACAGAGGATTTTCCTGCTACGGCCTTGGTAATTTTGTTGAAGAAACCATCTTTGGTTTTCTCCAAACCTTTATCCAATGCTTCCTGAGCTTCAGGCGCAGTTTCTTTCTTTTTGAAAAAATCGAATAAACCCATATCTAAAATTTGCTATAACAAAAAAAGCCCTTCCGGTTAAAACGGAACGGCCTTTAATATTTTTATATTAAAAAATATTAACCTTATTTAGATGCGATAGCATCTTTTACGTGGTCGTTGTGTACGATAAGTTCTTTGAATGAGTATGCACCAGTTTTTGGTGATTTTACCATTGTAATAACTTTCGAATATTCTTTACCTGTACCTGTTTTAAGGGTTGCAACTACTTTCTTTGCCATGTTCTTATAATTTTAATTATTAGATTTGAGATATCAGACATTAGATTTGAGACTTGCAAATGCTTTAGTCTTTAAGCTTTGGTCTTTTATTCTTAACCTATTTAATTTCTTTATGTACGGTTACTTTTCTCAATACTGGATTGAATTTTTTCAATTCTAATCTCTCAGTAGTGTTTTTACGGTTTTTGGTAGAAATATATCTAGACATACCTGGCATGCCACTTTCTTTATGTTCAGTACATTCTAAAATAACCTGAACTCTGTTACCTTTTTTTGCCATTTTATTATAAATTGAAAACTGTTAATCTCAACAGTTAATGTTTTTTACAAAAATCCTTTTTTTACGAAACGGTTAATTGCTTCGCTAATGCCCACTTTATTGATGGTTTTAATCGCTGAAGTAGAAACTTTCAACGTAATCCAACGGTTTTCTTCAGGAATATAAAATTTCTGAAGTTGTAGGTTTGGGTAAAATTTGCGTTTGGTTTTAACGTTTGAGTGAGAAACGTTGTTACCTACCATTGCTTTTTTTCCTGTTAAATCACAAACTCTTGACATGACTTGTAAATATAGTTGTTAATATCGTCCGCTTAATTTTTTTAAGAGTGTGCAAATATCTGAATAATAATTGTAAAAGACAATAGCCTAGCTAATTATTTTTATAATAAATATCTACAGGCGGCAAATGTTTATGCAATGGATATTAATGCTGATTATTAAAATCTTTGTATATTAAAAAATAATTATCTCTTGTCAAACGTTTGATATCTATTTTGATACGATTTGACTATTTCTCCTAATTATTATTTCTTTAAATTAGCCGCAACTAATCCAAAATATAAAACAGAGCAATGCAAATTACATCTTTTAAGCAGTACGAAGAAGATTATAAAAAAAGCGTAGAAAACCCGGAACAGTTTTGGGGCGAAGTAGCACAGAATTTTCAATGGCGTAAACCCTGGTTTAAGGTTTTATCGTGGAATTTTAATGAGCCCAATATTAAATGGTTTGAAGGCGCTAAACTTAATATTACCGAAAACTGTTTAGACCGTCATCTTGCAACCAATGGCGATAAACCGGCCATCATCTGGGAGCCGAATAATCCAGAAGAAGAAAGTGTTACGTATACTTATAAGATGCTGCACGAGCGTGTTTGCCGTTTTGCCAATGTGTTAAAACGCAACGGCGCTAAAAAAGGCGACCGTATCTGTATTTATATGCCAATGGTGCCTGAACTGGCGATAGCGGTTTTGGCTTGTGCCCGGATCGGTGCCGTTCACTCGGTTATTTTTGGTGGGTTTTCTGCAAAATCAATCGCCGACAGGATCAACGATTCGCAATGTAAAGTGGTAATTACTGCTGATGGTTCTTACCGCGGCAACAAACAGATTCCTTTAAAAGATGTAATTGATGATGCATTGATCGGCTGTCCAACGGTAGAGAAATGTATTGTATTAACACACATCCGTACGCCTGTTTCGATGCTGAAAGGCAGGGATGTTTGGTGGGAAGATGAAGTTAAACACGTAAACGATATCTGCGAGGCAGAAGAAATGGATGCTGAAGACATGCTGTTTATCCTTTATACATCAGGCTCTACAGGTAAACCCAAAGGTGTGGTGCATACCTGCGGCGGTTATATGGTTTATGCGGGTTATACTTTTTCGAATGTATTCAATTACCAGCCGGGTGAAGTTTATTTCTGTACGGCAGATATCGGCTGGATTACCGGTCACTCTTATATTGTTTACGGACCGCTTTCGCAGGGGGCAACCTCTGTGCTTTTCGAAGGTATCCCAACTTACCCAACACCATCTCGTTTTTGGGATATTGTAGAAAAACATAAAGTAAATACCTTATATACTGCGCCAACTGCAATCCGCTCATTAATGAGTTATGGAGATGAGCCATTAAACGGAAAAGATTTAAGCACTATCCGTGTTTTAGGCTCGGTAGGGGAGCCGATTAACGAAGAGGCCTGGCATTGGTTCGATGAGAAAATCGGGCATGGTAAAGCGCCCATTGTTGATACCTGGTGGCAAACCGAAACAGGAGGCATCATGATTTCACCAATCGCTACGGTAACGCCAACCAAACCTAGTTTCGCTACGCTGCCTTTACCAGGCATCCAACCGATTTTGGTGGATGAAAACGGCAAAGAGATTGAAGGGAACGGGGTAATGGGTAATCTTTGCATCAAATTCCCATGGCCGGGCATGTTGCGTACCACTTACGGCGACCATGAGCGTTGCAAGCAAACTTATTTTTCTACTTACGAGAATTTATATTTCACTGGCGACGGCTGTTTACGTGATGAAGATGGTTATTATAGAATTACTGGTCGCGTAGATGATGTATTAAATGTTTCAGGACACAGAATTGGGACTGCTGAAGTAGAAAATGCAATTAATATGCATGCCGGTGTGGTAGAAAGTGCAGTGGTAGGCTATCCGCATGATGTAAAAGGGCAGGGGATTTATGCTTTCGTGATTTACCCTGAGATGCATGGCGAAGCAGAATTATCGAAAAAAGATATTTTGCAAACTGTAACACGTGTAATTGGTGCAATTGCCAAACCTGATAAAATATTGTTTGTTTCCGGCCTGCCAAAAACGCGCTCTGGTAAGATTATGCGTCGGATTTTACGCAAGATTGCTGAAGGCGATACTACCAATTTAGGCGATACCTCTACGTTGTTAGATCCAGGTGTGGTAGAAGAAATTATTGAAGCCGCTAAAAAGCTTTAGTATAAACATATTTAACAACAAAGCCTCTCGATGTAAATCAGGAGGCTTTGTTGTTTATAGGCAATTATGACTAATAGCCTGCGTTTTGAGTCAATTTTGTATTGGCGTCAATTTCTCTTTGTGGTATTGGGAAAATTAATTTAGTCGAGTTCCATGGCAAACTGCCAATATTGGTTTGGGTCCTTTTTGCATCATGCAATGAAAATCCTTCAAAAGCAAACTCAAGCTTTCGTTCATTAAGGATGTCTGCCAGGGTGGCCGTTGTTGTAGTTAAGCCAGCCCTGCTTCTAACCGTTGCCAAATCTTGCAATGGTGTTACGCCTCCAATTGGTGCTGCAGGCGCCAAACGTACATTAGATTCAGCCCTGATTAAATACATTTCTGCTAACCTGATTACCGGAACATTACCAAATTGGTTGCCAAATTTAGCGGTGAAGATATCGTCATCATCATAAAAGGCATTAATCCTGTCGTCACCTGCAGTATAAGTTGCATCAATCCAATCTTGCGATATTACCGCATCTCCACGTCCTCCAAAGGTTGATGAACCATAAAACTCATTAAAACCATTAAATCCTGTTAATGTTGTTACCTGCATGGCAAAAATATCTTCGGTTGTATTTTCTCCAGGTTTTGCTGGTTTTCCACTTTCAGGCATTTTTGGGAAAGCATCTAAAAAAGCATTGGTTAAATGATAATTACCTGAAGTAATTACACGGTTTGCAGCAGAACCAGCAGCGCTATAATTACCCATTTGCAAATATAACCGGGCTAACATTGCGGCAGCAGAAGATTTGGTGGCGAAAAAGCCGTTCGTTGCCGGTAGTTTAGCTTCAGCATCTGTTAAATCCGCAATGGCCTGATTGTAAACTGCTGTTACAGAAGCCCTGCTTACATAACTGGATTCATTTACAATGCTAGTTGGCGTTAATACAATAGGAACTCCAGGATTTGCGCTCGGCGTACCATCATTATAGGCCCTGCCAAACAGTCTAACCAGTTCAAAATAGGCAGCACCTCTTATAAACTTTGCTTCTCCCTCAACCCTGCTTTTTTTTGCGGCATCAACCTTGTCAATTGCTGCAATTACGTTGTTGGCATCATTAATGGCTGTATATCCAGAAGCCCAAACGTTATCAACAAAAACATTTGTTTTTAATAGCGATTTATTGATGGCCTGTGTTAGTTCTTCGTAAGTGCCGAACCATTCTATAGCATCAGTATTAGCCAAGAAATCTGCTATTAAAAATGGTCGCCCACCAAAGAAATTACGATTGCCAAGGTCAGAATAGGCACCAACTAATGCACCTTCAACATCTTTCGACGTAAGTAAAGCATTTTTTTGTTCAATGGTATCAACAGGGTTTATATCCAGTGCTTTCTTGCATGATGATAGCGTCATCAACAATATGCAGGTAAATATGATGTTATTTATATATGTCTTTTTCATTTTGATTCTTGTTTAATTATAGGCCAATGTTTATACCAAATGAAATTACACGTGGTTGAGGTGCAGAATAAAAATCAACTCCCTGATTAATGTTGGTTGATTGATAATCGGCATTAACCTCTGGATCCCATCCTTTGTAACCTGTAATCGTAGCTAAATTTTGTGCGGTAGCATATAATCTTAATTTGCTCAGTTTAATTTTTGTTAATACCGACGCTGGGAATGTGTATCCAAGTGTTAACGTTTTTAAACGGAGATATGAACCATCAGATAAGTACCTGGTAGAGTTGCCAACACCGTTACCTGCAAACAACCGGGGTTCCGGAACTGTAGTTATATCACCAGGCTTATCCCAGTAATCCATCTGATCGGCCGTTTGGTTATCGTAACCATTTGAGGCATTGGCGCTCATATACTGACCGCCTGAATTAAATATCTTATTGCCTTTTACGCCCTGGAAAAATATTCCCAAATCAAAATTTTTGAAAGAAAAAGTATTATTTATACCAAAAGTGTATTTAGGATTCGGATTTCCGGCAAATATCCTTTGTGCCTTGTTAATATCCGTTGTAGTCGATCTGTCGATATTACCAGATGCATCTGTAGTGTTTAGGTAATATAAAGCATCTCCATTGGCCGGATTTACCCCAGCATATTCAGGAAGATAGAATACGCCGATCGGCTGACCTGAAATAGCGGCATTTATTTCATTGCTGTTTAAAACCTGTCCACCCAAATTGGTGATTTTATTATTGTTAATTGCTCCTGTTATAGCTGTCGACCACTTAAATGCACCTACAAAATTTTCGGTATTAATGCCCAACTCAAAACCTGTGTTTTTTAACGATCCTAAATTTTGTGTTTTGGTCGAAAATCCTGTTGTTTGTGGAATAGGAACATCTAATAATAAGTCTGTTGTATTTTTTTGATAGAAATCAAAAACTCCTGTAATTCTGTTTTTTAATATCCCGAAGTCTAAACCAATATCCAGCTGTTTGGTTTTTTCCCATGTTAAATCTGGATTTGCAATTCGAGAAGGTATCTGCCCGGGCAAACCGCCATAAGCACCTGTTCCACTGAATAAACCACGGGCAGAATAATTTCCTATTTCTGCATTACCTGTTAAACCATAGCTGGCCCTTAATTTTAATAAACTGATGGTTTCACTTTGTTTTAAGAAATCTTCTTCTGATGCGATCCAGGCCAATGATCCTGCCGGGAAATAACCATATCTATTGTTTGCACCAAAACGTGATGATCCGTCAGCCCTTACGCTGAAACCAACTAAATAACGGTCGTTATATTTATAATTTGCCCTGAAAAAGTAAGATAAAAAACTAAATGCACCTTCATTACTGGTTGCAATTACTTTTGTTGCTGCTGATCCTAATTTAATATAAGAATCACTTGGGAAATCCTGTCCTTCAATAGTGCTGTATTTGGTTGTTGATTTTTGATAACTTGTACCTAAAATCACATCAAAAGCACTTTTTCCAATGGCTGTGTTATAGCTGAAAAAGTTATTGGTATTGGTGTTGATTACAAAGGTTGAAATATTCTGGCCGTCTCCATTTGATGTTCCTGTATTTCTAAAGGTTAATGAGCCATAGTAACTCTCTTCGTTTTGGTTTAAATTATCGATTGAAAAATCCGTACTGAATTTTAATCCTTTGGCAATATTAATGTTTGCGAAAGCCTTTCCAATAGTTCTGTACACCGTTGCCTTATAAAAAGCATTGTCGGTACTAATAAATGGATTATAATAAACAGGATAATTAGAAGCTGCTCCAGGTAAAGTTCCACTCACCAGGCCTGACCTTGGATCGATAAACGGGGTAATCGGTGATAAAGCTACCGATTGCAGTGGACTAGAAAATGCATTATCATTTGATAGCCTATTATTGATACTGTTTGAAAAGTTAAGATTAATCCCAACTTCTAAAAAATCGGTTACTTTATTGGTCAGGTTTAGTCTGCCACTATATCGTTTATAGCTGTTTCCAATTAAAATTCCTTGCTGATCTAACGCCTGGCCACCCATGTAAAATTTAGTTTTTTCATTTCCACCGGTTAAGTTAAGATCGTATTGCTGTGTAACCGGATTATCCTGATATGATGCCGCCTCCCAGTTGGAATTTACCTTGTAGCTTTGATAATCATTATTTCCAGCCGAATACCTGTTCAAGCGTGCCTCTACGCTGGCGCTATAATCATCAAGGGCCTCCTGCAGAGTGGCATAATCTCCATTAAGAAAATCTTGATTGGCGGCTCCCTGTCCTGCTCTGCGTAATATTTTAACGTATTGTTCTGCATTTAAAAACTCTTTGTGGTTAGATGGAGTGCTTATTCCGCCCAATGCATTAAATTGAATGAGTGTTTTACCTGCTTTTCCTTGTTTGGTAGTAATGATGACCACACCGTTAGATGCTCTTGCACCATAAATTGCTGAAGCAGATGCGTCTTTTAATACTTCGATAGATTCGATATCATTGGTGTTGAGGTCTGCTAATGCACTGGTTGGTGCAGTGGTGCTGGAAAAATCACCAGAAGTAATAGGAATTCCATCCACAATATAAAGAGGCTCACTACCTGCGGTTACTGACGCCGCCCCCCTTACCCTTACCGTTATGCCCTGACCCAATTTTCCATTTTGTGCTGCAATTTGCACGCCTGCTGCTTTACCCTGTAGGGCTTGTTCAAAACTGGTTACCGGTAAGTTTTCAAGGTCTTTAGATTTAACAGAAGCTACAGACCCCGTCACATCCCGTTTGTTCTGCGTGCCATAACCCACCACAACCACATCAGATAGCGTATTGTTTTCCTCATCAAGACTTACATTAACGGTTTGCCCGGTAATGGGAACTTCTTTGGATTTGTAACCGATAAAGCTAAAAACAAGTGTTTTGGCATCATCTGGTATGGTTAGTTTAAAAGCTCCGGTTGCGTCGCTCTGCGTGCCATTAGATGGCGAGCCTTTTACAAATACGCTAACGCCCGGAATTGGTCCGGAGGCCGACGTCACCTTCCCGGTAATTACTTTGCCCTGTGCGAAAGCAAATGAAATTAAACCGAGAGACAAAATCATACTTAAGAGTAGTTTTTTCATCAAATTATTCGTTTAGTTAATAATGTTTATTAGTGAGTAGAAATTATACTCTTAATATAATTAAAAATACACATAAAACCTTATGGAATAAGGTAAAATAAGGTAGTTGTTTGGATTAAGGCGCAAAAAACGAAACAAAAAGTGGTTAAGATCGTTAATTAATTAGAAAAATACATTATTCACAACAAAAAACACGAGCATGGATAAGTTAGAATTAAAAGGAAAGTGGAATGAAATAAAAGGAAAGGTTAAACAAGCTTATGCTGATTTAACAGACGATGATTTAAAACACGAAGAAGGGCAGGATGATGAATTATTGGGTAAACTTCAACAAAAAACCGGGAAAGGTAGGGAAGAACTTGTAAAATGGATCAACTCATTATAATATCAATTTTATAAAAGAAACAGGCGGTCAATTTGGTCGCCTGTTTTGCTTAAAAACTTTTTTTATGCCCGATATAGCCAGAAGATTTCCCGAAAACCCAATTTTATATCCAAAAGATTTAAACCCAGGTAGGGCAGGATTGGAAATTGTTTGTCTTTTAAACCCAGGTGTTTTTACATTCGAAGGGAAAACATGGCTGCTTATCCGCGTTGCCGAAAGACCTGAACAAAAAGAGGGTATCATTTCTTTTCCGGTATTGAAAGAAAATGGAATTGAAATTATAGCAATAGCAGAAAACCATCCTGAACTTGATGCTACCGATCCAAGGGTGATCAATTATAAAGGTGCTGATTATTTAACCACTTTATCGCATTTGAGACTGGTTTGCAGTGACGATGGCATACAGTTTTATCAGCCAGAGGGATATCCTTTATTGCAAGGCGAAGGAGAGGATGAAGTTTTTGGGATTGAAGATTGTCGCGTTGCCTTAATCGGCGATACTTATTATTTAACTTTTACGGCAGTTTCGGAACATGGGGTTGGTGTAGGCATGCGGACCACAAAGAACTGGAAAAATTTCGAAAAGCATGGAATGATCATTCCACCTCATAATAAAGATTGCGCCATATTTGAAGAACGCATAAATGGTAAATTTTATGCTTTACACCGTCCTAGTAGTGTGGCTTTAGGAGGCAATTATATCTGGTTAGCTGAATCCCCGGATGGCATCTATTGGGGCAAACACAAATGCATCGTCAAAACCAGGCCAAACTTGTGGGATAGCGCACGTGTTGGCGCTGGCGCCGCACCGATTAAAACGGAAGCTGGCTGGCTCGAAATTTACCACGGCGCAAATGAAAAACACCAATATTGTTTAGGTGCTTTTTTAATGGATTTAGAAGATCCATCTAAAGTTTTGGCCAGAACGGAAGAGCCGATTATGGTACCCAAAGAAGATTACGAACTACACGGTTTCTTTGGAGAGGTAGTATTTACAAACGGGCATGTAGTCAATGGTGATGAATTAACCATTTATTATGGAGCAGCCGATGAATTTGTTTGCGGAGCTAAATTTTCGCTGCAGGAAATTTTGAGAGAACTGGTATATTTCTAATTACCACCAAGACGCTAAGACACGAAGTTTATTTTTGCATCATGCTAACCAATGAACGAATGGCTAATGAACAAATGAACCTGTTAGCCACGGATGCACAGATTAACACGGAGTAATTTGTCTAAGTTTTTTTACCACCAAGACACGAAGTTTATTTTTGCATCATGCTAACCAATGAACGAATGGCTAATGAACAAATGAACTTTTTAGCCACGGATGCTCGGATTAACACGGAATAATTTGTCTAAGTTTTTTTACCACCAAGACACGAAGTTTATTTTTGCATCATGTTAACCAATGAACGAATGGCTAATTAATTAATGAACTTTTTAGCCACGGATGCTCGGATTAACACGGAATAATTTGTCTAAGTTTTTTCACCACCAAGACACGAAGTTTATTTTTGCATCATGCTAACCAATGAACGAATGGCTAATGAACAAATGAACTTTTTAGCCACGGATGCACAGATTAACACGGAGTAATTTTCTGCACCATGCAACCTAATGAACCAATGGCCAATGAACCAAACAAAAAGCGGTCCCCATTTCTGAGAACCGCTCATATTTTAATTTTTAAACTTTGGGTTTTTACCTTCTACCCTCCGCCTTCTTACCTTCTACCTTAATCTAGTATCCAAAAATCTGCTCTAAGCTCAATTTAGTCACCGGACCAAATTTAGCTAAATCAGCCATGTTGATTTTCTTTTCTGAAGCAACGATACAATAGCTGTATGGTTTGCCAGAAAGGTTTGTTTGGTGAAACGATTTTACATCGTTAAAAGTTAATGGTTTTAGGTTAGCATACTCATCAATTCTTGAATCATGATCAAAACCTAATTTTTTATCTGCTAAATAGGTATAAATGATGCCATCTTTAGTAATACGGCTGGTTTCTATGCCATTTAAAGAATTGGTTTTTGATAAATCGAATGATTTGTCCGATTCAGGTAGCGTAGTTAATAAGTCGTTCATTCCTGCAACCGCATCATTCATTTTATCAGCCTGTGTACCTACGTAAGCGATAATTGTATTTTCTTTTTCTTTACTGTTTGGAGAAGAATATACCGCAAAGGTAGAGTAGGCTAAAGCTTTAGATTCGCGGATGGTTTGGAATACAACAGACCCCATACCGCCACCAAAATAGTTATTGAATAAAGCAATTTTAGCTGAATTGGCCGGATCGTATAATCCTCCATTACGTACCCAACGGATTTCTGCCTGAACCATGTCATAATCGGCAAAATAAACCTTGTTCGAATCAGTTTTGGTGTACACAAATTTCTTGATCGGTGCAGCATCTGTAAATTCTTTTGCCAATGGATGTGCTTTAACAATCTCAGCAGAAAATGCTGCTAAAGTTTTAGGTCCGTAATAAGTAATGGTGTGTTTGTAATTGGTAAGGTTATGCAAAATGTAGATCAAATCGGCTGATTTCATATTTTTGATCTCATCATTCGTTAATCCATAGTTGAAAGGATTATCTTTTCCGTATTGTGCATAGCTCATTAAACCACCAAGAATTGAAGATTTATTCAATTTGGCATTATCTCTCGATTTTAATAAACGGCCTTTTAAATCTTCCAAAGCTTTTTCGTTCGGTTTGCAATGTGCTAAAACATCTTCAAGTAGCGCTACCGCTTTTTCGAAATTCTCTTGTAAACCGCTGATCGATACAGTCGTAACATCAGTGCCTACATTAACATTGTAGCTACAGGCGATGTTATAAAAGGCTTTGCTGATATCTTCTGCAGAATATTTATCGGTGCTTAAGAAAGCTAAATATTGAGCAGCATAAGGCAATAATTTGTAATTGTAAGATCCCATATCAAAACGGTAACTCATGCGGAAAATTCCGTTTTCAGTGTTTTGAACGGCAATTACATCGGCAATGCCTGCTTTACCAAATTGAAGATCTTTTGTATAATCTAAAAATTTAGGAGCAATTGGTTTAACCGGTGCCGCAATAATTTCTTTTGTGAATGGAGAAACCTCGTTTACATTAGTTTTTACAGCAGTGATGGTTGGTTTTTCTACTTTTATAATGCTTTTATCTTCGCCTTTATGTTTTAAGATGGAAACATAGTTGTTGATGAAGAATTTATTGGCAAAATCTACAATTTCTTTTTTGGTTACTTTGCCCATAGCATCGGTTGATGCCAATGTTTTATCCCACTCCGTACCACGGTTTTGGATAAAGGCATTCATGGTAAAATCGGCACGTACGTCGTTATTATCAAAGTTCTGTAGTTCAGATAATTTAATATTTGCAACAGTAGCTTTGATTAAACTTTCATCAAATTCGCCCTTTTTAAGCAATTCTACCTGCTCTAATAATAATTTTTGAGCTTCCTCTAAACTCTGACCTGCTTTTGGCGAGCCAGATAAAATGAAGATACCATAATCTTTCATCGAGTTGTAACCGGCACCTGCCCTTAACATTTTTTGCTGTTTATTAATGTTGATATCCATTAAACCAGCTTTGCCATTAGCTAAAATACTGCTGATTAAATCAAGCAATAAACTCTCGTGGGTATTTTGTGCAAAACCCCTGTAAGCAACATATAAACTTTCGGCACTAGGTCCATAAATATCAACTTTTTGAACCTGTGTTAATGGTTTTTCAGGAGCAGGATTGTATAATGATAATGGTTTAGACTTCATATAAGCAAAATCCTTATCAATTTTTTTAATCAGGTCATCATAATTAATATCACCACTCATAATTACGGCCATATTGTTCGGCACATAATATTTATCGTAATATTTTCTGATTTCGATTAACGATGGGTTCTTTAAATGCTCAATTGTACCAATGGTGGTTTGTTGTCCGTAATTGTGCGTTGGGAACAAAGAATACAACATTTTCTCGTACATTTTACGTCCGTCGTTATCCATGCCAATGTTTTTCTCTTCGTAAACCGCTTCTAACTCAGTATGGAAAATACGGAAAACAGGTGCACGGAAACGTTCTGCCTGTACAGCTAAAAACTTATCAATGGCGTTTGATGGAAGATCTTCCTCGTACACCGTTTCCTCTACCGAAGTATGGGCATTTGTGCTATTGCTTCCGATCGATTTCATCATTTTATCGTATTCGTTTGCAATCGAATAATTAGAAGCCTCGCCCGAAGTTTTATCGATTTCTTTATAAATCTCCTTACGTTTAACCGGATCCGTGGTTTTGTTATAAGTTTCGTAAAGTGCCTCAATCTTATCCAGATAAGGTTTCTCTTTGGCGTAGTTTAACGTTCCGAATTTATCCGTTCCTTTAAATAAAAGGTGCTCTAAATAATGCGCTAAACCGGTATTAGTCCTGGGATCGGTATTACTACCTGCCCTAACCGCCATTTTATAGGTGATATTTGGCTCTTTGTTGTTTTGGGATAAAATTACCGTTAGGCCATTTTTTAGGGTATAAAAACGGGTTTTGGTCGGATCGTTGGTTACATATTTGTAGGCGTAGCCACCCGAAGTTCCTGTTTTCCACTGATAGGTTGTTTGCGCATTCGCTAAAGAACCTGTAATCAGAAAACAAGCCAAAGTAAATAGTTTGAATTTCATTGAATTGGTTTTGGTTTTTATGATCATGAGGACGTATTTGGTTGATGATAGGAAGACCAAATACAGCGTTCATTTGTAATAAGTTATTTATTCAAATATATATGCTTTCTGTTATCGAATGAAAATAATTTTTATTTCGGAACTAAAAAGTCAGGAATAAATGATTTTAGCATATAAATCAAGGTTTATTGTGCCTTGAATTTATAAATCTGTATTTTTACCGGCATGACAAAGCAGGGCACAAAACCAAATATTTTAGTTGTAAACGACGATGGTATTACAGCTACAGGTATCAAAAATTTAATGGAAGTAATGCAAGGGTTGGGGAATGTAGTGGTAGTTGCACCAGATAGTCCTCAAAGCGGAATGGGACATGCCATCACCATTGGAAAACCAATCCGTTTTGATAAAGTTGACCTTTATGAGGGGGTAGAAATGTACAAATGCAGTGGAACTCCTGTTGATTGTGTTAAAATTGCCGTAAACAAGATTTTTAAGGGTAAAAAACCTGATTTATGCGTATCTGGAATCAACCATGGATTGAATAACTCAATTAATGTATTGTATTCTGGCACCATGTCGGCTGCGGTAGAAGGAGCCATTGAAAAAATTCCATCTATTGGTTTCTCTTTAGATGATTTTGCTGCGGATGCCGATTTCAGTCATACCAAAAAGTACATAAAAAACATATGCGAACAGGTTTTGGCCAATGGTTTACCAGAGGGCACCTTATTAAATGTTAATTTCCCAAAAGGCGACAACTTAAAAGGGGTTAAAATCTGTCGTCAGGCCAATGCAAAATGGATGGAAGAGTTTGATGAAAGAACAGATCCTTACAAACGCCCGTACTATTGGTTAACTGGTGTTTTTGAAAATTTTGATAAAGGAGAGGATACCGATGTTTGGGCTTTAGAACACAATTATGTTTCTATTGTTCCCGTTCAGTTTGATCTAACCGCACACCATGCCATCCAAGCCCTAAACAGTTGGGATTTTACCGGTAGTGATGATGCTAAATCTGAAAGTGCAGGAAAAAAAGTTTCGGCACCCGATGGCATTAATTTAGGTTAGGCAACTGCTATTATGATTGATCGGTTAAAAAGATTAAATAATTCGGTATGGGTAGGTTTGGGCATTGGTTTGCTTATCCCTGCAATTTTTTGTTCCATCGCATGGTATATTATTCACCATGTGGCCTACCTTGCCAAAGCAGATCTGTTGTATATCGGTGGGATTGCAATAAACGCCTATACCATGCAAACATTTTTTAAATACAATAAAGAAAATATCGGCAGGGGCATATTGGCTGCAACATTTTTATGCGCTTTTGCGTTTTTTGCCTACAAAGTTTTTTGAAAAACAGAGTCATTGCGAACTGAAGAAGAGGATGGTGAGCTGGCGTGAAGCAATCTATCCAGAATAAAGAAGGATTAAGTAATAAAAACAACATAAAAGATTGCTTCGTCGTGCCTCCCCGCAATGACGATTATACCATAAATTATAACATGAAGTACTACCTCGTAGCCGGAGAAGCCTCAGGCGATTTACATGGCGCCAATTTAATGAAAGCCTTAAAAATTGAGGATAGCGAAGCTGTGTTCAGGTATTTTGGTGGCGATAAAATGCAGGCAGAAGGTGGCGGGTTGGTTAAACATTATGCCGATATGGCTTTTATGGGTTTTACCGAAGTGCTTTTAAATTTAAGGACCATTTTTAGAAACCTCAAGGCCTGTAAAGAAGATATTCTAAAATGGAAACCTGATGTGTTGATCCTGATCGATTTTCCGGGTTTTAACCTGAAAATTGCTGAATTTGCTAAAGCTAACGGTATAAAGGTTTGTTATTATATTTCGCCTAAAGTTTGGGCCTGGAATCAAAAAAGGGTACTCAAAATAAAAAGAATTGTTGACCACATGTTCTGTATTTTGCCTTTCGAGGTCGATTTTTACAAGGAATGGGGCATGAAGGTAGATTATGTGGGCAATCCGCTTTTGGATGAAATTGCACAGTTTACGCCAGGTGTAAACTTTCGTGAAAACAATCAACTGGGAGACGAAAAAATTATTGCCCTGTTGCCCGGTAGCCGTAAACAGGAAATAGAGCGCTTGCTGCCGGTAATGTTAAGCATTACAGAAGAATATCCGGAATATACTTTTGCCATTGCAGCTGCCCCAACTTTTACCGAAGCTTATTACCACCAGTTTACCGGAAATAAAAAAGTCAAACTGCTGTTTAACAATACTTATAATTTATTGCATCATGCCCATGCTGCAATTGTAGCATCGGGAACGGCTACACTGGAAACTGCCTTATTTGAAGTGCCACAGGTAGTGGTTTATAAAGGGGGCACCATCTCAATCGCCATTGCAAGGATGCTGGTGAAAATTAAATTCATCTCGTTAGTTAACCTCATTGTAAACAAAAAGATTGTAACCGAGCTGATTCAAGAAGATTGCAATACCCAAAAGGTTAGCGAAGAACTCAAGATTATCTTAGCAGGCGAGGGTAGAAACGAAATGTTAAAGCATTATGATGAGCTCCTTTCGTTAATGGGTAAACCGGGTGCCTCGGCAAAAACTGCCAGGTTAATTTCTACATATTTACACTAAACTAAGTTTTTCCGCTAACGTAACATTTTAGGTTGATTTTGATGTTTTTTAAAACAAAACGGCCTTTAATGCGTTACTAAATCGTTTTGCGGAAATCCTAATTAAAACTAATTAATCTCATTGCTCTTATTAATTTGGTGAAATTTGGCCGCATTGCGTAACTAATTATAAACTAAACTAGTGAGTGCCAATGAAAAACATTTTACTCAGGATGTCAGGATTCCTATGCCTGATCCTACTTTCAAGCCCCCAGTTGTTTGCGAAAATTACGAGCGAAAAAATCAGTTTCAACCGCTATTATTTTCAGCAGGATACAACTAAAAAACAAGACACAACCAAAAAAGTTCCGGTTGCCAAACCTGCCGATACGGTAAAAGTACCGCCGAATCCTCTTGGTGGCTCGCCTCCGGTTACTACTCCGGCTCCCGTACCAGCAACAGCACCTGCAACACCAGCTGCTGCGCCTACAGCATCTACCGGCCAAAAAACAATTACAGGTATTGTTGTAGATGAGCAGAAAATCGGTTTACCTGGTGTCGGGATTAAAATCCAGGGCAAAACAGGTGGTAGTGTAACTCAGGAAAACGGTAAGTTCAGTATCAACGTAACTTCCCCAACCGATGTACTGGTATTCAGTTATATCGGTTACCAAACCAAATCTGTTCCGGCAGGTAATGGTGCAACGCCGTTAAACATCAGTTTGGTGCCATCCCAGTCACAAAAATTAGATGAGGTTGTGGTTGTTGGTTATGGAACATTGAAAACTAAAGAAGTTACCTCTTCAGTTGCCCACGTAGATACCTCGCAGTTTAGGCAAAGTGGTGCCCGAAGTGCATTGGATCTTGTTCAGGGGAAAGTTGCAGGATTAAACATTACCAGGGCAAACAGCTCAAATCCCAATTCAGGGCCAAGTGTCCAATTGCGTGGAGTGGTTTCTGTAGCTGGTAGTGCAAGCCCGCTTTATGTTATTGATGGTATCCCAGGTGGTAACCCCGATCTTTTGCAGCAAGATGATATCTTATCTGTCGATGTATTAAAAGATGGTTCTGGTGCAGCAATTTATGGTACCAGTGCAAACGCCGGTGTAATTTTAATCACCACCAAAAAAGGTAAGCCAGGTCCGCCAACATTTGCCTACTCAAATTATTTCCGTAAGGAATTTGTTCAAAACCGGTTAGATTTTTTAACTGCAGATGAGTTTAGGGCCAAAATCAATGCTGCTGAAATTAATGCTATTGATTATGGAGGAAGTGAAGATCTGTATGATAAATTGGTAAATCACAACAATCTGTCTCAGAACCATAACCTTGCACTTTCTGGAGGAACAGATAAAACAAGCTATAGAGCAAGTTTAAATTATCGCGATTTACAGGGTATTGCCTTAGAAAATGGCAGGAAAGAATATACCGGAAGATTAAACATCAACCAGAAAGGTTTTGATGATAAATTAAATATCCAGTTAAACCTGGCCACGAATGTAAATAATGCCAATTTACTTTCCAATGGTCTTACCGCGCCATTTTTTGATAATGAATTAAATGGAAGTGGCTGGGAAGAAGAATTAGCTAAAAATCCTACTAAGCAGATTTATAATCCTGATGGTTCGTTTTACTACGATAACCAGAGTACCAATCAATATGCAAGGCTTTTTACCCAAACAAGCTATCGCAAACAGCAAACCACCTCTGCTGATGTGAAAGCTGATTTCGACATTGTAAAAGGTTTAAAGGCGTCGGTATTTGGGTCGTTACAGCGGGATAATTTTGTTGATGGTGGTTATGCACAACTGAATAGTGAAAACTCCATAGAAAACAGTGATTACCCGGGTGGCGGATATGCTTTCAAAAATAATTTCCTTTCACAGGGTTATGCTTTTGAGCCAACCTTACAATACACTACAACATTTGCCAGCAAACATTCTATTACCGCTTTGGCAGGTTACAGTTATCGTTATAACATCGAAGAAGGTACCAAGGCTAATACACGGGGTTTCTTGAACGATCAGTTTAATGAAGATAACCTGGGTGCCGGACAGGCACTGGCCGATGGCAAAGCAGGTATGGGCAGTTATAAAAACGATAATACACTAATTGCCTTTTTTGGTAGAATTAACTACTCCTACGATAATAAATACCTGTTACAATTAATTTTAAGACATGAAGGTTCATCCAGATTTGGAGACAATAACAAATGGGGTAATTTCCCGGCTGTTTCTGCGGGTTGGAATGTTACCGAAGAGGGTTTTATGAAAGATGTAAAGTGGGTTAACTACTTAAAATTAAGAGCAGGTTTTGGTGTAACCGGTAATTCTGGTTTTGCCAATAATGCATCAAGGGTGGTGCTTAGTGGAGGAGGTAAATACCTGTATCCTGATGGCAGTTATAGAGAAACTTATGGTCCACAATATAATCCAAACCCTTTTCTTAAATGGGAATCTAAAAGCGAAACCAATGTCGGCGTTGATTTTACCTTGTTTAACAGTAAGCTGACCGGATCGATAGATGTTTTCGACAGAACAACAAAAGATCTGTTGGATTTATACACTACACCTCAACCTCCTTACGTTCAAAGTACCATTTATGCCAATGTTGGTAATATCTCATCAAGGGGTATAGAACTTGCCCTGAGCTATCAGGCCATAAAAACTAAAGATTTTACTTTTAGTATGGATTTTACCGGTAGTACCATCAAAAACACCTTAAATTCTTACTCTAACGACTCTTTTGCCGTTAAATACAGGACTTTCGGCGGAATAGGTGGTTCAGGCGATTTAGGAGATGCCATTACCACTTATGAGGGTGAAGAAGTGGGTGTTTTTTATGGTAAGCGTTTTGCAGGTTTTGATGCAAATGGAAAATGGTTGTTTTATAATAGAAACGGTGTGCCGGTACGTAACGACCAAATCAACAATTCAAAAGATAAGAATGTATCGGATTTAGCGCCGATAGGAAATGCTATTCCGAAATATTATGCATCTTACACCGCTAATTTCACTTATAAAAATTTCGATTTCAGGGTGTTTTTAAGGGGTAAATTCGATTACGATATCTTAAATGCAACTGCATTAACTTATGGAAATCCGGCTATTACAGGTTCCAATTACCTGAGAGAAGCGTTTGGGAAATATAGCCAGATCAATGATACTTATATGTACTCCGATTATTATATAGAAAGTGGTACAAACGTAAAAATTGATGAGGTTACCCTGGGTTACAACTTTAAGTTAAAAACAAAATATATCCGCAACCTGCGCGTATATGCCACCGGCCAGAATTTAGCAACCATTACAGGGTACAGCGGTAACGATCCTGATTTTGTTCAGGATACAGGCTTAGGCCCTGGTGTCGATAACCGCGGTGCTTATCCAAGTACCAGGTCATTCTTATTTGGTGTTAACGTAGGGTTTTAATAGATAACAAAATGAAAAATAAATCAATCATATATACAGCCCTTGCGCTAATAGTTGGTATGGCTTCTGCCTGTACCAATTTAGATGAAAATGCATACGACGTTATTCCGGCTGAGAAATTTTATAACAATAAAAACGAGGTAATTTCTGCTGTGTTAAGACCATATACCCATGCAAATGCCTGGGTAACACCTTCCGGACAGGATGGATGGTGGCGCCTTGCAGAACTTTCTGCAGATCAGCTGGCATGGCCAACCAAAGGGCCGCATGGTGAAGATGGCGGTAAATGGAAAAGACTACATTATCATAGCTGGACGGTAGATGAGGCAGGTATAAACAATGCCTGGACCCTGATGTATGCCGGTGTTGGTTACTGTAATGATCCAATTACCAATATAGAATCGAGAGATATTTCTGCCATGGGCATTAGCCAAAAGGAAAAAGACGAATACATTGCAGAACTGAAATTGTTACGCGCATTCCATTACCTTAAGCTAATGGACCTGTTCGGTAATATTCCATTATCAACCAGTGTTGCAGATCCTATAAATCCTGTTTTACCGAATACCACCAGCCGGAAAGATGTTTTTACCTTTATCGAAAAGGAAATAAAAGATAACATCAATAATGTACCTAAACTATCAAGGGCACAACTGGGGAGAATGAGCCAGGCAAGTGGTTATGCGATGCTGGTAGAGCTATACCTCAATGCAGAAGTGTGGACAGGTACCGCCCGTTGGGACGACTGTATTGCTGCTGCAGATAAATTGATTAATAATGAAGGTGGCGGACAAAGTGGTAATATGGCGCTGGATCCGAACATTTCAGATCAGTTTAAAAATACCAACGATTTATCAAAAGAGGTAATTTTCTCTATTGCTTACGATTTTACAAGAGCCAAATTTGAACCATCATGGACTGGCGAGTTTTATCACTTTGCACAAAGAGATATTTATGGTGGGGGCAGAAATGGCAATGATGGGATTGTATTGATTCCTGGAGTTTATACCACTTTTGAAACCGACGACCTTCGTAAAACCAATTGGCTTTTGTTTGGTCCGCAATTTAAATTTACCGATCCTGCCTCACCGGTGCAAGGTACCGTAGAATATGCAGGTAAAGCACTTTCATTTGTAGATAATATCCAAAAAAATACTAAAAACTCTACCGTAAGTAATATGAGTGAAGGAGAAGAAAACAGCGGGGTGCGTTTTAATAAATATAAACTGGGTAATTCTTTGCCTGGCCTTGTTAACGGTGTGCGTGTAGAACCAGATCCAAACTATAACAATACTGATTGGAATGTATACCGTTTAACCTGGATTTATTTTGCTAAAGCCGAAGCCATCATGCGTAAAAATGGCGGAACTGCCACAGCAGATGCTGTAACTTTGATCAATACCTGCAAACAAAGGGCTTATACAACGGCTACCTGGCCGGCCCATGCTTATACAACTGCTTCGTTAACTTTAGACGAGCTTTTGGCAGAACGTGGAAGGGAATTTATTTTCGAAGGTTTTAGAAGAGACGATCTTATCCGTTTTGGAAAGTTTAGCAATACCAAATGGTGGGATCATGAGATATCTACACCAACAAGGTCGTTATATCCAATTCCTCAGCGACAAAGAGATTTTAATCCAAAACTCACACAAAATCCTGGATATTAATTTTGATACAAAAGGCGCTTCATAAGCGCCTTTTGCTGTTTTATGCCTCATTTTTTTATCCTGCCCACCTTTAACAACTGTTTCTAAAACGATTAACATAAAAAATGTTAAATTGCGTTTTTATAACGGGCAAAAAATTAAAAGCTATAATTTTTATTTAGCTTTGAATCGATTAACTTAAAAGAATTCCAGCCAAATGAAATCGCTTTCTATCAAAGATATAGCTGTAAAAGCCAATGTATCCATCACCACAGTTTCCTTTATTATTAATGGTAAAGCAAAAGAAAAATCGATCAGTGAAGCGGTTATAGAAAAGGTAGAAAAAATTATTGCGGAGAGCGGCTATAAACCCAACCAGATTGCCAGAAGTTTGCGCACCGGAAACTCAAACATCATCGGCCTGATCATTGAAGATATTTCCAACTCTTTCTTCTCCAGGATAGCCAGGTTAATCGAAGATAAAGCCTATAAAAGAGGTTATAAAATCATCTACTCCAGTACCGAAAACAGTGTTGATAAAGCGAAAGAACTGATCAATATGTTTAAATCGCGTAAAGTTGATGCCTATATTATTTCGCCTATTAAAGGAATAGAAGAAGATGTAAAAATGCTATTGGAAGATGGTAATCCCGTAATCTTTTTTGACAGGAACCTGCCCGATATCAATACCAGTTATGTAGGGGCCGATCATTTTAATGCTTCTTACCAATCCATCCAGAGTTTTATCGATCAGGGCAAAAAAAACATTGCCCTCGTTACCACTGATATCAACGTAGAGCAGATTGTAGAACGTTACGATGGTTATAAAAAAGCTTTGGAAGATAATGGCATCAAATACGATGAAAACCTTGTGTTAAAGATCCATTTTAATCAGGAAGAAAGCGAAACCATCAGCCAGATCAAACAACTGCTTGAACAGAAAAAAATCGATGCCGTTTTATTCGCAACCAACTACCTTGCCATCAGCGGTCTAAAAGTGTTAAAACAGATCAATAAAAAAATAGGGGATGACTTTGCTGTTATTGCCTACGATGACCATGAAGCCTTCGAACTGCATACACCGGGAATATCAACCGTACAGCAACCCTTGGAAGAAATTGCAGAAAATGTAATCAAACTGATCCTTAAACAGCTTTCTTCTAAAGCAAAACCCGAAAACCAGCAGATCATCATTCCTGCCAAACTCATCATCAGAGATTAACATTTTGTAACTTAAATATTACGAAATGTGGTTTTAATATGATTTTTAAATTCTCTAATATTGGATTAGTAAAACGTTTTACTTTATTGCGGCTTTAGAGAGCGAAAATCCATCTTAACTAGAATTATCATCCTCATTTTCATTCAATCAGAATAAATATTTGGTCGGTAAATTAAGTAAAACGATTTATCCATTGCAACGAACCAAATATTGAACTATGAGAAACCTTTCCTTACTGGCATTTTGCCTTTTTTTTTATTTCACGCTTAAAGCACAAGATAAAGCCCCGGCTTATCCACTGATTACGCATGATGCTTATTTCAGTATCTGGTCTTTTGGTGATGGCTTAAATAAATCGGTTACCAAACACTGGACGGGCAAGGAACAGTCTTTATTGGGTGTGATTAAAGTTGACGATCAGTTTTACCGCTTTATGGGCGAAGAGAGTAAAAGCTTTAAAACCATACTCCCAGCTGCCGACGAAGTGAAATATCAGGCCAGCTATACCTTCGACCAGCCTGAAAAAGGTTGGGAAACCAATACTTACAATGATGCTGCCTGGAAAAAAGGCGATGCTCCATTTGGCGATGACCGTGCCGACAAAACAAAGTGGAATACCGACGACCTGTATTTCAGAAGGACTTTTGAAGTTGCAAATCCAACATCAGCAAAAAAATACCTTAAACTCAATCATGATGATAATGTTAGGGTTTACCTCAACGGGAAATTAATTTACAGCAAAAACGGCTGGGTTTCTGATTATATCTACCTTCCTATTGAAGATGGTGTTTTGCAAAAAGGTAAAAATATATTGGCCATCCATTGCAAAAATACCGCAGGCGGCAGGCATTTAGATGCCGGGATTGTTGAAGAGGAAGCTCAGGAGATAAAAATTGCGCCTGCAACCCAAACTAACGTTACCGTACAGTCTACCACAACAAAATATAGCTTTACCTGTGGTAAAGTAGCTTTAGAAGTGAGTTTTACATCACCATTATTGCTTAACGACATTAAAATAACCGCCAGGCCAATCAGTTATATCAATTATTCGGTAAAATCAACTGATGGCAAAGCGCATAAAGTTGATGTTTTCTTTGGAGCCTCATCAAATATTGCGGTAAATACACCAACTCAGGCTGTTTCTGCCTGGAAAAGTACAAAAAATAGCCTTTCCATCCTTAAAACAGGTACAGTTGAGCAGCCCATATTAAAAAAGCGTGGCGATGATGTAAGGATCGATTGGGGCTACTTGTATGTGGCTGTTCCTTCAAAGTTTAATGCTGTTCAGTTTATCGGTACCCAGAATGAGAGTTTGAAAGCTTTTATGGCGGCAAAATATCCCATTCAAAACCAGGTTTTAAACGCCAAAAACTTAAACCTAAACAGTGTGATTCCTTTCGGATCCGTTTCTTCTGCTGCGATAGAAAAATATGTGATGCTGGGCTACGATGATTTAAAATCGGTAGAATACTTTGGCGAAAAACTATCGCCGGTTTGGAAGCAATCGGGTTCGCAACTATTTGAAGATCAATTGGCAGATGCTAATCATCAATATCCATCTTTAATGGCTAAATGTGCTGCTTTTGATGCCAAACTTTATGCTGATGCGAAAAAAGCTGGCGGTAGTGAATATGCTGATATGTGTAAATTAGCTTACAGACAAGCCATTGCAGCCCATAAAATCGTTTATGCACCCAATGGCGATATCCTTTTCCTTTCTAAAGAAAACTTTAGTAACGGGTCAATCAATACGGTTGATGTAACCTATCCATCCGCGCCACAATTTTTAGTGTACAATCCCGAATTGCTAAAGGGGATGTTGAACGGTATTTTCTATTACTCCGAAAGTGGAAAATGGAAAAAACCTTTTGCCGCACACGATTTGGGAACATATCCTCTGGCAAACGGTCAAACTTATGGTGAAGATATGCCGGTGGAAGAAGCGGGGAACATGATCATTTTAACTGCTGCCATTACCAAAGCAGAGGGAAATGCAAAATATGCCGAAAAACACTGGGAAGTAATGTCGGTATGGGCCAATTACCTTTTAAGAGAAGGTTTCGATCCGGCCAACCAATTGTGTACCGATGATTTTGCAGGCCACCTGGCCCGTAATGCGAACTTATCGGTAAAGGCAATTGTAGCTTTAGGTGGTTATGCGCAAATGGCACAGTTACTAGGTAAAACCGATGTAGCCACCAAATACCGCACAGCTGCTTTACAAATGGCGCAGAACTGGATGAAACTGGCTGATGATGGTGATCATTATGCTTTAACCTTTAATGATAAAAATACCTGGAGCCAGAAGTACAACCTGGTTTGGGATAAACTTTTAAAATTGGATCTTTTCCCAAAAGAAGTGTACAAAAAGGAGATTGATTTCTATTTAACCAAACAAAAAGATTTCGGACTGCCCTTAGATAGCCGCAGAACCTATACCAAATCAGATTGGATTATGTGGACCGCAACCCTGGCCGATAACGAAGCCGATTTTCAAAAATTTATTAGCCCTATTTACCGTTATGCTACCGAAACCGAGAGCAAGGTACCATTGAGCGATTGGCACGAAACCACCAATGGTAAAATGACAGGTTTCCAGGCGAGGAGTGTGGTTGGCGGTTACTTTATTAAAATGCTGGCCGATAAATGGAATATTAAATAAAAAAATCAATCAGCTTTGCCTGCAACCATTTACCTATGCAGGCAATAGCTGATTTTTAAAATATATAGCCTGATTTATACCGGCTGAAAAGAACAACACACACAAGTAAAAACACAAATGAAACTTAAACTAATCGCATCCATTTTATGCTGCATTGCTGCCAAAGGGTTATTGGCACAGCAGAAAGATTGGGTTCACTATGTAAACACACTGCAGGGAACCAATTCCAAACACGAACTCACCAGGGGAAATACCTATCCCACAACTGCTTTGCCTTTTGGTATGCACACCTGGACGCCACAAACCGGCAGAAATGGCGATGGCTGGAAATACCAATATTTTAAAGATAAAATCAGGGGTTTTCAGCAGGCACATCAATGCAGCTCGTGGACAAGGGATTATGCGGTATTTTCTTTAATGCCAATGGTTGATGAACTGGTTGTTGACGAGAACCAGCGTGAAACCCGGTTTAGCCATAAAGATGAAGTTGCAAAACCGAATTATTATAAAGTAAAGTTCGAAAACGAGATTACTACAGAAATTTCTCCAACAGAGCGCGGTGCACACCTGCGTTTCAGCTATCCAAAAGGCAAAAGGAGTTTCCTGATCCTGGATGGATACACGAGGTTGAGCGGTGTGCAGATCTATCCAAAAGAAAATAAAATTACCGGATGGGTAAATAATGGCGAAGGTTTTAAACGTGGCTGGAAAAGTTATTTTGTGATCCAGTTTGATCAGCCTATAAAATCTTATGGTACCTGGGAGAACAAACGCAATACTGTAAATAAAGATTCGCTAATTGCCGAAGGATTAGGAAAAGGTGCATTTGTACAGTTCGAATCGGGCATAAAAGTTCAGGTTAAAACCGCTTCCTCTTACATCAGCTTAAAACAGGCCGAACTTAATTTAAAAAGAGAATTAGGAAATGATAAAACCTTAGAGGATACCAAAGCAAATGCCGCTGCGGTTTGGAATAAATCTTTAGGTAAAGTTGAAGTAGAAGGTGGATCGAAAGCCGATATGGAAACCTTCTATTCTTGCTTTTTCAGAGCAAGTTTATTCTCAAGAAAATTTTATGAAATCAATGAGGCTGGAAAACCTTATTATTTCAGTCCTTACGATGGTAAGGTACATGATGGATACATGTTTACAGATACCGGTTTCTGGGATACCTTCCGTGCACAGTTTCCATTAAATACCCTGGTACAGCCCGAAATGCATGGGCGTTATATGCAGGCCATGCTTGAAGCTTACAAGCAATGCGGTTGGCTGCCTTCATGGTCGTTCCCCAGCGAAGCGGGTAGTATGATCGGTAACCATGCCATTTCTTTATTGGCTGATGCCTGGGCAAAAGGAATCAGAACTTTTGATCCGAAGAAAGCGCTGGATGCCTATTATCACGAAGCCATGAATAAAGGACCATGGGGGCCTGCAAACGGTAGGGATGGGGTAAATGAATATAATCAATTGGGTTATGTGCCTTATCCAAAATATAGGGAAGCCACCGCAAAAACGCTGGAGTATGCCTACGATGATTATTGCGCTTACCAGTTGGCTAAAATGATAGGAGATAAACATTATATAGAGGTTTTTGAAAAGCCAATGTATAATTATAAAAACGTTTACGATCCTGCTACACGGTTTATGAGGGGCAAAAATGCAGAAGGTAAATGGTCACCAAATTTCGATCCCACAGAATGGGGCGGACCTTTTACCGAAGGCAACGCCTGGCATTGGCAGTGGTCGGTTTTTCAGGATACCAAAGGCTTGATTAATTTGATGGGTGGGTACAACAATTTTACTGCAAAACTGGATTCTGTTTTTACCGAACCCAATAAAGTTAATGTTGGTTCTTACGGCGGCATGATCCACGAAATGACTGAAATGGTAATGGCTAATATGGGGCAATATGCGCATGGAAATCAGCCTATCCAGCATATGGTATATCTATATAATTATGCCAACCAGCCCTGGAAATCACAATTTCACGCCCGCGAGGTGATGCATAAACTTTATGATGCTACCGAAAATGGTTATCCCGGTGATGAAGATCAGGGCCAAACCTCATCGTGGTATGTATTAAGTGCTTTGGGTTTTTATAGCGTTACACCAGGTACCGGCGAATATGTTTTAGGTAGCCCAATATTTAAAAAAACGACCATTAACTTAGAAAATGGCAAAAAATTCGTGATCGAAGCACCCGCAAATGATTCGGATCACGTTTATATTAAATCTGCCAGCTTTAATGGCAAAAATTTCACTAAAAACTTTATCAATCATAGTGATATTTTGAAAGGTGGTGTGTTAAAATTAGAGATGAATGTTAAACCTTCGTTAAATAGAGGACTTTTAGAAGAAGATAAGCCATTTTCGCTGAGTAAATAGATATTGAATCGCTATTTTTGGCGCGTTGATGAAAATTAGTAAAAATAACAGAAATATAGATATAGAATGGAAAAGCCTGTTGCATTAGGTGTAGATATTGGCGGCTCGCATATTACAGCCGCATTGGTGGATTTGGAAACAAGAACTTTGGTGAAGGATTCCATCAAGCGTAGCCCTGTGAACTCACAGGAGAATAAAGAAGTAATTTTATCCGCATGGTGCGATATTATCAGCAAAGCTTTTCAAAACATTAAAAACGGTGCGCGGAACGTTGGGATTGCCATGCCCGGACCATTTAATTACAACGAAGGGATTTCATTAATCAAAGATCAGGATAAGTTTAAATCACTTTATCAGGTTAACGTTAAAGAGGAACTGTCCAAACGTTTAGATATCCCTGCAGAAAATATTCATTTTATAAACGATGCTGCGGGTTTTTTACAAGGTGAGGTTTTTGCCGGGGCTGCAAAAGGAAATGCAAGTGTGTTGGGCCTAACATTGGGAACAGGGCTTGGATCCTCACTTTGTTTAAACTATAAAGCTTTTGATGCTGACCTTTGGAACTCCGAATTTTTAGACGGAATTGCTGAAGATTATTTATCTACGCGCTGGTTCGTAAAACGTTTTAACCAACTTAGCGGTAAAACGGTAGACGGCGTAAAAGAACTTGTCGAAATAGTAGAAACCGATCATTTTGCTACTCGGGTATTTATGGAATTTGGGTATAACCTTGCCCAGTTTTTGATTCCGATTATAAAAAAGCATAAAATAGATACCGTAATTGTTGGTGGCAATATTGCACAATCTTTTAGTGCTTTTGCACCTGAACTTATTGCCACACTTAAGGGCAATGGTATAGAAACCGATATTAAAATTTCGGAACTTAAAGAGCATGCTGCGTTAATTGGTGCGGCAAGCTGTTGCGATTTAAGTTTAACCTAAAGTGTTTTATCAGAGTATTTTATATTTTTTTTAATTCAAGCTAAAACTAACCGCAGAATTGCAATTTTAATAAAGTAATTCTGTGGTTAATCTCCATTTTTTCTTTTTTCTTAAGAAAAAGGCACTTTTTGTAGGATATTCTCATTCATATTTCTTTTAATCTGGCCAACACGCTTATATTTTTAATATATCCTGGATAAAAAAAATTAAATAATTCTTGATTTATTAATAATATGCTTATTATTGTTTAATAAAACGTTTTAGTATTCAGTTATTTAAGCATTTTTATTTAGCTAATACAAAAGCAAAGTGTTGATCGTTGATCAAGGCTTTTTTTTACGAAACAAAACTAAAACGTTTTAGTTTAACCAAAAAGTAACTAACCATTCATAAAATTAAAGGAGAAACTAAATGGAGTAAATTTTACATTCTAAAACACCCTATTCTGCCCTACAGAAAACAACGAACTAATCAAACACCAAACCAAACTGATCATGACTAAAAACTTACCAAACCAGCTCCGGCTATGCCATGCGCCTTTAGTGTTTTCTTCGTAATACAAAAGAGGCTAGCGTTTAATTAACTGAAAATCATATCGCAGTAAACCGGCAGTTTGTACCATTAACCTCCAATTAACTTATACAGGGGTTAATATGCTGAATGAGTGATTTTCTGTACATTTTATCATTAGCTTTTTTTTAGCGGATTGAATTCCTGATCTATAATGGATCATGTGGCTAAATATTGCACATTTTATAACCAACAAACAATAAATTATCAATTATGAATCTTTTAAAAATGACCAAGAAAGCTGTCGGGCTCTGCTTTGCTTTAGCTTTACTTCTTGGATGTGGTAAAGAAGAGTATCCTGCAGTGGATCTTTTTACCTGGAAAGCAAAGGTAGATGTGACCGCTAAGGCCGCGCTTTCTGTTAACATTGAAAACTCTGGCGGTGCCTCGGCAGGAGAAGGATCGTTAAAAGTGGTGGATAATGACATCAACACAAAATTCCTGATCAATCCTTATCAGGCGAGCCTTTATCTTCAGTTAACCTTTCCTTCACCTCAACAAGTGGCATCTTATACTTTAACATCAGGTGGTGATGCTCCTGATAGGGATCCTAAAAACTGGAAATTAAGTGGCTCTACAGATGGCAGCAACTGGGTAGATCTTGATACAAGAACAGGTGAAACATTTTCGGGCCGTAACATGACCAAAACCTATAATTTCAAAAACAAAGTCCTGTATAAATACTACAGACTTAGTATTACGGCAAATAATAACGGTTCTCTGTTCCAGTTGTCTGAGTGGCGTGTAATTGAAGTGCCTGAGGAGCAACAGTAATTTATCACTGTTTCTGTAAATAAGACAAATTAAGATTTATTCTGCCAGTTAATGTGGCAGGCAATAAAATTTTCAACTGATCAATAGACCCAATAACAGTATTTCTGTTAACAACAACTAATTTTATGATGAAAAAAAATACAAATTTAACTGGGGGAAGGCTCAGGCTTAAAGATTGTGCTTTTAAGGCTATCGCTTTTACATTAGCTTTAAGCAGTGGTTTTTATGCAACAGCTAATGCTTCTGCCATTAATATAAACAGTTCGGTTGCGGTTAGTCAAACCAGGGCCGATATTGTAATCCGAGGAATAATTAAAGATGAAACAGGCGCACCATTGCCAGGAGCAGGTGTAAAAGTTAAAGGTAGTTCTACCAGTGCTGCCGCAGATGTAAATGGTGCCTTTACCATTACCGTCCCAGGTCAGGATGCCATTTTAATTGTAACTTATGTAGGTTACGATACAAAAGAGATCCCTGTTGGCACGCAAACGGTATTGGATATCCGTTTAAAAGAAACCGTTGGCGCCAATTTACAGGAGGTGGCTATTGTGGGTTTTGGTACGCAGAAAAAAGAGAGTTTGGTAGGTGCACAATCTTCGGTTAATGTTGCCGATTTAAAACAACCGGTTTCGAGCATGAGCCAGTTATTGGCAGGCCGTATACCAGGCGTGGTTAACGTATCTAGAAATGGTGAGCCAGGTGCAACCGGATCTGATATTTTTATCCGTGGTATATCTTCGTTAACAGGTACCGATAGGGGGCCGCTTGTCATTATCGATGGTGTTCCAAACCGTAACCTAAACGATATCAGTGTATATGATGTAGAGAATTTTACTGTACTGAAAGATGCTGCTGCAACAGCGGTTTATGGTATCCGTGGTGCAAATGGGGTAATCTTGATCAATACCAAGCAAGGTAAAATTGGTACGCCGAAAATCAATGTGGAATATTATGAAGGTGTGAGTCGTTTCACTAAAAGACCGCAGTTAATTGATGGTGTGGACTATATGAACCTGGCTAATGAAGCTAAATATTCAGATTATTTAAGGGCAGGTGCAGCAGGCGCATTTACACCAGCATACTCACTAGATGCTGTTCAGAAAACTGCGGCTGGTACCGATCCTGTACTTTATCCAAATGTAAACTGGTTTGATGCTATTTATAACGATTTTGGTAGAAACAGATCGGCAACAGCTAATCTTTCAGGTGGTGTAAGCAATGCAAAATACTACGTTTCATTGGGATATTATGGCGAAGATGGTTTATTTAAAACCGATGAAGCCGTAAACTCTGCGGTAAAACAGAATTATGGCCGTTATAATGTGAATGCCAACTTAAACTGGGATATTACAGGTACCACCAAGTTGGACTTGGGTATAAAAGGAATTTTGGGACAGAACAACTACCCAAGCAGCTATAGTGCACAGGATATCTTCAGCCAGGCTTTCCAGATCAACCCAACTTCATTCCCGATCCTTTTTCCGAATGGAACTCTGCCGGGTGTTAGTCCCCAGGCCGATCAGCGTAACCCTTATGGGGATATTACCAGGAACGGATATAGAGTTGGTTATAACACCCAATTATACTCAAATATTCGTTTGACCCAGGATCTAAAAGAACTGACACCGGGTTTATCTGTAACTTCAATGTTCTCTTTTGATGTAAGCAATAGCAATTTTATTAACAGAACGAAGAGAGAAACCATATACCGGATTAGCCAGTCCGATCCTTATATTACTCCAGGGGATCCAAATTCAGGTTATAAATATATACAGGTACTTCAGGGGCAGGATTTCTTGAATTATGGCATTAATAACAGTGGTGATAAGAAAATGTATTTTGAGCTTGGGGTTAACTACAACCGCACGTTTGGAAAGCATGCTGTGAGCGGTTTATTATTGTATAACCAGAATGATAATACAAATCCATTTGCCGGTAACTTAACCCTTTCGCTACCATATAGGTTGCAGGGTATGGTAAGTCGTGCTACTTATGCTTATGATAATAAGTATTTCTTCGAATTTAACATGGGCTACAACGGTTCAGAAAACTTTGCACCTAACAAACGTTATGGTTTTTTCCCTGCATTAGGTATCGGTTGGTTGCTTTCGAGCGAGAAATTTTTCGAACCACTTAAAGATGCTATCCAAATGGTTAAATTCCGTTATTCTGATGGTATTGTTGGAAGTGGTGGCAGTGGCTCGGGCTATGCAGCAAACGAGGGAGACCGTTTTTATTATTTAACCAAAGTTGGCGGGGCTGCGAGTTATACTTTTGGTCAGAATGGATCAATAGTGCCGGGTAATAATACCTCTACAGGAGGTTTAGGCGTATTAGCTTATGGGGTTGATGTAACCTGGGCTGAAACACGCAAACAGGATCTGGGTTTTGAGTTGAAAACCCTGAACAATAACCTTTCATTCATTGTCGATTTCTTCAAAGAAAGAAGAAAGAACCAGTTTATCACAAGGGGAACGGTACCGAATTATATCGGTTTGGCCAATACCCCGATCGGTAACCTGGGTATAGTAGAAAATAAAGGTATTGATGGTACTATACAATATGATACCCAATTTGGTAAAGATTGGTCGCTTAATTTAAGAGCCAACTTTACCTACAATAAAGATAAAGTAATTGAGAATGATCAGGCTCCACAGGCTTATCCATGGATGGAGCAACGAGGTCTTAACATACTGGCTTCTACAAGAGTAGGTTACATTGCTGAAAAATTATTCGATAGTCAGGCTGAAATCAATGCCAGCCCTACACAGTTTGGAACCTTGATGCCGGGCGATATCAAGTACAAAGATCTAAACGGTGATGGTAAAATCGACTCGTTCGATAAAACGGTGATTGGCAGGGGCGATATCCCAAGTACCACTTATGGTTTCGGTTTCTCATTAACCTATAAAAACTTCGATTTTGGTCTGTTCTTCCAGGGACAGGATAATGCAGATATCTTATTGAACATCCCGTCATTCGCCAATTCGGGCGGTTTGGGCAACATGTTAGCAGTGGCTGCCGATCGTTGGACCCCAACTAATCCCCGTCAGGATGCAGTGTATCCACGTTTATCTTATGGTGGTACAAATAGCAACAACTACCAGCCCAGTACCTGGTGGAAACGTGATATCAGTTTCTTGAGGTTGAAAAATGCCGACTTAGGTTATACCCTTAAAAATGGGATCAAATCCATTGGTGTTAAGCGCATGAGGATTTATGCAATGGGCTATAATGTATTTACCATCAGCAAATTCAAACTATGGGATCCCGAATTAGGTACAGATAACGGTACCAGATATCCATTAACGTCTAATTATTCTTTGGGTATTACCGCTAATTTTTAAAATAAAAAGGATGAAAAAAATATTGATATATACAGTTGGCGCATTGCTGGTAGTAGGCAATTATGGCTGTAAGAAATTTTTAAACCAGGTACCTGACGATAGGTTAACCTTTGATCAGATGTATCAGAAAAAGGCTACTGTGGAGCAGGCATTAGCAAACGTTTATTCTACTATTCCAGATCAGGATCAGGACCGTTCGCCATCGGCATTGGGTAATATTGGTCCTTGGACAGCAGCTTCTGATGAAGCTGACTATACCTTGCCAAACTTTAGCGAAAATGTAAATACAGGTGCATGGGATGCAACAAGTGGCTCCGTAAATTATCACTGGCAGAACTTTTACCGTGGTATTCAGGCAGCTAGTTCTTTTATGGCTAATGTAACCAAATGTACCGACTGTAATCTTGGTGGTATTGATATTGTTAACCGCTACTACAATGAGGCCAGGGCTCTAAGAGCCATCTATTATTACTATCTCGTTAGACAGTATGGGCCGGTAGTTTTGCTGGGAAATGATCCTATTGCGTCTGATGCACCATTAGCGGCAATCAGTAAACCACGTAATTCAATGGATGAGTGTATCGAGTACATCGTAAGTGAATTAGATGCGGTAAGCACTAAACTTCCAGCTACGCCGCAAGCGGCCGAAGACTATGGTCATATTACAGGCTCTGTTGCAGATGCTTACAAAATTAAAGCTTTGTTAACGGCGGCCCGTCCGTTGTTTAATGGAAATACAGATTATGCAAACCTTAAAAATCAGGACGGCAAGCAATTGATCAACCAAACCTATAGTGTTGCAAAATGGACAAGATTAGCTACTGCCGCTAAGGCATTTTTAAATAATGCTAATTATGCTAATTATGCGCTGTACAGTGTTACTTCTACACCTAATGGTTTGCAAAATAATGCTTTCAATAGAGCCTTTATAGCAACAAGGGATGTGTTTTTAAACGGATGGAACTCTGAGATTATTTTTGGAAGGGGAGGAGATGTAACGCTTTATCAATACTCATTAGCCCCGAATCATAGTGGAGCTTCAGGTGGTGATAAAGGTGGCTCTTTCCTTTCTCCATCTCAACAATTAGTTGATGCTTACTTTACTGCCAATGGTTTGCCAATCGAAAACGATCCGTCATATTCTGCTACTGGTACCTCCGCTTATCAGGCACCAGATCCCAACGATCAGGGGGCAGCAAGAGCAATTAGTAATATGTATGTGAACCGTGAGCCACGTTTTTATGCCAACATTACTTATTCTGGCCGTAAATGGATCAACACTTCTTCAAATATCATTACCAGTTTTGAGTTTAATGGCAATGCCGGCAAAAGTGGTATTCCTAATAACGATTATACCAAAACAGGTTACACTTCAAGAAAACACTTAACCGTTGCCGGTTGGACAAGTGGTAGAACCATTTTTACCATGATCAGGTTAGCTGAGATTTATTTAGATTATATCGAGGCATTACAGGAGTCGAATCCATCAGACCCAGATATTCTGGTTTATTTGAACAGGATCCGTACAAGGGCTGGTATTCCTGCTTATGGAACCGGTGGACTTCCAGTGCCAACGGATATGAAAGATGCGATCCGTAGAGAGCGCCGTGTAGAATTGGCTTTCGAATTAGACCGTTATTTCTATACCAGAGAATGGAAAATTGCCGAAACTACCGATACACAGATCAGGGGTTTAAATATTTCCCAAAATGCCCCTGGATTTTTCACGCCTGTGGTTACGGAAAACAGGGTTTTCCAAAAGAAACACTACCTATGGCCAATACCAAGTAACGAAATTCAAAAAGTTCCGGTAATTGTACAAAATACAGGCTGGTAAAATATAAAAAGCACCGGGTATTCTACTCGGTGCTTTTTTTGAACCCATTAATATGAAAACTATGAAAAACATTTTCCCATTATCAGCAATAATGTTATTTGCACTTTTGGCTTGCAATAGCAAAAATGCTCCTGTAGAAACGGCAAAACCTGCACCTCCGCTTGTAGAAGCAGTAGATCCGCCAGATGCACCGCCAAAAACCTGGAAAGAACATTGGTTTGAACACGTTCAGCTGCTTAACCGAGTGGCTTATGATACCAGTGTGGTGGTTTATTACGACGGTGATGTTAAACCCACCATTGTTTGGCCAAAAACCTATATGGCTGAGGCCTGGAATTACACTAAAAAAGCTTATGGTAAATTTGGTGATGATAGCCGTTTATTTGTGATTTATCATGCAGGTAAATATGGTGGCGGCCATCCGGGTACTTATCTTGATGCCGGGCACGATTACAGAAATGTAACCGATTGTGGTTCTAACGATTTAAATGCCTGGGTTACTGGCGTAGATAACGACATTGATTTATCAACTCACGAAATTGGCCATATAGTTGAGGGAGCATCAAAAGGTGTTAAAGAATCGCCAGCTTTCGATATCTGGCATGACAGTAAATGGATGGAGATTTATCAGTATGATGTGTATTTAGGTTTAAACAGAACCGCCGATGCACAACGCTGGTCGAACAAAATGATGACCACAACCGATAGTTACCCAAGAGCAGGAACACAATGGTTTAAAAACTGGTTTCTTCCAATTTATGAAAACTACGGTAAAACCAAGGTTTTAAACGGTTTCTTTACCCTGTTGTCGCAACAATTTCCTAAACAGGTTATTACCGTTCAGGGCAAAAGTTATCAGCAATATACCAGGAAAATGAATTTTGGCGAGTTTATCCATTTCTGGAGTGGCGCAGCCAAAGCAGACCTGGCACCATTGGCATTATCTGCTTTCGGATCAAAAGATGAAAAAGGGGCAGACTGGGCGCCAATGCTGGCAAAAGCTAAAACCGATTTCCCAAATATTACCTATTAAATTTATTACAATGAAAGATTCAGAATGATAACTCTGGATCTTTCATTTTTTATCACCCACACAAATAAAACAAATGACCAGGAAATTTTTAACCCTTGCATTGGTATCATTTTTAGCAACCAGTGCTTTCGCTCAAAACAGAGAATATAAAATTACCATTAACGACAAAGACAGTGCAACAAATGCGATTGTAGATGCTAAACTGAAAGCCGCTTTTTTTGAGGTTTACCCAGGCTTTGCCCAGGCAGATGGCTATAGAACGAAAAGAAATGTTGTGCTTGATTTTGTAACCGACGAAACACCAACCATTATCGCTAAAGCAGGAGAAATTAAAGTAAACGGCGAATGGGTTAAAAATAAATCGCAAAAGAAAATCCAGAAAGAGCTATTTACAGCACTTTCGAAAAACTGGGTTTCTTACAGTAAAGAAAAACATAAGGGATATACTTTAACCTTTATCAGTAAAGACCCAAATTTAGATCCAACAGTTAGAAAAAACTTAATCTCTACTTATTTTGAGATTTATCCAACTTTGGTGAAAACATTTAACGATAAATCTACACATGATGTACTTTTTGTAGTAGATACCGCCTATAAAGCCGTAGCTGAGGCCAGTGGAAACAGAATTTTGTTCAGCGCGGGTTATATGAAGGCACATCCAACCGATATTGATGTAGTAACACATGAAACCATGCACATTGTACAGGGATATGGTTACAGCGCCGGTCCGGTTTGGTTAACAGAGGGTATTGCCGATTATGTACGTTATAAATATGGGGTAGATAATGTAGGCTCGAAATGGAGTTTGCCAGCTTACAATGAAAAACAAAATTATACCAACAGCTACCGGATTACCGCCCGCTTTTTTGCCTGGTTAGAACAAAATGTAAAACCAGGACTAATTGCTACACTCGATCAGCAATTAAGGGCGCATCAGTACACGTCACAATCATGGGAAACCCTAACAGGAAAAACCCTTGATCAACTTTGGGCCGATTATGGCAAAGAACCCCATAAAGTAAGCCTTACATATAGCAGTAAGAAATAATTACCTAAGGGCCGTCATCTCGATCCGATAGCTATCGCATGAAAGGAAGTGGAATGGAGATCCTTCGACTCCGCTCAGGATGACAACTCTTTGCGGCGTGTCCGTCACCCTGAATTCATTTCAGGGTCTATGGTTGCACTGTCTTGGTTTAGACTTTCTTCAATCGTCGTCATCTCGACTGAAGCGCAGTCCCGAATATTCGGGAGAGAGATCTACCTCGAGATAGATTTCTCGGCTCCGTTGCACTTTGCTCGAAATGACGGTACCTTTTAAGCCTGTTTTGTAAAAATATTCATCACTAAAGTAAAATTTTTGATCATTTACTAAAACGTTTTACATAAAATATTTAATTTGCAGAATCAAACAGGCTAACCAAAAAAAATAATTTCCCATATCAATGAAAAAAATATCAATTCTTTCCGTTTTCTTAATGCTTGTTTCTGCTTTTTCATTGCAGTTAAAAGCGCAGGAAATCACTAAAAAGAGCGGTTACACTTTATCGTTCGAAAGCAATTTTGCAGCATTGGATCCGCAATTGAAAAAACGTTTGATCAAAACATTTTTCGAGGTTTATCCCAAACTGGCAAAAGAATACAATCCATCTACCATTAAAGAAGTGAAGTTTTTTGTAGATACAGCTTACAAAGGAGTGGCTGCAACTGCCGATGGTAAAGTAACCTTCAGTTCGATATGGATGGTTAAACACCCTGAGGACATTGATGTAGTTACCCACGAAGTGATGCATATTGTACAGGATTATGGTCGTAGTGTTGGCCCGGGTTGGTTAACCGAAGGTATTGCCGATTATGCCCGTTATAAATTCGGCGTAGATAATGCAGGTGCTAAATGGTCTTTACCTGCTTTAAAACCAGATCATTCTTATAAAAACAGCTACCGCATCACTGCTGCATTTTTTGCGTGGATCGAAAAAAGTGTAAAACCAGGTACTATTAAAGCGGTTGATGCTTCTTTAAGAGATCATACCTATTCTAAAGAAATCTGGACAAAATTAACAGGTAAAGATTTAGATGCACTTTGGGCAGATTACGTTAAAAATTCGCAAGTTTAAAAATAATTACACGCATATAAAAAAACACAAACACAACAAATGAAACGATTATTTATCGCCTTATTGGGTTTTGCAGCAACAACCAGCTTCGCTCAAACCATAGGCAAAGTTACAGATCCGGTAGACTGGATAAATCCTTTAATGGGAACGGCATCCAAACCGTCATTATCTAACGGAAATACCTATCCGGCAATTGGCTTGCCATGGGGAATGAACATGTGGACCCCACAGACCGGTAAAAGTGGCGATGGATGGGCATATACTTACGATGCCGATAAAATCCGCGGTTTTAAACAAACCCACCAGCCATCACCATGGATGAACGATTACGGTGCTTTTTCCATCATGCCTGTTACCGGAAAATTAAAATTTACAGATGACGACCGTGCCAGTTGGTTCAGCCACAAAGCAGAGGTTTCAAAACCATACTATTATAGCGTTTATTTAGCAGATGCTGATGTAACCACCGAAATTACCCCAACAGAAAGAGCTGCACAGTTCAGGTTTACTTTTCCTAAAACCGATAGTTCTTATGTAGTTGTAGATGCCCAGAACAAGGGATCGTACATTAAAATCATTCCGGCAGAAAGAAAAATCATTGGTTATACCACTAAATATGCCCGTGGTCCGCTGCCTAAAAACTTCAAAAACTATTTTGTAATCTATTTCAATAAAGATTTCAAACTGGCTAAAACCTGGGATGATAAAAAATTGAATGATAAAGATTTAGAATTAACTGTCGATCACGCAGGTGCTGTTATTGGTTTCGCTACACAAAAGGGTGAGCAGGTAATTGCTAAAGTTGCTTCATCTTTTATAAGCTTCGAACAGGCCGATCTTAACTTAAAAAGAGAATTGGCTAACGATGGTTTCGATGCAACCAAATCAAAAGGCAGGGCAATCTGGAATAAAACTTTAAGTAAAATTTCAGTAGAAGGTGGTACCATAGATCAGGCCCGTACTTTTTACTCGGCCATGTACCGTACGTTGTTCTTCCCGAACAAATTGTACGAAGTTGATGCACAGAACCAGATTGTACACTGGAGTCCGTATAATGGTCAGGTTTTACCAGGTTATATGTTCGCTGGTACTGGTTTTTGGGATACTTTCAGGGCATTATATCCTTTCTTAAACCTGGTTTATCCTTCTATCAATAAAGAAATGCAACAGGGTTTAATCAACGACTACAAAGAAGGTGGTTGGTTACCAGAGTGGAGCAGCCCGGGTTATGCCAACATTATGGTGGGTAATAACTCTGCTTCGGTAGTTTCTGATGCCTACATTAAAGGCATGCGCGGTTACGATATCGAAACTTTATGGTCTGCTTTAAAACATGGGGCCAACAACGAAGGTCCTATGGAAGCCGTTGGCCGCGACGGGGTTAAATATTACAACGAATTGGGTTATGTGCCTTTCGATGTGAAAAAGAACGAAAATGCGGCTAAAACTTTAGAATATTCATATGATGACTTTACCATCTACCAATTGGGCAGGGCTTTAGGTAAACCTGCATCAGAAATCGATATTTATAAGAAAAGAGCCATGAACTATAAAAATCTTTTCGATCCGGCTTCTGGCTTAATGCGTGGTAAAAACCAGGATGGAACTTTCCAAAGCCCGTTCAGTCCATTTAAATGGGGTGGCGCCTTTACCGAAGGTAACAGCTGGCACTATACCTGGTCGGTTTTCCAGGATGTTGATGGTTTAGCCAAATTAATGGGCGGTCATGATAAATTTGTAACTAAACTGGATTCAGTTTTCTCTATGCCTCCGGTATTTGATGAAAGTGCTTATGGTGGTGTAATCCACGAAATCCGTGAAATGCAGATCGCCAATATGGGCCAGTATGCACATGGTAACCAGCCTATCCAACACACGATTTATCTGTACAACTACGGTGGTGCGCCTTACAAAACGCAATATTGGGTACGTGAAACCATGAACAGGATGTATAAAGCTACGCCAGATGGTTATTGTGGTGATGAAGATAACGGCCAAACTTCTGCCTGGTATGTTTTCTCGGCAATGGGTTTCTATCCGGTAACTCCAGCAGTTGATCAGTATGTTTTAGGTGCGCCATTATTTAAAAAAGTAACCATTACTTTAGAAAACGGTAAAACTGTAGTGATCAATGCACCGGCAAACAGCGATAACAACCGTTACGTGCAAACCTTGCAGATGAACGGTAAACCTTATTCTAAAAACTGGATCAGCCACAGCGGTTTGCAAAAAGGTGCGGTGTTAAACTTTAACATGTCGGCAACGCCAAATAAAACAAGGGGTTCAAATCCAGCTGATTTCCCTTATTCGTTATCAACAGAAAAATAGAAAAACAATAAAGAGGGTATATCATAAAATAGATAATTGTCATCCTGAGCTTGTCGAAGGACCTATCATAAAATTATGTAAGGCATTTCGACAGGCTCAATGTGACAAGTTTCTAGAGCAACTAAGCTTATTGATACAGCCTAATATTTAAGGAAACCTTAGTCCCAAAAAGGATTAAACTAACAAACCAAATATATGAACATCAACGTCTCTAAGACGGGGTTTACAGCCATCATCTGGCTATGCGGAACCCTGCTGGCATTTGGTCAGCGTATCGATCTCAAAGATCTTTCTGCCTTTAAAAATCCTTCAAATTCATGGTCGCTTGCTCAAAATGTTCTGGCAGATCTTAATGCCGAAAATGTTTTAAAAACAACCAAAGGCGAAGGTATTTTAGTCAATCAATCTACCGCGAAAAAAGCAGGATCTGATTTATACACCGCAAACGAATATGGCGATGTAGCCGTAGAGTTAGATTATTTAACCGCAAAAGGAACCAATTCTGGCATTTATCTTCAGGGAAATTATGAAATCCAGATTGATGACGCCTGGGGATTAAAAAACGCCAGTTCATCAAATAATGGCGGGATCTACCAACGCTGGGACGACAGCAAACCCGAAGCCGAAAAAGGTTTTGGTGGTGTTGCTCCCCGTCAGAATGCAAGTAAAGCACCTGGTTTATGGCAACATATCAAAATTATCTTCCAGGCGCCAAAATTTGATGCCTCCGGAACAAAAACTCAAAATGCAAAAATCATAAGCGTAGAACTTAACGGTGTATTGATCCACGAAAATGTTGAACTTTTTGGCGCAACAAGAGGTGCAGCCGGAGCCGAAAAAGCAAAAGGCCCTTTACGTTTACAGGGCGACCATGGTTCAGTGGCTTTTAAAAATATCTCCATCACCGAATTATCAGATATCCCTAAGTCAGACCAGAGGGGAGGTGCCGATCCGATTTATATCGAAGCAGCAAGCAACAACATGATCAGAAGTTTTGTTGATGTGGTTCCGGGCGTACGTTCGGTACATGCCATTTCGGTAGGCGGACCAGAAAAAACAGCTTACAGCTACGATCTCGATAACGGAACCTTATTACAGGGCTGGCACGGCGATTTCATCGATGCTACGCCAATGTGGGATGGCCGCGGTAACGGAACTTCACGTCCATTGGGCAGCATTACCCGTTTTACCAAAAAACCGGTTTTAGCGATTTCAAAACTGGCAAATGATAAGGCTGTCTGGATTACCGATACAACAGGTACAGGTTTTAGGACCAAAGGTTACGTAATGGATAAACAGGACCGCCCTGAGTTTAAGTACATCATTAACGGAACAAACGTTACCGATGCGGTTAAAGTAATGGAAAACGGACAGGGTTTAAGCCGCGAAATTTCGGTTGATAAACCATCAAAAGACCTGTATTTCTTATTGGCAACTGCTTCAAACATTGAAGAAGCTGGCAAAGGTTTGTATTTAATTGATGATAAAGCGTATTACATACAGCTTGGTGAAGGCACCGCAAAACCGATTATTAGAAATATTGATGGCAAATGGGAAATAATTGCAGCCATTGGAAGTAAGTTAAATTATACCATTTTGTTTTAATTGTGATGACAATGAGAAATACATTCAAAAAATTAGCAATACTGGCATTAAGTTTTAGCTTTTCCGCAGTTTTTGCTCAGGAAACCCCGAAAGAAGAAGATTTTTTCAAAATAAATAAAGTACGCGTACCCGAAGGACCGATTTTAGAGGTTGGTGGTTTAATTACCATGCCAAACGGCGATTTAGCCATTTCTACTCGCAGAGGCGAAGTGTTTATTGTAGAAAATCCGACCAGTGCCAAACCTTACTGGCGCAGATTTGCCTATGGACTGCACGAAATTTTAGGTATTGCCTATAAAAATGGTGCATTGTACGTGGCGCAACGTGGCGAATTGACTAAACTGTTTGATAAAGATCAGGATGGCAAAGCCGATGTATACGAAACCATTTACGCATGGCCTTTAAGCGGACACTACCACGAATATAGCTTCGGACCTAAATTAATGCCTGATGGTACCTTTATGGTTACCGCAAACGTTGCCTTTGGTGATGAAGAATGGTGGCGTGCCGAAAGTCGTGTTCCGATGCGTGGTTGGGCGATGAATATTACCGAAGATGGTAAAATGAGTCCTTATGCTGCGGGTTTCCGTTCTCCTGCCGGGATCGGTAGCATCGACGGTCAGTTTTATTATACCGAAAACCAGGGCGATTGGGTTGGTTCAGGTGGTTTATGGAAAGTAAACAAAGGTGATTTTATGGGCCATCCTGCAAGTTTAAGGTGGACTAATCTGCCTAACTCTCCTGTTAAACTACAATCCGATTTCTTCTATTCTCAAATGGACGAACGCCGTATTAAAAACGAACAGGGCAGATACATTAAACCAGAAAACAGGGTAAACGAAACTTTCAAAACCTTGTTCGAAATGAAAAAGGTATTTCCTGAACTGCGTTTACCTTCAGTTTGGTTGCCTTATGGTATTTTGGGTATCTCATCTGCAGAACCTGTTAAAATTCCTGCCAATACATTCGGCCCGTTTGCAGGACAGATTTTAGTTGGAGACCAGGGGATGAGTATCATCTCGAGGATTTTTATGGAAACCGTAAAAGGTGAAGAACAGGGTGCTGCCTTCCTTTTTCGTAAAGGTTTCCGTTCCGGTGTGTTAAGGTTAGAGTGGGGGACCGATGGATCATTATTTGTAGGTGAAACCAATCGTGGTTGGGGATCGGCGGGTGATGCCAACGAAGGTTTGGAAAGATTGGTGTACAATAACAAAACCCCTTTCGAAATGAAAGCTGTAAGGGCAATGCCTGATGGTTTCGAAATAGAATTTACCATGCCTGTTGACCGTAAATCGGCAGAAGACCTGGCATCTTACAATGCAGAAAGCTTCATTTATAAGTATCACCCGGTTTATGGTTCACCTCCTGTAAATACCGAGAAATTAAAAATTGCTGGTGTTAAAGTTTCGGCCGATGGATTAAAAGCAAGGATTATTGTGAAAAACCTGCGCCAGTATTATATTCATACCTTAACATTAGATGGTTTGAGGTCGCAGGATGGTTTTTATTCTTTGGTTCACCCGGTAGCTTATTACACGTTGAACCAGATTCCTGATGGAAATAAACTTTCAGCCAATGAGGTAAGCACCAAAAACTCTGCTGCAGCACCAGCTGCCCCTGCAAAGAAAACAGCCGTGCCAAAAGGAACTATAGGTAAAGCACCTGAAGCAAAAGGAGCAGCTGCAAGTGAAGCTAAACCAGCTACCCCAACGGCAAAAGCACCTACTTTTAAAGAAGTAGAAGGTTTGCTAACCAAAAACACCTGTTTGGCTTGCCACAACCAGACCAAAAGACAGATTGGGCCACCCTTTGCAGAAATTGCCAAACGTAAATATTCACCAGAAAAAATATTTCAGTTGATCCATAATCCACAGCCACAAAACTGGCCGGGTTATTCAACAGAAATGCCTCCAATGCCGCAGGTAACCAAAGTAGAAGCTTTAAAAATTGCAGGCTGGATCAATTCTTTAAACAAATAAGTTAGTTAGTATAGTTGTTAGGAACGGTTAGTAGAAATGCTAGCCGTTTTTTTAATTTTACAAGAAAAAGATGAAGAACATTTTACTGTTAATGGGCGCATTCCTGTTAACCTGCTTTGCAGCCGATGCACAGCAAAATAAAATATCAGGTACGATAAAAGATAATAAAAATGAAGCCATTGCCAGCGTAACCGTGCAGGTATTGAATACCAATTTATCTGCGGTAAGTAATGTTAATGGCGATTTCGAAATCACAAATGCTCCCGCCGGAAAATTGACCTTAAAATTTAGTGCCATAGGTTATGCTACTGCCATTAAAAATATCTCCGGTGATCAAAATCTGGACATTGTATTAGCAGAAAGTAATTCCAGATTGGATGAGGTAACTGTATCAGCACAAAAAACTGAAGAAAATGTACAGAACATTCCAGCTGCAGTTACTGTGTTTTCAGCTTCAAAAATCAGCAATTACCGCATTCAGAATACCAGGGATTTAGCTACTTTGGTACCCAACTTATACAGCAGTAATCCTGGCGATGGCAGAAACGTGACTTCAATAAGAGGAATTGGGACTACTTCCTACGATCCGGCTATTGCGACCTACATTGATGGCGTAAACCAGTTTGGTTTAGATACCTACATTTCTTCTTTATTTGATGTAGAAAGAATTGAAGTGCTTCGCGGTCCGCAGGGAACTTTATATGGCCGCAATGCGATGGGAGGGGTAATCAACATCATCACCAAACAGCCCACTAACTCAACTACAGGTTTTGCCGGAATTGATGTGGGTAACTATGGTCAGCAACGTTACAGCCTAGGCATCCGCACCGCTTTAATTAAAGATAAACTCTTTTTTGGTGCTGCCGGATTGTACAACAAACAAAATGGCTTTTATACCAATACCTTTAACAATACAAAATTCGATAAACTGCATGGCTTTTTGGGTAACTACTACCTGAAATTTTTGGCTTCATCAAAATTCGCACTCACATTAAATGTAAAGCATAACGAAAACAGAAACAACGGAACTTTTCCTTTAACCGGTTCGGTTGATGAAGCATTGTCCAATCCCTTTCAGTTAAACCAAAATTCGACAACAGAAATGGTCGATAATCTTTTTAATGCGTCACTATCAGCGAACTATGCCGGAAATGATTTTAATTTTACATCTCAAACTGCTTACCAGTCTAATTACAGATATTATAAACAACCCATCGATGGTGATTTCTCACCCGCCGATATCGTTTCTATTGTAAATAATTATGGTAAAGACTGGAATAAGGTGAAAGTATATACGCAGGAATTTAAATTTAGCTCGCCTGCTTCCAATATTTCAAAATTTAAATGGCTAGCCGGTTTATATGGTTTTTATCAGAAAAATCCGGTTAAACAAGGTTCCTATTTTGGTACTGATGGAGCCGTTTATGGTGCGGAACCGAATACAACAGCTATAAATATAAATTCGGGGAAAAGCCATGGTTTTGCTGCATTCGGACAGTTTTCTTACCAGATAACCGAACATTTAACGGCTACTGCAGGCTTGCGGTATGATTACGAGCATAAAAGATTACTGGCTTCTGGCGAATACCTGATTCCGACAATGGATCCGATCATTACGCAGGGTGATACTTTGGCCAGAGCAAATTTTAATGCCATCTCGCCCAAATTTAGCCTGGCTTATGCAATAAGTAACAACAACAACAATGTTTATGCAATATATAGCCGCGGTTACCGTGCCGGTGGAATAACCCAACTGGCTTCTGATCCAACAACAAAACCACTTGATACCTATAAACCGGAATACAGTAATAACTTCGAAATTGGTACAAAAAATACCTTTTTCGATCAGCGTTTAATCGCAAACATTGCAGCCTTCTATGTAAATGTAACTGATGCGCAAATTCCTGTCCTGATTTTACCTGATGCCCTTACCACCACACGAAATGCTGGTAAATTGGTAAGTAAAGGAATAGAACTCGAACTTTCTGCCCGCCCGCTTAAAGGCTTAAGTATCGATTATAACTTTGGCTATACAGATGCTTCCTACAAGTCATTAAATGTTTCTAAAAATGGTGCAACGGTTGATTTGGCTGGTAATAAACAAATTTATACCCCGGAAACCACTTCGATGTTTGCCTTGCAGTATAGTTACGAGATTGATAAAGCCTCAAAGTTAAATGCCATTGCCCGTGGAGAATGGTTATTTACCGGAAATCAGTTTTATGATTTAGGCAATCAGATTCAACAAAAAGGTTATAGTGTTTATGACGCAAAAATTGGTTTTTCGGCTAAAAAATATGATCTGTTTTTCTGGGGAAGAAACCTGTCCAATAAAACCTATATTGATTATGCCTACGATTTTGGAGCCGCCCATTTAGGCAACCCGAAAACTTATGGTGTGAGTTTGGCAGGGAGGTTTTAAATTTAATTAGTCGTTTTTGCCTGTCGTCGTCATTTCGACTGAAGCGCAGCGAAACGGAGAAAATCTATTTAAGCGATCCTTCGACTGCGCTCAGGATGACACAACGCTTATAAAAAAGAAATGGGGATTCCACATTGCAGAATCCCCATCATCTAAATTAACGCTCTCATATATACAAACGCTGTAAATAGGATTTATTGTATAAGCAGTAAATTTTTTTTTCATTATTATATATCGTCATTTCGACTGGAGCGCAGCGAAACGGAGAAATCTGTTAAAGAAATCCTTCGACTACGCTCAGGATGACATAACGCCTGTAAAAAAGAAATGGGGATTTCACTATTGCAGAATCCCCATCATCTAAATTAACGCTCTCATATACATAAACGCTATAAATAAGATTTATTGCATTGGTTGTGATTTTTTTTCGTCTTGGTTCGTGTCTCCACGAACCAATTATTTCCCAACATCTATTTTTTGCGATGTTATCATTTAAACCTATTTTTACTTTATGGCTACGATAGATAAAACCCAACAAGATGCAGAAAAACTTGCGGCAGCCCTTTCTGCAGTAAAATTTGTAAAAGATGGCGATGTTGTAGGCCTTGGCACAGGATCTACTACTACCTTTGCCATTAAAGAATTGGGCAAACGAGTAAAAGAAGGACTCAAAATCACCGCTGCTGCAAGTTCTATCCGCACAGAAGAACTCGCAAAATCTTTAGGGATCGAAATCCTCGATCTGGGTAGTTTAAGCTCAATTGATATCAGTATTGATGGTGCCGATGAGTTTACCGAAACACTCGATCTGATCAAAGGTGGGGGTGGTGCGCTGTTCAGGGAAAAAATTATTGCCTCATTAAGTAAAAATGCCATCATCATTACCGATGCTTCTAAAAAAGTAAAAAAATTGGGCGCTTTTACTGTACCCATTGAAGTAATTCCATTGGCTTATCAATACGTTTTCGATCAGATTGCTAAACTCGGCGGAAAAGGCCAGTTAAGGTCAGTAGAAAATAAGACATTTATCACTGATAACGGAAACCTGATCATTGATGCCGATTTCGGTCTTATTGATAATCCTGTCAAATTATCTTCAGACCTCAACCAAATTAATGGATTATTGGCCCATGGCCTATTCATCAACCTCACCTCGAAGGTAGTTATGAGTGAAGGAACGGATATTATTATTTTTGAATGAAGTTAGTTCATTGGTTCATTAGTCATTAGTTCATTAGTCTGGTTAATCGGTTAATTGTATAAATTGTTTAACTGTAAACTGCAAATTGTAAACTGCAAATTGTAAACTGGGTATTGGTCATTAGTTCATAGCCCAATCCGTCATTGCGAACCGAAGGTATGGGGTAAGTGAGGCAGTGTGAAGCAATCTTTTTATACGGTCACTTGTTTATTGGTAGGATTAATTCTTAAAATCGGTTGATCGACTCCAGACTGCCGACTATGGACTCCGGACTAATCGCCAATTTCACCGATAAATTCCTCCTCCCTCAAATTCCCAAAAATTTTTTACCGACAATTTTATTTCACTCACCGATAAAACCTCACAACTGAGGGAAAAGCCATTCCCTGGCGTGGGTTTCTGTGCTACATTTGAATCATAAAACAAGCAGTCATGGAAACTTTAATCAACAAAAATCGCGCAGATAAACAATTAGGTTTAGGCATTTTAATCTTAGTAATCGGTTCAGTGTTCTTCCTTAGAAGCACAGGGGTAGATGTTCCACATTGGATATTGAGCTGGCACACCATCATGCTGGGTGCAGGGTTATGGATGGGTTACCGCAGAAATTTCCAGGGAAATGGCTTGTTGGCATTAACCATTATTGGTGGCATATTTACCCTTAGGGACATCAGCATTTTTGATTTATCAGGAATCAGTGTTCCAGTGGCCTTAATCGGATTGGGTTTGTATGTGATCTTAAAACCTAAAAAAGTTCAAAACTTTGATCAGTATTTCCAAAAGAAACCAGTTGATTTTACTGAGAAAGAAAGCTAAAATTCTTAACTCCATCATATATCTTAAAAAGGGACATTTTTTAATAATGTCCCTTTTTTGTGCTTAATAGCAGAGGGTATTGAGCATGGAGCTCCATGCACTTTGCACACTGCTAAAAAAGAAACGGGGATTCCACCCTTAGGCAGTATCCCCGTCATCTAAATTAACGCTCTCACATATATAAACGCTGTAATTGGGATATATTGTGTTGAGTTTAATTTTTTTTATTTTTTTTGCTAAACCTGTAGAACAGGAGCTGCTTTATGGTATTTGTTACGGTATTCAATAGGAGTTAAGCCCGTTATTTTTTTGAAAACATCCCTAAACGATTTGGTATCGGTATAACCAACATCAAACATCACTTCGGTAATATTTTTTCGGCTCGATTCGAAACTCCGTTTTGCCGCTTCAATTTTAACCCTTTGAATGTATTCGATTACGGTATTTTTAGTAGCACTTTTGAACCTCCGTTCGAAACTCCTTCTGCCCAGCGCCAGCATATCCGCCAATTGATCTACCGTAATCCGCTCCTGATAATTTCCGTCAATAAATTCCTGTGCCTTTTTAATTTTTGCATCCTCATGCCCTTTTTGTCCCTGGAACATCATAAAAGCCAGCTGACTTTCGCGATCGATATCAATGGCGAAATATTTTGCCGCTAAAATAGCCGTATCCCGATCCGTATACTTCTCTATCAGGTATAAAAGCAGGTTCCAGTAAGAATTTGCCCCACCACTCGAATATAATCCCTGTGCATCGGTAATAATACTGCCATCAACCAATTCTACATCAGGAAACATTTCCCTGAACTGATTAGCAAATAACCAATGTGTAGAACATTTCCGTCCGTTTAACAAACCTGTAGCAGCCAATATAAAGGCACCTAAACAAAGGGAGGCTACTTCTGCACCTTTTGCATGCTGTTTTACAATCCATGGAATCAGATCTTCGTTTGCCTCCATCGCATAACCTACATTGCCGCTTATTGCCGGAACGAAAATGAGATCGGTATGTTCCACCTCGTGCAATAGTTTATCAGCATGCACAGAGAAAAGGCTATTGTTCAGTCTTACCTCTTTTGTCATAGCTACAAGTTCAACTTTAAAAAGCTGCAACTTGCCCGACGCCTGTAAAAATTCATTAACAGCGGTAAATAAATAGCGTGGATCTGCTATGGCCTCAATCACGGCAGTCTCTGGAATTAAGATAGATACATGTTTCATATCTCAAATATAGCGAGCCTATTTGTCGTAAACAACCCCTGCAATTGACGTTTCTGCATGTTTAGCTTTTTGCAATCTCCGCGTATGTTTGTGTTATTAATGGGCTGATGCCAAAATGTATAATAGAGGAAACCGATTGCTGCAGGGGCATCAAAAAAATAGGATCAAATGGCTAGTATAAATTCATATCTCACATTTAATGGCAACTGCCGGGAAGCGATGATCTTTTACCGGGATTGCCTGGGTGGCGAACTAACACTCGAAACCATTGGAGAGTCGTGGGCTGAGGATAAAATGCCCAGTGTTATGAAGCGAAGTATTATGCATGCCATTTTAGCTAAAGATGAACTGGTGATTATGGGTACTGATATGGTTGAAGAACGCGGACTGATCAAAGGAAATTCGATATCCCTGATGCTCAACTGCAACTCTGAAGAAGAGGCAAAAGCTTATTACCATAAACTTTCGGTAGGGGGGAGAGCGTCACACCCGTTAAAGGAAACCTTTGGGGGAGCAATTTTTGGCGATTTAACTGACCGTTTCGGGAATAACTGGTTAATTAATTACGATAAAAACAGATAAATATGAAAAAGTTAAAAACGTGGTATTGGATTGCGACCATTATTTTCGCATTAATGATGATTATGGATGGTTTTGGTGGAGTAACACAACAGGAAGCAGGTAAAGAAGTGTTTAAACACCTTGGTTACCCTATGTATATGCTTATTATTGTTGGCATAGCAAAACTGCTTGGCGCGGTATCAATTTTGCAGAATAAATATACTGCCATTAAAGAATGGGCTTATGCAGGTTTTGCCATCAATTTTATTGGCGCTTTTGCTTCAAGGGCATTTATTGGCGATGGTATATCCCTATTGATTCCACCCGTTGTTGCCTTATGTATTATGTTTATTCCCTACATTTTATGGAAGAATTTAGGAGGAAATGTTAAAAATAGTTAAAACTAAATAATTAGTTTTAATAAAGGCTTTTCAGAACCAAATATTGTTAACTTTGGGTATTGTAAACTAGCAAACACAACTGTGGAACTACCATGATTTCAGTTCGGATCATGATCGTTTCACCATCCCTAAAAACAATTTATACGAATGAAAAAGAGCCTTTTATTCATAATCGCTTTATTATTTACCACTTCTGCATTTTCTCAAAATGTGATCCAGCTGTTCAACAGTGCAAACGATTTTTTTAAATTATTGCAGGAAGAGAAATTTACCGGTGCACATGCATTTTTTGACGATACCTTAAAAACCAAATTACCGGAAGAAAGCTTAAAGAAACTTTGGAGCGATATCGGCAATAAATTCGGTAAAGCAGAATCTTTTGATGCCATTCAGAGCAAGGCAGAAGGCGAATTTTTTGCTGTAACCGTTGAAGGTAAATTTGCCAAAGGAGACCAGAACTTTATTATTGGTTTTAACAAAATGCAAAAGATCGTAGGGATTTTTCTGGCGCCGTCCAAAAAAGTAACCACCTATTTAAAACCTGCTTATGTGGATACGGCTTTGTATGCAGAAAAGTCGGTTTATATCGGTCCTCCGGGAAAACAGTTGGCAGCCATTATTACCACGCCGAAAAATGTTAAAAACTTTCCGATGGTTGTTTTTGTACATGGCTCCGGACCGGGCGATATGGACGAAACCGTAGGTGCCAATAAACCATTTAAAGATCTGGCTGGTGGATTGGCTTCTAAAGGCATTGGTTCTGTTCGCTACGTGAAAAGAACACTCATTTATCCGAATGAATTTGCTGGCCCTTACACGGTAAAAGAAGAGGTTTTGGATGATGAGGCTGCTGCTATTGCTGCGGCAAAAACAACTGTTGGCGCCGATCCGAAAAATGTTTATGTATTCGGCCATAGTTTAGGTGGCATGCTGGCCCCAAAAATGGCAACGCTTTCTCCTGATTTAGCTGGGATTATTTTAGCGGCTGCACCGGCAAGAAAGCTAACGGATATCATCGTTGATCAAAATAAATACATGTTCGACCAGGCGAATGACACATCTGCCGTATTTAAACAACAACTTGCCAATGCCATTGTAGAAATTGATAAAAGCAGGATTTCGCAATTGGGAACAACCATAAAACCGGATTCGGTAATATTAGGTTTACCTGCAAAATACTGGGCCGATTTAAACAGTTACGATCAGGTAGCAGTAGCGAAAACTTTATCAAAACCAAGAATTTATGTTGTACAGGGAGGGAATGATTTTCAGGTAAGCAAAACAGATTTCGATCTATGGAATGAAGCTTTAGGTAAAAAGAAAAATGTTACCCTTAAATTCTATCCGGATTTAAACCATTTATTAAGTTCGCAGACAGGAAAAGGCACCATGGCGCAATACCAGGCTGCAGCAAGTGTTTCAGATGTTCTTGTGAACGATCTTATTACCTGGATCAAAGCAAAATAAATATATTTAAATCTTATTTAATTCTTACAGGCTCCGGTTGTACCGGAGCTTTTTTTGTGGCCTTTACAGGATAATAAAAAAACAATTCAAAAAATAAGCGGTTTAATTTACAGCATCTCACCTTAACCGTTTATTATGGCAAAGAATAAAATCACTTTAAAAGGAATATGGACTGTTTTAAAAGCTTCATTTACAGGGTTTACTGATCATAAAGTAACCAAATTAAGTGGCTCATTAGCTTACTATACCGTTTTTTCTATGGCTCCTTTATTGGTGGTGATTATTTCTTTATGTGGCATATTTTTAGGTAGAGAAATTGCAGAAGGTCAGGTTTATGCACAATTGGAAGGTTTTTTAGGGAGAGAATCTGCCACTTCTTTACAGCAGTTGATTAAAAATGCTTATTTGGATGGAAAAAGTACCATAGCCTTAATTATAGGTGTTTTTACGTTGTTGCTTGGGGCTACTACTGTTTTTGGAGATATTCAGGATTCGATCAATACCATCTGGGGTTTAAAACCAAAACCTAAAAGGGGCTGGGTAAAGATGTTGCAAAATCGTTTCCTGTCGTTCTCCGTGATTATAAGCCTTGGTTTTGTATTATTGGTATCACTCGCCGTAACTTCTGTACTGGATGCTTTTAGCGGCCGCTTACAAGCCAGGTTTGCGGAAGTATCGGTTATTGTATTTTACATTATTAATCAGGTAGTTACCCTTGCTGTTATCTCTTTAATATTTGGGGTGATTTTTAAAGTATTACCTGATGCAATTATTAAGTGGCGCGATGTTATTGCTGGTGCAATTGTAACAGCGGTACTTTTTATGATCGGCAAATTTGCCATTTCGCTTTATATCGGGCAAAGTAATGTGGGTGGTACTTATGGTGCAACAGGATCGTTAGTTGTGGTGCTCTTATGGACGTATTATTCTTCAATTATTTTATATTTTGGTGCCGAATTTACCAAGGCATATGCTGTTGCTTTTGGGTCAGAGATTTATCCTTCACATTATGCGGTTACCACCAAAGAAATTGAAGTGGAAACAGAAGGCAAGTCCATTCAGGATAACCACCCTGAAATTAAAGAAGAAGTAAAAAAATCATAAGGTTATTCTCCCCAGGCAGTAATAATCAATCGCCTTTGTCCGCCACGGTTGCGGTGTTCACAAAGGTAAATGCCCTGCCAGGTACCAAGAGCCAATCTGCCATTTCTGATAGGAATAGTAACAGAACTTCCTAATATTGCCGATTTTAAATGGGCAGGCATATCGTCTGATCCTTCGTAATCGTGCTCATAATCGGGATCATTTTCTTTAACGGTTTTATTAAAGAACATTTCAAAATCCATTCGGACCGTAGGATCAGCATTTTCGTTAATGGTAAGCGAAGCAGAAGTATGCTGGATAAAAACCTGGCATATGCCAACATTAATCTCATCAAGCTGGGGTAGCGCATCCTCAACCTCATCAGTAATGATATGGAAGCCCCTTCTTCTTTCTCTAAGTGTTAAAGCTTGTTGGTATATTTTCATTGGTTTAGTAAATAATTCGTTATCTCTCCATTTCGCTGTACTCTGCTAACATTGACAGACTCCAATAGAAAACTCGTCATTGCGAGGAGGTACGACGAAGCAATCTTTCCTACCAGCGATTCTCGCAATGACGACTCTTCGCGGCCTATCAAACGCTTTAAGATTCCCATCCGATAGCTACCGGATCAAGTTGGGTGATTTCCGAGGTAGCGTTTCGGAAATTTCTTCATTTTTGAATTCGTCAGACAGTGTCTGACCTTTTCCTAATTGCGCAGACACTGTCTGCGTAATTTAACTTGTAACATTCGGTGTCTCTTAGTGATAAGTTATATTAAAAAACTAGTCATCTCGACCGAAACGCAGTGGAGCGGAGAGATCTATCTCGAGACAGATTTCTCGACTATGCTGCACTCCGCTCGAAATGACGGCACCTGTATTTGAAATTACTACTTCAAAAACTCCACATTCCATATCTTCTCCGCTTTTCTGCCGATCAACCAAAAGGAAGCGGCTAACACAGAAAAGAATAAAGCTTTATGCCAGCTATCCCAAAAATATTCGAAATAACGTGTGTAAAGGTTGATGAAGAGAAATGTAATGCCGAATTCCCTTGCAATATCATCATGGTATTTTAAGCCAAATAAAGTGCTTCCTACACAGATTGCTGCCGAAATTAAGGCCCAATAAAACAAACTTAACTGCCTCACAGTATACCATTCTTCTAAGCTGGCGAAATTGCCGAACACCGATAAAGCCCAAAGTGATACAAACAAGTAAACCATCCCTGCCATATAGGTAACCTGAAAGAAGTTTTGCGTTTTAGGAATAGCTTTCATAATGAAAGATGCTGCGGTTAAGGTAGCACCAAAAACGACAAATCGTAAAGGATAATTCATGCCCAGGAAATAATAATTCCACCTGCTGAGGTACCCTGTTTCGGTACCAAACCAGGCGCCTAATGATATTAAGGCAAAAATCCAGATCAACCGGGAGTTGAATACAAAACCTAAAGCGCCATAAATAAATACTGAAACCAGTATCAGAATAGAGAAATTGCCTGAACCATTATCAAATGCCTTTCCGAAATAAGCAACAGCATTTGCAGTAAGTAAAATCGCTGAAAAAACGATGGCTTCGTTGCTGAATTTTAAATGTGCCAGTTTCTTTTTCCGCCTGAAGCCAAGCATATAAAGCCATGCCGCCAATCCACCAGAAACAATAGCAATAACGATATTTGGTGTATTGTAAACCCTTTTTAAGTAGTTTAAAATTGAATTGTCAATTAATAGCGAACCAAGCGCAATAAAACCACAGGCCAGCGCTACCCAAAATGCATATTGCGCCAGTCGAAGCCAATCGAAATTTTTAGCCTCATAACTTTTGCGGAGTTTATTTCCTGTTTCTTCGTTAATGATGCCGTCGCTTTGCCACTGCTCAATTATATCATCAAGAAATTCACTCTTTTCTCTGTCGACTTTCATAGGTTAGGTTATATACGAAGATAGCTTTTTTTAGTCTTTAGTCAAAAGTCCTCAGTCAGTAGTCTATATCGACTAAAAACTACGGACTAATGACTCCGGACTATCTATATCACCTCCTTAATCTTCTTATTATTCCCTACAATCCAGATAACATCGCCATTATCAAAGATAAAATCAGAAGAGGGATTCAGTATCCGATCTGTACCGCGCTCAATACCAACAATTAAAGCCTGTGCTTTTTCACGGATTCCTGCATTTCTAATGCTTAATCCATAAACCGGCGATTCGGTATGAACCACCACTTTTTGTAAGGTCATTTCCTTATTCGGGAAGTTATCTTCTTCGGCAATTTCTGGGGTGTCAATTTCTAACAATGCTTTAACAGCAGCCAACTGATCATCAGCGCCAATCACCAGTAATTTATCGTTAGGGTATAGCCTTTCGTCTCTTCCAGGCGTTGGAATGTTATTCCTTCCACGTTCAATTAAAGCGATGTTTACACCATACTTTTCCCTGATCATCAATTCAGTCAAAGTTTTTCCAACTACTTCTGATTCGGGAGAAACCGTAAGTTCTGTTAAGTGGGTATCCCAAGGCAAAATATCAGGTTTTTGGTTTTCACGTGCATTTAAATTTAACATAAAACGCCTTTCCAGTTTATCGTAAAAGGATTGAAGTTTTCTGGAGAAAATCACCATCCCAAGAATAATTAATCCGAGTGCAATAACGGCAGCAACCCACGTATCGAAAAACTCATACATCAAAAAACCTACAAAGAAAATCCCCAATGCAACTCTGAAAAATTCGATCGCTATTAATGGTCCCCGGGTATATTTTTTGTTTAGCCAAAGGTGAGAATAAGCCGTTCTTTGGATCCTTCGGATAGATAGTGCCCATAAAAATGGCGACATTAATATGAACGAAACGACAACACTGATGATAATAGAAGTTAAGCTATTGGCAATATTGCTCACAATAAAGGGCTGTACGTACCGGTAAGCCAAAAATATGATCGCAATAATAATTACTGAGTGAATGATGGTATTAAATATGTACGACCGCAATAAAACCTTCCAATCGCTTAAGGTGGTAATCCCTTCGGTACTCGAACTGTACCTTTCAATGCCGTCTAACCATTTTTTTGGTAAAACGCGGTTTAAGTATTGATAAAAAGGCTCTGATAGTTTGATCAGGTATGGCGTGGTAAATGTAGTAATTGCTGCCGCTGCTACCGCGATAGGGTATAAGAAGTCGCTGGTTACTTTAAGGGTTAAGCCCAACGAGGCAATGATGAAGGAGAACTCACCAATCTGGGCCAAACTCATGCCCGATTGTACCGAGGTTTTTAACGGCTGGCCAGATAATAATGCACCTAAAATGGTAAATAATATTTTACCAAAGATAATAACCGTGGTAGCCACTAAGATTGGAACAGCATATTTAACCAGCATAGATGGATCGATGAGCATCCCGACAGAAACAAAAAATACAGCAGCAAATAAATCCTTTACTGATTTAGTTAAATGTTCAATCCTTTCGGCCTGTGTGGTTTCGGCTAAAATGGAGCCCATAATAAATGCGCCAAGGGCAGGAGAGAAGCCAACCTTATCGGCCAATAAAACCATTACTAAACATAAGGCCAATGATACCACGAGCATGGTTTCATCATTCATTAATTTTTTAGTGGCTTTAAGAAACGATGGAACTACAAATATTCCACCCAAAAACCATAGTACAAGGAAAAAAGCCAGCTTTAAAATAGAATATAACATTTCTGTACCAGCTGATTGCTGACTAACCGCCAGGGTAGAGAACAGTACCAATAAGAGAATCGCAACTAAATCCTCCACAATCAAAACACCGAACACCAGGCCCGCAAATTTTTTATGTTTTAAGCCCAGTTCTTCGAAAGCTTTAATGGTGATCATGGTTGATGAAATAGATAAAATTCCACCTAAAAACAGGCTGTCCATATCTTTCCAGCCCATGGCTTTACCCACAAGGTAGCCGGCCAGAATGATAAATAAAACTTTTACAATAGCTGTTATGGAGGCAGAACCACCTACTTTAACCAGCTTTTTAAAACTGAATTCTAAACCTAAGCTGAACAAAAGGAAAATAACACCGATTTCGCCCCAGATATTAATGCTTTTGGTATCGGTAACGGAGGGAAAAAAATCTAAGTGAGAACCAACCAATAGGCCAGCTAGTATATAGCCCAAAACGAGGGGCTGTTTAATTCTTTTAAATATAAGTGTGGTGATCCCTGCTGCGGCAAGGATTAAGCCTAAATCGGCAATTAAATCAGGTAAATGCATCTATAAAAAATGGGTAACGATGTTAAATAATATATTTCCGGACCTAATATGTGCCCGACATGTATTAAAATTCCAATAAAATGAAATTACTTACCAAAAAACATGTTTTGGATAGAGCATCTTAAACAGGCACCAATAATTATATTTTAATCTCTTGATTACAAATTGGTTGCTAACAGGTTTGTTCTTTAAAAAAAGGAACAGCAAAAAAGACAGGAGGATACAGGCACTTGAAGCTATTTTTACAATCGAACTGTTAATAAAATCCTTTTGTAAACTCTCATTGTCCTGATTAAAACCAAGATTGATCAGGGTGTTTTTTTTACAGGAAAAGAAACTGATTTTGGTGTTTTTTAATGTTGCATCATTTCTTTTTTCCTGCGATGTGATGGCCGCAAAATTTATGGAGATGGAAAGAAAGAAGATGATGTAAAAAAGCCTCATTGCCGCTAATATAACGAAAATAAGACTTTTTTTAAAGATGAATTTGTCATTCTGAATGAAATGAAGAATCTTTTGACTGCCAGTCTTATAAATCATTTGTTATTTAACAGTGGAATGTTCTGGCAATTTGGCTTCTGTGCTTTGTCGGTTTGGGATTCTTCACTGCGTTCAGAATGACAGATTTTATATAAGGGAGTCGTCATTTCGAGCGGACCCGATAGCTATCGGGTGCAACGAAGTCGAGAAATCTGCCAAGATAGATCTCTCCATTCCACTGCGTTCCAGTCGAGATGACGACCACGTTGGATACGCTAAAAATTATCTACCCGTTAAAATAAGCTAAGGTCGATTCCTTATCTTTTTGTAATTGAATGGTTAAAGCCTCTAATCCGGTAAATTTTACATCATGGCGGAGGAACTTTAAAAAATTCATCTTGATATCCTGTCCGTAAATTTCCTGGTTGAAATCAAAAATGTTCACTTCGATATTCCTCGTCATCCCATTAATGGTTGGACGCTGACCGATGTAGGCCATACCTTTGTAAGTCCGAAGTCCGGAGTCCGGAGTCGGAAGTCCGCTTACCGATTCAAAATCCTCTTTAAATTCTGGACTCATTTCTACGGTAACCGCATAAATACCATCACCAGGGATTAATTTGTAGGTTTCTTCAACAAAAATATTAGCCGTTGGGAAACCAATTGTTCTGCCGATTTTGTCGCCCTTGATTACCCTACCGAAGATGGAAAACGGATAACCCAGATAATCGTTGGCCAAACCAACATCTCCGGCTAAAAGCGCCTGACGGATTTTAGTAGAGCTTACCGCAACATCGTGGATATCTTGCTCCATAATTTCCTCAACAGTAAAACCAAAGTGTAAGCCGGCAGCTTTTAAATCACTCAAATTACCCGAACGGTCTTTCCCAAAACGGTGGTCGTAACCAATAATGATGTGTTTGGTACCAATATTATCAACCAGGGTATTTTTGATATAATCTTCCGGAAGTTGGTTAGAGAAATCGCGGGTAAAAGGCGTAATAATCAAATGATCTACACCTAAACTTTTTAAAATCTCAGCTTTTTCATTAATGGTATTGATCATTTTTAAATCCTGGTTTTCAGGGTCGATGATCATCCTTGGGTGCGGGAAAAAAGTTAAAATTACACTTTCACCATTATCGGCTTTTGCCTTTTCTACCAGCTGTTTAATGATTTTTTGATGTCCGAAATGCACACCGTCAAAAGTGCCAATGGTAACAATGGCATTATCTAATTTTTTAAATTCCGAAAGGTTATTGTATATCTTCAATGGGATAATAAATTAATGTAAAGCGTGGCGTTTTACTACGCCGCCTTTTAAATCGGCAATTTGTTGCTGTATTACAAAAGCATCCTGATCAATCTGTCGGATAGCCGTCTGCAATTTGCTCATTTCTAGTTTGGTAACCACGGTGAAAATGATATCGATATCTTTCTTTTCTCCGTATCCGCCCTCACCTTTATAAATGGTAACACCACGTTTCATTTCGTTGATGATGAAACCTTTAATGGCATCCTGATGTTCTGAAATGATGGTTACACCAGTATATTGTTCTATGCCATTCACTATAAAGTCGATCGTGCTGGATGCTGATAAATAAGTTAAAATAGCATATAATGCCGTTTCGATATTCAGAAAATAAGCTGCGAAAGCAAAAATAATGATATTTAGTATCAGGATGATATTTCCAACGGTTAAAATGCTTTTTTTACTGATGTAAAGTGCTAAAACCTCTGTTCCGTCAATTACACAACCACCACGCATGGCCAGGCCGATCCCTCCACCTAAAAATAAACCGCCAAAAAATGCGATAAGCAATTTATCGTGCGTAATGGGTTGGAAAGGCAGAAAAATTAAGGCTATGGAAAGTGCTGCAATGGCAATGGCTGTTTTAAGTGCAAAACCTTTACCAATCTGCCGGTAACCTAAAATAACGAATGGAATGTTAATGATGGCAATGAGGTATGATAAATTCCATCCTGTTAAAGTGCTTAATAGCAGTGAAATACCGGTAACCCCGCCGTCGATAAAATGGCTTGGCATTAAAAAGCTTTTCAGACCAAAACACGCCGAAGTTACACCCGCAATAATTAAAAGAATTTCCTTTATAAACCTGGTGTGCCTGTTTTTGATGTGGTTCATGCTTCTGCTTCAGTTTTGGCTTCTTCTTTCCTGCTACGAATATAATTAACAAGTTCTAATACCTCAAACGCATCTTTAAGTAAAAAGTTTCCGCTTCTGGTACGGGTAAGTTTAGATAGATAAGCACCATTGTTTAAAGCCTTGCCAAAATCGGATACCAGCGAACGGATGTAAGTGCCTTTACTGCATACAATCCTGAAATCGATTTCTGGGAGTTCGATTCTCGTAATTTCAAATTCAGGAACATTTACAAAGCGTTTACGCAATTCAACCTCTTCGCCTAAGCGTGCTTTTACATATAAACGCTCTCCGTTTACCTTTACAGCAGAGTGTGCTGGTGGATATTGCTCGATATCGCCAATAAAAGGTTTGCAGGCAGCATAAATTTCTTCTTCGGTAATATTGCTATTGTCGAAAGTTTCGTCTACCTCAGTTTCCATATCGAAAGATGGGGTAGAAGCGCCAAGAACCATCGTTCCGGTATATTCCTTCTCCTCAGCCTGGAAGGTGTCTATTTGCTTGGTTAACTTGCCGGTACAGATGATTAACAGGCCTGTTGCAAGGGGATCTAAAGTGCCGGCATGACCAACCTTTAATTTTAGCGGTTTTAAAGAATTACGGATTTTGCCTACCACATCAAATGAAGTCCATTTATATGGTTTATTGATTAAAAGCAATTCGCCCTCAGCAAAATTGAAATCTTTAAATTTTGAATTTTCGGTACTCACAAATCTTTTTTGCGCAAAGATACGGATTCAATGTGGTTTACTTAATTTTTTTAACCACAGATAAAAAGGATGCACACAGATAAAAATCATCAATATAAATCTGTGCTTAATATTTTACGGATTATATGATCTGTAAGTTGTGTCCGCTTAATAACAGGATGATAATGATTAAACCTGCAGCAATTCTGTACCAGCCAAAAACTTTGAAACCATGTTTGTTCAGGTATCCGATAAAACTTTTAATGGCCAGGAGTGCTACCACAAAAGCAATAACGTTACCGATAATTAGAAGGTTGGTTTGATCATGGGTAATGGTATGCCCTTCTTTGTAAAAATCGTACAACTTTTTCGCCGTTGCAGCAAACATAGTTGGTACAGCAAGGAAAAATGAAAACTCAGCAGCAACTTTTCGGCTTAATTTCTGACTCATACCACCTACAATAGTTGCCCCTGAACGAGATACACCTGGTAACATGGCGATACATTGAAAAAATCCGATTTTTAAAGCGGTTAAATAAGTTACCTTTTCTTCTTCGAGTACGGTTGGTTTATTAAACCATTTATCAACAAATAATAAGATAACACCGCCAACAAGCAACGAAATGCCAACGGCCATTGGGCTTTCCAATAATTCGTCGATTTTTTTGCTCAATAACAGGCCAAATACTGCCGCAGGAATAAAGGCAACGAGCAATTTAATGTAGAAATTTATTGACTTGAAGAATCTTTTAAAATAGAGTACAACTACAGAAAGTATCGCGCCAAGTTGGATTACAATGGTAAAAAGTTTTACAAATGGTTCTGATGCAATGCCCATCAATGATGATGCAATAATCATGTGACCAGTGCTCGATACCGGCAAAAATTCAGTTAATCCTTCAACAACTGCAAGGACAATGGCTTCAAAAGCGTTCATATTGTTTAGTTAATGGGTTATTCCCACTGTAATTTTACTTTATAGTTTTTTAATTTTTTGTCTCTTGAAATCAAGACCAAATCTTCTGAAATGGCTTGCGATACAATAATCCGATCAAAAGGATCATTGTTAATGAATTCGAGGTTTAGTAATGTTGTAAGATGGGTTTCATTAATGGAGACAATCTCAATTTGGTTTCTTTCTGCAAATCTAAAAAGCTCTTCAAAACCGATTTTTAAATCGAGCTTTCCAATCTGTTTTTTAATGGCAATTTCCCAAAAAGAAGCAATGCTTAAGAAGCAGGATATATTAATATCAGATAGCCTTTTTTTTACTGAAACTGGCAATTGATCATCACCTGATACAAACCATAAAAAGGTATGCGTGTCTAATAAGTAGGCCATTAAATGTAATCAGCAAACATTTCTAAAGGCTCATCAAAATCATCTGCTAGTTTGATCTTACCTTTTGCATACCCAAATTCACGTGATTTTAATTTCGGCTTGTTCTTGTGTTTTGTTTTTAAGAATTCAACAAAATCCGCAACTTCCTGCCTAAGGTTTAGGGGAAGCGAATTAATTTCAATCTGCAAATTTGTTGTTGTCATATTATAAAGTTAAAAAACACTTTACTGAATACAAAACATTTATTTTTTTAAGATAGCATAAATACCAAAAGCAAAACCTGCCAAAACCACTATCGGAGCCAATAAAGTTCTTCTGAAGTCGTATATGTCACCAGTGGTGCCCATCATCAGGATAAAACCAAATGCAACAATTGCAATGCTGATTAATAATAACTGGTAGTTTTTTTTGGTAAAAACCAATTCGCTTTTAACGTCCTTAACAACCGGACTTGTTTTTTTTTCTGCCATTATCTATAAAGATGATAAGATTTTAAACGTAAATACCTGCTTACTGCAAACCATGTACTAATGCCTGTTATAAAAATACCAACAATTAAAAGGCCGATAAATACAAAGCCAAATTCCTGGTAGTTATTTAAAATAATAATTTCCGGTACTTCTTTGCGGGCATAAATCAAGGTTGCCAATAAAATAATAATGGCTATAAACGCAGCAATTAGGCCGTGCAAAGCAGCGTACAGTAAGAAAGGACGTCGGATAAAATTTTTCGTTGCACCAACCAGCTGCATACTTTTAATTAAAAAGCGCTGTGAATAGATAGCTAAGCGTATGGTGTTGTTAATCAGCGCGATAGAGATGATTAAAAGTAATATTGCAAATGCTAAAATAATTAAACCAATGGTGTTAATGTTTTTGTTTACCATATCTATTAAAGAACTTTGGTAAACCACTTCTTTAACTACAGGGTTTTTAGAAATACTCGCTTTTAATGCATCGATGCTTTTATTGTTCGCATATTCTGCTTTTAAGTACACATCGAAGGTAGAAGTTAGCGGGTTGTAACCTAAGAAGTTAACAAAATCTTCACCTAAATCCTGGGTTAAATTTCTGGCAGCAAGCTCTTTATTTACATATTGCGTCTGCTTTACAGCAGGGTTTGTATTTAATTCTTTCTGGAAAGCCAATACATCAGCTTCTTTTGCACCTTCATCAACAATAATGTTTAAAACAATGTTTTCTTTAACGTAGTTAGACAGGTTTTTGGCATGTACAAGTACCAACCCAAGCAGTCCCAGCATTAATAAAACCAATGCAATACTAATTATAGTAGAGATATAAACGGTTTTGGTTTTCTTAGATGCATCACTTACTTCGAATTCTTCCATGTATTTCATTTTTGTTTCTGCGAAAATATAAATTATACCTGATAAACACCAATTAATGATTGCTAAATGAATATTAACGAACAGGATTGGCTTTTAGTTTGAGGATCAGATTCTTCGTATAGATTTTACTTTTTCACTAAATACGGTACGAAATTTGTTAAAAGGGCGTTAAATAGATATTCTTAAAACAAAATTTACTATGAAAAGACAAATTACCATCCTTAGTCTGTTAATGCTCTTCACCTCAACCATTATTTCCTGCAAAAAAGATGAAACTTCGTTAAAAGCTCAAATGATGGGCCGTTGGACGTTAAATAGGGTTGTAACTACAGGTTATACTGATGATAAACTAAATGGAGATGTTAATTATGGCAAAACCACTGATTATATTGATTACAAATCGAATAATGACGATCAGGTGGAGATAAGTTTGTCTGGAAATAGGACAATTGGTGAATATTCGATCATTTATTCGGATCAATTCACTATGAGTATCAATGATGGTTTAAATTATTGCAGAATAAATAGTATTTCTGCGAATAAATTGCAATTTACTGCTAAAATCGATAAAACAAACGTTACTAAGGTGTATTATTTGACAAGATAAGAGCTTAATCCCCGATTATTTGCCTGCGCCATTGGTTTTAGATCAATGGCGCATTTTTTATATTAAATTTGGATAGATCGTCACCCCCAACTCGATTGGGGCTTAATGCCCTATATATGCATTAAGATTCCCGCCTGCGCGGGAATGACGTAACGCTGAATAAATTTTCTTTAAAAAAAATATTCGAAAAAATACTTAATCAGTGTGATGGTAACATCTGACTCCGCAAAAAGACGATATTTTAAACTTAACTTCTTCTTATTCTGTATTTCTGTTGGCAAAATAATATCATGAATCTCCTTTTTTAAGCCCCTTAATTTCCGTATTTTCGCACCTTTAAAAATTTAAAACTTGCAATGGATTACCAATTCAAAGAAATAGAACAAAAGTGGCAGAAATTCTGGGCAGATCATCAAACATTTAAAGCCGAAAGCAATTCTGATAAACCAAAATACTATGTGTTAGATATGTTTCCTTACCCATCAGGAGCAGGTTTACACGTTGGTCACCCACTGGGTTACATTGCATCAGATATTTTTTCGAGATACAAACGCCTTAAAGGCTTTAACGTATTGCACCCAATGGGATACGATTCTTTCGGATTACCAGCAGAGCAATATGCGATACAAACAGGACAGCATCCGGCTATCACCACTGAGGCAAACATTGCAACTTATCGCCGTCAGTTAGATCAGATTGGTTTTTCTTTTGATTGGAGCAGGGAAGTGCGCACCAGTGAACCATCTTATTACAAATGGACACAGTGGATTTTTATGCAGTTGTTTAACTCGTGGTACAACATCGAAAACGACAGGGCAGAAGATATTACCACCCTGATCGAAAAATTCAACGCATCGGGTACGGCTGATGTAAAAGCCGTTTCTGATGAAGATACCAAAGCATTTTTGCCAAGCGACTGGGCAACATTTTCGGATGAAGAGAAGCAGATCGAATTGTTAAAATACCGCTTAACTTATCTTCGCGAGAGTACGGTAAACTGGTGCGCAGCTTTAGGTACCGTTTTGGCGAATGATGAGGTAAAAGATGGTTTCTCTGAGCGTGGCGGTTTTCCGGTTGAGCAAAAGAAAATGATGCAGTGGAGTATGCGGATTACCGCTTATTCAGACAGGCTTTTGCAAGGTTTAGATACCATCGACTGGCCAGAGCCGATTAAAGAAATGCAACGCAACTGGATCGGTAAGAGTGTTGGAGCATCTGTTAAATTTCAGATTTGCCTCACCCCAACCCTCTCCGAAGGAGAGGGAGCTGGTAGCTACGGCTATGAAACTGCTGATCCTTCATTGTGGAATATACTTAAAACCAATGCGAGAGTAAACAGAGGCAATCAAACCGATGCTGAAAATGCGCTTTGGCAAAATGTAAGGGGTAATAAAACCGGACATAAAATCAGAAGGCAACATCCAATTGGAGCCTATATTGCAGATTTTATCTGTCTAAATAAGAGATTAATTATTGAAGTTGATGGAGGTTATCACGCAGAAAACCAAGAAAGCGATAAACTTAGAACAGATGCTCTTAATCAATTGGGTTTTGATGTTATCCGCTTCTCTAACGAAGAAGTTTTAAATAATATAGATTCCATTGTCAATAAAATAAAATCAGAGCTTGATAGCAGATTAGATAGACAAGGCACTAAGCTAAGCGACTCTTCTTCCCTCTCCTTTGGAGAGGGCCAGGGTGAGGCTTATATAGAAGTCTTTACTACCCGTGTAGATACCATTTTTGGCGTTTCGTATCTGGTATTGGCTCCGGAACATGAGTGGGTTGCAGAATTGACCACTCCTGAACAAAAAGAGGACATTGCAAATTATATCGCCTTAACCAAAAAGAAATCGGAATTAGACCGTATGGCTGATACCAAAACGGTATCAGGTGCTTTTACAGGTACTTATGTGATAAATCCGGTAAGTGGCGAGCGTGTTCAACTATGGATTGCTGATTATGTATTGGCTGGTTACGGAACAGGTGCGGTAATGGGCGTGCCGAGTGGCGATCAACGCGATTGGTTATTTGCTACACACTTTAATTTACCGATTATCCAGATTTTGGACGGACAAAAAGATATTGATGTGCAGGCTGATCCAACCAAAGAAGGAAAATACATCAACTCTGGCTTTATTAACGGATTAACTTATAAAGAAGCTGTAGCATTCTTGAATAATTGGTTAGAGGTAGAAAAAGTTGGAAAAGCCAAAGTGAATTTCCGTCAGCGCGATGCGATTTTCGGTCGCCAGCGTTATTGGGGTGAGCCGATTCCGGTTTACTTTAAAGATGGATTGCCTTATCTGGTGAAACAAGAAGAATTGCCATTATTGCTTCCCGAAATTGATAAATATTTACCGACCGAAACAGGTGAGCCACCATTGGCCAGGGCCGAAAACTGGTTGCCAAATGATGGCGGTCATTACGAATTAAGCACCATGCCGGGTTGGGCAGGAAGCAGCTGGTACTGGTACCGTTATATGGATGCCAATAACAATAAGGATTTTGCTTCAAAAGAGGCGGTTGAATACTGGAAAGATGTTGATTTATACATCGGCGGTTCTGAACATGCAACCGGTCACTTATTGTACAGTCGTTTCTGGAATAAATTTTTGAAAGATTTAGGTTATACCAAAGAGGAAGAGCCTTTCAAAAAACTGATCAATCAGGGGATGATCCAGGGTAGAAGTAATTTTGTTTACCGCATTAATGATGAGAACGGAAAACCTACCAATACCTATGTTTCTGCTGGCTTAAGAAAAGAATATAAAACTTCGGCGTTACATGTTGATGTAAATATCGTTGAAAACGATACTTTAGATCTGACTAAGTTCAAAGCCTGGAGAGAAGAATATACCAATGCAGAATTCATTCTTGAAGGTGGAAAATACATCTGCGGCGTGGAAGTGGAGAAAATGTCGAAATCAAAATTCAACGTGGTTAACCCAGATGATTTGATTGAACGTTATGGTGCCGATACTTTGCGTATGTACGAAATGTTCTTAGGTCCGTTAGAGCAAAGTAAACCCTGGAATACTAATGGTATTGAAGGCGTATTTAAGTTCTTGCGTAAATTCTGGCGCTTGTTCCACAATGAAGACTGGACTTTCCATGTAAACGATAACGTACCTACCAAAGCAGAGCTGAAATCGCTGCATAAAATCATTAAAAAAGTACAGGATGATATCGAGCGTTTCTCGTTCAATACTTCTGTATCTAGCTTTATGATTGCGGTAAACGAATTAACGGATCTGAAATGTAAAAACTGTCAGATTTTGGAAGATATGGTGATTATCCTGTCGCCTTATGCACCACATATCTGCGAAGAACTTTGGGTACAATTGGGTAACGAAGCCGGAACTTTATCATATACTGCTTTCCCAACATTTAAACCAGAATATCTGGTAGAAGATGAGTTTGCTTATCCGGTTTCCATCAACGGTAAAATGAAAATGAACCTGAATTTGAGTTTAACTTTAGCTCAACCAGAAGTAGAAGCAATTCTATTCGCAGATGAGCAATTTCAGAAATTCTTGGATGGAAAACCGACCAAAAAAATCATTTTTGTTAAAGGAAAAATTATTAATGTGGTGGTGTAGAGAGGTAGAAGGCGGAAGGTAATAGGGTAGAGGGTTTTCCTTGCTCTTGCATTAAAAATAGAAAAACCCGATTTGCGTTTTGCAGATCGGGTTTTTATTTTCTCATTACTTACCTGATGCGTCATGCTGAATTTATTTCAGCATCTTTTTGTTATAAAGACCCTGATCCCAAAGTTTCTGGACAGGGTGACGGAACAAATTAAATAAACGCCGGATATTTGATGGTTAAAGATGAATTAAAGCTTCCACCTTCCAGACCACCTCAAAAGCCTATTTATCTCCTCTTTTCCTGTTTCCACCAAACCTTCTGTTATTGCTGGCGTTGCGTGGTTTGCCGCTCATGTTGCCATCACCACTTTTTTTAGCGCCGCCGCCACCTTTAGATTGAGCTTGTGGTTTACGTTTAACCTGGTTTTTAGCCAACATACTTTCCCAGCTTAATGGATAAGGGTGATCATCCACAACTGGAAGTGTGATTTTAATCAGCTTTTGGATATCCAATAAATACTCGTTTTCTTCTGCATCACAGAAAGAAATCGCAATACCATTAGCACCGGCACGACCAGTACGGCCAATCCTATGTACGTAAGATTCGGGGATATTAGGTAATTCGAAATTGAAAACATGGGATAACTGATCGATATCAATACCACGGGCAGCAATATCAGTCGCTACTAAAACGCGGATTTTCCTGTCTTTAAAATCGGTTAATGCTCTTTGACGGGCATTTTGTGATTTGTTACCATGAATGGCAGCAGCTTTAATTCCGGCATGCGCCAAATCTTTCACAATCCGGTCGGCACCATGTTTGGTACGCGTAAAAACCAGTGCGGTTTGAATATTTTTATCTTCCAAGAGATGAATCAATAACTTCTTTTTATCAGGCTTATCTACAAAATAAACCGATTGTACAATGGTTTCGGCAGTAGAAGAAATAGGGGTAACCTCTACTTTCGTTGGACTAGATAAAATGGTGTTGGCCAACTTCTGGATTTCATCTGGCATGGTTGCCGAGAAAAATAAAGTCTGGCGTTTTGTTGGCAATTTAGCAACCACTCTTTTCACATCGTGGATAAAACCCATATCGAGCATCCTGTCAGCCTCATCCAGTACAAATAACTCAATGGTGTTTAAGTTGATAAAACCCTGGTTCATTAAGTCTAACAAACGGCCAGGAGTAGCCACTAAGATATCGATACCTTTTTTAAGTGCTTCAACCTGCGAGTGTTGATTTACACCGCCAAAAATTACCAAATGGCGTAAGTTTAAATTACGGCCATAAGCTTTAAAACTTTCTTCAATCTGTATGGCAAGCTCGCGTGTTGGTGTTAAAATTAATGCCTTTATGTTTTTGGTTGCTTTGGTATTGATGTGTTTTTCTTGCAATAACTGCAACATCGGGATGGCAAAGGCAGCGGTTTTCCCGGTACCAGTTTGAGCGCAGCCCAATAAATCTTTACCTTTTAATATTGTTGGGATGGATTGCTCCTGTATAGGTGTAGGTTGCGTATAACCTTCGGTCTCAAGGGCCTTTAAAATTGGCTCAATGAGGTTTAATTCTTTGAATAACATGTATGTTTCTATGTAATATTTATCGAAGAAGCTAGAACGATCATTTATTGAAGGACTAACTTGCGGAGAGAATATGCCATTCAGAATGGCAAGCCCTTATTCCTGCTTCAGCGGCAAAGATACAAATTAAATTTGGAAAATGTAAATAGGTGCAATACTTGCCATTACAGTCTGGAAAAACATTTAATGCCATACATCAAATCAGTAATGTTTAACTGCTATTGTTGAAAGATAAAGTGTGATAAAATTTTGTGTATCTGTTATTATTATTTTTTGTATATTTATTTTATGTTAAATGTATTTATTACGTTTATTTTTTTGTATTATAAATTAATGAAGTAAATAATATAATTTTCTAACCAACTATCTAACCAATTACTACACTATGAAAAAAACAGTACATCCCATTTATGAGCATTCAATCCTGATTTATTTGCCCCAGATTTAAAAAGGCAAAAAACCGGTCAACCTTAAATTATTACTGAAAAAATTGCAGCAAGTTAAATTGTTGTGTGCTCCGCATTGCCATTTTTTTTAGTTCAGTACCCTAAGTATCATTAACTATCATTATAACCTATGAAACAAAAACTATCTTTCTTCAGGAGGAGTTATGTTCTCTTGTGCCTGAGTATGCTGTTCGCAATCAAGGCAAATGCCCAAACCAAAGTAACCGGGAAAGTTACCGCGAGTGACGACAAACTCCCTATAGTTGGGGCAACCATAAAAATCAAAAACGGTCCTGGCGGTACCACTACCGATGCAAATGGTACATTTTCTATTGCTGCAAAACCCGCCGACGTATTGGTGGTTTCATTTATTGGTTACGGATCAAAAGAAGTTACCGTTGGTAGCCAAACCAATATTGCCATTGTTTTATTGGCCGAAAACAACAAATTATCAGAAGTGGTAGTAACCGGTTATTCGAGCCAGCGAAAAAAAGATCTTACGGGTGCTGTGGCCGTGGTGAGCATGGGCCTGTTAAAAGCCCAGCCTGCCGCCAGTGCAGTAGAAGCTTTACAGGGTAAAGCTACCGGGGTACAGATTATAAACGATGGAGCGCCGGGTTCTACGCCGCAGATCCGCATCAGGGGTATTAGTACCATCAATAACAATGAACCACTTTATGTGATTGATGGTGTTCCTTTCGAGGGTAAATTATCCTGGCTTAACCAAAATGATATCGAAAGCATGCAAGTATTAAAGGATGCTTCCTCAGCCTCTATTTACGGATCGCGGGCCAATAACGGTGTTGTAATTATCACTACCAAAAAAGGTGTGGCCGGAGCACCAAAAATTACGCTCGATTCTTATTATGGTACGCAGGCTCCACGAAAAGGCAGCTTCCCTGAAATGATGAATCCACAACAATATGCTCAATATGTATTTGATGGATATAAAAATGCCGGGAAAACAGTTGCCGCTGGTAAAAATTATGGTTCAGGGCCAACTCCTGTATTACCCGACTATCTGGTAGCCGGTTCAAAACTGGGTCAGGATGTTACCGCTGCAGATGCTGATCCATCTAAATATAACTACAGTCGCGACCCTAATCTATTTTATCAGATTACAAGGGCAAATAAGGCAGGTACCAATTGGTTTGATGAGATTACTGAATCGGCACCGATCCAGAATTATCAGATCAGTGCTACAGGTGGGGGCGAAAATGCAACCTATACTTTTTCGGGCGGATACCTGGATCAGAAAGGAACAATCAAATACACTGGTTTTAAAAGGTATAATCTGAGGTCAAATACGAGTATATCTGCTTTTAACAAACATGTTCGTTTTGGCGAAAATGCGCAGTACAGTTATTCGGAAGGTTATGGTTTTGGTGTTAACCCCAATACGCCCGGAAGTTATCAGGATCAGGGCAGTGCACTGGGCTGGGCTTACCGTATCCCTACCATTATCCCGGTTTACGATATTGCCGGAAATTTTGCCGGTAGCCGTGGAAGTCAGTTGGGAAATGCCGAAAACCCGCTTGCTTTCCTTTACCGTGCCAAGGACAATAAAAACAAAAGCAATTTCTTCTTCGGAAATGTTTTCGCTGAGGGCGACATCCTTCCAGGCCTTGTATTAAGAACCAATTTTGGTTTGCGCTATGAAAACTTTAATGGTCTGTCTATGCGTTATCCGAACTTAGAATTTTCTGAAGGTAACAACTCCAATAACCTGAACGAATATCAGGGATATAATACCGAATGGACCTGGAGCAATACTTTAAACTACAGCAAGGTTTTTAATGAGTTGCATCGTGTAAATGTACTGGTTGGTACAGAGGCAATCAGATCAAGATCCCGCCAGTTAAATGCGGGCAGAAATGATTTCTTTATTCTGGGCAATCAGGATTATTATTACCTGAGTACGGGTTCTTCCAATATCAGCAATACTAGTTTTGGTTCCATAGGTTCACTATTCTCTTTGTTTGGAAAGATAGATTATTCTTACCACGACCGTTATCTGGCAAGTATTACGTTCAGGCGTGACGGATCTTCGAACTTTGGTCCGAACAATAAATACGGTAATTACCCGGCGGCAAGTGTGGCCTGGAGATTATCGGAAGAGGAATTTATGAAGAGCATTAAATGGGTTAGCGATTTAAAACTTCGTGTAGGTTATGGTCAAACCGGAAATCAGCGGATACCGCCATACCAGTATATTAACCGTTTCCAAAGTTCTATCATCAATTCTGCTTATGCTGTTGGTGGGGCTAATGGCTTAACTACCGGGGTATGGCAAAATGCCTATCAAAATGCCGATGTAAAATGGGAATCGTTAAAGGCGCTAAACATTGGACTTGATTTTAGCCTTTTGGGTGGTGCTGTAGACGGATCTGTTGATTGGTACAGTAAAAAGACTTCCGATATGCTTTATAACCTTCCTTTACCATCCAGTGTGGTTGGTTTAGGCAGCTCACCATTTGTGAATATTGGTGATATGAGCAATAAGGGGATCGAATTTAATGTTGCTTATCATTATGGCATCAAAGACAATAATCCGTTTAAATTTGATATTGGACTGAATTTCTCTAAAAACAAAAATGAGATTGTAAGATTGGCCCCTGGTATTTTTAATCAGATTTATGGTAACTACAGAAGTTTACAAACCAGTGTATTGCAGGAAGGCGCTCCATTTGGTTCGTTTTTCGGGTATAAAACTGCCGGAATTTACCAAAGTACTGCAGATATTCAAGCTAATCCATCTTACGCAGGAGCCAGGGTTGGTGGTTTGCGTTATCAGGACATTAATGGCGATGGGGTAATCGATCCTAAAGACCGAACCATTATCGGAGATCCCAATCCTAATTTTACCGCTGGGATAAACTTAAACGCTTCTTACAAAAACTTTGATATTGCTGCATTTATTTATGGTGTTCAGGGCAATGATATTTTCCAGGCTACACGCTACTTTACCGATTTCCCTTCTTTTGATGGCGCTAAAAGTACAAGGTTGCTAAATGCATGGAGTCCTTCAAATCCAACCAGTCTTACACCTTCAGCTTATGCCGGTGCTTCAGACCTGGAGTTTGCCTCATCAAGCTATTACATTCAGGACGGAAGTTTTTTAAGGTTAAAAAATATACAGCTCGGCTACTCAATCCCTACTGCTAAAGCATTTGGTGCCAATTCGCCAATCAATAAATTGAGGGTATATGTAAGTGCAACCAATTTATTCACAATAACGAAATATACTGGTATGGACCCGGAGGTGAGTCAGATTACAGATACTTTCTCTGCTCCAGGGGTAGATCAGGGTGTTTATCCTTCTCCCCGTCAGTTTTTAATTGGTATTAATGTTGGATTTTAATTAAAAGAAATAAAGATGAAACATATAAAATATATCCTGCTCTCCTTCCTTATCTTTTCTACTTTCTCGTGTAAGAAGGAATTTTTGAACCTGCAACCTCAGGGCGAGCTTACAGAATCGCAGTTAACCACACAAGATGGTGTAGAGGGTTTACTGGTAGGTGCCTACGGATTGCTAAATGGTAATGTGAATGGTACTTATGGCAATTATGGTGCTGCACCGAGCCAATGGCTGTTTGGAGAAGTCGCTTCAGATAATGCCCATAAAGGCAGTAGTGTTGGCGATCAGCCGCCAATGAATGCCATTGAACAGCATTCGCCAACCAGTACCAATGATAATTTATCCAACCTTTGGGACAGGTGTTTTGAAGGTATTCAACGTTGTAACAATACCCTTAAAATATTGGCTAATTTACAGGCAGGTAATGGTTCAGCCAAGTTTGATGATGCCCGTGCTAAAGAAATCCAGGGTGAAGCCCGTTTATTACGTGCGCATTATTATTTCTTTTTGGTAAGGGTATTTAAATCGGTTCCTTATGTTACTGAAGCCACTAGTGGTACATTTGTTCCAAACGATAAAGACATATATCCAAATATTGTGACTGATCTTCAGTTTGCTGTAGCCAACCTAAGTACAACCAAACCAAAAAACCAAAAAGGAAGGGTTGATAAATATGCTGCACAGGCTTATTTGGGGAAAGTTTTCTTATATCAGAAAAAATATACAGAAGCTTATGATCTGCTGAATGCGGTAATTTTGGCTAAAGCAGATCTAACCACCATGCCTTATGCGGATAATTTCGATATTACCAAAGAAGACGGACCAGAAACCATTATGTCGGTTCAACATTCGGTAGGTACGGATGGTACAGGTGGTGATAATGGAAACGTAGGCGATATCCTGAATTTCCCTTACGGAAATACCCCGATCAATTGCTGCGGTTTCTTTCAGCCTTCTATTGATCTGGCGAATTCATTCAAAGTGGATATAGCTGGTTTGCCATTGTTAGATGGTAGTTACCGTACCAACCCATACAAATCAGATTTCGGATTAACAGGCGCTGCAAAAGACAATTATGTGGTAGATAAAACCCTTCCATTAGATCCGCGTATAGAATCGACTATTGGCAGGCGTGGTGTTCCTTACCGCGATTGGGGTATAATGGCCGGCGATACCTGGATTCGTGATGCTTCCAATGGAGGTCCGTTTGTTGCCGTTAAAAATACAATAGAGGCTGCGCAGATTGCCAGCGGAACTGCACCGGGTACCACCAATGTAACCGGGTTAAATGTAAACCTGATCCGCCTGGGTGATGTTTACCTCATGGCTGCAGAGTGTGCAGTAGAAAAAGGCGATCTGCCAAGGGCTTTAACCTTAGTTAACGCTGTAAGAGCCAGGGCAGCTAAAATAACAGCTCAATCTATAAACGGGGTGCCAGCTGCGGCTTACAAGGTTAGTCAGTATGCCTCATTTCCAAATGATACCTACGCCAGAAATGCGGTACGTTTTGAACGCAGATTAGAATTGGCTATGGAAGGCCATCGTTTTTTCGATCTTGTGCGCTGGGGCATAGCCAAACAAACGCTGGAGAGCTATTTCTCATTTGAAGGTGGATATTTCGACTATTTAAAAGGAATCAGTATAGAAAGCAGAGATGAGTATTTCCCTTTACCTCAGGACCAGATTGACAGGAGTAAAGGAACACTTAAACAGAGTCCGGGTTATTAGGATTTAGTTATGAATAAGGTACATGAGTGGGGTGATAGTCGTAAATAGGCCATCACTCTATTCATGTATTTTTTTGTATAAGTGATTCTTTAGCAAACTCCAAACTTATTTTTCCTCTTTAAACCTGCTAAAAAATAACAATGCTATTAAGCAGAGTCCGAAACCTACAATTCCGTTCAACCGTAAGCCAAAATCATTTCCCGGATCTTTGCCATAAATGGTAAGCATAGCAAAAATGGCAATGCCAAAGGTTTGACCCAGTTTTACAAATAGGTATTTCACTGCGAAGAACATACCTTCGTGGTTTTCACCCGTTTCTAAAGTATCTTTCTGGGCAATATCGGCTAAGATGGCCGTAGGTAAAATACCCAGTGCCGCCAATGGAAAAGAAGCTGATAATACCAGGATATAAATTTGCGTATGCGGACCAAAAGGTAGTTTTCCTAAAAAGAAAATGGTGACGAAGATTAAGCAGAGTACCCCAAAAGCAAGCAAAACAAAAGGTTTCTTGCCAATTTTAGCAGATCCGAAATTTACAATCGGGTAAAATAGCAAAGATGCTAAAACCATTGCGCCCATAAATTTCCCCCCTTCTGATTCGGGTAAACCCAATAATACGGTGCAGAAGAACAATAAACCACTCGAAATAATGCTCAGTGCTGTATAAAACGCGAAATCAGAGATCAGGTAATATTTAAAATTACTATTCTTAAAGGTACTCTTAATGGCTGGCCACAAAGGTATATGGGTAGGTTTGGCTACTGAAAATTCTTTTTCGTTAATGAAAAAAATCGGCAGTAACATCACCAGTCCAGATAAAATACACAAGCCCCATATAGCAATCTGAATTGCCTCGCTGCGGTTGGCTACATGAAAATTAGCGGCTACCAGATCGGCAAAATTATTGGTACAGGCCGATAAAATAATCCCGATAACAAAGCCGACCTGCTGGTAACTGGAAAGTTTAACTTTTTGCCTTGGGGTATTGGTTGCTTCGGCAAGTAAAGCATTATAAGGAATAATATAAGTGGTTACCGATACGAAAAACAAACAAAGTGTGATGGTTAACCACCAGGCATTGTGAAGGCTTTCTGTTTTTTGGATCGGATAAAAAACCAGTCCGCAGAAAACCATTGCCGGAATAATGGCCCATTTCATAAAAGGCATTCTTCGGCCGTTTTTATTGGTGCTGGCATCACTTTTAGAGGCAATAAACGGATCGTAAATGGCATCTACCAGCCTGCCCGATGCAGCGATAATGGAAAGGATATTAAAAGCACCCAATAAAACAAGTTGCGGCACCAATGGAGGTAAACCGGCATTGCTGGGTGGTAAGTAAAAATAGGGAAGCATTACGATGATAATGTTTGTCATCGTACTCCAGCCAATCATACCGGCAGCATAAGCAATTTCTTGTTTTAAGGAGAGTGTTTTGTTCATTAATTTTTTAAAAGTGTTTTCTAAACCTCTCAGGTTTTAAAAACCTGAGAGGTTTGAACCGTGAATAAACTATTTCTTATTAAACCACCTGCTCACAAAATAGATCGCCAGAAAGCCAACAAAAATATATAAACCATTCAGTGCAGCGTTCTGATCGTCAGCATAAATGCTAAAGGCAACAAAAGTATAAGCTGCAATAAATATAATAGGCAATATAGGATATAATGGCACAGTGTAGATGGTTTTTTTATCAAGATGTGCCGTTCTTTTCCTCAGGATAAAAATAGTTGCTGCAGAACTGGCCATACTGATGCTTTCTAAGAAAATGGTGTAGTTTAAAATCTTATCAAAGGTTTTCGCATAAAAAATAATCACCACTGCAATTAAGGTGAAAACCGTTAAGCTTATGGTAATTACCTCTGTTTTTTTATTCATCCTGCTGAATATTTTCGGCAGGGCACCTTCTTCGCCCATGGCAAACATGGCCCTTGGGTTGCTTAGCAGGTTTACATTTACATAACCCATAACCGAGAAAAAGATGATTACTGAAAGTGCATTAAAGCCGGCAGGACCGAATATTTTGGATGCCAGTATCGCAGCTATACTTTCGGCAGATTTTAGTTCTTCGAAACCGATTACCTTTACATACACATAATTAATGGCCAGGTAAAGGATTACAATAATGGTTAAACCAATAATAATGGAGCGTGGGATTACTTTTTTGGCTTCTTTAACCTCGCCACCAAAGTTGATGGTTTGGGCATAACCCGCATACGAAAAAGAAACCGCGATTAAACACAAACCCAAAGCTTTCCCATAATCGCTCCAGGTAGGTAAAGCACCAGTTGCAGTTTTAAAAACCGGAGTTATGGTTTCTGTTTGTCCGCCGAAAAATACCGCGCAAATTAGCGTTAAAATCATTCCGATCTTAATTACCGTTAATACATTCTGTGTTTTAGAACTTGCTTTTAAGCCTAAAAGGTTAATGAAATAGAATGTTAAAATGGTGGTGATGGCAATGGCTACCCGATAGGCTTCAGTTTGTTTATCAAGCGGCAGTATAATTTTACTCAGGTATTCTGCACCGATAATCGAAATCGCCGCTACAGAAGCCGCACTCGAAATAATAACGATGCAGTTAATGGCAAAAGCAATGGAGGGATGGTAGGCCGAAGAAAATATTTTATAATAACCGCCTGTAACCGGATACCGCGAACCAATTTCGGCGTAGGTTAAGGCACCACAAAAGGCCACAAAACCACCGATAAACCAGGCGAGGTAAAAAAGTTCGGGAATTTGCGCTTTTGCAGCTACGTTTACAGGCGTACGGAACACACCCATTCCGATAACCAAACTCACTACAATCATGGATAAATCGAAGAGCGAAAGCTGTTTCTTTTGTTGCATTAAATAGAATTTTGAATAATGGGATGAAGATAGGGAAAAATGAATGATTGAATGAGAGAATGTTTGAATGGGGAAGGTGATTGGTTCATTGGTCATTAGTTAATTAGTGGACGGACAGGTTGCCCAGGCTTCATTATTAAGTGTTGGAATGTTTTAAAGTTGAAAGGTTTTAGATGTTGTGATTCATTTATTGGTCATTGGCTCATGGTCTTTTGGTTCATGGTTTGATGGCAAATGGTTGATAGCCTGTGGGTATATTGACAATCGACTACAAGAGAGTGAGCCATCAACTTCCAGACTATTAACTATCAAACCATGAACTATCAACCACAAAGTGATCACTAACTATTCAACTAATGACAAATGAACTATTGAACCACAATATACCTCTTCCATCTTTTTGTTGAAATTTTCTTTTGCGAGCCTCACAGAATAAATCTATTATTGTATAATAATTCTGAAGAGTCTATTTGAAATTATTTTTATTTCAATCATCAGGGTTATTTCTACAAATTCTTCATCGCTTTGCAAATCAAAAATGTAAAGTTTTCAAATGGAGAACAGATAAACACAGTATGGCAGAAGTAATTTATAACGACGACAGTATCCGTTCATTAGATTGGAAAGAGCACATCAGGCTTCGTCCGGGGATGTACATTGGTAAACTTGGCGATGGTTCTGCGCAGGATGACGGTATTTACGTATTATTAAAGGAAATTGTAGATAACTCTATTGATGAGTTTGTAATGGGTACCGGAAAAACCATCGAAATTACCCTTTCCGAACAGAAAGTTAATGTTCGCGATTATGGCCGTGGGATCCCATTGGGTAAAGTAATCGATTGTGTAAGTAAAATCAATACGGGTGGTAAATATGATAGCAACGCCTTCCAAAAATCTGTTGGTTTAAATGGAGTAGGTACCAAGGCTGTTAATGCGCTTTCTACCAGTTTTACTGTACAATCATACCGTGATGGAAAAACGAAAAAAGTAGAATTTTCTAAAGGCGAAATTGTAACAGAACAACCTATTATTGATACTACGCAGCGTAACGGTACCGCAATTACTTTTTACCCCGATGAAACCATTTTTAGAAACTACCATTATATTCCTGATTTTGTAGAGAGTATGGTATGGAACTATGTTTTCCTGAACACAGGTTTAACCGTAAACTTTAATAACCAGAAATATTTTTCGGAAAGAGGGTTGTACGATCTGCTTTCTAAATTTAATAAGCCGGAAGAAATCCGTTATCCGATTATCCACATGATTGGGCCGGATATCGAAATTGCAATGACGCACGGCCAGCAATATGGCGAAGATTACCATTCGTTTGTAAACGGACAACATACTACGCAAGGTGGAACACACCAGGCGGCTTTTAGGGCTGCGGTAGTGAAGACTGTCCGTGAGTTTTACAAAAAAGAGTTTGATGCGGCTGATGTCCGTTCTTCGATCATCGCAGCAATTTCTGTCCGCGTGCAGGAACCGGTTTTCGAATCGCAGACTAAAACCAAGCTAGGTTCTCAAAACATGGGACCGGAAGGACCATCAGTAGCTACTTTCATCAACGATTTTGTTAAAAAAGAATTGGATGATTACCTGCATAAAAATAAAGATGTTGCTGATGCCTTAGAGAAAAGGATTCTTCAATCGGAAAGGGAGCGGAAAGATATTGCCGGGATTAAAAAACTGGCAAACGACAGGGCTAAAAAGGCATCGCTGCACAATAAAAAACTGCGCGATTGCAAAGTGCATTTCAATACCACACACGAGAAACGTTACGAAACCACCTTATTTATTACCGAGGGAGATTCTGCATCGGGTTCGATCACCAAATCACGTGATGTAGATTGTCAGGCGGTATTTAGTTTAAAGGGTAAGCCGTTAAACTGTTACGAGCTCACTAAAAAAGTAGTTTACGAAAACGAAGAGTTTAACCTTTTACAGCACGCTTTAAATATCGAAGATGGCTTAGAAGGGCTGCACTATAATAATATCGTAATCGCAACTGATGCCGATGTGGATGGGATGCACATCCGTTTATTGATGATGACTTTCTTTCTGCAGTTTTTTCCTGATCTGGTAAAAGCCGGACATGTTTATATTCTACAAACGCCGCTTTTCAGGGTAAGGAATAAAAAAGAAACGATTTATTGTTACAGTGACGAGGAACGTAGAAATGCGATAGAAAAACTAGGCAATAAACCCGAAATTACCCGATTTAAAGGGCTGGGAGAAATTTCGCCAGATGAATTTGGATTGTTTATCGGAAAAGACATCAGGTTAGATCCTGTTATTCTAAAAGATCAGACCATTAAGAGCCTGCTCGAATACTACATGGGCAAAAATACACCTGACAGGCAACAGCACATTATCCGTAACCTGAGGGTAGAGAAAGATGAGGTACAGGAAGAACCTAAAGTGATTACGGAAGAGGTAGCTTAAACAAGAAAGTCAAGTTCTTTTTAAAACTTGACTTTCTTGTTTAAGCGCATTTAAAAAGTCCTTCAACTTCGCTCAGGATTACAATCTCGAAGGGAATATCTATAGAATTATTCCTTATTCACTTCAACCGTATCTTCCGGGTGTTGTGGTGGCAGTACATCTACCTTTTTCTCTACAATAGTAATTTTGGTGAACACCGCATATTTACTAGGAGCGATGCCGTTATCATATTTTTCGGCATAAGCCTGGGTAAATTCTGCCCCAAAATACAAGATAATAGATGTGTAATAAATCCACAGTAAAATTACAATGATTGAACTGGCTGCGCCAAATGCGGAGCCTGGATTGCCTTTTTCGATATAAATCCCGATCAGGTATTTGCCCAAACTAAAAAGAACAGCGGTAAATAATGCCCCAATTATTGCCGATTTCCATCGGATGACAACATCTGGCAATACTTTAAATATAACGGCAAATACAGCCGTAACAGCCGCAAGTGTAATTACATTGTTTAAGATATAAATAATCAGTGCCATGGTATCATTTGCAACCGGAATTACCTCGTCTATCTTACTTTGGGACAGCAGACCAGCCAATTTAGAACCTAAACCTACTACCACGCTATTTACTACAAGCGATACCAGTAATAAAAAGCCCATCGAAACAATTAATGAAAATGATAGTAACCTGTTGGTAAGCATTTTTATCCATCCTTTTTTGGGTACGGCCTTTACCTTCCAGATCATGTTGATGCTGTCCTGAATTTCGATGAAAATGGCCGTCGAACCGATAATCAGCACCACGATACCTACAATTAAACTAAAAGTAGATTGACCTGTTTTATTGGCGTGCTCTACAAAGCCCTGTATCTGGCCGGCAGCATCTTTACCTACCAGTTCGGTAACCTGACCAAAAAATTTACCTCTTGTTTCTTCGTTTTTTGCATCACCCAAAAATAATGTCGCAGCTGAGAGGAGGATAATAATTAGAGGTGTAAGCGAGAAAATAGTGTAATAAGCAAGTGAAGCACTTAATTTAGTTACCCTATCTTCAACAAAACCCTTTCCGGCAGCAATAAAGAGGTGATAAAGCGCTATAAAGAAGTTTTTGATCCTGGTGATTACTTTCATCGAAAAATTAAAACGGATATCCTATTCCTATGTTAAAAATTAAATTCTGTCTGCGCCAATCTTTGTTGCCAAAGGCAATATCATCAAATACCCATCTTTGTCCTTCGGGAAGGTAAGGTTTGCGCACAGGGAAGGCCACATCTAAACGTACTACAAAAATTGTTGCATCTACACGTAAACCTGCACCGGTACCAACGGCCAATTCGTTAAAAGTATTTTTTAACTTAAAGCCGGATCCGAGTCTAGCAGTCTCCGGTTTTCCAGGTTCTCCAAGATCTTCTTTCCTTAACCAGATATTACCTGCATCTACAAACAATGCACCATATAGTACACTCACGATTTTAAACCGAAGTTCTGAATTGAGCATTAATTTAATATCACCACCCTGATCGGCAAAAATGGCATTATCTGGTACCTTGTAAGTACCCGGGCCTAAAGTACGTGCCGGAAAGGCCCTGATATCGTTACTGCCTCCCGCAAAAAACTGTCTTACAAATGGTAATGAAGTACTATTGCCATAGGCATAACCATAACCCAGATTTAAGCGGTTTGCCCAGATCAGGTTGCGGTTAATTTTATAGAAATCTCTAAAATCAGCCTCTGCCCTTATAAACTGGGTAAGCGGTGTGTTAAACAAAGTTTTTTGTCCATTATCATTTTTAGGCGTAAACAGACCCCAAACATTACCACCTGTTTCTAAACCACCATAGAAATAAACATTGTTACGGCGGTTGGTTTCCATTTGGTTGGTATAGGTAAAGTTATAATTACTACCAATGATAAATTGATTTTCGAGTGTACTTCTTAATAATGGATTTGCTTTAAATAAACTATCTCTCCTAAATGTATCAGGAAAACTTGTAGAAATATAACTGATCGATATCGGGTTAAAGTTATGTTCTTTGTATTGATTTTCCTTGAAATTATAACCATATTCACCTTTTATGGCATGTAAGGTATATTCTGACCCACGGTTAAGCATCTGATAAGAAAGCGAAGCAATGGTTTTTGGTATGAAGGCCGTTGTGCTGTTCGGTTTGTAAAAAGGAACGATAAATCTTGGGAAGGTAAGTTTTCCTTCAGCCGTTAACGACAATGAATTCCGCCCTAAAGAAGTTCCCCTTACCTGTGTTTCAAAACCACCACTTACACTAATATCCAACTGCTCTGCACCCCTGAATAAGTTTCTGGTAGTTTGCGTTACTTTTACCTCCGAGCCCACAAAATTGTTCGATTTACTTGTACCTGTAACCGAAAAACTCAACGAGTTTTTCTTTAATGGAGTAAGGTATATATTCAGATCCAACTTATTGTTCTTGAAACTATCGACCGGTAAAAACTCTGCCCTAACATCTCTGAAAGCACCAATGTTTACCATTCTGTTTAACGATTGATTATGATCTTTACGGTTATAAGGTTCACCTTTCTGGAAAAAAACCAGACGGTCGAACAATCTTGGTTTAAAGGTATTGCGATCATCATAAATGTTAAAATCGTGATATTCCAACGGTTTTAGCTTTCTTAATATCGTATCTCTCCGCAAGCTATAGCTTGGATAAATATTGATGTTCCTGATGGTGTAAGGTTTCAATCCGGCATCAGGCGCAATATCTTTAACTTTAACTGTCACATTTACCAGGTTTTTACCGATAGTACTATCAATCTGCATAATCAGGTAATCCGGACTGAAATAGAAATAGCCCTGCTCTTTAAGGTCATTATCAATCCTGATGCGCTCGTTTTTGTAATTATCCAGATCGTAGTAATCGCCTACTTTTAGTAAGGTTTTATCTTTGTTCTGATTAATGATTTTGGTTAAAATTCCACTATCAGGAGGGAAAGTAACCTTATTTATTTTGTAACGGTTACCAGTTTCTGCGGTGTAAATGGCTTTGCCTTTTTTATCTTTCACCACAGTATCGCCGGTAACAGTAGCCTGTAAATAACCCTCGCTGATTAAATAGCTGGTAAGTACATCATTATTATATTTCAGTTTTACCTCACTAACCAATACAGGTGGTTCACCTTGCCTGCGCAACCAATTTTTAAAACCTTTTGGCTTTTTAGGTTCACCCGCCAGGTTGTAAATGCCAAGTTTATATTTAATACCTAAAATGGATTTGTTCGGACGGGGTCTTGTTTTGCTCTCTAAATCACTTTTTACCTGTTTTTCATCATCAATTTTACCCGATGAGTCCGGATTGATCTTTACTTCAGCACCTGTATATAAATGTTGTCCCGGCTTTAACGATTTGGTAGAGCTACATCCAGCCCAAACTAAGCAGGCCATTGCGAATAAAATTGGTCTAGTTAGTTGTCTCATTTTTAGGTTTTTGTTCAATGTTTCTTCTGTTTCGTTTTTTCTGGAAAATCTCTCTGAATTTATTGTAATCTACAACAAGGGTGAAACCTAAGCCGGTTTCGATAATCTGACCCTGTACAATTACGTCATTTTGGTTGCGTCTGTAAGCCCTTAATCGATATCTTCCATCAGCCGATAAAGCATACTCAACATTTACGTTTCCGCCAATATCTGTCGATTTTTCGCCAGGTGCCTGTGGTCCCTCCAACGCGAATGAACTACCCACAGTTACGGTTAGCCTATCATTTAATAGTTTTTTAGATAAACCAACTTCAAGGTCTGTTTTTTGTTGAAGAGAGCCGGTAGAGTAATCTTCTGAAGAGTTTACTCCAAAGTTCAATTCTACACCTTGAATTAAATCGGAAGCAAGATTATTTAACTGCTCTGTCAATAATTTACTTACACTCGATCTCGCCAGGGTAGAAACACCGCCGCCACCGCCTGCCAAGCTCTCGAAAGGATTGTTGGCGATAAATCTGTTCAATGCCAATAGGGCAAAAACCTGTTTATTCAACTCGCTTTCATCACGGTTTACATTGATCAGTTTGGTATAAACCGTTCCATTTAATGCGCCACGTTCGTTTTCAGGTAAGTCGAGTTTGAATGAGATAATCGGTTTCAACAGCTCACCTTTCATCATTAAATAAACCTGAAAAGGCAACTTAGTTTTAGCTTGAATATTGTCTGGCTCATTGATCAGATCGATAGGAGCTGCGTTTACTTCGTACAAGGCTGTTAAATTTACATTTGCCGAAGTAGGCTCGCCGGTCCAGATAATGGTACTTCCTTTAACCAGTTTGAATGCTTTTTTGCCCAGCGGACCAACCGATAAATTGTAAGAACCATCAATAATTTCATAACGGCCTGTTAAACTGATTTTGCCGCTCGGATCCATGGTCGCATTAAGGTCTGCCTCGCCTTTAATATTCAGGGCATCGCCATTTGATGGATCAACTACTACATTCAGTTCGGCCTCAGGATCAATCGTAATGGCTGCAACGAGGTTAATTCCTTTCATTGCAGCTTTACTTATACTATCAACTTTTAAAGCTTTTTGTCCGTTAAATGGTGGTGCGTCGGCATCGATAAATTGCACAATTCCCTCCTGATCAATAATTGCAGGATCGCTTGATGGTAGGGCAAAGAAGAATTTTGTGCCTTTGTTTACCCTGATGTTCATGTTCACATCGGGTTGGTTCAAATCTCCTCGCACTTTGATATCGCTGGTTAAAAATACCGTTCCATAGATCAGGTCATTATCCGCTGCGGTCGAATTGATTGCCCTGAAATTGTTCATTCTGATATCTAAACCAAAACGGTAGTTTTTAAAATCGCTGGTATAAACTTTTCCATTGATGGTTGCCTTTTGATTTAAGGAATCGATTAGCGTAAAGTTATTAAAACTAATCCCCTCATTTGTAAATGAAATCTTTTCATTTGGCATACGGAAATACGAATTTACATAAGCCACTTTAATACCCGCATTATTGAAAGTTAAATCTCCTAATATTTTTGGAGCCGTTAATGCCCCTTTAACGGTAAGTGCCCCGGTTAGGGTACCTGTACCATTTTTAAGCTGACCAGCAGATAAACTCTCAATATTTTTCATTTCGATTTTATCGATATTCACCGTAAGATCTAAGGCGCTTTGAGGTGCGGTATAATAGAATCCGTTTACTCTTAACTCGTGCACACCAGTTAGCGCCACGTTTACTTCGAATGCATTTTCGGTATTGTTGTTTACGGCCAAACGTAAGGTACCCAACTGATCTTTCTGATAACGCAACTGATCGATGGTTAAGTTGGCTTCGAATTTTGGTGTACTGGCCAGATCTTTAACATTTGCGGTTCCGTTTAAACGGCCACCAACCAACGTAGTATCGGTTTCGGCAAATTTGGTCAAGGTTTCCAGTTGGAAATCTTTAAACTCTACAGCCAAAGGTGAATTAGGTTGGGTAGGGTTGCTATTAATGGAAAGCGACTGCCCGCTGTTGCTGATCTGAAATTGGTTAACCAATATACCCGATGCTCCAAACTGGATGTAATTATCCTGCGAAACTACCCATTTTTGATAATCGAGCAATAACTTTTGAGGATCTAAAGTGAATTTAAAATCTTTATTGATTGATTGGAAATTACCCCCGATTACATATTTGTTTTTTCGTTGCCTGTCACGTAAGAAAATATTAACACCCAAATTGTTATTCGCAGCATCACCGCTTATTTCAGTATTGAAAAGCGCAATTGACGGACTTTGAAGGCTCTTAACGGTTAAACTATAATCTAATTTATTATTATCGTTATTAATGTTTAAAACCGTGGTATCTACTTTGAAATCACCATAAACTACCTGCGGGAAATTACCTTTAATCTGCAGGCTATCTTTTTGAGTATCGATCAATCCGTAAAACTGCGATTGTTTAAATACCGTTAATTCAGGTACAAAGCTCTTTAATAATTTAGAATCGTAAACCTGAACAAAAAACCTTAAACGCTGATTGGGAACCTTGGTAACGGTGCCAAAAGCATAATATTTATTGATTTCGTTGATTATTGCACTGCCTATTTTGGTCAGCTGGTATTTACCATCAATTTTTGCTGAAAGTATTTCAGATTTTAATGTCAGTTCGTTTTCTGTTGCGGTAGATTTTGCGCGGATCGAAATCGTATCTACGTTCACTTTTTGTTTGTCTTTTACCAATTGTAATCCGGTAACATCAACCGATCCATTCAAATAATCAGCATCGGCAGTGGCCAGGTCTACTTTAACCACTCCGGCAGCACTTAAAACCGTAGGACTAAAGTTTAAAGCCTGAAGGTTTACCTGTTTTAAATTCAGATCAGCTTTTACTGCCGGATATTTACCCGCCATATTTACTTTCGCATCTAAATTAAAGTTGGCGTTGCTATCGGGCATGCTACTTTTAATGCTGATGTTCTGGTTGCTATAATTTCCGGCAAGGCTTAAATTGCGGTAGGTATATTTATTATAATAAGCACTTAATACCTTTGCATTAAACTTGGCATTAATTTTTTTAGGATCGAGCCCTGTACCAGCCACATTAGCCTTAACCGAAACGCGACCCAGTTTAGGTTGCATTTTTAACAACCTGCCTACATTGAAGTTGTTTAAACTGATATCTGCCTTGTAACTTTCTTTGCCTTTAGGTCCATTCATACCTGCAACCACCACAGCACCACCCATATCGGTATTGATGTTTAGGTTGGTGTTGAAATCAGTCATTGAGCCTTTAAAATTACCTTTCGCATCGATTACGTTAGGTAGTTCGATTGAAGGCGGAAGTGACTTTTTAGGTACAGCGACTAAAATATCACCTTTGGTGACGTGAAGTTTTTTAATGTTTAAATCCAGGAAGGTTTTTTTGATATCGGGCAGGCCTTTGGCTTTTCCACTGATATCAATCTGTGTATTTTTTAACCCGCTGATCTGCAGTTTCGGGATATTGAGGTTATTTAAATAGCCGTTAACATCAGCATTGATTTTTATTTTTTCATTGCGGTAATTGGCGGGTACGGCATCGCTAAAGTATCCGGCATCTTTTAAACCGATGGTGGTATTTTTAAGGGCAATATTCAGTTTTACGCGTTCAGGATGTTTGGTTAAATCCTCCATTGAGGTGAAATTTAACTCAGTTGCGTTCTCGATAGACGTATTTGGTGTTTTCAGGATAAAATTACTCAGCTTGATCTGTTTATCGTTATACACGGCATCACCACGCAATTCGTCCAATACAAATCCGCTTTTTTCTTTTAACGATCCGTTTTTAACATTGGCTTTTATACCTGCTGCACTATAGCTTACATCACTTGCACCCAGGTTAAGCTGGTTAATTTTTAGGTGGTTAAAATCCATTCCTTTAGGTGCCGGTTTAGCGCCAAGGTTATCGAACTGTACAGTATTATCGGCTAAACTGATGTTTTTAATGATTAAACCCAGGGGCGATTTTTCTGGCACTACAGTATCTTTAACTTTCTTTAAATCGTTGCTCGGGGCAGGTTTAAAGGCAAAAAGAATATTCGATTTGTTTAAATGTGCATCATCAACCGAGTATTTGCTGTTGGTTAAATCTACTTTCAGGTTAGCTAACCCCAGATCATTAACGGTAGCAATGGCTTTAGTGGTCGAGATCTGGTCGTCGTAATTTACCTTTACATTACTAAAAACAAAGTTTTGCACTTCAATTAATGGTAATTTTCCCTGCTCTTTCTCCACACTATCCACACTATTGGTAATATGCTGAACCAATTTAACCAATGGTTTTTGCTGTAGATAACGAAGCGAAGTATTCACCAGGCTTAGTTCTTTAATTACATAATGTTGGTTGGCCAGATCAAAATCTTTGATCTTTGTTTTAAATGCACCTAAATACAATTTCACATCGTTACCAGCAACATCATCGCGGTAATTAATGCCTATATCTTCGAACGAAACTTTATCAACAGAGAATTTTAGGGTAGAGGTGGTATCTTTTTTTACCTTTTCCTCTGGTTTTTTCTGGTCGCTTGCAAAAGCATCCACCAGGAAAGAAAAATTAAATGTTGTGTCGGGACTAATACGCTTCACATTCGCACGTACATTTTTTAGTTCAATGTTATTAATCTCAACGGTGTTTTTTAACAGCTTAAATAAGCTGATGTCGACAGCCAGTTTTTCGGCGTATAATAAGGTATCGCCTTTGCGGTCTTCGATGTAGAATTTGTTTAAAACCACATCTTTTGGCAAAGCAATTTTAATGCTTTCTAAACTTACTTCTGTCTTGGTTTTGCTTTTAAGGTAGTTTATGGCTTTGCCTTTAACAAAATTCTGAACGGCAGGAATATTTAAAGACAGGGCTACAGCCACCACAAGAATGATGATGGAAGCAATTACCCACAATAAAATTTTGAGACTTTTACGTACGTATTTATTCAAAGCTAAGCGTGTTTGGTGTCAACTAAATGCTAAAAGCATGCCATTAATATTAAATTTAAGGCAGTTTTTAATAATTAATACAAAAAATAACCTAAATTGTTCGCCCGCTATAAAAATTTAACATAGGCGGTGATGTAAATAGTTAAAAATGAAATCAATAAATCTAAATATATCCTTTGAGCAATATACCGGTATCGCAGAATTAACATTAGCAGACAGGACGCTTTGCGAACTTTCGGAAAAAGCTTTAGCCAGTTCTTATTCACCTTATTCGAAATTTAGGGTAGGTACAGCCATCCGTTTGGCCTCAGGAGAAACAATACTGGGCAGTAACCAGGAAAATCTGGCCTATCCATCTGGTCTTTGTGCTGAACGTGTAGCACTTTTCAGTATCGGTTCCACATATCCAAATGCGGTAATAGAAAGTATGGCAATTACGGCCCAAACCGATAATTTTGAAATTTTAAAACCCATCACTTCTTGTGGGGGCTGCCTGCAGGTAATGGCAGAATTTGAACGTAAACAAAACGCACCGATTGAGGTAATTTTTTATTGTTTAAATGGTGAGGTATTAAAAGTGCCGAGTGTAAAGAGTTTATTACCTTTTGCTTTTGTGGAGGATAGGTTGGAGCGGTAGGGAAGTAGTATCTCACGACAGATCGTCATTGCGAATCCAATTTTTCATTGGATGAAGCAATCTTTGTAGAAAGAACTATGAGAAAATAGATTGCTTCGTCGGCTGAAAAAGCCTTCTCGCAATGACGGATACTTTATCTATATTTGGTTTTTTAACCACAATGAAACATCTCTACATCCTCACTTTTTCTTTTTTTCTTTCTTTTAACCTGCAGGCTCAGGGCGTACTCAAAAGTAATGCAGTTTATAAAATAACTTATTTCCGTTCGGCTGATGGAAAACCAAAGGAAGATCGAAATCCAGCCATAACAATCACTTCAACTAAGCAGAACTTAATCAGTAATACCTCCATTCTCGATCATAAGGCGAAATATCCTTACGAACAAAGCATCGTAACCAAACCTGAAAATATTTTATTCCAGCTGGCCGATTTAGGTGCTAATAATCAGATTGCCACTGCTGATAGCGCCGCAATTGGTAAGCAGGTTTTTGAGTTTGGTACCGAAACCAAAGTAATTTTAGGCTATACCTGCAAAAGGGCAACAACCGTGGTTAACTCTAACCGGATCGATTTATGGTACACTACCGATGCTGGTATAAAAGCTGCACCAACGAATTTAGGCCAGAGCCTCGGACTGGTTTTGGAGCAGGTGCGTAATGGAAACAGTTATGTAACGGCGACAAAAATTGAAGAAGTTAAGAATACACAGCCAATTGATCTGAAAAAGATAGCTGCTAAACTAACAGATGGATTAACTTATAAAGATTTGCTTTGGAAAAGCAGGTTTACCACCTTAAAGGTTTTTGATAACGAAACGATTAATTTTATAGATAAACCACAATCAAACGATTCTATTTTTCGTTTTGCCGGCGGAACGGTAATCGCCAGAAAAGTTAAATTTCCTCAATTGGCTAACCCAAATGTATTTGTCGACCTGACCGAACAATCAAACGGTGATGCTTACGATAGGACAGGTTCGGTGTTTATCATCCCAACAGATAAAACCGTTAGCTTAATGGATGCGCTTAAAAACTCGGTTAAAGCACTGCCTGTTTACGATAATGGAAATGGGAAGCAATACCAGGGCGTTGTAGCTACAGCAAATTATAACCCGGTAATCGAACTGATGCGCTTTTTTACCCCTTTTGGTGTGGGTAAGTACAATACTTTAAAATTAAAGGATAAAAACTGGGCAGAGAAAGTTTATTACCGTCAGGATGCTTCGGAATTATTTCCGCTGGTAAATGGAAAAGAAGTCTGGGTAGCTGTTTTTATTGGCAACTACGATAAAGGCGGGCATAAAGTTTCATTAAATATTACCCTGCATAACGGTGGAAGATCAAAAGAAGCTAAAGAAGTGATTTTACCTTTATTCAACTCAACCAATGTAATGGAAATGGCCGGACAGGAATATGCAACGATGTTCAGCAGTGATAAAGGACTGGAAGTTTCTTTTACTTTAACAAAAGATTTAAAGGATGCGAAACTGCGTTACATCACCACAGGGCATGGCGGCTGGGGAAATGGCGACGAGTTTGTGCCGAAGAAAAATACGATCTGGCTTGATGAAAAAGAAATTTTTGCTTTTACACCATGGCGACAGGATTGCGGATCGTACCGTTTATCGAACCCGGCTTCGGGCAATTTTGAAAGCGGGCTTTCTTCGTCGGATTTAAGCCGTTCTAACTGGTGTCCGGGTACGGTTACCAACCCGAACTGGATTAGTTTAGGTGATTTAAAAGCCGGTACACATACCATAAAAGTAACCATCCCAATGGGTAAACCGGAAGGAGGCAGTTCTAGCGCCTGGAATGTTTCGGGGGTGTTGTTGGGCGAAGATTAAGTTCTTTAATTACCTCATTAGTAACTGTCAGTCTGAGCCTGTCGAAGACCTTTTAATTGTCGAAAACAAAAAACATTTATCCTTCGACAGGCTCAGGATGACAATATTTTTTGTTTTCTCCTTAAGCTAAGGATATTGGAGGTGGTTCTATTCACCCTGCAACCTTAAATAGTAGCACAAAACTATTTTTCTAAACCGGATTGTAGAGAAGATCCTTTTTTGTGGTTTTGGGCATGGCTGGGAGAGAAAAAAGATCGTATCGGAAAGCCGGAAGTAACACTTAATAAAACTTACGGAACCCTGCTTTCCAAATCAACACAAATAAATTTAGATTTTGGCAGGCGGGACACCATCTGACAGGATCGAAAAACAAATTTCCCATCTTGAAATGTGAATAACCTCTCTTCATTCTGTGCAATCATTTTTATTATATTTACGGCTGCCAATTTTTTGTAAATAAATGAGTGAAGAATTAGATCAAAACGTAAACGAAGAGCACAAACATACCATAACCCCCATTAACGGTTTATACGAAAACTGGTTTCTCGATTATGCGTCTTATGTAATTCTCGATAGGGCTGTTCCACACATACACGATGGTTTAAAACCTGTTCAACGCCGCATTATGCACTCGCTTAAGGAGATGGATGACGGACGTTTTAACAAAGCGGCCAACGTAATCGGTAATACGATGAAGTATCACCCGCATGGCGATGCCTCTATTGGTGATGCGATGGTGCAGATAGGACAAAAGGATTTATTGATTGATATGCAGGGTAACTGGGGTGATCCGGTTACAGGCGATAGCGCTGCTGCACCGCGTTATATCGAGGCCCGTTTATCGAAATTTGCCAATGAGGTAGTTTTTAATCCAGATACTACTGAATGGCAGCTGAGTTATGATGGGCGTAACAACGAACCGATTACTTTACCGGTTAAATTCCCACTGCTGCTGGCACAAGGTGCAGAAGGGATTGCTGTAGGTTTGGCTACCAAGGTAATGCCACACAACTTTATCGAACTGCTGGATGCCTCGATAGAAGCGTTACAGGGTGTTCGTCCAAACATATTACCCGATTTTTTTACGGGTGGTATGGCTGATTTCTCGAATTACAATGAAGGACAGCGTGGCGGTAAAATTCGCGTACGTGCAAAAATTACGGAGAAGGATAAAAAGACTTTGGTTATTACCGAAGTCCCATTTAGTACCACAACGGGTTCGGTGATTGATAGTATTTTATCGGCCAATGATAAAGGTAAGATCAAGATCAAAAAGATTGAGGATAATACCGCGGCCCATGTAGAAATTGTGGTGCACCTGGCACCGGGTATCTCGCCGGATGTAACCATTGATGCACTTTATGCATTTACGGCCTGCGAAGTATCGATCTCGCCAAATACCTGTATTATCCAGGGAGATAAACCACACTTTTTAAGTGTGAACGATATCCTGATCGAAAATACAAAACATACCAAAAGTTTACTCAAAAAAGAGCTCGAAATACGCCTGCATGAACTACAGGAGAAGATTTTCTTTAGTTCATTGTTGAAAATATTTATTCAGGAGGGGATGTATAAAAATCCTGAATATGAAAACTCGACCAATTTTGAAAAGGTTGTAGAGGTTTTGCATATTTTATTCGATCCTTTTAAACCTTCTCTTTACCGCGAAATTTTGCCTGAGGATTTCAAAAAGCTGATCGACAAACCGATGAGTAGCATCACCCGTTTTGATGTGAAAAAGGCGGATGAGCAGATGAAAAACCTGGAAGATGAAATTAAAGTGGTTAAAAACCATTTAAAACACCTTACGGATTATGCCATTGCCTGGTACCAGAAACTGAAAGATAAATACGGAAAAGGCAGGGAACGTAAAACCGAAATCCGTTTGTTTGATCGGGTAGAGGCTTCGAAAGTGGCACTTGCCAATGTGAAGCTCTACATGAACATGGAAGATGGTTTTATTGGAACAGGATCAGGACTAAAGAAAGACATACATGTTGCCGATTGCTCGGATATTGATGAGGTAATTGTTTTCCGTGAGGATGGAAAATGCATCATTACTAAAGTGGCCGATAAAACCTTTGTCGGTAAAAATATCATTCACGCACAGGTTTTTAAGAAAAATGATGAACGAACCATTTACAACATGGTTTATAAGGATGGCGCAAGTGGTACATCATACATTAAAAGGTTTGCTGTAGTTGGGGTAACCCGCGATAAGGAATACGATTTAACCAAGGGCTCGAAAGGATCGAAAGTTTTATATTTTACTGCCAACCCGAATGGTGAGGCCGAAATTGTAAACGTTGCACTAAAACCACACTCTAAACTGCGTAAATTGCAGTTCGACCAAGATTTTGCAGAAGTAGCCATTAAAGGACGTGGCTCGCAGGGGAATATCATTTCAAAATATCCTGTTAAAAAGATCATTTTGAAAAGTAAAGGGGTTTCTACTTTATCGGGGCTAAAAATCTGGTACGATGACCTGTTGAAACGCTTAAATGTTGATGGACGTGGAAAATACCTGGGTGAATTTGATGGCGACGACCGCATTTTACAGGTACACAAGGATGGTTATTATGAGTTAAGTTCTTTCGAACTGAGCAACCACTTTGATGATGGCCTGATTGTGATCGAGAAGTTTGACCCTGAAAAGTTTTTTGCCGCAGTACATTTTGATGGCAAGGCACAGAACTATTTCATCAAACGGTTTGTGTTCGAGCTACAGGCTAACGGCAGGAAAACCATTATTATTAGCGAAGAGCAAAAATCGAAACTATTGTACCTCACTTCGAATCCTGGCGCAAAGGTTATTGTTGATGTGTTGAAGGGAAAAACACAGATTCCGGAAACATTGGATTTAATCCTGTCAGAACTGATCGATGTTAAAGGTTTAAAGGCTAACGGAAATCGCTTATCTCCACACGATATCCAAAAAGTGGTATTGGAAGAACCTGAAATCGAAGAAGAAGAGGTTGAAGAAACTGTTGCTGAAGAAGGAGAGGAAGATGGGCTGGTTAACGAAGACAATGGGGCTGAAGAAGAAACAACAACAGAAACCGAAACCGCTACGGAGGTAACCGAAAAACCTGCAGCCGAAAAGCCAAAACCAAAATTCGAACGCAAGGAAGAACCTGTTGTTAAAGCTGAAAAACCTGATGTAACAGAAAAGCCGGTTGAAAAACCAAAATCACAGCCTGAGCAAGTTAAAAAGGAAGATGCTAAAGCGGAAGAAAAACCTGTAAAAAAGATTGATTTAGAAATTACCAATCCAGACGACATAGATATGGATGATAAGGGGCAACTGGGGTTGTTTTAATGCTCAGAGGGTCGTTATGTCGATCGCAAAGTAGAGATCTTTGAATTGAATATAGTTCAAAGATTTCTTCATTCTGCTACCGATGAAAAATCAGAGAGCATCATCTGATAGCTGTCGGATCGAAATGACGGACCAACGGCTATCTGACTAAAAAATAAAGGCAGCAACATCTGTTTGATCTGCGTTTCTATCTTTTTAAATCTGGGGGAAAAACTCATTATAGTTTATGTAAAAGGGTGTTTCCCGCAGATCCCGTGGAAAAAAGGCGCAGATTTAAAAAGATGAGTCAAGTCGTCATCTCGACCGCAGCGGAGAGATCTTTGAAATCCTCTTTTTTTTACTAAAGTGTTTTTGATTTCATCTTCGCTAAGCTTTCTGCAAAGAGCTTGGTGGGCAGACCATTAATTTCGGCCATGTTTATTGCAACTTCCTGTATTTTAATGGCTTTTTTGAAATTCTGCAAAGAATAAAATAAATGGGCTAGAGTATCAAAATTATTTGGGCTTGGGTCTAATTTAATAGATCTTTCACTCCATTTTATAGCCTTTAACAATTGTTTAGGGTTCTTGGTGCCTGAAATATAAAAATTCCATGCTACCTCATTTAGCCCATTTGAAAATGATTTGGCTTTCCAGCCTGGTTTAAACCGTAATGTACTATCTGTTTGTTCTAATAATTTTAATTTTTTAATGCTATCAATTTTAACGGTCATGTAATATTTATCATAGTGATTGGCTGCTATTTCAAAATAATTAACTGTGTCTTTAATCGCATTATAATAAAAGAGCATTTTTTCATTATAAATTTTTTGTCCATTATAATGATCGTTTTGCCATTGGTTTTTATAAAAATTAGCCGTGTTTTGAGCATCAGCCAAACAAATTGTTTTTATAGCATTGGTCATTGTATTATTGGCAATAACGTTTAAGATAAAACTTCTTTTTTGTGATGATTCCTTTTTAAAAATGCTATCTATAATGGCACGGTTTGTAAAAGCTTTTATGTATGCCGGTCTATTAATAGTTGGGCCTGCTTCAAGTATGTATAATACTGTTCGATAATCATTAAAAGATTCCGGATTCAGTTTTTTAACATATTGTTCAATATAATAGGCATTATTTGTTACGCCTTGCTTTTTAAGTACATCTATTAACTGTTTTAACTTAGTTACATCTGCAGTATCTTTTAGATAATCTTCTTTTGCTTTCTTAATGGTTATTTGTTGCGAAGCTTCTTCCGCATCTTTCAATATATCTAAAAATCGTTCTTTGGGTGCATCAAATTCTAAGCTTCTGTAAAACAACTCCATATTACTATTTAAAAAAAGATAAGTTGGGCAGTTCTGGATATTATAATATTCATTTATTGCTTTTAAAGTAGTATCACTGTAATTTGTTTCATAGGTAACAAAATGCATATTTACTTTATTTACAATTTCCTGATCACTAAAAAGAGGATTTTGCTTTTCCGTATTTGTGTTTTCTAAATTTATGATTACCAAAACACCCTTTTTCTGGTAACGTGCCATTTGTAGTGCATTTTTTAACGAAGGGCTATAATTAAGTTTTTGGGCAAATAAAATTGAAGGCAAGAATAATAAGAGAAGGAGTGAGAGTGAAATTTTCATGATAATCGCTTTCTATAAAGATAGCGAAACCCAATTGAAAAAGAAATCGGATTGATGAAGGTTCCTTTAAAAACATAAAAGGCTCCTAATTTTACATCAGGAGCCTTTTTCCTTAAAAAAGTATAGAACGTTATTTAATACTGACCAATACCTGTATTTTTCCAACAGTTTGCTGGTTAAAATCCTGCAGGGCTTTACCTAAAACCTGGCCTACTTTAACCTTATTTAAATCTGCTTTCATGGCCACGCCATTTTGTGATGAAGTTACCAGCATATCGCCTCTTTTAATCGCGCCACCTTCTAAACAAACTTTGGTCGGGATTACCCCAATTACACCCATTGGCACTTTACCAACAAGTTCTGAATCGATATTCTCTTCGGTTAACAAAACCCCTGGTTTGGTGGCATAAACACCAGCTACTAAATTAGAATAAGCACCGTTTGATTTTTCTACCGCTCTGTCTCTGTCAGTAGAAATAATAAGGATATCTCCCGGTTCAAAATCTTTTGTTTCTCCGTTTACATCAAATGCCTCGGCTATGTCGGCTCCACCGTTCTGGGTGCCATCGTTAAAAAAGCCTTTTCCAGCTTTATTGATCCTGGCCACATTTGTGCCAGCGCTCTGACCGATAAAGATATTTCCTGAGGCACCAGTGTGGTTGATCAATAATGCCGATCCGGTACCTGCATTGGATACATTTAAGGTTGGCTGTCCATTTGCAGTATTGAAATTTGCAAAACGGCCGGCTCTTCCAGTTCCGAAGTTTGGTGTCCAGCCATATACCGCACTTCCTGTCCCATCATTAGAAGATTCAATACCATTGCCATTTTTACCTGCATTTGCAGTAATTCCGTTTCCGTTACCTTCGGTAAGTGCAATAAGTGCGGGTCCGTTTCCGGCTGCATTTGATGAATAGAACAATCCACCAAAACCACCCGTACCTGATGACAATCCATAGACCCCGGCAGTTCCGAAATTGGCAAAGATGGAGTTTACTTCTCCTTTAACAGCGGCGGAGGTTCCTTGGGTATTATCCACTTTAAAGTTGCCTGCTGTACCATTACCAACAGTTTTTACGGTTAAAGCATCAGTATTGTTTGCTGTATTAAAGTTTTCAAAATGAGCAGCACGACCGGTACTAAATGATGGAACCCAACCATACACCGCATCACCTGTGCCATCAACGTTAGCTTCAACAGCATTACCATTTTTGCCTGCATTTGCCGTAATGGCATTACCATTACCATCGGTTAAAGCAATAAGTGCAGCACCGTTACCTGCAGGATTAGAGGCATAAAATAAGCCAGCCCTACCTCCGGTTCCGGATGATACACCAAAAATACCCGATGCACCAAAGTTACCGAAAATAGTATTAACCTCTCCGCGAACGGCGGCACCCACGCTATTGGTATTATCAATTTTAAATGAAGCTGCATTTCCAAGCGTATTATCAGGTATATTTCCATTACTATTTGATGTAACCTCTAATATATTTACATCTGTGTTTGTTGCATTGGTATTGATGAATCTACCAGCCCTGCCTTTACTTCCGCTATTTCCAACCTCGCCCTGAATAGCCACACCAGTACCGGTAGCATTGCTGGCGATAAAACCACGCACACCAAATCCTCCGCCATCGTTGCGGCCAACTACCGCACCGGCAATATCGCTGGTGGTTAAACCAACAACGGCTTCTCCTCCGCCTGTATTCTGACCCAGAACACCAGCTGAAGTTTGTGCGCTTGCAATCCCGTTTATGGCCAAACCGCTACCAGTTGAGCTTCTTACCCCGATACCATTTCCTGTTGTTGAAGCGTTGATTACTATTCCATTTCCTAGTGTATTCACATTCAACACATTATTTGCATTTGCATTATTAAAAATAGAAATACTGGCAGGGATTCCATTGGTTGATGTTGCCGTTAAACCTGTTCCTGTATTGCTATTGGCATATACACCTGTTCCTGCAGCACTCGAATTTCCATAAACGCCCAAACCATTTGGTGTTACACCATACACTCCCCAGCCGCTTCCGTTCTGACTGCCCCAAACGCCAATGCCCAAACCGCCGGTACCATTGTTGATACCACGTACACCCGAAGAAAAACCTCCGGGAGCAGTTGAATTTACAATTCCCCTTACGGCAGTAATACTGGATGAAGTGGTGTTGTTGATTCCTTCAACTGATGTTCCGTCACCATCATTGGTGATCGAAAATAAGGTAGGTGCCGAGTTCTCTGTAGCCACGAATGGAAGTGTTAACGAACCGCCAGCATCCGTTCCAGGTGCCCAGGTTGTTCCGTTATATTTTAAAACCTGTCCGTTAGTTGGCGCTGTAGCTGCAATAGCAACATTCTGAAGGCCTTTTACCACCGGATTTGGATAGTTTCCGCTTAAATCGCCACCAGCAGCTCCGGTTAATGCGCCAGCGGGACCAACCGGACCTATTGGCCCGGCAGGACCGGTTGCACCTACCGGGCCTTGAGTTCCCTGAACACCAGCAGGGCCTACAGAACCTATCGCTCCTGTTGCACCAACCGGCCCCACAGGGCCTTGTGCACCGGCAGGACCTACCGGGCCGATTGCACCAGTTGCTCCTGTTGGACCTGTAGCGCCAATTGCACCGGCAAGACCAGTTGCACCTACAGGGCCAACTAATCCTTGTGGACCTATTGGACCAGCGGCACCTGTAAGTCCGATTGGACCCTGAGCGCCAGCAGGGCCAATAGGACCTATGGCTCCAGTTGCACCAGTTGGACCGGCTGCTCCGGTTGGTCCGGCAGGACCTGTAGCACCTGCAGGGCCTGGATTACCTGAAGCTGCATATAAGGCAAAAGGTACACTCATTAATTGTGTTGCCCCCAAATCGGTAAAGGCACCGCCCCCAATAGCCAGTTCTACTTTTAAATACTGGTTTGCATTTTGCCAGGGCACGCCTGTTAATGTTCCTGTAGATGGGCTTCCTTTACCAATCTGTAAGGTAAAAAGCCCTAAAGTATTGGTAGTAAGATCATGGGTTTCCTGATATTGTACAGGGCCACTGGCACTTGCTCCAAGTATTGAAATCCTCACCTTTACATTTTGTTTGGCAAGTACAGTTCCATCGTTATTGCGGGCAACTGCCTGATAGTTGATCCCTGTTAATCCGCTTTGGGCAAATACTTTTCCAAAAAAGAGCAGGGTAACCGCAACTATGAGCGTAAACTTTTTCATGTTGAATAATTTAAGTAAAGAGGTATTAGATGTATATTTTTACTGTTTTGTAGTGCTTTCCTGTTGCATAGGCGGTTGTTTAACCTCTGCTTTTGGTTCGGTTTTATCAACTTTGATTTCTGATTCGGAAACCATTTTGGCATTGCTTACCACATTTCTTTTGGCTGCAGAAAAAGAAGATCTTTGTGTCCCCTGGGTATAGTTTTGAAACAGCCTTTGTTTGGTAGGTGTAGCAACATCTTTTTTTGCAACTTCTTCCTTCTGCTTTTGAGCCGAAATTTCGGTCTCTTTATTAGGGAACAAAGTATTGATGGTTGATTTCTGAGCCTTTGCATTTGCGATACCAATAACGATCAGCATCAACAGGAAAAATAATTTTTTCATCTTTATAGGTTGTTTAGTAGGGTTTAATATTTAGTCAATGGCATAGCTTAATGTAAATTTGATTCCGTTTTTAAGCACATAACGCCTTGCTGTTGGAGCGATATAACTCATGTCGAACTGGAAAGCTTTTACTTTTAAGCCTAGGCCAGCTGAAACATGCTGTCTGTTGCCTTTTTCAGGGGCTTCGTAAAAATATCCGGTGCGGAGAAAAAACTGGTTCATATAGGCAAACTCTATCCCGCCGGCAATGGTAAATTCTGATATTTCCTCTCTAAAACCACCTGGGGCATCAAAAAGAGAGGTGAATAAGGCACTTGGAACACTTCTGGTCGGATCTTTGCCTTTTTCAATTTCATTTGTTGCTATTCCATTTGCATCAAGTTTATACCTTGGTGGCGAAGGGATCATCAATTTGTTTACATCTACAAGAAAGGTAAGGCTGTTCGATTGGTTTTTTAACAAAGTATATCCTCCGCCAATGCGTAAATTCATAGGTAGAAACGATTCGCCTGCAGAGGCCGAAGAATATTTTAATTTGGTGCCCACATTGGTTAAACTCACGCCCCAGGCATAGCGTGAATTATTTAATGTTTTTTCAGAATATACGCTGATGTCGGCTGAATAGGCATTAACAGGATTTACCTGTAAACCGTTAAATGTTCCGTTACCCAAATCACTTCTGATAAAACGGCCGGTTAGGGCAATGGCAAAATTATTTCCGAATTTTCGGGAGTAGGTGCCATCAATAGCAAATTCGCTGGCATTGTACTGTTGTAAAAGTCCGCCATTTTCATCGCGGAAATTAATGCTACCCTGATCGAAATACCTTAAAGAAACACCAATTACTTCTTTATCATTTAATTGATGGTAGGCATTTAAATTGCCGAGGTGGAGGCTTTTATCAATTTCCCTCATCCACGGCACATAGGAAACACTTATTCCTGTTTTATTTGCGAAAGAAAGTTTTGCACCGTTAATAAAATTAGAATTTGCATCACTGGTTAAACCTGTTCCTGCCTCTCCAACACCTGAGTTACGTGCATCAGGACTGATTAATAAAAAGGCCGCACCAGTAGTTACCGTACTGTATTGATTTTGAAGCTGTGCCTTTGCGTAATTGACCGAGCAAAGCAAAATCAGTACAACGTATGCAGTTTTGATAAGCGTTTTCATTGACGTATTTTAGATAGTTAGCAGTTAGGTTTATTGTATGATGAGCTTTTCAGAAAATGTCCGGTAATTAACGTAGAGCACCACGTGATACACGCCAGAGGCCAGTCCGTTTAGTGGTATTACATATTCGATTTTGCCTGCTAAGCTGGTAACCGAACTCGAATGCACAATTTGGCCTGCATTATTAACCAGGTTGATTACCACCTTGCCATCAGTTAATAAATCGAAGTCTACTTTTGTTTTTCCAACAGCAGGATTAGGATATACCCGCATGTTGCCAACGGCGTTAGGCACAAAGTTGGAGGCTATAATTTCTGGCTGCTGGAAACCCTGTGTAAGCATAATGCCAGCACTCTGCAGCGTTAAGGTTGCTACTTCGCCAACAGTAAACTGCACTAAAGTAGCTCCAACTTGTGCACTCACGCCAGTACTGGCCACTACGCTACGGGTAAGGGTAGCCTGACCATAAGATTTAAACAGGCACAGAAAAAAAATTAAAGAAAGTAAAAATACCTTTTTCATAGAGCGCAGGAAGTTTGTTTAGTTATGGTTTATAGAATTAGCATTCTATAATTTCAACCACAATATTCATCTTCCGGGATATTTAAGGAATGAGCATTAATGGATGACCATTACAAATTGACAGAAAGCAATCTGTTATTTCAATACGCTTTTTACGGTATTTTTTAAATGAACACCAATGAACAAAAGTTATTGCAAGCCGAGGAATGCCTTGTTTTCTAAGGCATATTTAACAAGTGAAGCGGTATTATTTAAATTAAGTTTATAAAAGATGTTTTTACGATGGGTATCTACCGTTCTGGTGCTTAAAAAAAGCAGATCAGCAATTTCTGCGTTGGTATTACCCTCAATGATCAGGCTCACAATTTCCAGTTCGCGGGAGGAGAGGAGGTGTTTGTTCTTTTTATCCTGGTATTTATTGCTTAATAAAAATTCTTCGAGGATATTTTGCAGGCTTTCAGATACATAATATTCACCGTTGTAAACACAATCAATGGCCTTAAAAAGATGTTTATCGTCGGTATCTTTAAATAAGTATCCTTTTGCACCTGCTTCGAGCATGTTCAGTACATTTCTTTTATCGTTAAGCATCGACAGTATAATCACCTTAATATCTGGATAATCCGACTTTAAAATTCCCAGGGTTTGATAACCATTTAAAACCGGCATATTAATATCCAGTAAAATCACATCCGGGCGTTCATTTTTAATAAAATCAATTACCTCAGCACCATTGTTGGCGACAGCAATTACCTTAAAATCGCTTCTAACCGCCAAAATAAGTTTCAGCCCGTTAATCAGCACATTATGATCATCTGCAATTAATATCTTAATCATTAACTTTTGGTTTTAAAATCCTTTTCAGGTTAATCGAGATGGTAACTGCAACACCTTTTCCTGCTTCCGAATCGATATCTAATTCAGCCCTTATGGCTTTAATAAGTGCCTCGATATTAAATAAGCCATATCCTCTTTTTACTGTATTATAGTCGTATCCCTTACCGTCGTCCTCATAAAGTAAAATCAGCCTTTCGTGGCGGTTAATGATGACGATATAAATATTTTTTGCGGCTGCATGTTTAATGGTATTGTTGATCAATTCCTGGCAAATCCGGTAAATGGCATACTCTGGTGTACTCTTAAGTGCAACGGTAAACCCTGAGTGATCAAAATGGATGTTGATGATTCCCATTTTGTTAATGCTGTCTACAAGGTCTTCCATGGCAACTACCAATCCGTTTTCATCAAGGGTTTGAGGGCTTAAATTGATCAGTGTATTCCTCAATACATTTACAGATGAATCAATATATTCTGTCGATAATTTGCGCAGTTCCCCACCGTCTATCATTTTATTAATATCGCCAGCCAGGAGATAATGTTTTAGGGTGGAAAGTTTTAAACCCAGTTCATCATGTAAATCATCAGCAATTCTTTTCCGGTCGGCCTTTTGAAAGTTGATCATCTGCCGCAACTGCTGTACCTGTAAATGTTTTACCCACCTGAGGTAAATAAAAAGTGCTACTAATGAAATAATGATCAAAACGAGTATACTTAAGACGATGAACCAGCCTTTTTGCCAAAACGGAGCACTGATAAAGATTGATAAAACCGTTTTTTCGTTACTGTAAACATCGGTTAGTATCAGTTTAAAATTACCTGATGGCATGTTGGGGAAACGGATGCTGTTGCTGCCAAAAACAATCACTTTTTTGTTATCGTAACCGATCATCTCATATGCAATTTTTCTTTGCATCGGATCAATAAAATCCATTGTACTAAAAGCAATTGTTATCGTATTTTCATCATGGTGGAGTTTTAGATTCGTAGTGGTAATCGGATTGCCGCTGCCCTGATGGATTTGATCGTTGATCAGAATTTCAGTAATCTGAGGTTTCGAATGGCTGGTGTAAACATTCGATTTTGTGGGGTCTATCAGGTTAATTCCATTAATGCCTCCAAATGCCAATAGTTTATTGTTTAACAATACAGCAGCGTTAGGATTAAAAACCATGCTCTGCAACCCGTCGCCAATGGTATAACGCGTTTGATTATTGTTCTTAGTGTTATAGAAGTATAAGCCGTTGTTGGTACCCACCCAAAGATTTTCGTTTCCATCAGCCAATACACTGCTGCAGTTGGCATCAATTAAATTAACTTTCCCAATGACATTTGAATTGGAGTTGAATGTTAAAAGCCCGGAAGTAGTGGCCAGATATATTGTTTTGCCAATGCTTATATTTCCATTTATGCCATAAGGCGATCTTGCAATTTCTTTGTTGAAAACAAATTTCCCGTCTTTTAAATCTGCAAGATATATAGAGGTATAATAAGATTGGATAATAACCTTATCTGGCGCAACAGGAACTATGGTTTGGATATTTGGCCATGATATTGCGTGGTTAATGGCCCTGTCCATTTCAAAATATAAAATGTTATTTGGTTTAAGAATAACCTTGGCTATACCATATTCAGTAGCTGCGAATAAATTCTCTCCAATTTTTAAAATCTGGTTAATCTGCACTTTTCCGTTCATTTTTTCAGAAAAGCCTGTTTTTAACTGATTGAAACTTTCCTTCTTAACATCGTAAATAAAGAAAAGACCATTAGAAAGCCCTGTTAAAATATTGCCGTTATTTAATTCTACAAGTTGAGAAATGCCGAGTTTTAAAAAATCATGTTTTAATGGTTTGGTTAAATTCTGGTTATAGATTAATAAACCGGAGGTTTTTGTTCCGCACCAAAGTCCTCCTTTTTTTGGTTTTAAAATAATGCTGATATCATTTTCAAAATTAGGAGAAACAATGTCGGCCTTATCTACATAACGTGAGAAGATAACCTTATTTAGGTTGGTATAATCCAGACCGTAGCCATTAATACTTAAAAACAGGTTCTGTTTCTGATCAATGTAAATTTTTTTGATGTAATTGCCCAATAAACTAAATGGATCATCAGAATGGTGGGTATAATCGGCAATAAATCTTTTGGTAACTAAATCGAATAACAACAGGCCATTGTTTCTTGTGCCAATTAGAAGCCAGGGTTTATTGGGGTATTTGGCTATCGCTGTTGCAGCAATGTTTTTATTGGTTTTGTAAGTGTTAAAACACTCGTGCTGTTTGGTTTGGATGTCTAATTTAATTAATCCCTTATCGCTGGCTAACCAAAGCAGGCTATCTGATGCCACATAAACATCGGCAATATGACTGTTAAGCGCCATATTATTGTTATTCATAAAAAACTCCTGAACATGCTGTTCCTTTTCATCGTCTGTTTGATAGATGTATATGCCTTTTACCCCTCTGCTGATAAACCAATCGAGTTTATTGTAAAATGGAACTGGTGTAAAAATGTATCCGTTAGAATAGGTGGTGATGTATTTGGTCGTACTATCTCTATTACTGTATTTATAAACATTACCCGCCAGATAAACCCAAAGATACTCTTGCTTGTCTATATAAAAAGGAAAGGTGTAATAATTGTCGCTCAGTTTAACACCTTTTCTGAAATTATAAAGTCTGAAATTATCCAGCTTCCTGTTATATTTTACCAAATTACTTTGAGAACCGATGATTAAATCGCCATGTCTATCTTCTATAATGTTGGTAATGTAATTGCCGGGGAAAGCCTTAACGTTATTTTTATTTTTGTAGGTAATGCAGGTTTTACCATCAAAACGGTTCAGCCCATTTTCGGTACCCATCCATAAAAAACCATCGTGATCAACATGTAATGCTTGTATTATCGGATCGCTTAGGCCATCTTCCAGTGTAAGGTGTTTAAATAATAACGTGGGTTTTGTTTGAGCGGAAATAGATAAATATAATAACAGAAAACAGAAAATGCCAGATATCCTTTTTAATAAACTAACGCTTAAAAAATGGTTAATAAGACACATGGGATGTTAAGATGGGATGATTTAGATTTTAAATATATAAAAATATTATATTTTGCCTGTTTTATATTTGCTGATAATAAGCACATTGTGAAATTATTAGGGATAAACAGACTTTAAAATGCCCTTAAATTAAAAAAGCCTATATTTGTAGTGCTCAAAGGGGTGCTTTTTGATTCCGCAATTTCTGTTGCCATCAATTTGCTGAGATTATACCCATTTTAAGGCGAAAGGTAGAAGGCTTAAAGGCTGAAGGTTTCCCCTCCACCTCTTAACCATCCAACCCTCCACCTTAAATGAACCTGATACGGATAATGCCGTCGTAGGAAGAGGTTAAATTACCATGCTGTTTCGCCCTGAAAACAGATTTCAAATTTTTATCGTAAATGGATTTTCAGGATTGGTTCAGGCTTTTTCAAGAGCAGATTATACACACTTCTTTAATTGAATGGTTCGCCGTTGGCTTTGGGGTTGCAGAAGTGTTATTGGCCAAGAAAAATAGCATCTGGCTTTACCCAACGGGCATTATTTCGATTCTGCTATCGATGTTTTTATTGTTGAACGTAAAATTATACGCAGAAACATTGTTAAGTATTTATTATTTGGTAATGAGTGTTTATGGTTGGGTAATCTGGAAAAAAAGAAAACAGGATGGAGAAAGCCAGGTATCATGGTCAAGCAATAATGAATTAACCATTGCTGTTTTAATTTCAGTTATTGGTTTTGGTATACTTTACCTTGTATTAAAGCATTACACCGATTCGGATGTGCCTTTATTCGATGCATTTGTTTCTGCTACTGCCTGGGCAGGGATGTGGCTATTGGCCAAACGGAAAATAGAAAACTGGATATTTCTCAATATTTCTAACATCGTGGCCATTCCCTTGCTTTTCCATAAAAAACTTCCGCTTATGGCTTGTTTAACCTCATTTTTATTTATCGTTGCCATTTTTGGATTTTTCGATTGGAAGAAAATTATCAATAAAAACAGGTTTAAATTGGCTCAATCATAACAACAAAAAATATCTACATGCAAGATACATTAACCATCACCTGGCAGGAAAAAGTAAAAACCTATGCGGCACTTTCGGAAGAAATCGGGAAACTTCACCCCGAAATTTTAGAACTTGCCTATCAGGAAAACTGGTTTAAACTTTTTGTGCCCGAGGTTTATGGTGGGCCAGACAAAAAACTCCCTGAAATTTTAAGGTTAGAAGAAGAGCTGGCAGAAGCTGATGGGAGTTTGGGCTGGACAGTTACCTTATGTGCCGGTGCAGGTTGGTTTGCAGGTTTCTTAAATCCTGAGTTGGCTACAGAAATCTTCGCCGATCGCGAAGTTTGTTTCGCAGGGAGCGGGGCTGTTGGTGGAGTGGCTATTAAAACCAAAACAGGATACCTGTTAAACGGTAAATGGAATTATGCCAGTGGTGCTTTACATGCAACCATATTTACAGCAAATTGTACACTTAAAAATGAAAACGGCGAAGACATCCTGGATGAAAATGGAGCGGCTGAAATCAGGTCGTTTATTCTTAAAAAAGAAGAAGTAAATATTCTGCCCGGTTGGTCTTATTTTGGTTTGATTGCAACCGGAAGCCATGCATTTGAGGTGAAAAACTTAAATGTTCCCGAAAACCGCACCTTTAAAATCAACCAGTACATCGAAGTGGCCGATTCGGGATTCGATTATCCTTTTTTACAGCTTGCAGAAACCACCTTAACTGTGAATAGTTTAGGTATGGCCAATCATTTTATTAAATTGGTTGAAGATGCTTTTTATGTACGCACGGGTTTAAAAAGATATAGCGATGAACAGGTTTTGTTTTTCACAGATGAACTTAATGCCTGTAAAGAAGAAATCCAAAATCTCCGGTCAAAATTCTATAACACTTTTGATGCATCCTGGGATCAGCTGATTAATAACAATAAAATTGAGGAAGATACCTTGGCAGAAGTAAGTTCGATTAGCCGTAAACTGGCACATGCCTGTTGGAGAACGGCAGCCAGATTATTTCCTTACTGTGGTTTAGAAGCGGCAAAAAAAGAGTCAGAAATTAACCGTGTCTGGCGCGATATCCACACTGCCAGCCAGCACGCCTTGCTTACCTTCGAAGTTTAATTATTCCAGAAGTTCAGGCCTGATCTTATCTTGAAAATCTTTGGCAAATTTGTTTAGTTTCGGCTGAATCACAAAAGCACAGTATGGCTTGCCCTGGTTGTCGCTAAAATAGTTCTGGTGGTAATCTTCAGCCTCATAAAACTCTGTTGCAGGGGCAATTTCAGTAACAATTGTTTTATCGAAAACTTGCTCACGCGTAAGGTCAGTAATCATTTGCTTAGCCAGTTTTTGCTGGTCTTCATTTTCGTAAAAAATTACCGAACGGTATTGTGTCCCAATATCATTTCCCTGCCTGTTTAAGGTAGTTGGGTTGTGGGTTTTAAAGAATACGAGTAAAAGCGTATTGAAGGGTATCACATCCTCATCATAGGTAATCTGAACTACTTCGGCATGACCGGTATCTCCATTACATACCTCCATATAAGTTGGGTGTTTTAATTCTCCTCCCATATAGCCTGATGTTACCTGACTTACGCCATTTAACGTCTGAAATACGGCTTCGGTGCACCAAAAGCAGCCTCCGCCAAATGTTGCTGTTTGCATATCCTACTTATATAAAAACTATTCCAACTTTTTTAATCTATCAAAAAAAAACTGTTTTTTGATATTGAAAGTTTGGATTAACGACTAATTATTCCTTTAAGTTGTAAATGTTTGACTTACAGGGGATCAATATAGTATTTATACAGTATAGTGCAAACTATAAATGTTTTCTGTTTAAAAATATATCTAAAATAAAACGCCTCCCGATTTTATATCGGGAGGCGTTTGTTATATTATTGATATTGGATATATATCGGTTTTGGGGTAAGCTTTAAAAGTTCTTCTGGTGTCATCAGGCGTTTAGGATCTTTTTTAAGATCGTTTTTGTAAAAAAGTTTAAAACCTGTAAACTGAACCGGCTCTCCCTGTACAAAATGGCGGTAGGTTCCTTTTTTCAATTCAGGTTCGCCCCATCCATCCATGTGCACTACTACCTGTACTTCCGGACGAAGTTTAATGCTTGCAGAATTGGTTACCATTTTTTTAGTGAAGCGGTGCAATACAAATACTTTTGGAGGCAGGTTATGTTTCTTAACTATGTCAGCAAGGTATTGAGTTACATAATTCACATCGGCAGCATCATATGTGCCGATTCTTTTTCCTGGTAAAGAACCATCTTTCATTGAAAATTCAGGATCAATACCTAAATGTACATAAGGTAACTCAAGATATTTTTCAATATGAGGCAATTCTGCTTTGATGGTACTTAAAGCTACCTGAAGATCTAAAAATACAATTGTATTTGGTTGCATTTTAGCAATTGTTAGCACAGAATCGATCTGTTTGTTGCCCATTCTGTTAATGTATTTTCCATCTTTTCCTGGTGTTCCGCTTGCTACAGCTGCAATATAGTGCAAGCCTGGTTGTACCGGCGTGGTAGGATCTGCTTTTTCCCAATGCTTAACTTCGGCATTCAGGCGTTGCCACATTTCTTTAGGTGCATATTCGCCCAATGCACCCATTTTTTTTGAATGCAGGTTTCCATAATAAACCACTATGCGTTTAAACGGCAGAATGGCTCCTGCTAAAGGATATGGCTGTTTTTTTACCGGCCATTTTCCGGTTGTATCTCCGTTGGCTAGTTTTTTTACCAACGAATCATAAAGTTTCGGATCAACAGGTTTCATTACGTTTGCTGTTGAGTCGGTTTTCTTTTTAGTCGTATCAGATGAGAAGATTTTACCAACACCGCTGCCGCCTTTACCGTCTGAATTACAGTTGGCGAACAAGCTGATTGCGGCAAAACCAAGTATTAGGGTGCCTGCTAATTGAGGGAATTTCATAGATTTATTAGATGATTAAAATTTAGACTTTTTCCGATTCTGTTTTGGATGAAAGTAGGGTGGAAATCTGGTAGTTTAAAATAAAGTAATTAACATTTACACATTGCAGAATTTACCAAAAACACCTAATGGTAATTTAATACCAGAAGTAGCCTGTAAAAAAAGCTCTCCGGTTTCGAGGTTTTTAACTGCCGGGAATGAAGTGCGGATTAAATTTTCGACAATTACTGAAGAAAAACCAAGTGAGTAGGTATTTAAGATCAGGAAATGTTCCTTTTCATCCAATAACTGTACAACATCCTGCATCATTTCCTGGATATGATCCTCCAGTTTCCATTTTTCGCCATTAGGGCCATGTCCGTATGCTGGCGGATCTAAAATGATACCGTTGTACTTTTTGCCTCTTTTAAGCTCTTTCTTTACAAACTTTAAAGCATCTTCAACCATCCAGCGGGTATCTTTTAACCCAGAAAGTTCCTGATTTTCGTTTGCCCAGGTAACCACTTGTTTAATAGAATCAACGTGGGTAGTTTCTGCACCAGCCGCATTGGCAATTAAAGACGCAGCTCCGGTATAGGCAAATAGGTTTAAAAACTTAGGCTGCGGCGTTTTAAATTTTTTGATCGAAGAAGAGATAAAATCCCAGTTTACGGCCTGTTCTGGGAATACACCCACATGCTTAAAAGAAGTTAAACCTAAACGGAGTTTAATGGCTACTTCATCGTTTTTATATTCTACATGCCAGCGATCAGGAATAGATTGATTTTTCTTTACCCATTCGCCAGAAGTAGCTGAACGCCCCCTGAAAGTAATGTTGGCCGTTTTTTTCCAATCTTGTTCTGAATATGTTTTTTTCCATACAGCCTGCGGTTCAGGACGGATAAGGGTAACGTTTCCAAAACGCTCTAATTTTTCAAAATCCCCGCAATCTATCAGTTCATAATCTTTCCAGTGGGTTGGGGCAAGTAATTGTATCATGTATTAAAATAACTTTAAATTTGGGTAATTTATAATGTATTGATCATCAGTTATCAAAGTTAGCTTATCACCTAATGCCTGAGAAATAATCAATCTGTCAAAAGGATCTCTATGGATTAACGGTAAAGTTAAGTATTTGTCTAGGTGGTGTTTCTGTATATTTAAAACAGATATATTAAAGAGGTTTATTACTCCATACATCTCTTCCAGGTTTCTGGTAACAATCAGCTTTCCTATGTTGAGCTTAATAATGATTTCCCATATACTGGCAATGCTTATAAACTTATCATTTTTCGAATCTTCTAAGCCGTTTATTATTGATTGGTTGAGTCCATTATCTTCATTAATTAAAGAGATGAAGATATGCGTATCAAGTAAAAGACGCATTACATATATTCTTTTAAATCATTTAATGGTTCGTTAAAATCTTTAGGGATGATAAATAAGCCTTTTGCAGCGCCATATAAACTTTTTGGTTCTTCAACAATGTTCGACTCTTCGCTTTTCGACTTTGGAAAACTCTTCGAATGTTTAGCTTTTAAAAAATCAATAAAATCTTCTACCTCGTTTACCATGCTTTCGGGTAAGGTTTCCAATTTGTGAATGATATTTTTTGTGGCCGCAGTCATAATAAACAAATATAAGAATTTTCTTAAAACTTATCTTTTGCGGCTTTCATGAAGCGGCTGGCGAATACGAAATCGTTCAATTCTTTAATATCAGTGTGTGCAATTTCTTTATTGCTGCCTTCCCAGAATTTTTTTCCTTCGTGCAGGAACAGAATATAATCACCAATACCCATCACCGAGTTCATATCATGCGTTACAACAATGGTGGTGGTTTTATACTCTTCTGTAATTTCCTGGATCAGCTCATCAATAACGATTGAAGTTTTTGGATCTAAACCAGAGTTGGGCTCATCACAGAACAAGTACTTAGGATTCATAGAAATGGCGCGGGCAATACCCACACGTTTTTTCATACCACCCGATAGTTCAGCTGGGAATAACTTGTTTTTACCAGCAAGGTTAACACGTTCCAAACAAAAATCAACTCTTTCCAGTTTTTCTTTTCTGCTTTGATCAGTAAACATATTTAAAGGAAACATGATGTTTTCTTCAACGGTCATACTATCAAACAGGGCAGAGCCCTGAAAAAGCATACCAATTTCCTTACGCACTTCTATGCGTTGTTCGTAAGTCATTGGGGTAAAATCGCGGCCATCGTACAATACCGAACCCGAATCTGGCTGGTGCAAACCCACCATACATTTCAATAAGGTTGTTTTTCCAGAACCTGAGCCACCAATAATTAAATTGGTTACACCTTCTTCAAACTTTCCGGAAATGCCTTTCAGTACGTCGTTTCCAGAGAATGATTTATAAATATCTTTAATTTCAATCATTACAATAAAAGTTGAGTAACTAAATAATCGCAAACAAGAATAGAGATACAGCTAATTACAACTGCCCTGGTACTGGCTTGCGAAACTTCTAAAGCACCGCCACGAACATAAAAACCCTCGTATGCCGGAACCGAAGTGATGATAAAACCAAACACGAATGCTTTTACTAAAGCAACCACAATGGTATAAGGATTAAAATCAGTTGTAATACCCTGGATGTATTCTGCTGGTGTAACCGCACCTGAAATTGAACCACCAATGTATCCACCGGTAATACTTAAAAACATTGATATAATTACCAGCATCGGTACCATGGTGATGCCAGAAATGATTTTAGGCAGAATTAAATACCCCGGGGCATTAATACCCATAATTTCTAAGGCATCAATCTGCTCAGTAACACGCATGGAGCCAATTTCAGATGAAATGGCCGAACCAATTTTTCCTGCCAGTACAATTGCACTAATGGTTGGGCTTAACTCTAAAATACTCGAGTCGCGGTTTACAGAACCAATAATTGTTTTAGGTATAAAATCGCTAACCAGCTGGAAAGCAATTTGTAAAGTCATTACCGCACCAATAAAAGTAGAAATAATGGCAATTAGCCCTAAAGAGCCAACGCCCACATAATCCATTTGTTTGGCGATTTCTTTAAGGTATATTTTCAGTTTTTCCGGCCTTCTGAATACAGACTTGAGTAGCAGGATGTATCTGCCGAAATTGGTAAAATTCATTCCGTATGTATTTGCTTAATTTAAATGATCATTCTTATACTACTACAAAGAAACGATAAAAAAGTTGTCGCTCTTTGCTAATTGCAAAAATATTCGTGGTTTTGAATATAAATATGGTTTTTTGTCAACAAAAATTAAACCACAAAACATGAAAGCTGTAATAACAGGGGCAACTAAAGGAATTGGAAGGGCTATATCGCTAAAATTGGCACAAAATGGATACGATTTAATTTTAGTAGCAAGAGGAGAGGGCGATCTGAAAGCATTAAAAGATGAATTAACACCTTGCGGGAATGTGGTTTTTACACACTCGGCAGATTTTTCAGTTAAAGAAGAAGTTTATGCTTTTTTAAACTCAGCTAATATCAATTCTAATGATGTAACGGTTTTAGTAAATAATGTGGGCATCTTTTTGCCTGGCAGTTTGCTCGATGAGGCTGATGAAACCTTCGAAAAACAACAGCATTTAAACCTGAATGCCAGTTATTATACCAGTAAGTTTTTTGGAAAAAAAATGCGTTCAGCCAAGTATGGTCATATATTTAACATCTGTTCGATGGCCAGTAAAGCTCCTGTAAAAAATGGTGGCAGTTATAGTGTAACAAAAGCAGCGATGTTAAGTCTTAATCATGTATTGCGGCAAGAGTTAGCCCCTCACAACGTTAAAGTTACAGCGTTTTTACCAGGTTCTACAAAAACCTCATCATGGGAAGGAACAACAATCCCCGATGAAAAATTTGTACAGCCCGAAGATATTGCCGAAACTTTATTCACCATTTTAAACTTAAGTAAAGGTGTAAACGTAGATGAGGTTTTAATTACCCCGCTCGATTTTTAAACACAAAATGAAACGTTATGGAAAAGAAGCTTTTTAGAAACGAACACGATAAGATGATTGCTGGTGTAGCTTCGGGACTTGCAGATTACATGCAGGTAGAGGTTACCATAATTAGATTATTGTTTGCATTATCGGCCATATTTATGGCTGGAGGTGGCTTAATAGCCTATATTATCATGTGGATTATTGTACCGGTTAATAATGATCCGGCAGCAAAATTCTCAAAATTTAACGATTATTTTAATAAGAATAATCCGAATGCAAACCCATTTGCAAATCCTGATCCATTTTCTGGTGCCGCAGGCGCTGGCAACACGAACTGGACACAGCCAGTTGATGGTACACAGAAAACACCCTTCGAAACGCAGCCCGATTTTAGCAAATTCAATAAACCGAATGATACTGGTCGTACCATAGGCGGCTTATTACTTTTAGTGATTGGATGTTTTTTTCTGATGCGCGAAATGGATTTTATACCTGATTGGTTTAGCATCCGCAATTTATTCAGGTACATGTGGCCTTTAATATTTATAGCATTGGGTGTAAGTATTATTGCTAAATCAAAAAGAAAAAACGACTGGGCAGCTTTTAATAACCAGCAAGAGGCAGAACAGCAAAAAAATGCAGATTTTACTGAAGCTGTTGTAGAAAATGAGCCTGTAACCCCAGTGAATAAAGATGATCAATCAACATCCGCTAACCCTCAAGTATAAATAAAATGAAACTAGATAGATTAATTTGGGGTATCATCCTGCTTTTTATCGGCGGTGTACTTCTACTCGAAAATTTTGGCGTAATCAATTTTTATTGGCGCAACGTTTGGAGCTTTTGGCCAGTATTTTTAATTATTGCAGGTTTAAATATCCTGTTTAACAGAAACAATTCGCAAACCGGAAGCATCATCTCCATTGGTGTTTTGGTTGTGGCCTTATCCTTTCTTTTTTACAAGGGCCAACAGGAACCAGAACACGGTAGCTGGTGGGGACGAAATTTTAAAAAAGATATAGACGTTAATATTGATCATAATGATGGCGACAATGATAACGACAGCGATGATGATGACAAAGATTCTTCATACAATCAGTTAAACCTATCAGAGCCTTTTGTAGCAGCCGATAATACCAAAAAAACGGTGTTGAATATTTCTGGCGGTGGCATTTCGTTTAATCTCGATGGCGAAACAGCTTCGCTTATTGATGCAGATATCAGAAAAAGACATGGTAATTTCTCATTGAAAAAACTGGTTACCGATTCTGCAACAGTACTAACTTTTGCTATGGAAGACAGAAAAAGCAAATGGAATTTTGGTGATAATGGTAACGATGTAAACTTTAAGTTAAATAAAGCTGCTACGTGGGATGTACTGATGAAACTTGGTGCAGGTGAAGCTAACTTCGATTTTTCTCCTTATAAAGTACGTACTTTCCGTTTTGATGGCGGTGCTGCTGCTTTAGACATTAAAATGGGTGATTTATTGCCGATTACCGATGTGGTGGTAAAATCAGGGGTGGCTGATGTTAAAATCAAAGTGCCTACCAATTCGGGCTGCAGGATTAAAACCAAAACAGGTTTATCTGCAAAAGATTTCGACGGATTTGATAAATTGAGCGATGGCGTTTACGAAACTTCTAATTATAAAACCTCAACCAAAAAAATCTTTATCAGTTTAGACGGCGGATTGAGTAACTTTGAAGTAAGCAGGTACTAGGGAGGTTGTGGGTTTGAAGGTAGAGGGTTTAAGGCTAGACTTCGCTCACTGAAATTTTTATAGAACGCTGATCCTGCAATCTTAAAATCCAAACAATCCTGATCCTATCTAATGAATCCTGATCAATACACAGTAGTAATTAATGGTAAGCCACAAGGTCCGTACAGTTTAGCAGAATTAAAAGATTTAAATATCTCGGCAAATACTTTTGTCCGCAAACCCGGTATGGACGATTATAAAGAAGCTCACGCAATTCCCGAATTGCGTGAGCTTTTGGGTTTTAGCTATCAAAAAACCGCGCCACAATATTTTGCCGCTTTCGATCAGCGTTTGCTGGCTACGGTAATCGATCATTTCATCATTTTCGGATTTTACACCATCATTATTTTAACCAGTTATATTTTTATCGAAGGGAAAGACCAGCGGATTATGGCCTTTTTGGTTCCCTTTCCTGCCATATTTATTATTAAACTCATTTATGGCAGTATTGCCGAAGCATCTAAAAGTCAGGCAACCATTGGTAAAAAACTGCTTAATATTAAGGTAACCGATTTAGAAGGCAGCCGGGTTTCTTTCGGTATTTCCCTGGTTAGGAATTTTTCTAAAATATTATCGGTAATTCCTGTTTTTTTTGGCTATCTGTATAGTTTTCTGAATAAGAAGAACCAGTGCTGGCACGATATCGCGGCTAATACTTTAGTAATAAAAGACAGGTTAATATAAGTTAGAAAAGCAAGGATAATACTGCTATTTTCGTTATCCGGGCTGTTCGCTATATCTTTGGCTGGCCTTCGACTACGCTCAGGCTGACAGCCAAAAGGATGCCGCTTCCATCCCGTTTATTAAACCTGGGCCGGTGCAATGATGCCAAACCCACCCAACGTTAAAAAATAAACCCGATTGAAGCGAACACGAAGTGCAACGGAGTAAAGCGTAAAGCGGGACTGGATTTCCCAAGTATTACTGCCTTCCGTTTCCAAAAAAAATAAATTATTCCTTTATAAATCAACTGATTTAATTACAACATTACAACATCAAAAATTCCAACAATCCTTATCTTTGCAAACAGATGGAAAATATATTGGCAAAACATGATCTGGCTGGCGGATATTGCAACAGTTTAACGGCTTATTCTAGGTATTTAACCCGCGAGGTGAACATTGGTGATATCGCACTGGGCGGTCATAACCCGATCCGTATCCAATCGATGACGACTACTGATACCATGGATACTTTGGGTACCGTAGAGCAAACGATCCGTATGGTAGAATCGGGCTGCGAATACGTGCGTATAACCGCGCCGAGCATTAAAGAAGCAGAAAACCTTGCCAATATTAAAAAAGAACTGCGTTTCCGCGGTTATCATGTTCCATTAATTGCCGATATCCATTTTACACCAAATGCAGCTGAAATGGCTGCAAGGATTGTAGAAAAAGTGCGTGTTAACCCCGGTAATTATGCTGATAAAAAGAAATTCGAAAATATAGAATACACCCAGGATGCATACAATGCAGAGCTAAGCCGGATTTACAAAAAGTTTATTCCCCTGGTAAAAATTTGTAAAGAGTATGGCACTGCGATGCGCATCGGTACCAACCACGGTTCACTTTCCGACCGGATTATGAGCCATTACGGCGATACCCCTCGTGGAATGGTAGAATCGGCAATGGAATTTATTCGTATGTGCGAAGACCAGAATTATTATAACCTGGTAATCTCGATGAAAGCGAGTAATACCCAGGTAATGGTTCAGGCTTACCGTTTGCTGGTAGAAACCATGGCTAAAGAAGGGATGAATTATCCTTTGCATTTGGGTGTTACCGAAGCTGGCGATGGCGAAGATGGCCGTATTAAATCAGCCGTTGGTATTGGTACTTTGCTGGAAGATGGATTGGGCGATACCATTCGTGTTTCGTTAACTGAAGATCCTGAATTTGAAGCACCGGTGGCTAAGGCTTTGGCAGACCGCTATGCTTTAAGGAGTCCGAAGTCGGAAATCGGAAGTCCGGAGTCAATTACTCTACGCCCCACGCTCCACGCTCCACGCCCAACTTACTCTCCTTACGAATACAACCGCCGCATCACAACACCTGTACAACATGTTGGCGGGCACCACCATCCGGTAGTAATGATTGATGTTTCGAAAGAAAATTTAAAAGATCCTTACTTTTTAAGTTCCGTTGGTTATAACTATAGCGCAGGTTTAGATAAATATAATCTGGCTGATCAGGCATGCGATTTGGCTTATTTGGGCGATAACTTGCCATCTTTCTCTTTCCCGGGAAATTTAAAACAGGTTTATAATTATCAAACATGGCTAAAACTTCAGGATAAAAACAACTGTCATCCGCTATTCTCTTTAGAAGAATTTACCAAAGCTGATCATAAAGATGATTTGTTAAATTTTGTTGAGGTTGATGCGGGAACATTCCAACATTCCAACATTCCAACATTTCAACCTAATGTTGTTCTGATTTTAAAAACATCTGCATCACATGGAATGGCTGAGCAAAGAGCTTTTTTTGTTGCATTACAAGAACAAAATATTCAGATTCCGGTAATTGTAAAAAGGACTTATCAGAATGCCGATGCTGATCATTTAATGCTTTACGCCGCAACTGATATTGGTGCTTTATTTACCGATGGTTTTGGCGATGGTATTTGGATTGATGCAGAAGGACAAAACCTTTCATTAATTAATTCTACCAGTTTTGGGATTTTGCAGGCTACCCGAACAAGGATCAGTAAAACAGAATACATCTCGTGCCCAAGCTGCGGACGAACCCTTTTCGATCTGCAGGAAACTACCCAGCTAATCCGATCACGTACCGATCATTTAAAAGGTATCAAAATTGGTATCATGGGCTGTATTGTTAACGGTCCGGGCGAAATGGCCGATGCCGATTACGGCTATGTGGGTACCGGACCTGATAAAATTACCCTATACCGCGGTAAAGAAGTGGTAAAGAAAAATGTAACTACCGCTTATGCTTTGGATGAACTGATTGATATCATCAAAGGTGATGGGAATTGGGTAGAAAAGGTTTAATCGTTAATTATGCGAGCCGTGGTTTGCGTCCCCACAAACCACTTTTAAATAAAATAAGTTATTTTTATTTCTGTCTGTGAGGATACAGACCGAGGACTTAAATAAAAACGGATTTTATCTGTGTGCATCCTTTTTATCTGTGGTTAATGATATCATTAGCGCAACAAAGAATGGAACACCATTTACTTTTCTGACCAATAAAACCTAAATTGCCTTGATGAAAATCCCGGAGTTTCAACTCATATTTGACCAACTTAGAAACTGGCTGGCTGGTAAAGGTCTTGCCGGCAGTGAACTCATATATTCTTATTTTTTTATTGGCTTGGCTGGTGTTATCTTATTTCTATTTATCACCATTTTTGTAACCAGGCAAGTTTTTATCGTTGTGGTAAAAAGTGCTAAAACCAAATCCGATTGGCAAAAAGCATTATTCGAGTTTAGGGTTTTCAGGGCATTTGCCCTAATATTTGGTGCCTACATTATTTATAACGTAGTTCCTTATCTTTTTATCTATTTTAAAAACTGGCACTTTTATGCATTGATTTTTGCCAAAATCTACATGGTTTTGGCGGTAATGTTTGCCGTAAATGCATTCTTGAATGCTTTGGTATCCATTATGGAATCATCAAAGAAATATGCCGATAAACCCATCAGGAGTTATAAACAAGTAGCCAAAATTGTATTTTACATTGTTGGTTTCGTGTTGATTCTATCCATTATTTTAGGTGAATCACCCTTATATGTATTTGGTGGTTTCGGTGCCGTTACCGCTGTTTTTATATTGGTTTTCAGAGATCCTATTTTGGGTTTTGTGGCTTCTGTACAGATGAGTGCTATCGATCTGGTGAGGGTAGGCGATTGGATTACTGTAGAAAAATATGGTGCCGATGGCGAAGTAACCGAAATTAATTTAACTACGATTAAAGTACGTAACTGGGATAAAACGGTAACCATTGTACCGAGTTACGCCATCGTGAGCGAGTCGTTTAAAAACTGGCGGGCTATGGAAGAAAGTGAGGGGAGGAGGATTAAACGCCACATTAATATTAAAATTTCAAGTATTAAATTTTGTGATGAGGAATTGATCGGGAGGTTACAGAGCATCGATTTTTTGAAAGATTACCTTAAAGAAACCCAAACTTTTATTGAACGCTATAATGCTGAAAATACGGTAAACCCAAATAACCTGGTTAACGGCCGCCACATGACCAATATTGGTACTTTTAGGGTTTATGCCGAAAAATACCTCGAAAGCAATCCACATATCAATAAGGAACTCACCTTTATGGTGCGCCAGCTACAGGCCACAGAAAACGGATTGCCCATTGAAATTTACGTATTCTCGAAAGAAAAAGGTTTAAAACGTTTTGAAGAAGTGGCAGCAGATATTTTTGACCACCTCTTGGCTGCGGTACCTTACTTTGATCTGGAAATTTTCCAAAGCCCTAGTGGAAGCGATATGCGAAATTTTGTAAGGAGAGGGGATGATTAGTTCACAAGTTTTTTATAAGTCCTTTGCCTCATGAGATCATCATGCTGAATTCAGTTCAGCATCTTTCCAGCTGAGTAGACCCTGAAATAAAAATCAGGTGGCGGATCGCTAAGTAATCATTTATTCTTTTCTTAGAGATATTTTATTCTCAAACCGAATTAATGCATACAGCCAATATAAATTTTCGATTTAAGCACAAAGGATTTAGAATCAATGGCTTTTAGCCTTTTTAGTGCAATTGCCGCCGAATCCTTATCTGCATAAATTCCAGCCACGAGCGCAATCATTTTGGCTTTTGCATCTGGTTTGTACACGTTTAAATATTCTAAACTTAAATTTTCTTCCGCATTTCTTCTTGGGAAATATTCTCCGGCATATATTTCATCTTCATCATCCTCTGGGAGGATAATTTCATCTTTCTTTTTATTGTAGTAGCGCCCTAAAGTATCAATCGTGATGTTTAAAGCCTCACTGGCAGTAAACATTTTTGCATGAATTTGATTGTAATTCGTATTGGTGTCGAGTACGGCCACATAGTAATCCGCAAAATTTCCTAAAGTATCTTCTTCAACTTTTTGTTCTATTGGTTTTTCAACTGATACTGCTTTTACAATCATTTCTTTTTTAATTGTACTGTCTTCAATATCCTTATTTTTCTCATGACTCTGTGAACAGGCCATGAGAAAAATAGAGGAGGCAATTGAAAGTATCGCGAGGTTTTTGAGCTTAATCATAACCAAATATAACTTGCTTTAGCCTTCGTTTAAGAAAACCAGACATTTTTCGCAAACCTTAAACAAAAGTGGTGGCAATGTTTCGATGGTATAAGGCTGTGTTGCTCCATACACATGGTTGGCGCCTTCAATTTTAACCAACCTGCTGCCTGGGTTGGCTTCTGCCAAGGTCTGAGCGGTTTCGAAAGGAACATTTACATCATCATCGCCATGGATAATTAACCAGGGTATATTTACACGTTTTGCCGCATCTGTAATATTCAATGTTGCGGCATTTTCTTCCAGATCTTCCAATAAAGTTACGTTTAAAGGCATCTGCTCTTTGGTACGGGCATTTGTGACGAATATTTTACCATTCTTTTTCCATTCTGCCTCCTGTTCTTTTTTCCACAGGCTGTTAAAATCGGCAATGGCACTCCAGGTAATCAGTTTGTTGATTCTTAAATCGTTTGCCGCTTCGATAATTGATAATCCACCGCCACGACTATGGCCTATCAGGTTCACCTTTGTGTCTTTACCATAAGCTTTTTCAATAAAATCGAGTACCGCATTTACGTCAAAAAGTTCTTTTGAGACGGTGTTGCTGGCAAAAGCGTCCATATCGGTAACATCTTTCGGGTCATCAACCGGAACACCGTTATGCGATAGATTAAACTTAACGTAACGGTAACCATTGCTGGCAAAATACCTGGCCACTAAATTATGGCCCCCCCAATCTTTAAAGCCTTTAAAGCCATGTACAAAAAGTATAATGGGCGTATTTGGATTTTTTTCATCAAAAGTGATATCGCCGATAATTAATTTTCCGTCTGAACCGCTAAGGCTAAAATTGCTTTGTGTAATCATAATTTAAAGGAATTGGTATAGAATATAAACCTACGAAATCTAATTTTGTTGTGTGTTTTTAAGAGAGATCGTCATTTCGACTGTAGTGCAACGAAATGGAGAAATCTAGTTTTACAGTAATTATAAATTATAGATTTCTCCACTGCGGTCGAAATGACGTTGCTTTTAAAAAAACGTTCATACAACCAGAGGACAATGTTCTCTAAACCCGATAGGCGTGAAAATACTTTTTGATGCAGCTACCCTGAATATGCCGTCATGCTGAGGTACGAAGCATCTGCATCCGATGAAACAGGTTCTTCGTTCCTCAGAATGACAGAAGTTAAAAAAAGATTGTAACGAATAGCGGGACTAACACTGAAATGAAATGCAGGTTTTGCTTTTCAAAAAAAATCAAGCTGGTTTTCTGTAATAATACCATGCCCAACCCATAAACAATACCTGAAATGGTAACCTCAGCCACGCAATTAGAGGCGTAACCATTATTTTGCCCAACATAAACGGCGCTTTCTGAATCATGTAGATGTGAGCGGGCATAAAGGCAATCAACATCAGGATAATCAGTATCGTAGCAAGCTTTCTTGTCTTTTTAAACAGCAATAAAAACCCGAAAACGATTTCCAATACTCCGGAGAAGTAAATTAAAAAGCCAGGTGCAGGCAACCATTTTGGCGTAATTCCGTAATATACTGCAGTGGATAAAAAGTGGTTACATCCGGCCAGAATGTAGAAAAGGGCATAAACCCAGAGAAAAATTTTATAGATTGGTCTGTTTATCATGATCGATATATGGTTTAATCTTAGAGGGTTGCTATTTAAAACCGTTCTAAATTGATGTAAATTACAGGTTAATGACAGTGACATGCCTTCACCATGTTACTTTTGTATCCCGATAATAGTTAATAACGGAAGCACTTGGAATATTTAAAAGTAATAGCTTTTACGCATCACCACATCGACCTGAAATCTTTAGGGAAATTAGTTATTTGTGATCAAAGTCTAGATAGCAGGTTGAAAAATGTTCAGTCTGAACTTCCCGTTAGCGAAATTTTCTATATCGGAACCTGTAATCGTGTAGAGTTTGTTTTCCTTACCAAAGAGAAAACCGATAAAGAATTTGTAACCAGATTTCTTACTGTTTTGGATATGGGACTGCCTCCTGAGTTTATGGAGCGTTTTCTTGATAGTGTTTCTGTTTACGAAAATGAAGAAGCTTTTAACCATTTATTAAGAACATCGTGCTCTTTAGAGAGTTTGGTGGTTGGCGAAAAAGAAATTCTTGCCCAAATCCGCAGGGCTTACGAGAATTGCCGCGATGCCGGATTTACCGGCGATTACATGCGGATGATTATGGAGCGGGTAGTTAAAACAGCAAAAGAAGTTTATACCCATACCAATATTTCAAAAAATCCGGTTTCTGTTGTTTCATTGGCTTACCGCAAACTGAAAGAGTTAAATATGTGTGGCAACTCACGTATCTTGATTATCGGTGCCGGCGAAACCAACCAGAATATTGCAAAATACCTTAACAAACATAAATACTCCAACTTTTCGATTTTCAACCGTACCCTTTCTAAAGCCGAAACTTTGGCTGAAGAGTTAAATGGAAAAGCTTATCCTTTAGCTGCACTTGAAGATTTTAATGAGGGGTTTGATGTAATTATCACTTGTACGGGTTCTACTGAAGCCATTATTACCGAAGAACTTTATGCCAAGTTGCTTAATGGCGAAACTGGTAAAAAAGTAATTGTTGATTTGGCTATTCCAAACGATGTTACTCCTGCGGTGATCCATAATAACCTGGTTCATTATATCGAGGTAGAATCACTAAAAGAAGTGGCACGAAAAAATATCCAGGAGCGTTATAACGAACTGGTACATGCCGAAGAAATTATCAGCAATAACATTACCGAATTTTTCTCTGTTTTAAAACAACGTCGTATCGAACTGGCGATGCAGGAAGTGCCAAGAAAGATTAAAGAAATCAAAAATACAGCCATCAATGGTGTATTTGCAGATGAAATTAGTCAGATGGATGAAGCATCACGCGAAGTTTTAGAACGTGTAATGAATTACATGGAGAAAAAATACATCAGCGTACCCATGGTAATGGCTAAAGAAATCCTGGTTAATCAATCTTAAGGTTTAACCGCAAAGAACGCAAAGCTTAATTTCATATTCCTTTTTTTCTGTCGTTCTGAACGCAGTGAAGAATCTTTTATTTCTCGAAAGGAATTTTTAATACCAATTGTAATTCGGAGTCTTACACTCGCTTACCTTCATCCTGAACCTGATTCAGTATCTTTCATGCTTCTGAGCTTAAATGGCCTTATATTTCTTATATGGTTCAATTCTATAAAGCTTATGATAATTAATTCGGATCCTGTTTCTGTTGAGTTTAAAAACAATGCCTATGGGTTGCAGATTCTTCGCTGCGCTCAGAATGACAAAAAGTTACATTACCAATCTCCTAATGTCACAGAAATCCTTTAAATTATCCCTTCTGTAACCTCACTGTCTCATTTTTAAACAATTCATGGTATAAACCACTAATTAAATTAAATTTGCAACTCATTTAACCTTTATAGTGAAGAAATTAACCATCGGAACACGCGGTAGCGACCTGGCATTATGGCAAGCAAATCATATAAAAGATGAATTGGCGGCCATCGGAATTGAAGCAGAAATAAAAATCATTAAAACACAGGGTGATAAAATTCTGAATTTGAGATTGGACAAACTGGAAGGCAAAGGCTTTTTTACCAAAGAACTGGAAGAAGAGCTTTTGGGTGGAACAATCGATTTGGCTGTTCATTGCCTTAAAGATTTGCCAACCACACATCCTGAAGGATTAACCATTGCTGCTCTGCCACCGCGCGAAGAAGCCAGCGAATATCTTTTGATTTTAAAAGATTGTGTTGATGTTTCGCAAAAACTTTCGCTAAAAAAGGGGGCCATGGTGGGTACTTCATCTAACCGTCGTAAAGCGCAGTTATTGGGTTTGCGTCCTGATTTGGAAGTAGAAGATTTACGAGGAAATGTACCTACGCGGATTCAGAAACTCCGTGATGAGGATTATGATGCCATTTTAATTGCTAAAGCCGGTGTTAAACGCTTAAATCTCGATGTAAGTGATTTACATGTAGAAGAACTCGAAACTACTGAGTTTATACCTGCGCCTGCGCAAGGCGCATTGGCTATTCAGATTAGAGAAAGTGATGCCGAACTTTTTGAAGCGCTTCAAAAACTGCACGACCCTGAAACCGCCGAAACCGTAAATGTAGAACGTAAAGTGTTAAACCTTTTCGAAGGTGGTTGCCATATGCCTTTAGGCTGTTATTGCCAGAAGGAAAATGGAAAATTCGAAATCTGGACTTCAAAAGCGGAAACTGCTGATGATTTTCCTGAACGTTTGTTTTTACGTGCAGACACTACAGAAGGTTTAGCAGAAAAAATTGTAGCCAAGTTTAGTACAGATAGGAAAAAGCCGGCAAAGGTTTTCATCTCCCGCGAAATTGGCGAACATAGTTATTTCCGTAGGGCTTTAGAAAATAATAATATAGAAATAGAAGGACGATCATTAATCCGTACGTTTCCAATAGTAACGGTATTAGACCAGTTTATTTTAAGACATGTAGATTGGATTTTCTTCAGTAGCCGTAATAGTGTAGAATATTTTTTCAATTTGAAACCGTTATTACCAAAGAAAACAAAATTTGGTGTAGTGGGAAGAGGATCAGAAGATGCCTTGCGTAAATTTTGCCATTTTGCCGATTTCGTTGGTGCAAGTGGTGACATTACCGAAGTAGCTGAAGATTTTGCACAATTGGTTAGCGGTCAACAGATATTGTTCCCAAGGGCGCAGGATTCTTTGCAGTCTATCCAAAAATCGTTACCAGCTGATGCTAAAATAATCGATCTGCCGATTTACGAAACCGTAATAGAAGAAGATATCGATCAGAGTTATGCCGATGTGCTGATTTTTACCAGTCCATCAAACGTTGATGCATATTTCGCAGATAATTTATTAGAACCAGGTCAGCAGGTAATTGCAATTGGAAACTCTACGGGTAAGAAATTTGATGAAATGGGTGTGAAATATGCTTTGCCATACTCGCCAGATGAAATTGGATTAGCAGAAGCGGTGTTTGGAATAGAAATAAGGTAGAAAGGTAGAAGATTTAGGGTTAAAAATGCTCCTGCCTTGATACTCGATACTAAAATCTTGATACTAAATGTGAAATCCAAAAAGCTGTGTAATCAACCCGAAGGAAAAATAGAAGATATTCAAGTCTTGATACTCGATACTATAATCTCGATGCTTCAAATCTTGATACTAAATACTTGATACTAAAAAAATGTTAAATCGTCCGCGTAGATTACGGAAAAATCCGTTAGTGAGAGAGATGGTAGCCGAAACCCGGTTATCGAAAGATATGTTTGTGTACCCTTATTTTATAGTACCAGGCAGTAACGTTACCCACGCCATTGATGCCATGCCAGGCGTAAACCATTATTCGGTTGATACCCTGGTAAAAGATGTGGAATCTGGAATGAAAAAAGGGCTTAACAAAATTATGCTTTTTGGTGTCGGCGATGAAAAATCGGAAGATGCAAAATCTGCTTATCATGATCATTCTTTAGTGCCGACGGCGGTGCGCGAGTTAAAAAAACAATTCGCCGACGATTTATATGTAATTACTGACGTCTGCGTTTGCTCTTATACCACTCACGGCCATTGCGGTATTTTAGAAAACGATTACGTACAAAACGATAAAACGGTTGAGGTAATTGCTAAAATGGCTTTGACACATGCAGAAGCTGGTGCCGATATGTTTGCTCCGTCTGATATGATGGACGGAAGGATTGAAGCCATGCGAAACCTGCTGGATGAAAACGGTTTTGTAAACGCGGCCATTATGAGTCATGCTACAAAGTTTGCTTCAGCTTATTACGGCCCTTTTAGGGAGGCCGCAGATTGCGCACCGAGTAAAGGCGATAGAAAAGCCTATCAGATGGATTTCAGAAACCCATTAGAAGCTTTGCGTGAAGCCGCTTTGGATGAACAGGAAGGTGCTGATGTATTAATGGTGAAACCAGGATTAGCTTACCTGGATATTATCCAAAGGTTAAAACAGGATACCAATTTGCCGATTGCGGTTTATAATGTATCCGGCGAATACTCGATGGTAAAAGCAGCTGCCGAACGCGGTTGGATAGATGAGCAAAAAATAGTAATGGAAACCATGCATGCCTTTGCCCGAGCAGGCGCAAGCATTATTACCACTTACCATATTAAAGATATTTTAAATAACGACTGGATGTAATTAAGCAGAAAGCTTAAAGCTGAAAGACCAAAGGCCAGGTTAGGCGATTGATACTTTCTTTTAGCTTTAGTCTTTCTGCTTTTAGCTTAATAAAATGTTAGATTCATTAAAAAAAATGTTTTCAGGCAACGAAGCCGATATTCCGGTAAACACAGGAAGTAAACCTGATATTTCAAGGGTAAAATCTGCCGAACTGTACGAAAAATCAAAAACCTATTTTCCGGGTGGAGTAAACTCTCCGGTAAGGGCTTTTAAATCGGTTTATGGTACACCACTTTTTATTGAAAAAGGTGATGGCTGTTATATCTGGGATGCAGATGGCAATCAGTTTATCGATTTCTGTGGTAGCTGGGGACCATTAATTTTAGGCCATAACAACCCTAAAATCCGCGAAAAAGTAACCGAAGTAATGCAGAACGGAATGAGCTTTGGTGCTCCAACTGCATTAGAAAATGAATTGGCAGAGCTGATTATCAAAAACAACCGTTTTGTAGAAAAAATACGTTTCACCAGTTCAGGTACAGAAGCGGTAATGTCGGCAATACGTTTGGCAAGAGGGTTTACCGGTCGCGATAAGATTTTAAAATTCGAAGGCTGTTACCATGGTCACAGTGATTCACTTTTGGTAAAAGCCGGTTCAGGTTTGGTTACTTTTGGCGAAACCTCTTCAGCAGGTGTACCAAAATCTTTTGCTGAAGAAACCATCGTGGTACCTTTAAATGATAAAACAGCTATTGAACAGGCTTTTGCTCAGTTTAAAGATCAAATTGCTGCGGTAATTATCGAAGGGATCCCTGCAAATAATGGGTTAATTATGCAGGATGAAGAGTATATTCATTTCTTGCGTAAAATCTGTACCGATAATGGCTCACTTTTAATTTTTGATGAAGTAATTACCGGCTTCAGGGTTGGTTTTGAAGGTGCAGCTGCCTACTATGGCATCACACCTGATATTGTTACTTATGGAAAAATCATCGGTGGTGGTTTACCTGTAGGCATGTACGGTGCGCGTGCTGAAATTATGGCACACATCTCTCCTGATGGTGGGGTGTACCAGGCCGGAACCTTGTCAGGAAATCCAGTAGCCATGGCAGCAGGTATTGCAACTTTAACCGAATTGAATAAATCCGGTTTTTATAAAGATTTGAATAATAAGGCACAGGAATTTGTAGCGAGCATTCAACGTTTTGCAACAGCACGTAATTATAAATTTAAAGTATTTACCATTGGTTCTATCTTCTGGTTTGCTTTTACTGATGAAGATAAAATCCAATCGGCTGATGATATTGACGCCAGTAGCATGGAAAAATTCAAAGTGATGCACCGTGAGTTATTAAATAGAGGAATTTATTTAGGCCCATCGGGATATGAAGTTGGTTTCGTATCTTCAGCACATACCAAGATCGAATTGGAGAAAGCAAAGAGGGCAATTTTTGAAGCGTTGGATTTGGTGTTTAAAAAATAAGTTTTATTAGAAAGATCGTCATTGCGAGGAACGAAGCAATCTTAATACACACGCTAGTAGCGACAGTTGTAAGATTGCTTCGTCGGCTGAAAAAGCCTTCACGCAATGACGAACAATAAAAATAATCTGTGTAATCATTCAATCTGTGTAATCAACCCGAAGGAAAGATCGATAAATGAAGAAGTCTATAATTATATTTTACGCATTATTGCTTTACGCACTCGTTCAGCTCATTTCCTGGGGTACATTGGTGGTGCGTTTGCAACCAAGCCGCATGACGATGATTATGGGCGAAGGATCAGTGTTTTTATTTTTGCTCTGTATTGGTGGTTATTTCCTTCACCAGTCGTTAAAACGTGAAGATAAATTAAGAGAACAACAGCAAAATTTCCTGATGTCGATTACCCATGAGTTGAAATCTCCTTTGGCTGCGATAAAACTTTCTATCCAAACCATTGTTAAAAGAGATCTGGATAAAGCCCGCCAGGTATCGCTGCTTAACAATTCGCTAAAAGACATTGAACGGTTAGACGATCTGGTGGAAAATATGCTATTGGCAACCAAGATTGAAAACCGTTCGTACACTTTTCCGAAAGAGGAATTTAATTTTTCAGAACTGGTGTATAAAATTACAGATCGGTTGCAGGTTCACTCTTGTGGCAACGAACAACTGATAAGTGCCCAAATTCAGCCAAATTTGCAGATTATGGGTGACAAATTTGCCTTATCGTCAGTTGTAACCAATTTGATTGAAAATGCGGTAAAGTATTCAAGTCCATGTGACGAGATAAATGTGCATTTAAATAAGATAGATGGACATATTCACTTAAGTGTAATAGATAAAGGGCCGGGTATTTCAGATGCCGAAAAAATGTTGATATTTGATAAGTTTTACCGCGTTGGTAACGAGAATGTCAGAAAAGCGAAAGGAACAGGTTTAGGCTTGTTTATTGTGAAAGAGGTTTTACAATACCATGATGCAGATATTACAG